>OBEQ010548421.1_pt1 | contig 11910 bp, 2 predicted proteins | sample 1670901 | NCBI WGS metagenome assembly OBEQ01 (sample SAMEA104232315, study PRJEB22302) | groundwater metagenome | biome: forest; feature: aquifer; material: groundwater | place: USA | collected 2011-08-07 | depth 5.4 m | reverse complement strand
TTCTAGGCTTACTGAAAATAGCTTTACTATGCGAGAAGATCAACTTCTTTATTCTCAATCATTAAAAACAAAAGTAGATGAGTTAAGAGATCGTCTTCTTGAAAATTCTAAAGATAAAGAAGCTGATAAGGAAGTTATTGAAGCTCAAATTGATCAGGTTTTTAGAGCAATATTTGCATTGGAAAGGAGTAAGGCTGGATATGAATCTGTTGCCTTTGTTAATGGTCAACCTGCCTCTGTAGAAGCTGGAACAAGAAGAGCCAACACTTCCGATCAGAGCAATTCCTATACGATTGCCTTGGTAGTATTAAAGATTCATGAAATCGAAAATACTTATGGTAAGGGAACAGAAAAAACAAAAGAAAAAATAGCAGAACTCAAGTTATCTAGAGATAGCATAAAATTGTCCGAAAGTGTTGGAGAATCTACCATTTCTCAAATATTTAGTCGTAGTCAGGGAAGAGCTCTTACTATGGGTGGATCTGCTACCTTAGATGTTGCAAAGGAAATTGCTCATTCTATTACTGGTAGTAGAGCAGTAGAAATTGAGGGTTCTTCATTGCGCGCCATTGACGCAAAAGGGAAACTAAAGTCATGGGAACTGAGCCGTGAAGGAATAATTGAGGTAGCCGTAGAACATGCAAAGGATTTCTTAAAAAAAGATGTTGCTGAGTATGGCGAAGTTTTTGGTGCCATGGAAGCTTCATATTTAAGAGAAGTGCTAGTGCGCACTTTAAGGGATTTTATAGTTGAACGAGGAGGAGAACTTAGATTACAGCAGTTTGAACGTTTAATTAAAGAATCTGAAGGATTATTCTTAGGAGATTTATTAAAAGAGATTAAAAAAGAGTTTGATTTTGAGGTAAGTGACATTATTTCAAAAATTGAGGTGATTGACGCAAAGTTGGTTGAAGTTAGCCCTGGGGAACCATCTGCAATTGCACAAAGAGCAAGAGGAAAACTAACTTTAACGAATGAAAGTGGTTTACGCGGCATGGATTTTAAAGACATAAATATTCGAGTTTTAGACGGCCATAACTTTTCAGAGGGCTACTTATCGCAAGCATTGGGAAGAGCTGGACGATCTGGTAGTAAGTATGACAGCTATCAACAAATAGTTTATTTGGATAGAGAAGTAGTAAAAGAATTAATGCATAAAGCCAATAAATTTACGGATTATTATCAAGAAAGTGGCAGAAAACTTGAATTACCCGAATATAAACCAGACCAACCTATTACGAAATTGGAACGTATAAGTAGAGTACGTTCTTTGGTTATGAAATCTGAATCTGCTTTATTTAAATCCCGTCAAGAAGCGATGTATATTTTGGTTCAAGAACCCATTGTTGAGCTAATTGCCTGGGCTAGAATGAATGGTTTTAAGAGTGAAGCTGCATTTTTAGAAAGGCGACTCCAAATTGTTATTAAACATACAGAAAGCAAATTGCGTAGTGAGCAGGATGCAGAAGGTTTAAGAAGTCCGGAAGAACGTATGCAAGAAATTTTTACAAGTGTCATAGGAAGAGCAAGGGTTGAACTTAATGAGGTAGCCAAAGGACTAGAAGGTTCTTCTTCTAATCATCTAAAACTGGAATTAAATTTACGCCTTAGAGATTTAGAAAAGGCGGTTCACCCAGAATTCTTTGATGGTTTACTGAAGGATGCAAAAGCTAATCCAAAGACCTTTGAGGAAGCTACATTTGCACATGCAAATAGGACAATAAGAAATGGTGGCAGTCCTTCAAGAGATATAGCAAAGGCTTTAGTGAGGTTGGGGAATCATGTTTTGCCTGGAGAAAGCGGTAAGGAAGTGGTTCCCATGATATTAGTTAAAGCTAAAGAATATGCATCATCCAGGGGAGTTAAGGAAGGCCTAAGTGAATTAGAAGCTACATTAAGTAAGGAAAATGCCGGCCTAGATGCATTAGTTTATAAGACTACCGAAGGTGAAGTAGCCCTTACGAACAAAGGTAAAAAATTCTTAGAAACTTTTATTTCTCTATCGAATTTATCGGATGATGATAAAAGATATTTAAGAACTTTTGGAATTTATTTAAATGATGTCTCATCAATTTTAGAAGCTATTCCAAATATTTCTAATAAGGAATGGGAGTTAGACGATCTGTTAGTCATTGGTTCATTAAATCAGAATAATCTGTTAGATTTCGGTAAGAAGACTAAGGAAGATGTCATTGAAATTTACCATCGAGAAGGCGTATCCGGAATACTTCCTTATATAAAGGGAGGTAGTTATAAAGAATTTGCTTCAAAGATGAAAACATATGAGATGCGAGCAAAAGTAGCTAGAGAGGCACAAGAATGGGCACTTCTTAATTTAGACCCATCAAAACGCCAAAAATATCAGGAGCAGAAAAGAGTTCCTTTAACATATGCTGTTGTGATCAATGGTATAAAAATGTTTTTTGTTCAAAGGTCATTTGAGAAAGAACAAAAAAGATTATTGCTAGAGCCTAATGCATTTAAGTTCATGATTCCTATTCTTGCGGCATCCTTAAATCCTCAAACTGATAAATTTGAGTTTAAAACCTTTAGTGACAGTCAAAAGTTGGCCAATACAATGGAAGGATTTTCTCGATTAGGAGAAAGTTCTTGGAGAGATATTGTCAAAATGAGTTCTCTCAAAGTTTTTATTGAAGTTTCCAATGGAAAGAAAGATGCTGTGGAGTTTTTAGCAGATAGGCTAAGCGGAAAGTTAGTTGGCAGCTGGGTGCCTAGCGTGTTGAAATTTGTTCCAACGCTTTCTGGATTTGTGGGTGTGGGGTTAGGCTTAACTCATCTTGGGTTTGCAGCGCCTGTAATTGCTGCGGCAGTGGCGGTTGGATTGTTGTCTGGATTTATTTCTCCATTCATTAAGAAGCCGGAAGCGCCCAAGGTGGAAGCTAAAGGGCGCTTTGGGAAAACCATGGCTACAATGCTAAAAGGCATGGAAAATATGAATTCTAATCCCATGATGCAGCTTGTATCGGTGGGAATAACATTGGTTGCAGGATTTATAAATCCAAGCGCATGGGTATTTGGTGCCTACTCTGCTGGAAGCATGGTTTCATCTTTAATTTCTGGAAAGTTAGTATTACCCCGCGTAAGTAAAATTGAAACTGGGATGAAAAAACTTTCCAATAGTATAGCGAGCGTGAAAGGATTTAGCTGGTTGGCTTATTTTATATATCCGCGTTCGTCTAAAGTGGCAGAGATTGCCAGCGAAGTTGTGGATTTAAGCAAGGCAGGTGCCGCAAAAGAGTTAAGTGAAGAAGAACGCGGAATGGAATTAACCGAGTATGAGAAGGAGATGGTAAAAGAAGCTGCTATCACCATCAAAGAAGGGTTTAAGATGTTTAGTAGTGTTATGTCCGAGGATCAAATAGAAGCCATGGCAGAGCGGCAGGCGATTAACCAAGTGAAAGGAGAAAGAAAGAATGCAGCTGCTCTGATTGGGGTAGTGGCAGCTGTACAGGAATCTGTACAGGGAGTGACGGCTAAAGATGTTCTTGTTGTAATGAATATTACAAAATCTGAAAAAGAGTTGGATAAAATAATTGAGAACTATAATGAATTAGTAAAAGAAAATCCAAAGCTTGATGCCAACATTCCTCTTTCACTTTTATCTCAAGAAAATTTTAATGCCGCAAAGGTTGTAAGGGATTATCTTGCTATTAGAGATAGTTATAGAGAGGGAGTAGATGAGTATAGAGCGGTCAATTTGGCCAAAGAAGTCATAAAAGAAATGGGGGATTTCACTGCGCAAAACATAACTGCGGCTCTTGCTAAATTAAAGGGTAATAACAAAGCGCGTATAGTCTTTTTTGTAGAGTTAGCTGTGTGGTATCACAAGGTTGTTCAAACTCAAAATCTTGATGTGTTTGACTTAATTGAAAAACAAATAGAATGGGAAGAAATTTCTAATGCAATTAAGGATGGCTTAGAAGGAATAATGAGCGCAATGGATAGTTTAAAGCCAATAGATTTAGCGCGGCTTCATTTTGCTAGTCAACTTATAACAACCACCGCGGAAAATGCGAGGTTGGGAGAAGTAAATAAGAGAGGCCGTAACCTTCTTACATTCTTTTATGACAGAATGTCGTTCTTTGTTAAAGATAGATTTAATCAATTAAGAAGTAATGTTCGTTTTAAGGAAGATGGCGATAAGTTGTTTGGATTATTGCAAGAAGCGCAATTTGCAGTGAACGCTATTATAAAGGTAGGGGATGCTCCAGCTAATATTAATGGAGTAGGCGAAATGATATTGAACCTAAATTTAGTGGCGTCAGGGGAACTAATTGAAAAGGTTAAAAGTGTTTTGTGGGATAGAGGATATTCCATTGGAAAACTATTAGATTGGCGAGGGCAAAAACTTATAAGTTTGTTAGGAGAAATGCTTTCTGGTAGTGAAGAGGAAGTAAAAGATCGCCTGAGTTTATTATTAAAGTTTATTACTCAATACAAGGAACTTTCTCCACATGCAACACTTATTACAGGAATAGAGAATTTAGATCCTGCTCTGATAGGAGTACCAAAACCAGAAGAAGCGAGAAATATTAGAGATATACTAGCAGAGCAAGCTCTTACTATATTGGTTTCTTTAGTGCGGTATGATGTCATTGATTTAGATCGATATGAAGCTGCATTAGATTTAAACACAGTTATCCAATTAGCCCAGTTGGTTGAAAAGAATCACATTGTTTCTGGTAAATTGTTAGAAGTAATGGCAAATGCGAAAACGGGTAGTATAGAGAGATATCTAGCAGATCGTAGAAAGATGATCTTAGAAAGAAGAGACAGGTTCGAAGCCGATTTAGCAAGGTCACGAGCAGAGGGAGATCAAGAGCTAATTACTTCCTCTAAAGAAAACATTCAAACTGCTGACCAGATGTTGGCAGAACTTGCTGCCATTGCAGCGCCGGCTCCAATCACCATCGCTCAAGCTCCTGCGGATTTTACACAATTTGGACTTGGTGAAACTGCAGGAAAACCTGGAGCCGGTGAAGCCGAACGAAAACCTGGAGTCGGTGAAGCCGAACGAAAACCTGGAGCCGGTGAAGTTGTCGGAAAATTCAAATCTGACACTCCTACTGACAAACCAGGAACACCCGCTCCCGATATGTCCCAACAGCCAACCGCCCTCCTCGGCGAAGAATTCCTCACCACTTTCTGGAACCCACTTGTCATCGCAATTGTCAAGTCCAAGAGAGCAAGAGGTGTTCTCCTTACATCCTTAAAGAATCTTTTAAGGACAACTACGCTTAAGGGAGATGTAGCCAAAGCTATTAACGCAATAGAAACTGGAGATATAGAAAAGGATCTAGACATGATGGTAAAAGCTCTTAATCCTTTACGTGTTAGCTATGAAGCGATGACTCTTATATTGGAAGTTGCCGGATTAAAGGCAAGGGCTGAATCTCCTCTATTAAAAATGGCAGACAAAGCGAAAAGGATTTTAGGGCTTAAGGATCTTATAGATATAGAGGTAGTTACAGGAGAAATTAAAGATGATATACGAGTATTATTGAATGAATGGGAAGCAAAGGAGGGGGACGGGATAAAATTTAAGATAGAAAATCTTGCTGCATTTGCAAGAGATAAAGAAGGGAAAATTAAAGTTCTTATTTCAGAGAAAAGGATAGAAGCAGTTAATGAGAAATTTAGAGATCGGTTTTTTGCTTTAGTCTTAGCTCACGAATTTCTTGAGGCGCAGTTAGGGGATGTTGCCAACGCCCATGAAATTGTAGAGCAGCTTGGGTTTAAAATAGAGAATTTGAATCAATTTAATAATATGAGTCCAGAAGAAATTGCCCAAATGTTCCAAGTGGCTCAACAAATGGTAGGAATAGCAGCTTTGCAGCAGGCTGCGGTGGGTGTAAACAACAATGTGTTGCAAGATCTATTCAATAAAATGCGGGAAAATAGAATGTGGCAAGCGATCGATCAAATTAGAAATAACCCAACTGCCACAAACGTAAATTGGCCCACGGCAGCTGGAGATGATTTAGAAGTAACTGGTAAAGATTTTCAAATGAAACTTGGGCTTGGGGATGCAAACAAAGAACTGCAAAAACTTATGAATTCCATAAATCCAGATAAAATAGGATTAGCGGACACAATCAATAAATTGATCGAGGAAAACCCACAATTACTAATAGCTCTTGCCAGAGTTAATCCTACAGCTTTAAGTCCAGAGAATATTAGCCAGGCGGTAAAAGGCGCGGCAGCTTCAACAGAAGGTAAAATTAACCCGCAGCTAGTCAACTTGGCCAATTTCTTAAAGACAGCAGCTCCCAATTTACCTAAAGAATCCGCGGATAAAGCTAAGAGCGCGGCTAAATCTATAGAGAGCAAATTACCTCAAGGAATTCCCACAATTAATAATGCAATAAAGAATTTCCAAACAAAACTCTTGGCCTCTGGTGAAGCAAAGACTACTCCAGAAGTGTTTTATGTATCTCTAAACTTCTTTGGTAAAACGTTTGTCCCCTATTTAAGAAGTGGGGAAGAAACACAAACCCAGTCGAACAAATCTTTGATGAGGCTTGCAGCTCTTATTCCAGGAGTGACTGTAGGCCACACTCACCCACAGGCGAATAGTGTATACCTTGCTCCCACAGGCGCGGATATTATTAGTCATATTCGTGGAGGGTTAACGGGAAAAGAGATGATTATTCTTGGAAAGGGAGCTAGCTTCACCTCCATGCGAGTAGAAGTGAATAAAGAGGATATATTTAAATCCCAAGTAACAGTGATCCACTATGAAGGATTGGAGAGTCCCAAATTAATTCGAGTAGAAGGCGCCTCTTTAGCCCAATACATGGTAGCAGAATTGGTTTACTCCACTATAAAGCGAGCAGAAGGGGAAGTTTCAGAGAATGCAGATATAATAACTCCTCTGAAACATTTAAATGAATTTATGGAGTTACCGAAGAACCGTGCATTCAAAGCGAAGGTAGAAGATATGCTTGCCAACGAAGAGATAAAACTCACTGTAAAAGAGATTGAACAACACGAAACCATGATGCAGCAGTTGGTGCGCAGCCATAGGAATGTAGTTTCTCAAACTGTATTTGCCGCCTTCTACTTAAGTTCTCTTCCCAATATGCCCTTTGAAGAATATAGGGATATGTTGGGTCAGTTAGGAATGAATTTAAGTGGAGAAGGGAAAGAAGAGCTAGGAATAACCATAGCGTACTTGGTGGGTCAATTATCCAAGAGTGGAGAATTTGGCAAGGATTTATCTAATAAATTGTTTTCTATAATGAACAAAGCGGAACGTGAAGAATTTGGAGCGGATCTTGGCTTACTAAAAAGAGATGGATTAAACAATTTAACAGAAGAAGAGTATGGAAGATTGGAAGATTTAGGTTCTGTACTATTGAGAGCAAAGATATTTGGAGGAGAAGATTTTGGTAAGGCTTTAAGTAGAGTGGGTGGAGTGAATGGAAGTGTGGAGCGGGTACAAGATGCGGTGGTTAGGACTGTAAAGGATGAAGAATGGAAAGGAGGAGAATCCGAAGCCTACTTTAGTGGAGGGATTATTTATATAAAAAGAGGTACCATTACATCCCCACTTAAACTGGTATCTCTTTTACTCCACGAAGGAACACACGCTTACTTGCCTTCTAACGTGCCTGCCAATAGTGAAGTAGGGGAAGTTTTAGCCATTGTGCACTTAGCTAAAGCTCTTGAAAGATTTGAACGTGGGAATAAGATGATTCAACTTCTAACCGCTCAACTTAAAGTAGATATCCTACGTAAAATTCAAGGAGAGCAGGTTAAAGAAATGCCCATGGGTTACGACATAAATAAATCTAAAGTGATGAACGTGTTAAGGCAACTTCATCCTGCCGGGGAGAAAGGCACACAAATTATTGGCATACCCGTTACTCATGGTCAAGCAGTTATCGCCCAAGTAGTAGCGATGCAAAAGCAAGGGATGGATGTAGTTCCTGTGATGGTTACAGATCCAGATCAATTTTTGAACGAAGCGGAAATATTAGCTGCCATGCCCAATATTCCTAATTTACGTGTGGTTTATGTAGAGTATAGAAATGGAAAGTTTAGTTCAGCTTCTTTAGGCAGTCAACTTAGCAGCATTAGTGTAAGAGGAGTCCCTGTAGTCACAGTCATTGGTGGAAGTGAGGTCTGGGATGATATGGCCATGTTAAAAGAGGTCGCGACCAACATTATCAATATAGTCTTTGTAAACGGAAGTGAAATGGAAGGCTGGATTAATCTTATAGGTAAGAAACTCACAGAAGAACAGAGAGCAGATTTACGAGCCAAGCTTTCCACCGCGGTAGACCCCAAAGCGTTGAATGAAGTGCAAAAAATCGATGAGCAGGTTAAGACTATAGAGTTGTCGAAGTAATATGCAAATATTACTTCATCCACACGCAGAAGGAAGACTGGAGGAAAGAGGAGCAACAAAAGAAGAAGTTTTGGAGACTATAGAGCATGGAGAAAAATTTCCTGTAAAATATGGGAGGACTGGTTTTAGAAGGAATTTCCTGTATAATAAAATGTGGAGAGAAAAGAGTTATACTACAAAACAGATAGAAGCTTATGCGGTTTTAGAGAATACAAATTGGATAGTAATTACATTTCTAACAAAGTTTTTTTAATGGAGGAAATATATTATGAAGTTAACCTATGATCCCAAATTCAATATTGCTTATATTCAGTTAAAGGAAAAGAAAGAACAAGTTGAAACCATCCATTTAAGTGAATCTGTAAATATAGATTTAGCTTCGGATGGAACAGTTTATGGGTTTGAACTTTTGAACGCTAACGAGCAACTAGGTGGAACAGATAAACATAGTTTAGTGGTGGAAAATTCTGCAACCGGTACAACTGCTGTTGTCAATTACTGAGAAGTTTGGAAGCTGTGAATAGTTTCGTTTAGGTGAGCAATTTGCTGTATAAGATCGGATGGACGATTCCAATTCTTCATTTGTAGCCTCATCTCTTCTGTCATACCAGAATTCTTTAAAATATCTTCGATCCACTGATCCATTTCTGATCCTTTAATAAAATCTATCGAGAGAATGTGGATGGTAAGTTCCTTCATCATCTCTTCTACTCCACCCCAAAACTCTTTTTTGCCGACAAGGGTAACGTTTCTATCTCCGCCCATCTTTTTGATAGTACCCATTAACTGTACACTGTCAAACTTTCCATTCACAAAAGGAACCTTTACTACCACAGCATAGTCACTCCAGTTATCTCCTAGCGCTCTCTTTAAATCTTTTTCAATTTCCGCAATATCTTCATTCAATGGGGCAGCAATTAATAGTGGTTGCCCATTCCCTTGAATCTTTAACTCTTTTATTACAGATAAAAATATCTGACGTAGAAAGGAAGGGATCACAAACAGATTAGATTTCTTATCTTGGGTAGATTTTGGGGAGAGCATTTCATACGCTTGAGTTACTCTGACTGCGTTACTAACATCATATTCAAATGTTTGGCGAACAAATTTAAATAAGGCGGCAATCTCATCTACACTCATCTGAGAGTGTTCACGGAACTTATCTTTAGAAAACCATTTACTTGCCTCTATGTGAGGCATTCCCATGTCCTCCAAAGTTTCATGGCTTCCAACTTCTGCAAGGAATTGAGGTAGGTGCGCTTGGTGAGTTTCTTTTTCTGTTTCGTGAAGTGATACTGTTAGTGTACCTTCCTGATTCTGACTGTGGTCTACAAATTCATGGACATCTATTTCTGGAAGAGGAGTTCCCTGTACTTCTACCACATCCATATTTATACCTAGTTTCTTATTTACTTCTTCCAATGTGGATGCATACTCCAGAGCGCTAGTCACAATAAATCCAGCAGATTCGATCACCGCTTTCACCGCTTCGAAACTCTTATGAAGTGGACGCGCGTATACTATAAAATCTTTTACATTTGTGGCAGAAGATAACTTTTCTACAACACTTCCATATCCTACTTCTCTCAAGGTGGATATAAATCCGTTCCATACAATTAAATTTGATTCCCGTAGGTTATAGAGATTCCTTAGAAGTGGCAGCCATACTTTTTCTGTGTACCTTTCACCATAGAAAGAGTGATCGTCATCAGGTTTTAATCCATGTTCACGCTTGAATTTTTTCAGCGCCTCATCGCTTATGAGAGGAGCTTCATCATCTTCTCCCTGACTTATATCTCCTTCCTCAAGCCAACTGTGCTCAATTTTCTTGGTCATCTTTATTTGTGGGTGCGCCTCTTCTAATATATCTTGTAAAGTAGAGTATGTCTTTTCTGGTATGCCATCGATCTTAGGAAAATGGCGCTGTTCAAAGTGTTTATAGACCAGTTCTGCGCCTTCTTCCCCATACACACCCCATGCCAACAGTTGTAAAAGCGCTAGAGGATTCTCCTTAATAGCTCCCCATAAACCTTCAGAAATATAAATTGTATAGGGTCTGCTCTGGCTAGAGCGCATGGCGAGCCAACGAGGATCCTCTTTTATAAAATCATGAAAAAGCAATAAAGAACGGTGAGGCTTTGGACCTATAGGTGAAGAAGGAGATGATGAAATGCCAGGACTCCCTTGCTGAGGTGAGGATTGGGATCCTCCTTGAGTTTTCTCTTCTACTTCTTTTCTCCACTCCTCAACAAAGGAAGGGAATATAATATCATAGAAGATTCTTTTTTCTTGCTCGTAAGCGTCTAGGGTCATATGTTCTTTAAGCCAAGGCGCAAAGTTAAGTTCATCAAAGTTAGGCGCCAATGCTCTAACTTTTTCTGGAGTGTCGGAATTCTCTAGGGTAATTTTACGGTGCAATTGGCCCAATTTATGGCTCTCTAAAACCCTTAGGATCCCTTTAATTACATTATTATTTACAAATGATGCAAATGCCATACCTATATTTCGATTTGAGGTGAACCATAACATTGTATTTAGCACGTTCCCCCGTGCAGTTTCAATTGAATGGTCACCAGAACCGTAGTAACTTCCTCGTATCTGTCCTTGGTACAAAAGAAAATTCAAACCCATAAATACAAGCCACTCTTTCTCCTTATGGCTAGCTAACTTATCAATAAATCTTTCTCCATTATTATTTTTTATCAATTCTTCTAGCCTCCATGCTAATCTAAAATCACCCATGGATTCTTCTTCTGTCTTTATTACTACCACATTAGATTGCTGCTCTATTCTATTTTTTATTTCTGTAAGAAGATTCTCTTTCCCATTCTCTTCTATTTTTAAATATCCAAGCGCATTCTGTATATATTTCTCTTCACTCTCAGCCATGGGAATACGAATGTCTCCATCCGTAGGTTTAGCTGTATTCCATACATAATAAGCTAGCCTGGTTGGATCATGTATTGCAGCAATATGATACTGAAGCATAAATTCGGCAAGTCCGTCTTCCACCCCATCCCCAATGGAAGCCCCGTTCTTTATTATTGATTCACCTGATTCTCCAGTTTCTAAAGATACAATTTCTGTATCCACTGGTGTTATGTCCACAGAATCCAATCTTACTGCTACGCTCTTTAAATAATTTCGTAGATTTAGCTCATCATTAGTCCTTTCAGGACTTTCTGTTCTATAGTTTTGCTCAGCTATTTTTTCCATTCGAATCGCAAACTCTTCACTCACCTGCTTGTATTTACTAGTTAATTCTTTTGTTTTCTCATTATTTCCATTGCTAAGCTTTATCTCATTTGTGAGAAATTTTAAAAGTTCTATGGCCTCCTTTTCTGTTAGCGGATGCTCTTTTGCCTCTTGCCAGAACACATCGTCTTCTGATCTATATCCCAAAACTCTTACAAAATCAAACAGCCATCCTCTTAATAACTGAATATCCTCTTTTTTATTGCTTGAACTTATTTTGCCATTCGTACCCGTTGCCACAAAATTTACCGCTGTCTTAGTGTCGTTCCTAATGTAATCCC
>OBEQ010531407.1_pt1 | contig 11911 bp, 13 predicted proteins | sample 1670901 | NCBI WGS metagenome assembly OBEQ01 (sample SAMEA104232315, study PRJEB22302) | groundwater metagenome | biome: forest; feature: aquifer; material: groundwater | place: USA | collected 2011-08-07 | depth 5.4 m | reverse complement strand
TGCAGTGCAAGGAGCCGGCGAGGAGCGCCCGCAGATGTATTTCAATACATCGAGGACGCACCGCAGCCGGGCGACGCCGCAATGCGCCAAAAGCCTTAGCGGTGTGACCAGCTCCGCTGGGCAGCAGGCTAAGGCGGTGCGAAGCTTGTGAACCACACTAAACAGTTTCGCTACTACATCGTCAATCTGTTAGACGATCTGCCGATTGGCGCGACCTTCAAGCCCTCGGCGCTGCACATCACCATTCTGCCGTGGTTTGCCTTGGAAACCACCGAGGCGCCCTTTCTGGAGTGGTTTTATAAGCATTTCGACGCTGTTAAGGCTTTTGAGGCCAGTGTCGGGCAGCAGCGTCTGTTTGGCCCCAAAAAAGACGTGCCGGTCAATCTTATTGAGCCGACGGCGGGCTTTTTGGAGCTCCACCAGATCGCTTTGAGCTGGTTTGGCGCCGTCGGCGCCCGCTGGGCCGAGCGCGATCCGTACGTTGGCCAAGATTATGTACCGCACGTCGCCCAGCGCCGGGGTTTTGTGCTGGAAGTCGGTCAAAAACTGCCAATTAACTCCTTAACGCTGGTTAAAGCTCGCCGCCGTGAAGACCAGCAGCGCCACGTGGCGGCCAAAGCAAGCCTGGCCCCCGACAAACAATAGCAATTCTCTAATATTCTTAAGAATATTAGAATGTAGATATGAGCAAGGCGCAAGAGTTGGCAGAGATCATTAAGGGTAGTGCCAACCACCATCGGATTAACACCCTGTTTTTACTTGAGAAAAAGGGCAAGTTAACGCTCGACGAAATCGTCGATTCTCTAGGCGCAAACTATAAAACCATAGCGGTGCATGTCAGCCGCCTGCATAAAAGCGGTCTGGTTACTAAGCGTTATAAAGCAGCAGCTGTCGAACATGAACTAACGGCTAGGGCCCGGCTAGTTCTTAATTTCTTAAGAATATTAGAATGAAGAAGCTCAGATTGGATCAGGCGCTGGTCGAAGCCGGCCTGGCACCGTCGCGGCGCCAGGCCCAGGCTCTGATTATGACCGGCCAGGTCCGGGTCGACGGCAAATTAACAGATAAGGCCGGCCATTTGGTCGCCGATGACGCCGAGTTGAAGGTTTTGGTGCCGCCGCCGTACGTTTCGCGCGGCGGCGAGAAACTGGCTTCGGTCGCCGAGCAGCTAAAACTCGACTTTAAGGGCAAGGTTGTCATGGACGTCGGGGCTAGCACCGGCGGTTTTAGCGACTATGCGCTGAAAGCTGGTGCACAAAAAATTTATTCAATTGACGTGGGCACCGGCCAACTCGATTATCGTCTTCGAACAGATGAAAAAGTAGTGGTTATGGAAAAAACCGACATCCGCGACGTGGCTAAACTGCCCGATAAAATCGACCTGGTGCTGGTCGATGTTTCGTTTATTTCGCTGCGGCTGGTCCTGCCGGCGGTGGTCAAATTGGCTGGGCCTAACACGCCCATTGTGGCCTTGGCCAAACCGCACTTTGAGGCCGACTACAAAACCGCCTCAATGCATAGAGGCGTCATCAAAAATAACGCCATCCGCCGCCAGATCCTAAAAAAGGTCGAAGACCAGCTCAAACATCGTTTTAAGATTGTCGCCAAGGCCGATTCTAAGGTGACCGGCCGCAAGGGTAATCGCGAGCGCTTTTACCTACTCAAGCTGCTAGCCTCGGGGAAATAGCTCATCTGGGCCCATCCAAAAAAGCCCGCAGCGCGGGCTCATCCGGTAGGCTAATATAAGCCCGCTTTTGGGTTATTAACCCCTTCCGCTCGAGCGCTGCCAGCTGGCGGCTGGTCGTTTCGCGGCTGGCATTGACAGAACTGCCAATGTCTTGATGGCGCAGCGGCACGTCGATCAGTAACCCCTCTGGCGTGGCCCGACCAAAGCGCTCGGCCATCGTCAATAGGAAGGAGGCGAGCCGTTCGCGGACGGTGCGGTATTCCAGATTCAAAATCCGCTCCGAGTGAATCCGGTACATCTCGGTGACCATATCGAGAATTGGCGACAGAACGCCGGGGTGGCTTTTTAGGAAGTTAAGGTAGACTCGGCGGCTGATGCGGCGCAGGCTGACCGGCGTCATCGCCTGATAGATAATGCGCCGCTCCTGACCGGTCAGCGCCCAGATCAGCGGGAAAATCTCGTAGCTTTTGCGGATAATCAGCAGGTTTTCCTCGCCGTATTTACTGATGTTGAAGGCCTTGACCAGTCCCTCATCGATGTAATAGACGGCGCTCGGCTGGTCGCCGGGCCGAATGATGTACTCGCCCTTGCGGTAATTGAGTTTGGTGCCGTGGCTAAACAGCCCTATCAATGCGGCAGTTTGTTTATCACTAGCCAGCATAGCTACATTTTCTCACATATACAGATTATTCCCCAGCTGCCGGGCGTGATAAATATCATGTTCGTGGCGTGCCCAAAATTACTGAGGTCTAACTCCTTTACGCTTATGCTAAGAAGCAGAGGAGGGAGCTAGGTGGTTCACCGTAGTCTGATCGACGCCCGCCTAAGCAAGCTGGGCATTAAAAAAACCCTTATCTGTTGGGCCGAAATTCGCGAACTGGCCCGCATCCTGATGGACGACGAGCAGATTATTAACTTGGTTAGCGGCCGCTACCACGGCGGTTTCGCGGTGCTGGTGGCCACCGACCAACGGCTGCTGCTAGTCGATAAAAAACCGCTTTATCTGACCCTCGAGGACACCCGTTATGACATGATTTCGGAGGTCGATATTAGCGCTCGGCTGTTTGACGCCACGGTGACCATTTTCACTGTCAACCGTCAGCACCGTTTTACGACCATCCGCCAGTATCGCCTGCGCGAACTGGTGGCTTACGTCCAAAGGCGAGTGATGGAGTTCCGTCACTATCAGCATCTGGCGGCCGAAACGGCGCCGGCTCCGCTGGCTGATTCGTTAGCTTACGGCGCGGCAAACTTTAGTTATCCGGTCTCGCCGTCGGCTCCGCCGCCGCAAGTCCCCCTCTGGCAGTCCTCAACCGCACCGGCCAGCAGTGATCTGGCACCGGTCGCCCAGGCGGCACCCGTGCCACAGTCCCACTGGCCGCATCTCCGTTTGCCGCAGCCGCAGCTGACCGAGCACTTGCCCAAGGCCGTCGGTGCGGCGGCTATCAACGGCTCGCGCTGGCTTCATAACCCTAACCCTTACACCCGCGGCTCGTTGCTGGTCCGCAGCCGCCAACTAACGTTAGACTAGCTGGTCTTTCCTCGGAAAGAGCAGCCCGAGCATCGGATTTATTCCGTGCCCGGCGCGATGAGAAACCCCGAAGGGGTGTCTTATAAGGCGTAAGCCGCCTAAATGTTGAAGCGGAATTCGACGACGTCGTTTGGCTGCAATTGGTAGTCGCGGCCGCAGGTTTGGACTTTACCGGCAGCCCGCGCGGCGGCCAATGAGCCGGCTTTGACCAGATCGTCATAATCGACTACCTGGGCGGCGATAAAACCCTTCTCAAAGTCGCTATGAATGACGCCGGCGGCGGCCGGTGCCGTTGTGCCAGCGGCAATCGTCCAAGCCCGGACTTCCTTCTCGCCGGCGGTTAGAAAACTTTGCAGGCCGAGCGCGCCATAAGCCGCCTGGACCAGTTGCTCCAGGCCGCTACTGGTTTGGCTGTAGCTAGCCAGCAGCTCGGCGCGCTCGGCGGCGTCCAGGCCGCGCAGCTCGCTCTCCAGCTTGGCACAGATAAATAGCGCTTCAGCCGGTGCCACCACCTCTCTAAGGGTCGTACCCTTAAGTTTAAGGGTACGACCCTTAAGGCCGGCCTCGTCGACATTGAACACATAAATAACCGGCTTGGCGCTCAGCAAAAATAAATCGGCGATATGATCAGGGTTTATTTCGGACAGCGGTTTGCCGGCAGCGAGCAGCGTTTTGACCTCTGTTAGGCTGGCCAGCTGCGGTTTTAACTTGAGGTCGGCCCTGGCTTCCTTGGCAAGCTGCGGCAGGCGCTTATCGACGGTTTGCAAATCGGCTAGGGCTAATTCTGCGCCAATAATTTCAATATCTTTGGCTGGGCTGGATGAGCCCGCCGCCGTGACGTTAGGATCGGCAAAGGCTCGGACCACATGACAAATAGCGGCAGTGCTTCTGATGTGGGCCAGGAACTGATTACCGAGGCCTTCGCCCTGGTGGGCGCCGGCCACCAGCCCGGCGATATCGACAAACTGCACCGACGCCGGAATAATTTTGTCAGTTTTATACAGCTCGGCGAGTTTGGCCAGGCGGCGGTCGGGAATCGGCACAACGCCGGTGTTAGGCTCAATCGTCGCAAAGGGATAATTGGCCGCCAGCGCTTCGCCATCGGTCAGGGCGTTGAAAAGCGTCGACTTGCCGACGTTGGGCAGGCCGACGATGCCAATCGATAAAGCCATACCGCTATTCTAACAGAGGTCGCCTCTGGCGCAGCTATTGTCAGCTCGATAGATCGCTATATAATGCTTATGTATGTTAAGCCTGCGCCGCTTATTTTTGGCCGGCCTGAGTAGCTTAAGCTTGTTGCTGGCGCCGCTCGGCCTGGCCGCCGCGGCGACCACTCAGCCGATTTTTAAAACGACTGGCGGCGACGTTTTCGCCGGCGGCTGGTTTTATAACGGCAACTGCAACACCGCCGATAATACCACCGATTCCACTAAATCTAACTACCAGGCTCCATTTTATAATGGTAGCAGCTACAATAAACCCACTTGGGGCGGCATCGAGGCTTGGTCGCAGGCCGGCGCCGGCAGCTCGGCCGATCTGGCGGCCGTGGCGCTGGGCGATATCCAGATCGATCACACCAACGCCAAAAATTACGGCTTCATCAGCAAGTTGCAGTTTTCGAACGCTAATAAGCTGAGCAACGATTCGTCGGGCGGCGACTTTGAAGGTAAGTCGCGCCAGGCTCACTGCATCGCCGATTATTACACCAGCTTTTCGGGTTCGGCCCAGAACCTGGGTGGTGATCTGACCAGCGTCAGCTCCGGCAAATACAGCAAGAACTGCGGCGTTACGCCCTGCCAACTGACGCCTGACAATATAACCAATATAACTATCGCTGCCGGCCAAAACACCGCCGTCTTTGTGAAGGGCAATGTTTACATTAACAAAAATATTACCTACGCCGGGGCTTATAACGCTACCAATGTGCCGAAATTTGTGCTGGTGGTGCAGGGCAATCTATATCTGGCGCCGGGCGTCAGCCAGCTCGACGGCTGGTACATCGCCCAGCCCGATCGGTCTGACCAAACACCAATGGCTCACGACACCGGTGATATCTGGACCTGCCACGAAAATCAGGCCGGCGCCGAGACCGCCAACTGGGTCAGCGCCAACTGCAGCACCCATCTGACAGTCAACGGTGCGCTGGTCGCCAAGCAGCTCAATCTGCTAAGAACACTGGGCGACGTCAGCGGTCCGACGGCCGAGGATGTCAACTTTACCCCCGAGATGCTGGTCGGTAATGCTTTTTACGGCGCCAGCGCCGGTGGCGGCGGTGGTACGCCGGTCATCGACAGCCTGACCAGCCTGCCGCCAGTCCTCTAAACTCTGAAGCTCAAACTGTTTACGGTCTACCGTCGGTCAGCTATAATCGGCGGTAAGCAACTATGAAGTTATTTAGCGGTGGGCAAGCCGATTTCTTTGGACTGGATATCGGTTCGGGCGGCATCCGCGTCGTTCAGCTAAAGACCGCCAAGACTGGCCAAAATCTACTGCACTATGGCGAAGTCGCTCACAATCTGGTGCTCGACGACGCCGGTGCCGGCCAGGCGGCGCTAGTCCAGGCCATCAACCAGCTGGTCAAACAGGTCGGCCTGCCGACCAAAAACGTCGTCGCCAATCTGCCGTCCAAAAAAGCCTTTACGACGATTATCGATCTGCCGAGTTTACCCCGGCCGGAACTAGCCAAGGCGATCACCGCCCAGGCACCCTCGCTAATTCCGACACCCTTAGATCAATCCAAAATCGACTGGGCGGTGATCGGCCCGGCGCCGCGCGATACCGCTCAAAACGAGGTATTGCTGTCTAGCGTGCCCAAGGACTTTGTCGAAGCTCGCCTGGCTATGCTGGAGAGCGCCGGCTTCAACGTCCTGGCTTTTGAGCCTGACGCTATGGCCCTGGCCCGGGCCCTGGCGCCGGTCACCAGCAGCGAGCCGTATCTGCTGCTGGACATTGGTCATCAGACCTCTGATCTAGTTATCACGGTGGCCGGTGCGCCGCGGCTGGCCCGCAGTTTACCGATCGCAACCGATCAAATCATCAAAGCCGCCATGCAAAATCTGAACGTCGAGCAAGCTCAAGCCGAGCAGTTTGTCTTTAAATTTGGCCTGAGTAAAGATAAGCTCGAAGGCCAGATCCAGGCGGCCATTTTGCCGACCATCGACAGCCTGACTGTCGAGCTCGACAAGTCGATGAAGTTTTTTGCCGAGCGCTATAACGGCGCTAAAATCAGCAAGCTGGTGGTGACTGGCGGCGCGGCGACCCTGCCGGAATTGCCACTTTATCTGGCCAATAAATTTAATTTGAGCGTCGAAATCGGCAACGCCTGGCGTAACGTCATCACCGGCAGCGCCAACCAGGACGAACTGCTGGCGGTTTCCAACCACTTTGCGGTAGCCGTCGGCCTGGCCGAAAGGCGGGTATGAGCAGAGCTCCTCATTTACCATTTACCATTTACCATTTACCATTAATTTTCCATTGGCCATTTACCAGTTGGTTAATGTTAATTGGCAATTTACTGAAAATTGATAATTGTAAATTGAAAATTGTGACTCCGGCAGGAGGTGCTTCGTGAAGCCGGTTCAGATTAATCTGTTGCCGGCCAGTAAAGCCGAGGCCGTCAAGAGCCAGGCCAGCCAAAACCAGTTGACGCACTGGGCCAAAATTGCCGCTATTGCCTCGGCTAGCTTATTGATTGTTTTACTGGCGCTGGTTTATGGCCTGCAAAAAAAACTGCTGTCTGATGCGGCTAAAAACCTGACGGCCGCCAGCAACCAGCTGGCGGCCGTACCCGATCTCAATAAAACGCTGACCGTCAAAAATCAGCTAAGCACGCTGACGACACTGCATTCCCAAAAGCACGCCGTCGAGCGCTTGTTTAAATATTTGCCGCAGGTCACGCCGGCCCGGGCGACCATCAACAGTCTCAATCTTGACTTTAAAAATTCGTCTTTGAAACTGGCCGGCAACGCCGACAGCCTGCAGACAGTCAGCGGTTTTATTGATGCCCTCAAGTCGACCCAATTTACTGCCGACAGTCAGAACCAACCCCAGGCGGCTTTTAACTCGGTGGTCGAAACCAGCTTTACGCTGAGCCCGGGTGGCGTCACCTATGGCCTAAGCTTTAAGTTCGCGCCGGCGCTGTTTGATAATCACCTGACCAATGTAGTCCTGAAGATTCCACCACGGGCCAGCAGCTCTGTTCAAGATGTTAATGGTAGTCTTTTCCAGGGAGGCCAGTAAGATGACTAAGCTTCAGTTGAAACTGCCGGGCGGGCGGCCACCCCAGCTGTTGATTAATCTGGTAGCGGCTGCTACGCTGACGGCCTTTTGCCTGGTGGCCGCCCGCGCCCTGCTCGGCCAGGCGCTCTACCAGCAGCGGGTGATCAACGCCCGCCACGCTGCCACCGCCCATCTCAAAACTGACCTGACAGCCGCCAGTTCGTTGGCTACTCAATATCAGGCTTTCGCCGCCGCCAATCCCAACGTGATTGGCGGCAACGCCAGCGGTCAGGGGCCGAGCGACGGCAGTAATCCTCAGATTGTCCTCGACGCCCTGCCGATCCGCTACGACTTTGCAGCGCTGACTTCCAGTGTCGAGAAAATTATGCGCGACCGCGGCATCAGCGTCAGCAGCATCAACGGCACTGATAAGTCACTGGCCAACCCGGCCACCGACAGCCCAACGCCGGCGCCGGTGACGATGAGTTTGAGTATTAGTGCTCAAGGCAATTACAATAATGTCCAGGCACTGATCAATGATCTGGAGCGCTCCATCCGACCGTTTAATATCAACAGCCTGCAGCTGCTGGGCGGCCAAAACAGTATGCAGCTGACGGCCACGCTGGATAGCTACTATCAGCCGGCCAAAGTCTTTAACCTAAACCCGCGGAACATCAAATGAGCTACAAAACTTCAAACTTCAAACTTCAAACTTCAGATAAACTTCAAAATTCAAAGTTCAATATTTGGAGTTTGAGGTTTGATACTTCTTTGATGTTTGATGTTTGGTGTTTGAACTTTGTCGCCGGAGGCGACCGGTTATGATCAGTCAAAAAGAGCGTCAGCAACTGATTATCGCCGGCTTGGCCGGTGTGATTGTGGCTGGCCTGCTGGCCAGCTTGATTTTCCACGGCGTTAGTGGCAAGGGAACTAATGTGCCGGTGCCGGAGATGATCAGCTCTGATTTCCCGGCCGTCGGTGGCGATAGCCATTATCAGAAAATTTTTAACTCTAAGGCGCTGGACCCGACTCAAGCCGTCCAGCTGGGCAGCCAAAACGGCCAGCCCTTCGGACAATAAAAATGAAACAGATGCTTAATTCTCTCGTATCGTTTGCCTCTAACCCTTTTCCGGTAGCCGAGCTTTTTCCGGTGACCGTTTTCCGTAAGCACCGGTTACAGGCTACCGGTAACCGCTCGGTAAATGGTCAATGGAAAATGGTTAACGGTGGAGGCTCATCATGAACGTGCTTTCACCGACCACCCAAGCCTTCGTCGAAGACAGCCTAGTCAAGGCAGGGCAGGTGTCGCAGCCGCAGCTAGCTGAGCTCAAGCAAAGAGCGGCTACCGCCGGCCAGCCGCTGCTCAGCCTGTTGATCGAAGAGGGCAAAATTACCGATGAGGAACTGACCAAAACGCTGGCCAGGGCCAATAGTATTCCTTACGTCAATTTGAGTTCGGCAACGATTGAGCCTAAGTTGCTGGCGCTGCTGCCGCAGGATATCGCCGAGCACTACATGGCCGTGCCACTGGGTGAAATGCAGCGTTCGCTAGTGGTCGCCATGGTCGACGCCGATAATCTCCAGGCCGTCGATTTCCTGAGTAAAAAAGTCAATCGACCGCTGAAAGTCTACGCTGCCAGTGAGTCTGGCATTCGTCACATCCTCGGTCAGTACCCTAAAAGTGCGCTGCCGGCAGCTGGTGCTTTGCTGGCGCCAGCTGCGGCGACGCCCGCCGCACCAGCGGGGGGCGCCGCCCCGCCGGCCAGCCCGGCCACTCCGGCGGCCGGGCTGGGCCTACCACCAATCGCCGGTCTGGCCGATAGCTCGCCGGTCAGCAAAATCCTAACCAGCATTATGGAATACGCTGTCACCCATATGGCCAGCGACATCCACATTGAGCCGCTGGAGGCCGAGCTCAAGGTCCGCTGCCGAATCGACGGTGTGCTAATGGAAATAATGCGTCTGCCTAAAAGTACCGAGGCGCCGCTGGTCAGCCGAGTCAAAATTTTATCCAACCTCAAAATCGATGAGCACCGCGTGCCCCAGGACGGCCAGTTTACGGTCAGCGTCGGTAACAAATCGGTCGATCTGAGAATCGCCATCAGCCCGGTGGTCTGGGGCGAGCAGGTGGTTATCCGGCTGCTCGATAAAAGCGATACCAGCTTCAAGTTCGAGGATCTGGGCTACATTGGCCGCAGCTTGCGCCGACTGCAGCTCGGCCTGCGCCAGCCCCACGGTATGGTGCTGACGAGTGGCCCGACCGGCTCCGGCAAATCGACCAGCATGTACGCCATGATCCAGGCCATCAAAAACGACACCATTAATATTGTCACGCTGGAAGACCCGGTCGAGTACAAAATTGACGGCGTCAACCAGATCCAGATCAATCCCGGCGTGGGGCTGACCTTTGCTACCGGGCTGCGCTCGGTGCTGCGCCAGGACCCCGATGTGGTGATGGTCGGCGAGATCCGCGATAAAGAAACCGCCACGCTGGCGGTCCAGGCGGCGCTGACCGGCCACCTGGTCTTTAGCACTTTGCACACTAATAATGCCGCTGGCATCCTGCCACGCCTGCTGGACATGGCCATCGAGCCGTTTTTGATCGCCAGCACGGTGCACACCGTCATTGGCCAGCGTCTCGTCCGCAAAAACATCAGCGGCGGGCTGACCGCCGCTAGCTCCAAAGCCGAGACGCTGGCCATCCAGCAGACGCTAGGCAGCCTGCTGCCCAAAACGCCGGCCGAGGCCGCTAAGCTGGAGCTCGATCTGGGCTACCACAACTTGCCTCTGGCCACGCAAAACGCTTATACTTTGTTCAAGGGCAAGCCCACGGTCGATAGTCCGACCGGCTACAAGGGGCGGATGGGTTTGTACGAGGTATTTCAAGTAAGTGAAGTGATCCAGGACTTGATTTTAAAACGGGCCACTAGCGCCATGATCCAAAGAGCCGCCGTCGGCGAGGGCATGATTACCATGCGTCAGGATGGCTATCTTAAAGCCTTGGCCGGGCTGACGAGCTTGGACGAAGTTAACCGGGTGGCGACCCTCGGCGGTAATTAATGGACAAGGGGGGGGCCAGCGCTGATCAACCAAAAATCGAACTGCTGCTGGAACAGGTCGTCAAACGCCGCGGCTCTGATTTGCACCTGCAGGTTGGCTTACCGCCGGTCATCCGGATCGACGGCAAGCTCTCGGCGCTGCCAAATATCGCGCCGCTGACCGAAAACACGCTGGAGTCGATGGTCTTTAGCCTGCTTGAAGAGGATCAAAAGCAGGCCCTGCTACGCGATAAGGAGCTGGACTTTAGCTTCGCCTTTGGCGATCTGGGGCGCTTCCGCGTCAACGCTTTCCATGAGCGGGGCAACCTGGCGGCCAGCATGCGCCTGATCCCCAACCAGATTTTGAGCATCGAGCAGCTCAACCTGCCGCCGGTGGTGGCCAAATTTGCCGATTTTAGCCACGGTCTGATTTTGGTGACCGGCCCGGCCGGCTCCGGTAAAACGACTACGCTGGCCTCACTGATCAATAAAATTAACACCGAGCGCTCCAACCATATCGTCACCATTGAGGACCCGATCGAGTATATCCACGACTCCAAAAAATCGGTTGTCGCCCAGCGCGAGGTCCACTACGACACTTATTCATTGAGTATGGCGCTGCGTTCCAGCCTCCACCAGGATCCCGACGTGGTGCTGATCGGCGAGATGCGCGACTTGGAAACCATCGCCGCCGCGGTGGCTATCGCCGAGACTGGCCACCTGGTCTTCGCTACCATGCACACCGCTAATGCTGCTCAATCGATCGATCGGATTATCGATACTTTCCCAGCCGCTCAGCAGCAGCAAATCCGTGTCCAGCTGAGCAATGTCCTGCAGGCTATCTCGGCTCAGCGGCTGGTCAGCGGCTTAGCCGGCGGCCGGCTGCCGGCCACCGAGATTCTGTTTGTGACGCCGGCCGTTAGGGCGATGATTCGCGAAGGCAAAACCCACCAGATTGATAGCGTTATTCAAACCGGCCTGGAGTACGGCATGCAGAGCCTCGATGCCACGCTGGCCGAAATGGTCCACGCCGGGCTGATCAACTACGACGAGGCCGCCGCCGCCGCCGTCAACGTCGAGGAACTCAACCGGCTGATGAGGAGCTAACGTCGTGACTTCGTCACTCCAATTTTCAATTCTCAGTTCTCAATTTTCAATCAATGATCAACTTTCAATGATCAAGATCAAACAGTCTGATCCGAGAGTTTGTAAATTGGTCAATGGAAATTCAATGGAAATTGGAAATTGGAAATTGGAAATTGCTGGCGCTGGAGGCGGCGGCATTTGAGAGAGTTTCACTATACGGCGCTCGACCCACGGACCAACCAGCGGGCCGAGGCTACCGTTAAGGCCGAAAACGAACAGGCCATCAAGCAGATGCTGGCCGACCACGGCCTGGTGCCGCTAGACATTAGAGTTATCACTACCACCAACTTT
>OBEQ011099215.1_pt1 | contig 11912 bp, 2 predicted proteins | sample 1670901 | NCBI WGS metagenome assembly OBEQ01 (sample SAMEA104232315, study PRJEB22302) | groundwater metagenome | biome: forest; feature: aquifer; material: groundwater | place: USA | collected 2011-08-07 | depth 5.4 m | reverse complement strand
TTTAACCCTGCTCATTTATTTGGTAAACAGGAACAGGAAGAAACTCCTGATACAGGACAAGCTAAATACGGAGGCACTAATACCGTACCTGAGATGTTTCCTGCATTGTACCAATATGGCGGAGGAACAAAAAAAATTCGTATTAAAGGATTACCTAAAGCGGCAGAAGGATTAGAAACAGACGCAGACCCCGGGGAAGTGTCTTTACCGATAGAATCCGAAATCAATAATAAATATGAAACCTTACGTGCTAAAGCGGAAGCGGATCTCAAAGCGGCGTATCGTGATAAAAATATTAAAGTAATTGTTAAGGGGAGTAAGCGCAGTTTGGCAGAGCAGGAAAAGGCATATAATTCAGGAGCTTCTACAACTAAGTTTGGTTTGCATGGACTTGGTGCGGCGCGGGATTTTAATATTATTGTTGATGGTAGGGTGTTGGGAAACACCGCGAAAGATCATGAGATATATCAAAAGTATTTGTGGAAGAACGCCGAAGATATGGGATTGTTTCATTTGAACAAAAGCGAGTTTGGTAAAGTTGATCCGTATCATATCGGACTTGTCAAAGAAACAGGCACCGGGCAAGCGTTTAAAGACCTGATAGAAAAGTATCCTGAAATTCAAAATACCAAACAGTTTCAGGATTCGCTGGCGGAAGTGCAAAAGTTTAAAGCGGCTAATCCTAAAGATAAAACGTATGACAATTTCATTAAAGCGGTAACCCCTGAGTTCATTGAGCAAACAAGAAAATTAGTTGATAAAACACCTGTGGTCAGTATTGAGGGATTGGAAGGTGTTAAAAGTACAGGCAATCCTACAATGGATATTATGATTAAAGAAGGATACCGTTCTGGTAAAATGGTTGAAGACTGGAAAAAAAAGCATCCCGGAGAAATTAAAGATGCTAAGTTGGAGCAATTTCTTAAAGATGAGCAGGCTTCTTATGAGCGGGCTAAAAGATACGTGGAAAGCAAAGGACTTTCGATAACACCGGAGCAGGAAAAAGTTACAGATAGTGGCGTAGCAGGGGTAAAGAAAACAGCCGATGTACAACAACAGGCGGTTAATGATGAAAATCAGAGATCGTATGAAGAAGCGTTAGCCAAAGGAGATGCCGATGCAGCAAAAAAAGCAGCCGATGCTCTAAAAGCAGGACAGAAGAAGGCAGGAGCTGTACCTGAGGGTACTTTGAATACCAAACCACCATACACCGCACCGGCTAAATTTTGGTCGCAGGATATTCTTAAGAGTTTAGGAGCGTTCGGGGATTTAACACGGATAAAAAAATACCTGCCTTGGCAAGCGACGTATAATCCTTATTTACCTACGCCGACTTTTACTGACCCGACACGGGAACTTGCAACAAGCGCAGAACAAGCTAATATCGCTTCTCAGGCAGCAGGAATGTTTGCGGGTCCTCAAGGGTTGAATGCGCGTTTAAGTCAGATACAGGGACAAGGAGCAGAAAACGCGGCTAATATTCTCGGAAAGTATAACAATATTAATGTGGGTATTGCAAATCAGGCGGCGCAGAATAAAGCCGCCATTATGAATCAATATGGACAAAGCAAAGCACAACAGGCAACCCAATTGTATGATAAAACGACTATTGCAAATCAACAATTTGATAATGCAAAAGCTATGGCTCGTCAAAATCTTCGACAGTCTTTTATGGACGCAATTACTAACCGAGGAACAACCCAGGCGCTAAACACAATGTACCCGCAATATCAGGTTGACCCTTCAACAGGAATGACGCATTTTACAGGAGAAGGTAAGGCTTTTAATCCTGCACAAAAACAACAGCAGTTATCTGATTTAGCATCTCAATATATGGAGCGACATCAGGGACAGGGTATCAAGTTTGAGGATGCAATGAAAATGGCGATGATGGATTTAGGGCATAATCCTTATGCTGAAAAAAATGTGGGTGCTTATCCGGGTGAACATTAAATTAATTTGTCATAAATAATGTGAGAGAACTATTCTTTGTATAGTAAATAATGTTATTCTACATTTGTAATTAAACTTTAAATAATATGGCGAGCTACATCCCTTCTATTCAGGATTATATCCCTCAATTGCAACCCTTCCGCCCAGACTTAAATTTCTATTCCCACATTTTACAAACAAAACAATCACAATATGATGCCAATCATAAACAATTAAGCGGGGTTTACGGAACACTGTTGAACAGCCCGATGATCCGTGATACCAACATAGAACACCGTGATCAGTTTTTTAAAGCAATAGACCAGAATCTAAAGAAGATTTCAGGAATGGATTTATCCCTTGAACAAAACGTAACGGCAGCACAGCAGATATTTAAACCGCTTTACGAGGACAAATCTATTGTTAAGGATATGACCTATACTAAGCAAGCGCATAATCAGATACAACGGGGAGAGAGTTTCAGAAGCGGAGAGCAATATTGGGATGCAGGTATGAAGAAAATTCAATACCAGATGGAAGAATTTAAAAACGCATCAGATGAAGATGCGCTTAATATGCAGGCTCCTGTATTCACACCTTTTCAGAATCTAAATGAAAAAGTATTCAAAGCAGCAAAAGACTCAGGGCTTAATATTTCAGTAGACCATAATGAAGGAGGATATATTGTGACGGATAGTGGGGGGAATTTATTATTGGGGGAAAAAGGTAAACAGAATGGGGTATTGCCGAATTATTTATTGGGATTATTTAAAGATGACCCTAAGATACAGGACGTAGTTAGAACGCAGACGTATGTGGCAAGAAAAGATTTTGCAAAAGGTCATGCTGTTGAGTTTGGAAGTGAAGATGCTGCGGAATCGGTTTATGTGCATCAGGTTATTTCATCACAGGTTCCTAAAATAGAACATCAAATAGCCCAGTCCAAAAAAGTTTACGATGATTTGGCAAACAAGAAAGCAATCATAGAAGCTAAAATAAAAAAAGCAGGAGGTGTTATCCCCGGTTCTGCGGAAGAAACTTCTCTTGCTACTTTAAATGAATTATTGAAATCAAAACCGGGAGTGGATAAACATAACGAGGAAGTATTAAACTCAATAAAAACAGCAGGTAATTTGCAGGACATTCACCAGTTAAGGCAGAGAGCGGATGATATTGTTGCGTCCGGTAGTTTTATGGATGAGATAAACCGTGCGGCAGAAATATACGCTTTAGGGACACAGAAATCAACAAGAAAAGAAGATCCTTTTAAGATGGCTGAGTTTAAGAGTGATTTGGATTTAAGGAATCAGAAAGAAAAAGCTAAAGATGATTTTGCAAAATGGAAAGACCAGCAGGATTATACCGAAAGGCGGATGCAGCAAAAATTAATTCAATTGGGTTTAGACCCTTCTTTAGCGGTAGGATTAGACAACAAAGGATTGCGGGAGTTGATAGAGCAACGCGGAGGGGCGGCTTATAATAAACCTGAAGATGTAGAACCGATTGCTCCGTCAGGAGGAGCAGCGACGCTGACCACCACTCAAAGAAACGAAAAGATTTTAAATGATGTGCACGAGCAGTTTGTAGGACAAGCGGGGGAATATGTAACCTCTGCGTTACGGGCTATGAAAAATCATTATGATACGTTTAAAAACAGCACAAGCGAAGAAAGCGTGCATAATAAAGAGAGTTTAATTAAACAAATGAAAGATTTGACCAAGGACACGGATTTTGATGTATATGGATTTTTGGAGGGAAGCGTGAATGCTGCGGATATACAAAAAACAGATAAAACGGTTTTAGCAAGAAAATATGAAACTTTAATTAATATAAAAGATGATGTTTCCCGCTACACTGATTGGCAGGAACAACTTGCAGACAAAGAAAATTTAAAACAAGACCTTGCTAAAAACAGGCAGGTTATTGCAAAACTGACAGCGTTGAAAATTCAGGGAGCAATGGCTGCAACAAAATCAATGCTCGCCACATCCGTAACCACACAGACAAGCGCTGCTGATGGAGAAGCAAAAAGGCTTCAAATAGCGGTTCTTGTAGATGCGAATGGTAATGAACGGGATATGGCAACCGCAGCGAAATTATATGCAAACAGTGCTTCCCATTTGTACACCACAAGTTTTAACCCGGCAATGCAGGCATTGCCTCCTTATGCAAGGGCGGTAGCTGATTTTGTTGATAAATATCCTGATTTATCAAAGCAATACAGCGATGCCAACATTACATCTTTTCAGGGTAAATACGGTGTTGGCAATGAAGGGGGAACATTGGGTGTTGAAAAAGGAAAACAATACAATGCGAATATTGAATACCCCCAGTCGGAGGAAACGAAAAGCGCGACTGATATAGTAAACGTTATACAGAAGAATGCAGAAAATAAAAACGTGGCATTTTATTCAGGAACGCTTACCGACCCGCATAAGTTGGTGCAAGACCCTGCGGTTAAAACTTTTGCTCAGCAATATCTTGCTTTGTATTCACAGGAGTTAGGGAAAAAGACAACTCCTACCAGCGCTAATTTTGATTTAATAGCGCAGGCTTCTCCTGAAATGAAATTTGGCAGCGATATAGCAGAACCTACTAATTATTATAAAATTACTCCAAACCAATTAGCAGCAAAACAAATTGAAGGTAAAGCGTTTATTCCCGACAAAGATTATGGTTTTACTGTGGCTATCCCCAGCAGATTGGATGAAAGTAAATTTAAACAGAGTGCTCAGCTTTCTCCTACCGATATGTTATTGAATCTTGAGGGGCAGAGTTTAACTATCGGGGATAAAAAACGAGGGATGCTTACTATAAATCAGGGGGAAAGAGGTACTTATTATGTATCGGGATATTTGGAAGGATTTGACAACAACTCGGGAAAAGAAAAACAATACCCTGTGTCTACCCAACCGCTTTACGGCAAGATAGACGGAGATGAAGCATGGAGACAGGCGAACGAAATGCTAAATCATGCATATCAAAACAAACAGAAATTCGTACAGGAACATATCTCTAAACAAAAATAAAATGGTGGATGATATTCAAACGGAAACCCCGCCTGCCGAAGTAACACCTCCTGTTACGACTGAACCTAATCCTATCGTGGTTCCAAGACCTCCTGTTGATTATTCGATTCCGAAAATAGACATTCCTGCGCTAACAACACAGACACAAAAACCAATAAGCAGTGATGATTTCTTTAAAAATCTTGCGGGAAATGCTCCTCAAATTCTTGCAAACTCTCAGGATAAATTTGCTTATAATAAACCATACAGTTATAATCCTGAATCAGAAAATCAAAGTCAGAATTTTGATAGGTTTTACGCACATACGAGTTTCAGGGAACTGGGATATAAACCGTGGGCGGATAATGAGAAATTATACAGGGAACAAGGTTCTAAATTCGGAGATATAGCGCGTGCTATTTTTGCAGGAACTAAGTTAGCGCAGACAGGATTTATGTCTCCGATACGTTCGTGGGGAGATATTTTAAGTGGTAATCCATTAGCGCTTGATTATGTTTCGTCAAAAGAAATGGCTCAGTTAAATGTAATAGGGAGTTCGAGCAAAGGGGGAGTAACAGGATTTGCTTCTAATTTACTTGTTAATAGCGGATACACCGTCGGTTTGATAGGGGAGATGTTTCTTGAAGATGCGATATTAACCGCAGCCGCTCCGGAGACAGGGTTTACATCTTTGGGTTTAGCGGCAGTAAGATCAGCAAGCACACTTACAAAATTGGGTAAATATATTACCTCGGTGGAAGGATTAGGAAAAGCAATGCAGGCAATGAAGAATTATGATGTTGCTTCAGGAGCATACAAAGCGTTTAAAGCAACAGGCAAGTTTATAAATCCTTTAGAGCATACTTTTGCGGCGGCTTCCGTAATAAATAAATCAGAAAGTTTAACCAATTTAGCAAAAGTATCGAATACTGCGGGGGCTTTTTACCGTGATATGCGCGCTGCTAACCTTGTATTATCCGAAGCAAAAATGGAAGGAGCTTCCGCAGCAGATGAACTCAGAAAAACTTTGACGGATGACTATTATGCAAAACATAAGGAACAACCCAGTTTTGAGGAACTGATTAAAATCAATCAGACAGCAGTTGAAGCGGGAGACCATACGTTGTATGCAAACATTCCTGCAATATACTTAACCAATAAAGTAGTATTTGATAATTTATTCAAGCGGTTTAAAAGTCTGGACGATTACGTTAGCAAATATAAAACCAAAATAGATTTCATAAAAGGAAAAGGATATGAGGTAATTAAATCTGATTTTAAAACAGCAGTGAAAGGATTGCTGAAACCAAAACTGTACGGTAAAGTAACCGCCAATTACTTCAAAGGAAATTTCATGGAAGGGATGCAGGAATCGGTACAGGAAGTGGTGTCGGGAGCATACAAAGATTACTATACCAATTTATATAATAATCCTTCCAAGCATGGTTTGGATTATTCTTTAAGTGAAGCTGTCGGGGAGAACATAAAAAAACAATTTAGCGGGCAGGGATTTGAAACATTTGCAAGCGGGTTTTTGATGGGAGGATTAATCGGAACGTTGGGCAGGGGGATAACCGGGGGAAAAGAATTAGCGCTTAAACTACGAAGCCCTGAAAGATACAAAGCATACGAAGCAAAGAAAAATGAATATGCTGCTGAACAGGTTAAAAAATTAAACGAAATATACAAAGACCCTTTAAAATATTTTGGAAGCGGTATTTTGAATTATTCCAACGCAACCAGTTCCGCACAAGGACAAATGATTGCCGAAACATCGGGAGACAACAAAACATGGCAGGACTGGCATGATCAGTCAGTGTGGTCGCATGTTACTTCTGCTATTGAATCAGGAACGTTCGATAACTTTATGGGACAACTCGATGAGATTAAAGGAATGAGCAAGGAAGGCATTAAAGAAGCGTATGGTATAGACGGTACAGAAGTATTAAAAAACATAGCTAAGATTAAAAAACGCGCTGAAGATTTAAAAGCAGCGCACGAATACTGGGATGAAAAAGCACCCAATCCGTTTGACCCGAGCAAACATAAAAAAGACACTCCTGAATACAACACGGAAGCCCTTGGGTATCTTGCATGGAATAACGCAAAAAATCATGCTATATGGTACAATCATTCATTTGCAAGAAATCAGCAGCGCATTGAAAGTTTAAACAGAGAGGTTTTGGCGCATAGTCCCATACAGGAAGCCTCTGCAAATGATTTCAAGGTACTTATGGATATGAACGCTTTGAAGAAGGAAACAAGCGTATTAAAGCAGGAAATAAGTTTATTGCGAGGGGCAGCTACACCCGAAAACAAAAAAGAGTTAAAATATAAAGAAGAAAAATTAGACCTGCTTAAAACTTATCAGGAAGCGTTACAGGGGCATTACGTTAATCAGATTATTGAGAAAAAAATAAATGAAACCGGACAGGAAGCTCCCACTAAAAATATGCATGATGAATTAAAAGATGCTTATGTAGCGTATATTAACCATCTTGCAAAAGGAGTGAAGGGGGTATTTGTATTAAGAGATAAGGTCGATGCTTCCTTTGAAAAAATTAAAGATATTCACCGTTTGGGTATGGATAATATAAATCTTGCAAGCGCGGTTAATATGCTTGCTGACCCAGAGGGATTTCACGAATATCACGACAGGTTAAATAAAACGCTTACTGATATGTACGCCGCTCGCGGAGAGCAGATTGAAAAATCAGTTAAAGAAACCCAATCCCGGATTGAAACCAATGTGCTTCTGAATACATTGTATAAGAGGGGTTATGTGGTGGATGCGGCGGATTTGGCGAAACTTGCTGATGAGGCTGTTATTCCCGAGCAGTTTTATGATATAGCGAATAAGCAGGTTGTGAAGAAAGGGGATGCCCGGTATGCGGAATTTGAAGAAATTGTAAAAGATTATTTGAGCGCTAAACAGGGCAAACCGTTGGAACCCCCTGTAACAGATGTGCCACCTGTAACAACTCAGACTGCAACAGGCAAAATACGCATTGTACGGCACGGGAAAGATAAAAATGATGAAGACGAATTAACATCAGGAGAAACTTCAACTCCACTTGTTGAATCAGGAAAACAGGATGTACGTAAAGGATTAGAACAAGTTAAAAAAGAAGATGTCCCCGCAATTATTACTTCACCGATTACGCGGGCAAAAGAAACTGCGGATATTATCGGTAAAGAAAAAGGAGTTAAAGTTGAAGAAAATGATGCGTTAGCTCCGTGGCATATTGGGGATAATAAAACAGGATTTTCAGAGGTATCAGATGAAGATTGGGCAAAGATGGCAGATTGGTTTGCTTTGCATCCTGATGAAAAAGCTTATGCGGGAGAAGACGAAGCGCTTAAAGAAAAATATAAAGGACGACAACCTACGGAGTCTTTCAATCAATTTAAAACCCGCGTTATTTCTGCATTACCGGAACTTACTAACAAACTTCCTGATGGTGGAGTATTGGTTACGCATTCAAACGTTACTCAATTAATAAAGGCGTATATAGCAAACGGAAGCAAGGATGACGCAAATTTAGGATTGCAGTTTATAAAGGAGAAACCATCCGATAACGGGGAATTTATTGATTTTGAACGTCAGCAGGTGAATCCTTTTTTTGTGAAAAAAGAAACTCCTTCTACAACAGAAGTAACAAAACAAAAATTACAGGAAGTTTCTTATGATGTAAAGAAGAAATTGGCGGCGGTGAAAAACGGAAGAGAACTTGATGTTTTGGAAAAAGAGTTGGAAGCATTATTAACCAATTATCCTGAAGTAAAACGCTTGGGATTAGATTCAGATATATTAACAGTGCTTGTGGAGGCTAAGAGAAAAGAACTCGGAACAACATTTGATTGGGACAGCTTGCAGGAAGGGAACGTTGTGATGATGCACGATCCACGTTATAATTTAATGGTGGTGAAGAAAAAAACCAATAACGATGTGAAACTATATAAGTTCGGGGAATCCGGGAATGTAACGCTCACAATTAAGAAAAACGATGTTGCTAAAAATATAAAATACATGTATAACGAAGGAGTTGAAGGAATGGAACCGGAAGGTCTAACCAAAGAAGAAAGGGACCTTGCTCAAACTAATCAGAAGGAAGCTCAGGAATTTACTTCTGATGCTGCGGAACTTAAACGTTTGCAGGAGGAAGCGCTTAAACAAGGAGTAGTTAAAACAGATGATGAATTTTTTAAAGATTTAGGATGTAAATAATTTATGAATTGCACGCTCACAATAGAACAACAGAAAAAACTTTTCAAGAAAGTTTACATGGATTTGGAATCTCATCCTATCCGTAAACCTTTTGATTTTAAAGAATACGCATCTGGTTTCTATATGGATATAAACCATGTAACCAACGACCCGGGTTTAGCGATGTCTTATGTTTCACTGCTTCCCCAAACCATACTTACCAACATTGGAGTTAATGCTGCTTTACGTAAACGTTTCGCGTCGGTATTTCAGGAAATAAGTGAATACGAAACTCAATTTGAGAATTTAGATAATGTGCGGGATTTTTTAATTCCTAAAGCCGATATAATTCAAGAGATAAAAGCAGTTCAAACTCAATTACAGGAAGAATCCCTTAATCCCGAAAAGCAACCGACAACAATCGAACCGGCAGAACCTGAAGTAACTTACGAGCCGATTATAACTTCTTTGCTTACTGATAATTCTTATGAGCGCGACCAACAAGACGCAACTGCTGAATTATTTTATACTACAATTAAAAAGAACATTCTTGACAGCCTTCATCCTGAATATGAAGGTGAGCCTTCTACGTTGCCGGGAATAGGGCGTGTTCGTTTAAGTGTGATGAGCAGTACACGGATTGCAGACAAACATTTGCGTTCCGATTTACAGGCAGCATTAAAAGCAGGAGATGAGCGAATAAGCAAAGCGCATAAGGAAGGCGTAGTGGTTGTAGTTACTGATGATTTTGGTGGTATCATTTATTTTAATGATAAGTTTGAACGCAGCGATGCGGAAAAGGGCAAACCTGCTTATTACAATTTACGTAATCCTAAGATTAATGATAAGGGGGAATTTGTTCTTATAGAACCTATTGATAATGCTCGTATTAAAGATTTGTCGGAACGTAATAAGATAACTATGGCAGATGCTAAAGCTGTCTTAGAGCGTCAACTGTCTTTGTACAAAAAAATGCGTGAATACATCAATCGTAACCCAGCAGAGAACAGTCTTGCAATGGATATTACAGGAGGAACTTATGGTACAGTTCTTACCGATAAAAAGTTATCAACACCCCTTTCAAAGCTTAATTCATCAGGAGAAGTATTTAGTCCTTTCATGGCGATAGAGGGTGATGCAGCAACAGGAGTACAAAGCGGAGGAACGTATGTTAAGGTAAAAGGAATTGAGAATCCTGTGCGAATTGAGAAGGGAGTTTTTAGTAAAGATTTAGCTGGAAAATTATCTTCTTTATTATTGGATGATATTCAAGTTCAAACCCCCACAGGAAAACGTTCAATCACTGCCGGAGAGCGCATTAATCTGTTTAAGCAGTTTGTATATACCGGAATTGATAAAGTGTTCTTAGAGTCTTCTCCAGATGGAAAAACAGTGGTGATTAAATTGGTGGGAACTAAGTTGGACATAACTAATGTTGATGAAGCTAAAAACAAACTGATTGATTATTTTACAAGACTGCTTCCTACCCGCGCTATTGATAAAAACCAAATTGGAAATCGCAGGGTAATTAAAACTACTGAGCCTGAATATCAGAAAAAGTACGGAGTGAACTCGGTGTTGGAACAGGTTGTTGAGGGAGGGAAAAGCAGATATTTTATTATTGAGTATGCAAAACTTAATACGAATAAGGATTTATTGGTTGCAAATAAATACAAGGATTTCAATATTGATAATGGAGTTTTAACTACAACTGAAAAACCTTACACAGATTTTATAAAAAACAATTTTGTAATATTTCATCCTATTGATGGAGCAGGACATATCCAGACTTTAAATGCGTACTTCACTTTTCAACCTAAAGAAGGAGAACTTAAAAAATTAAGTACAAAAGATGTCAAGATAGAAATTGTCCAAAAAGCTAAAACAGAAATTCCAAAACAAAGCGGAATTAATGAAAATTTGCAAAGTCCGGAAAAAAGCATTAAATTAGTAACGAAAAACACAAAACATGAACTACAAGATGTCATTCAAGGAAAGAGCCAAGTTAGGAATGGAAGAGCTATCCAAGCAGCCTCCCACTACCTTAGAACAAGCAAAAGCTCAAGCGGAGAGGCTCCAAGCAAACAGGTCTCAAAGCAGCAAGAAGAAGTCCTCTTAAAAGAGTACGCAGCTAAGAATAATTTATGGGTTTCCGACGATAAATTTAAAAACTACTTCACCAAAGGAGAAGAGGCTAAAGTTTATTTAACTGAGGATAAGAAGCATGTTATTAAAACAACTCCCGCAGAAGTTTATGATTCTTGGGAAAACTATTTAAAAAATCTGCTTGTTCACAATTATTTATTTCCTGATACTTCTTATGAACTTATAGGTTTTAAAGAAATAGATGGTAAATTAAATGCTGTTTTAAAACAATCTTATGTTGAAGCGGATTTAAATAAAAAAGCAAATGCGCAAGTTTTAGAAAAGTTTTTGCTTGAGAACGGATTCCACCTCGCAGACCGTAAAAAACTCAGATATTACAATTCAGATTTAGGAATTGAGATTAGGGATTTACATGACGCTAATGTTGTAGTGAAGAATGATCTATATTATTTTATAGATACTGTGTTTTATTTATATCCTGAATTTTACAAAACAGAAGAATTACCTAAAGAAGAACAAAGTCCGTTGGATAAGTTACGCAACAAAATGCGTGATAATCCTAAGTTCAACAAGATGATTGAACAGCGAGGAGTAAAAGCGGTCGAAGAACAAATTGCTGTCGCTAAGACATGGTACGAAGGGCATCCTATGGGCAAATA
>OBEQ010777200.1_pt1 | contig 11913 bp, 12 predicted proteins | sample 1670901 | NCBI WGS metagenome assembly OBEQ01 (sample SAMEA104232315, study PRJEB22302) | groundwater metagenome | biome: forest; feature: aquifer; material: groundwater | place: USA | collected 2011-08-07 | depth 5.4 m | reverse complement strand
CGGCGCGACCCGCCCGCACGGTGGAGCACGACCTCCCAGCCGCTGTTGTTCCGTAGCCGGCTTGACAACGTTCCGAGGGCTGCCTAGACTCTGCGCGTCTCTTCAGGTGGACAATTCCCCGCTCGGGTCCGCGTTTCGTCGTGGGGATGACTGTCGACGGTTGCGTACCGCCGCCAGGACCCGATCGGAAACCCAAAGGGGGTGATCACGATAGGTACCTGGGGGTCTCGCGAAAACGGGAAGTGATGTTCGATTGTCATGGAAGGAGGTCTCACCATGACACGCCGCATCTGGACCGCGTGGCTGCTCGTGCTGCTGTCGTCGTCGGGGGTGTACGCCAACCAGGAGCTCCTCCGCTTGCAGACCGACGACAACCAGTGGGTGATGCCGGGGAAGGACTACTCGGCCACCCGCTTCAGCACTCTGAAAGAAATCGACACGAATAACGTGAAGAACCTCAGGCCGGCGTGGACATTTTCGACCGGCACGTTGCGGGGTCACGAGGGCGCGCCGCTGGTCGTTGGCGCCACCATGTACGTTCACACCTCGTTCCCCAACAACGTCTACGCGCTCGATCTGAACGGCCCGGACGTCGGCCGGATCAAGTGGCGGTATCTGCCCCGGCAGGATCCCAGCGTCCAGGCCGTGGCGTGCTGCGACAACGTCAACCGCGGCCTCTCCTACGCCGATGGCAAGATTTTCCTCAACCAGCTGGACGGCAATCTCGTCGCGCTCGACGCCGCCACCGGCCGCGAGGTGTGGAAGGCCAAGAATGCCGATCCCAAGGTCGGCGCCACCATGACCGGCGCTCCGTTCGTGATGAAGAACAAGGTGCTCGTCGGGGGCAGTGGGGGCGAGTTCGGCGTGCGGGGTCACGTGACGGCCTACGACCTCAAGACCGGCCGCCAGGTGTGGCGCGCCTACAGCACGGGCCCGGACTCCGAGGTGCGGCTGGCCGACGACTTCAACGCCGCCAACCCCCACTTCGGTCAGAGGAACCAGGGGATCGAAACCTGGCAGGGCGACCAGTGGAAGACGGGAGGCGGCACGACCTGGGGTTGGTACGCGTTCGATCCCTCGCTCAACCTCGTGTACTACGGCAGCGGGAATCCCTCGACGTGGAACCCGAGCCAGCGGCCGGGCGACAACAAGTGGTCCATGACGATCTTCGCCCGCGACGTGGACACCGGGAACGCCAAGTGGGGATACCAGATGACCCCGTGGGACGCCTGGGATTACGACGGCGTCAACGAGATGATCCTCGCGGACCTCGACATCAATAACCGACCCGTCAAAGCCCTCGTCCACTTCGACCGCAACGGCTTCGCCTATACGCTCGATCGGACCGACGGCACCCTGCTGGTCGCCGAGAAGTTCGATCCGGCCGTCAACTGGGCGACGGGCATCGACATGCAGACGGGCCGTCCGATCGAAGTTCCCGGGATGCGGACCCGCGCGGGCGTGAACTCGACGGGCATCTGCCCCGCGGCGCTGGGGAGCAAAGACCAGCAACCCGCCGCGTATTCTCCGCGGACGCGCCTCTTCTACGTGCCCACCAACCACGTGTGCATGGACTACGAGCCATTCGAGGTCCGGTACACGGCCGGCCAGCCCTACGTGGGCGCCACGCTGCGGATGTTCCCTGGTCCAGGCGGACACATGGGCGCCTTCATCGCGTGGGACGCCAGCAAGGGCCAGATCGTGTGGAGCAACACGGAGCAGTTCTCCGTGTGGAGCGGCGCCCTGGTGACGGCCGGTGACGTCGTCTTCTACGGCACGCTGGAGGGCTACTTGAAGGCCGCGGATGCCCGAACCGGGCAGGAGCTGTGGAAGTTCAAGACCCCATCGGGCATCATCGGGAACCCGATGACCTACGTCGGCCCGGATGGCAAGCAGTACGTGGCTGTGCTGTCGGGCGTCGGCGGATGGGCCGGCATCGGCCTCGCGGCGGGGCTGGAAGGGGATACCGAGGGACTCGGCGCGGTGGGTGCGTACAAGAAGCTGGCCGAGTACACGAATCTCGGCGGCGTGCTCACGGTGTTCTCTCTGCCGTGATGAGAGGCTCGGCCCCGGCGCCGGCGGCGTCCCGCCGGCGCCGGGCGTTCTCGCGGTCGGTGATGAGGGGAATCGACTGCGCCAGCCTGATCGGCCGACGCCTCCGCGCCGGAGGGGTGATCCGCCGGCTGATCGGCGTGGTGCCCGCCGTCGGCGCCGGACTTCTGCTCGCCGCCATCGCGGCCGGCGAGGCGCCGAGCACGACGTTCCGCGTCTGCGCTGATCCGAACAACCTCCCCTTTTCCAACGACAAGCTCGAAGGCTTCGAGAACAAGATCGCCGAGCTGGTCGCCGGAGACCTCGGCGCCTCTCCGACCTTCACCTGGTGGCCCGATCGGCGCGGATTCATCCGGAACACGCTCAGGGCCGGTCAATGCGATGTCGTGATGGGCGTTCCCAACGGATACGACCTGGTCCGGTGGACCCGGCCCTACTACCGCTCGAGCTACGTCTTCGTCTCCGTGCGCGACGGAGAATTTCCGGTGCGCTCCTGGGACGATCCGGCGCTTCGCCGCGCCCGTATCGGAGTGGTGGCGGCGACTCCGCCCGCGGACGCCCTGGTCAAGAAGGGGCTCATCAGGAATGTCGTCTCCTATCGACTGACCATCGACTACACGACGGAGCATCCGGGCGAGATCATCGACGACGTCGCCGCGGGCAAGATAGACGTCGCCATCGTCTGGGGTCCGATCGCGGGATATTTCGCGCAGAAGCAGTCCGTTCGGCTGGACGTCGTGCCGGTCCCGGAACTGCCCGATGTGGGGATCCCCTTCCAATACGAGATCTCCATGGGAGTCCGGAGAGGGGATGTCGAGCGTCAGTCACAGCTGGACGAGATTCTCGAGCGGAAGGGACGCGAGATCCGGCAGCTCCTCGCGGAATACGGCGTCCCGCTCGTCGAGGGCCCGCTGGTGCGGAAGCCCGATGAGATCAGGCGAGGCGTCGCCGGCGAACGGTATCAATGAAGAAGTGGTGCGCGCCCCGCCTGGAACGCCGGCCTCTCGCCCGCCTGTCCACCACCCTGGCGATTCTCGCGCTGGTGGCCGCGGCCTCTCATTCTTCTTCGTCAGCGGATCCCGGCGACGAGGAGATCGCCGGCGTCTTGACCCCGAAGGACGGCGATCCCCCGGCGGTGGGACGGTTCAAGGAAAGCGGCAAGAACCCCTACAACAAGGACCCCGGGGCGGTGGCGGAGGGCTTCCGGCTCGCCCGGGCGGTGGCCTGCACGCACTGTCACGGGAGTGATCTTTCGGGTCTCATAGGTCCGGACCTGACGAGCGGCCACTGGCGTTATCCAAGGAACGGGACCGATAAAGGTCTGTTCCAGACCGTCTACTTCGGGACGAACGGCGGCATGGCGGCCTGGGGCACGGTCGGGAGTTTGACGGAAGATGAAATCCTCAAGATCATGGCCTTTGTTCGGAGCCAGTACCGGGGAGAACCGGCCGCGGTCACGTGGGAGTGATGGGCGATGACGGTGAGCGCGCGTCCCCGGGCTCGGTTGCGGGCTTTTTGGGCGGCCTGCTCGATCGTCCGCCTTGGCGTGACGTCCTCCGGGCTCGCCGAAGCCGCGGACTTGACCAGAAGCCAGGTGATCGAGGTCCTTGGCGCGTCGAGTGAAGAGCATCCGGCCGATTTCTCGGGAAGGGACCTCACGAGACTCGACCTCAACGGTCTAGACTTCAAGCGGGCCAACCTGATCGGCGCCAACCTGTCCGGTGCGGCTCTGGCGGGGGCCAACCTGTTCGGCGCCGACCTGACCGGCGCCAAGCTGATCGGCGCCGATCTCAGGCGGGCCAACCTCGATATCGCGCTCCTGGCCAAGGCCGATTTGAGCCGAGCGAATCTCAGCGGAGCGAGCGTGTTCGGAGTCCTCCTCACGGCCGCCACCCTGGTGGACGCGAACTTGTCCGGGGCGCGCATCATCGCCAATCTGACGAACGCCGACCTGAGTGGAGCCGACCTGTCCAACGCGGACATGGCGGCGGATATGAGAAACCAGCCGATGGGCCTCATGCGGGTCTTTCTGACCGGGGCCAATCTCACGGGCGCCAATCTTCGCAGTGCGAACCTGGCGAGGGCAGAGCTTTCGTTTTCCAACCTTTCGCGGGCCGACCTCACGGAAGCCAATCTCTCCGGCGCGGATCTGGCCGGGGCCGATCTGGATGGCGCGATCCTCCGGCGCGTCCGCGGTCGTGCGGAGATCAAAGGACTCGACGCGGCCAGGAACGTGGACAAGGCAATTCTGGAGTAGGGCGCCGGTGGCCACACCGCGCTGGCGCGGCCGGCCTCGTCTGGCGCCGCTGCCCGCCCGGAGCGTCCCCCGCGCGCGAAGCGGCCTCCCGGCAGCTCAGCGCGAGGCGCCGGCCGCCGGGGAAGGTGTCATGGCTGTTTTCCTCCACATGGTCTGTGCTGTCGTCCGACACGATGCGCGCGAGGATCAAAAGCCGCGGCATAAGGCGTGCCAGCGATGCTACGAGCGGCCACTCCGCCGCCGCTCCTCCAGCTCCTCGAGCGTGCGCGGCCAGTCGTCGCGGAGCAGGCGCGAGAGCGCGCGGTCGGCCAGGAGGCGGCCGCCCGTCTGGCAGCGGGGACAGTAGTTCGTCTCGTTCTCCGCGTAGACGATCCGCTGGACGGGTGACCCGCAGTCGGGGCACGGCTTGCCGTAGCGCCCGTGCACCGCCATGCCGTCGCGGAACGCCGTCACCTTCTCCGGGAACCCGGGCCCGGTCTCGCGCCGCAGGCGCTCGATCCAGTCGCGCAGCGTCTGCCGGGAGGCCTCGAAGAGCCGCGCCGTCTCCACGTCGTCGAGCTGGTGGGTCAGCCTGACCGGCGAGAGCCGGGCGCGGTGAAGGATCTCGTCCGAGTAGGCGTTGCCGATCCCGCTGAAGAGGCGCGGGTCGGTCAGCGCCCGCTTGAGCGTGTGGCTCTCCCGGCTGAGGCCGGCGCGAAACGCCGCCAGGTCCGCCTCGAGCACCTCGAGCCCACCGGGATCGAAGTCGCGGAGGGCCTCCTCGCCGAGCACCACGTGGAGAGAGGCCCGCCGCTTCGAGCCCGCTTCCGTCAGCACGAGCGTCCCCGACGCGAAGTCGAAGGCCGCCAGGCCGACCTTGCCCGGCGGCCGCGCCCCCCGCGCGCGCCAGTGGAGGCGGCCGGCGATCATCAGGGGGAGGACGAGGAACAGCTCCGCCTCGAGCGCGATCACGATGCGCTTCCCGAGGCGGCGCACGCCCGACACGGTGCGGCCGCGCACGACGCCGAGCGGCGGCTCGACCGAGCGGAGGAGGAACGGGCTCGCCAGCCGCACGTCCTCGAGCCGCTCGCCCAGGATGCGCCGCTCGAGGGCCTCGACGTACACGGTGACGTCGGGTAGCTCGGGCATGGTCCCGACCCGGATTATCCGGCGCCGCGGGCTGGATGCGAAGGCGTACGCGCGGGTTGGCGGACGGGGACGCCTTTTAGTAAGCTCGCGTCGAACGTGGATCCCGCCCTCTCCGGAGCGCGCCCCTGATCGCCGCGATCGTGCTCGCCGGCGGCCTCAGCCGGCGCATGGGGCGTCCCAAGCTCCTCCTCGACCTCCGCGGCCGCCCCGTCATCCGCCGGACCGTCGAGACGCTCGTCGGCCGCGTCGAGGACATCGTCGTCGTCACCGGCACCGAGGACGCGGCGCTGCGCGAGGCCGTGGCCGGTCTGCCCGTCCGGTTCGTCAACAACCCCCGCCCGCAGGACGGGCAGGGGTCCTCGATCGCCGTCGGCGTCGGCGCGCTCAAACCCTGGACGCGCGGGGCGCTGATCGTCCTCGGCGACCAGCCCCGCCTGCCGGATTCGATCATCCCGGCGCTCGTCGAGGCCTTCACCCGGACGGGCAAGCCCGTCGTCGTGCCGGTGTACCGCGGCGTCCACGGCAATCCCGTCCTGTTCGGCAACGAGGTGTTCAGCGAGCTGGCGGCGCTCACAGGCGACGCCGGCGGGAAGGCCATCGTCCACGCCAACCCCGACCGCGTGGCGCGGGTGCAGTTCGACCTTCCCATGCCGGCCGACCTCGACACGCCCGAGGACTACGCGCGCCTTCATGTAGAATAGAACGTCATGCGCCAGGAGATCAGGAAGATCCAGGAGTCGATGGAAGCCGCGGACTACGTCACCGACGCCCCGGTGGCGACGGCGGTGCATCTGGCCATGACCCTCCGAAAGCCCCTCCTGATCGAGGGGCACGCGGGCGTGGGCAAGACGGAGGTGGCCAAGGTGATGGCCCGGATGCTCGGGACCAACCTGATCCGCCTCCAGTGCTACGAGGGGCTGGACGCGTCGACCGCGCTGTACGAGTGGAACTACCAGAAGCAGCTCCTCCACATCAAGCTCCAGGAAGGCAGCACGGTGTCTGCGACCGAGAAAGAGGCCCAGATCTTCTCGGAGCCATTTCTCCTGAAGCGCCCGCTCCTGCAGGCGATCACGCAGGAGACGGCACCGGTGCTGCTCGTGGACGAAATCGATCGCGCGGACGAGGAATTCGAGGCGTTCCTGCTCGAGATCTTCTCGGAGTGGCAGATCACGATCCCCGAGGTCGGCACCATCAAGGCCGCGCACCCGCCCAACGTGATCCTCACCTCGAACCGCACCCGCGAGCTGTCCGACGCCCTGCGCCGTCGCTGCCTCTATCTCTGGGTGGACTACCCGTCCTTCGAGAAGGAGGTGCGCATCGTCGAGCGAAAGGTGCCCGGCGTCAACGCGCGGGTCGCCCGCGAGATCGCCCGCTTCATGGAGACGCTGCGCACGGTCCGCCTGGCCAAGGTCCCCGGCGTCGCCGAGAGCCTCGACTGGGCGCAGGCCCTCACCGCGCTCCACGCCGACCACCTCGACGCCGAGCTGGTGGCCGAGACGCTCGGCTGCGTCCTCAAGGACGCCGACGACATCAAGCGCTTCAAGGGGGAGGTCGCGAGCGCCGGGCTGGGCAAGTTCGTCCCGCGGCAGGGGTAGATGATCGCGCGGGACCTCCAGGGCGCGGTCGTCCGTTTCGCCGCGCTCCTCCGACGGCATGGCCTCCCGGTGACGCTGGTCGAGGTGACCGACGCCGTGCGCGCCCTCGAGCACCTGGACCTCTCCGAGCGCGGCGAGGTCTTCCTCGGCCTGCGCACCGTCCTCGTCTCCCGCGTCGAGGAGATGCCGGTCTTCGAGCGCTGCTTCAACGCGTTCTGGCGGACGGCCCACGAGGAGGAGCCCGTGATGCGCGGGCTCATCGCGCCGCCCGACGACCGCGGGCCCGAGCCGCCGCCGGGCGGGCCGAAGGTGGCGGGCCCGAAGCGCGAAGGGGTCGCGCTGGAGACGTGGGGGGCCGACGAGGAGGAGGCCGCGGGCGAGCCGCTCGGCGTGCCGGCGGTCTCGGACCGCGAGGCGGTGATGACCCAGGACTTCTCGACGTTCACCGCCGAGCAGCTCGACGAGATCGCGCGGCTCACGGTGCAGATCGCCAGGCGGCTCGTCCGCCGGGTGAGCCGGCGGCGCCGCCCCTCGCGCCGGCGCGGGCCGGTGGACCTGCGGCGCACGATGCGCGCCAACCTCACGCGGGGCGAGATCATCGAGCTGAAGCGCCGGCGCCGGAAGCGGAAGAAGGTCCGGCTGGTGCTCCTCTGCGACGTTTCCGGCTCGATGGACCTCTACAGCCGCTTCCTCCTGCAGTTCCTCTACGCGCTGCAGAACGTCTTCGGCCGGGTCGAGACCTTCACGTTCTCCACGCGGCTCACCCGGGTGACCGAGCACTTCCGCGGCCGGCCTTATCGCCAGGTCCTGAAGCAGCTCACGAGCGTGCGGGACTGGTCGGGCGGCACCCGCATCGGCGGCTCGCTGGCGGAGTTCAACCGCGAGTGGGGCCATCTCCTGGACCGGCGGACGATCGTGATCGTTCTCTCCGACGGCTGGGACACCGGCGACGCCGAGCTGCTGGCGGCGGAGCTGCTGCGGATCCGGCGGCGCTCGGCGCGGCTGATCTGGCTCAATCCGCTGCTCGGGAACCCGTCCTACGAGCCGCTGACGCGGGGCATGGTCACGGCGCTGCCGTTCCTCGACCACTTCGCGGCGGCGCACAACCTCGAGTCGCTCCGCGCGCTGGCCGGCGCCCTCACGCTCTGACCCGTATTATTCACGAACGCCGCTAGCGCGACCGGGCGGGTGGCGCAGGGCGCAGCCCCCGCGGGGCCGGCGCAGTGGGCCCCCCTCGTCCCGTCCGCCGCGCGCAGCGCGGCGTTCGGGCGAGTGGGTGACGGAGCCGGAGCCGCGGGGGCTGCGCCCTGCGACAGGACCCGCCCGCCATACGCGACTCTCGTTCGTGAATAATGCCCGCTAAGCAATCGCGGCGCCGCGGCCGCGGCCCCCGCCGGGTGGGACCGAATCCCGCGTGCTATCATGTGAGGCCATGAGCGAACTATTCGAGCACATTGACCAATTGCGCCGTTCGTCCGGCCGGGTCGCCGTCGCCACGCTGGTGAACACGCGGGGCACGACGCCGCGCAAGGAAGGCGCCCGGATGCTGGTCGACGAGCAGGGGCGCGTGCTCGGCTCGGTCACGATCGGAGGGTGCGTGGACGCGCAGGTCATCGAGGAGTCGGGCGATGTCCTGGGCGCGATGAAGCCGCGGCTCCTCGAGATGAACCTCGGCGACGAGGAGGCGTGGGAGATCGGGCTGACCTGCGGCGGCACGATCGAGGTCTTCGTCGAGCCGATCGCCCTCGACCGGCCTGGCGATCCCACCCTCGCGTGCTACGAGCGGGCCCGGGAGCACGCCAGCCGGGGAGGACGGGGCGCTCTCGTGAGCCTCCTCGACGACCCCGCCGGCAAGAAGCTCCTGGTCCTCGACCGCGGCCGCGTGGAGGGCACGCTCGGGAGCGCCGCGCTCGACCAGCGCTTCACCGCCGAGGCGCGCGCCGCGATGGACCGGGGGCGCTCCCAGACGCTGGCGGCCGACGACGTCCGCGCCTTCGTCGAGGTGTTCGCGCCGCCCGCGCTCCTCCTGATCGTGGGCGCCGGCCACGTGGCCATGGAGATGGTCAAGCTGGCGAAGCTCCTCGGCTACCGCACGGTGGTCATCGACGGCCGCCCGCGCTTCGCGACGCCGGAGCGCTTCCCCGACGTCGACGAGCTCAAGATCGGGATCCCGTCGGAGCTGATCGTGAACTACCCGCTGGACCCGTCCACCGCGCTCGTGCTCGTGGCCCACGACTACAAGTACGACATCCCCGTCCTCGAGCACGCGCTCGAGCAGCCGCTCGGCTACATCGGCATGCTGGGGTCGAGCCGGCGCGGCAAGGCCATCCTCGACCTGCTCGTCGAGGACGGCGTGGCCCCGGAGCGCCTCGAGCGGATCCGCGTGCCGATCGGGCTCGACATCGGCGCGCAGACCGCGCCGGAGATCGCGCTGGCCATCCTGGCCGAGATCCAGGCCGCCCGCACCGGGCGGTCGGGGCGGCCGCTCCGTGACGTCCTCCGCGAGCGCGCGGCGCGCGGCGCATGAAAGCCCACGCCGTCCACAAGGACGCGACGCCGGCTGAGCTCGTCGGCCGCGTTCTCTGCCACGACGTCCGCGACGCCAGCCGGAAGATCGTCGCCGGCAAAGGGGACGTGATCGACGAGGGGACCGCGCGCGGGCTGCTCGCCCTGCCGTGGGAGGAGATCCACCTCCTCGAGATGGAGCCCGGCGACATCCATGAGGAGGAGGCGGGCAAGCGCCTGGCCGCCGCGGTGGTGGGCGACGGCGTCGAGGTCAAGGGCTACTCGGAGGGCAAGTGGAGCCTCGCCGCGACCCGCCGCGGCCTGTTCCGCGCGCGCACGGACGCGCTGCGGCGGGCGAACGCGCTGCCCGGGATCACGGTCTACACCCTCTTCGACGGCCTCCCGGTCGAGCCGGGCGAGGCCGTGGCCCGGTGCAAGATCACGCCGCTCGTCATCCCCGAGTCGACGATCGAGACCATCGAGCGGCTGGCCGGGGAGGCCAAAGGGCTCCTGGCGGTGGAGGCGTTCCGGCCTCTTACCGTCGGCGCGGTGGCCCGCGAGAGCCTCGACGAGAAGCAACGCGCGCGGTTCGAGAAGTCGCTCCAGGCGAAGATCGCGTGGTTCGGCGGGCGGCTGCTGCCGGTCCGCTACGCGGGCCCGCGGGTGGAGGACGTCGCGCGGGAGCTCGGGGACCTGCGCGCGACCGGCGCCGAGGTACTGATCGTCGCCGGCGCGAGCGCGCTCGACCCGCTCGATCCGGTCTTCGGCGCCCTCGAGCGCGTGGGCGCTCGCATGGACCGCCACGGCGCCCCCGCCCATCCGGGCAGCCTCCTCTGGATCGCCCGCTGGGACGCCCTGCCGCTTGTCGGCATGCCCTCGTGCGGCATGTTCTCGGAGGCGACCACCTTCGACCTCGTGCTGCCGCGCTTGTTCACGGGGGAGCGCGTGGGCAACCTGGAGGTCGCCGCGCTGGGTCACGGTGGCCTGCTCTCGCGCGACTCCGCCTACCGGTTCCCGCCGTATCGCGCGAACGCGGCGCGCGGGGCGCTCGAGTAATGCCGCGAGGCGCCAGCCGAGCGTTCCCTGTGGCAAGCCCCGCTTGCGGGGCGTCGCTCATCAATCGCAATTGTCCGGCCAGCGAGGCGGAGCTGGCGTGAGCCCGGCGCCGGGGCTCTACACCAGCGTCATCAAGGAGCGGTGGCGCCGGCCGAAATTCCGGGGGGAGCTGGCGGGGGCGACGGTGAGCGCGGAAGACGTGAATCCGCTCTGCGGCGATCGGGTGCGGCTGGCGCTCCGCCTCGCGGGGCCGACGGTGGCCGAGGCGCGCTTCGCCGGCGACAGCTGCGCGATCTGCACGGCGTCCGCCGACGTGCTCGTGGAGAAGATCCAGGGGCGGACGGTGGCGGAAGCCGCCGCGGTCACCCCGGAGGACCTGCTGATGACGCTCGAAGCCGACATCCGGCCGACCCGGATGAAGTGCCTGCAGCTGCCCCTGTCCGTCCTGAAGGCGGCCCTCCGTGCGGCTTGACGAGCTGACCCGGCCCGACTTCCCGATCCTCGCCCGCCGCGTCAACGGGCAGCCGCTGGCCTACCTCGACTCCGCCGCCTCCAGCCAGAAGCCGCGGCAGGTGATCGAGGCCATGACGCGCTACTACGAGACGTCGCACGCCAACGTCCACCGCTCCATCCACACCCTCGGCGAGGAGGCCACGGAGCTCTACGAGGCGGCGCGCGACCAGGTCCGGCGCTTCATCGGCGCGGCCGCGCGCGAGGAAGTCGTGTTCACGCGCGGGACCACCGACGGCCTGAACCTCCTGGCGGAGGCGATCGGCCGGACGCTGGCTCCGGGCGACGAGGTCGTGATCACCGGGATGGAGCACCACTCGAACGTGATCCCCTGGCAGATGTCCGTGCGCGACCGCGGGGCCGTCCTGCGGGCGGTGCCGGTCGTCGGCGAGGGCTTCCTCGACCTGGAGACGTTCGGTCGCCTGCTGAGCCCGCGCACCCGCGTGGTGGCCGTGGCCCACGTTTCCAACGTGCTCGGCACCATCAACCCGGTCCGGCAGATCGTCGACCAGGCGCGGGCGGTGGGTGCGCTCACGGTGATCGACGGGGCTCAAGCGGCGCCTCATCTCCCGCTGGACATGTCCGCGATCGGCTGTGACTTCTACGTCTTCTCGCCCCACAAGATGCTCGGTCCGACCGGGATCGGCGTGCTCTACGGCCGCCGCGCCACGCTGGACCGGCTCCCGCCCCCCCGCGGGGCGGTCCGGTAGCCTTCCATGCGGTCCACCGAGTCGCTCATTTCGACCCGGCCGTTGATATAACCGATGCGCCGGTGCCCCTTGCCGATCAGGTACTCGGTGGCCTGTTTGG
>OBEQ011269540.1_pt1 | contig 11914 bp, 10 predicted proteins | sample 1670901 | NCBI WGS metagenome assembly OBEQ01 (sample SAMEA104232315, study PRJEB22302) | groundwater metagenome | biome: forest; feature: aquifer; material: groundwater | place: USA | collected 2011-08-07 | depth 5.4 m | reverse complement strand
TTGCCCCCCATCCGGTCCCGGGCCGCAAACAATCGTTGCTCCCACCGATCCCAAATGGCGAAAGCGAACATCCCGCGAAAACGGCTGAGACACCCGGCCCCCCAGCGGGCATAAGCCGCCAGCACTACTTCCGTGTCGCTGCGGCTGCGCCAGATGAGCCCATTCGAGCCGAGTTGGGCGCGAATTTCGAGGAAGTTATAGATCTCTCCGTTGAACACAATGACGTAACGACCATCGGCCGATGCCATTGGCTGATGGCCCGCTTCGGTGAGATCGAGGATGGCGAGACGCCGATGCCCCAACCCAACATGACCTTCCGTCCAAAGCCCGACGTCGTCTGGTCCGCGCGCAATAAGACTGTCACGCGCCGCCGCCAAACGCATCTGATCTACCGGACGCTTGTTAATATTGATCTGACCGACTATGCCGCACATGCAAGATTGATCTCAACCGTCGGTTATACTTTCCGCACTTAACTGCACTTTAATTATTGGAATTCCATTGCGCACCGGATAGATGCTATCGCAACGAACACATATAATCGCGTCATGCACTGCATTTAATACCTCTGCATGACAGGCCGGACAGCGCAAAAGCGTCAGCAGATTCAGGCGTTTGTGACGTAAGCGCTGAGAAAAAACGTAACGCAGGACATTTAACGCCAATTGCCGCGGTCCACCGTCTGATGGGGCCGTCTCCACAACCCGCGTCTCTCCCGGTGCCGGCCAACCAGCATTCACCTCTGGATTGAGAATTGTGAAACTAATCCGATTTTCCCAGAAATAGCGGACATGAAATGCAAAGGGATGCCGGTGCATCAAATCTCCTGTCATATGAGGCTTGACACGGTGTTCGTACAACTCGACCAGCTCAGTATCGACAATCCATCCCGGCTTCTTGCGAATAATAAGCGTGTGGTCTCGACAGGTAATCTCTAGACGGTGGTCCATATAGGGATTGACACGCTCCATGAACGCGTCAGGAACTTCGATATAACCCGCACGCGCCACGCGTTGAAGCTCGCTTAAGAAGCGTTCCGGCCTCACCGAATGCTCGAGCACATGCGAGGCGATGGCGAAATCGAACGCCTTGTCGCGAAACGGCAGGGCTTCAACAAACCCCAAGACTGTCGGTCTGTCCGCTTTCAATGCCACCCAATGTCGCTCGCGAGTCGATTCGTAGGCGTCAAGCAACACATTCGCGCGTGCATAGGGATTACCGCCAGATCCCACTTCCAAGACAAGTGCGCTTTTCGGCACCGGACAGTACAACCGACGCAGCGCCCAGGCGATGGGCTCCAGTCCGAGACGTTGGAAAAACCGCATGAACCGCGAGTCTGCAGCCATCATACCGCCTCCCTCGTGCGGATTTCCGCAACCCACTCCATAAGCTGCGCCATGCGCGAGACAACATCGTGCCGGTCGGCGTAAACCCTCGCATGCCCCGCCGCCGCCACGGCGCCGCGCCGTGCATCATCTCCCACGTACAAGCCGATCTTGGCTATCAACTCATCGACGGTACGAAAAAAGTCCGCCTCTATCCCCTCGCGAAAGAGGGTGGCCAGATCGTCGGAATACTCCGACAACAGCACAGTTTGTGTTGCCGGGATTTCGAAACACCGTCGCGTATACGCATCTCGGTTGAGCTTTGATAAAAAGCACAGCGCAACCTTTGCTCCGCACAAGGAGCGATTGTAATCCTCGCCCCACACGAGCCGAATGGGATAAAGATGCGCAAGGGTCGGTGTTTTGGCGATCACCGGATCCCAATAATAGCCAGGCCCGAACAAACGCAGCCGAAACCCGGCATTTACAATCCGTTCCAGCATCTCGACGCGACCATCTGGTTCGTAATGCCCCACAAACACGACATCGCATTCATACCGGGAACGATCTGCATCGCTCAGAACCACCGGATGATTGCGCTCTTCGATAAACCACGACCGCAATAACCGAACGCGCCGGGCCCCGGCTTGCTCAAAATCAACTAAATTGGATTTCCGGTATGCACCCACCAGATCGTAATACGGAATGGCTCTCATGAAGTGACGCCAAAGCCAGCCGGGATGATCCGGTCCGAATGGATCGTCGTTGTTGTAGCCGAACAGGAACACGCCCGGAATACGCCTTTTCACTTCGGCAAGACTGGCGGCTGTAATATGTGTGCCCCGATAAACAAACACCAGTTCTGGACGAAACGCCGTAGCCGCTGCGACAAAATCCCGGTTTACGCGGGTCAACAGCGGACCGGTAACAAATTTATTTTGAAATTTCCTGATGACGGAATCGATGCCGCGAAAAAACCCCCCTTGTGGATGGAAATACTCATGCCACGAAAAGCGGCCTACCTCGTGGCCAAGTTTCCTGAAGGCATTGTAGACCGCTACTTCGTGAAGCTCGGAATGCCAATCCCCGGCAACAAGAATTCTCACCGTGGCCGGCCCCGAAATATGCCACCGAGAGTCGGTGTATAGCCCAATTTCCGCTTTATTTTTCTGATCAATCCATCAATCCGGCGCGGGCCCAGTATTAGCAAGCCGAGGAAAGAAAGGTGGAACAAGGCATTCCGCCACAGGCCCATGCGTGCGAGCCCCCACCAGTACGCGACCAACACTCGCGCGGGTTTATCGGCCTGGATTGCCAACACCGGATACGAATAATTCCCGATGTCATTGAGAATCCGACGATAAATTTCCACACCGCGCGTCTTTTCAACGTACTCGGCGATGACTAGCATCTCACGCATGAAATGAAGCGACGACACCGGCGTGTGCTCCCTGGGAACGAATTTTCCCTTTTCTGCTTCACTGTTGCCGAAGTCGGGCACGCCGCCATTTCGATAGAGCGTCAGGACTTGTGGCAAATATACTGCATTCATCTCCACCAAAAGATTGGCCACGAGGTAGAGCTGATACAGCAGGGAACCGTCAAAGCGGTCCGTCGAGAAACGCACCGCACCGGCGCGGTGCACCACCATCCCGGATATAACTACGGATCGCCGGAAAACCGTCGCTATGGTTCCCGCACCAGCGGGGAAAAATCGTTCATCGGGGAAGTAGCGAAATACCTGGTTTATGTTATCCGGGCGATCGTCGAAAGACGCATACGAACGCAATACCACACCGATATTCGGGTGGCGATGTAACGCATTAGCCACCAGTTTGAGTGTATCGGCACACATCAAGTCATCGTTGCCCATAAACAGGCAATACTCTCCCTGCGCCTTTACGATCAGATTACGGAGATTTCCGTCGTAGCCTAGATTCTTCGCGTTTTCGAAGTATCGAATCCGCCCCGGGTGAGCCTTGGCATAACGTTCAACCACCGCACATATCTTGTTGCGCTCGGGTGAATTGTCTTCACAAATCACGATTTCGTAATCGTCGAAACTTTGCGACAAAATTGAATCGAGCAGCTCAGGAAGCACCGCCGCACGGTTATAGGCGGGGATACAAACGGAAATGTTAGTTACCATAATTTGACGCTATGGCCTTGCAAAACAACAACCGATGTATTGGCCCGGGCAAAATCGAGGACATTTCCCGCCATTGCCTGACGCGGCTCATAGCCACAATGAAACATCAATTTGTCGGTAAACCACGCGTCAACAATGCGATTAAGTCCGAGAATCGCTTGTCCCACGTATGCTCACGGACGGCCCGCTCTCGTCCACGTCGTGCGATATCCTCCCTCTCCTTATCGTGTTCCAAGTAATACCTGACACGGTTAACGCACTCTTCTACCGTCCGGTATGTAGCTATCTCGTTTCCGATGTCATACAGCCGATAAAGATCTGGATTATCATGCGTCAGATAAAAACTCCCGCTCATGGGTCCATCAAAATCACGCATTTTTAGCGCATAAAAATCGCTGCAGTGGCCCACCGTCCCGACACCGAGCACAATTTTTGACTGTGCAAAAAGACGTGGCACATCTTCGACTCCGATGCGTCCGCCTTCCCATCCCTGTCCAAACGCGGACACTCTAACCCCGGCCCTGCGAAGATCCGTTACAATTCTCTCCCGTACGCCATACCGGGCACCGACAAAACAAATATCGTGTTCTTTTTGCAACCCCGGGATAGGACGAAAAATTTGTGGATCACTCGCTTCGGGAAAGAACAGCGCGGGACAACTCTCTTTCAGGTACCACTCCACGCACTCGGGAGCGGCGCTAAGCGCCAAATCGATATAGGGAATCAGACCGCGGGTCCCCCGCCATTCCCCATTAACTTTACGCCCCCAGTATTGGTGACGATCATCCATACCAATATTAACCACCACGGTTCCATATTCTCCCGCTATCCGCCCGAATACCTCGGGATTCACAAATCCCGCCCAAGTTTGGGCGATCAGTAAATTAGGGGTTTTTCCCGACGCGTGCAGAGAAGCAAACAACGCCCACAGCCGTTCCGTGTTGGCCCTTCGCCGTTCGCTTTCCGAATCGTGAGTATATTGCCCATAACTTCCGTCTGCACGAGTAAAGTGGACCATCTCGCCACACCGGCCCAATGCCTGAAGAATTCCGCTTTTATCCTGAAGCGCATCGGTACCGAGAAAAAATATGTGCAGCCTGCCGATGTCGCCCAATCTTGCGAGGCGGGGTCCTGCCCGTCCCTCCAAAAGCCGGCGAAAATCCGACGACAAGGTCCGGCGCGCATAATAAGAAAGGGCCGAATTGTATCTTCGCTTTAGCGCGGCGGCCTTCCAGTTCGCATTGAGTCGATAGACCCAGCGTATCTTTTTCAGGGCCTGCGCCAGCGGCGTGCGCCGCCTCTCAGATCTTTCGAGCGCGGACAAAGTATCCGACCGTAAATTGAGGTTGACGATCCATCTTATCCAGAAAATGACAGACGACAGGCAGCAACAGCCGAAACCACAGGGCCAATGCAACCTTCATCGGGAAAAACAGGAGCCGCGGAATAAAGCTCGCGGGTGTAAGTAAAGTCAAGAAACGTTGTGACTCCTGCCCGTACAGCTTGAAAAACCCGCCGTTCGCTTTGATGGATTCGATGGTGAATCCATTGGAAGGCAAGAAATGCCGATACCAATACGGAGTGAACCCTCCGTAGAAGTGATATGGGGCCATGTGTATGCCGGATCCTAACGGGGCAGTAATTGCGAGCTCACCGCCCTTACGCAGCAGACGCGAAAACTCGCTCACGGCCAGATCCGGCCTGGGAATGTGCTCGAAAACCTCCGCGCACAGAATGAAGTCGAAATAACCGTCTGGCACGGGAATGGACGTAATATCACTGACGTAATCCAGCGTGCCGTAGGGGTGCTCTTCACCCGGATACTGCCCAAAATCCTGGGATCGATATTCGCAGTGACCAAACAATGGGCGGTAGCGACAAGTACCCGCTCCCGCATCCAACACCTTGCATCCGATGGGTAAAGACTTGGCGATGTCTGCCACGAAACGGTCTCGGTTGTAATCGTTAAAGTTGAATACGACGTTCATAGACTCCCGCTTTACGTTCGAATTTAATGCCTGATATGGTCCCGATGGGCAGAAAATACGAACATTCCTAAACCATAATCCAGCCCCTGCCCTTCCTTGAGAGTTACATCATTTACCGCCACGTCTTCGATAAATTCACCCGTGGTATCCACGATGGACAACTCTACGAGGTTCAGGCCGTGAAACATGGCCAATACGTCAGCGACCGAAAACACCCGCTGCCCGTTGAACTGTACCTGGCTTCTCCCGATCGGTACCGACACATAAAGGCGGCCGTCGGGAGTCAATACCCGCTTTAATTCGTTGCACGCCTTTAGTGAACCCCGGGGATCAATGGGATCGCCATATCGGCCCAGGCCAATGTGTTCAATCACATGCATGCTGGACAACGAGGGAACAGACCGATCGTCAAACGGTAACGATACAATTGAACCGCTCTTGGAAGTGAAGCCTGCTAGTTTTATTTCAAGCGGGCGAATATCTATGAAAGTAACGTCGGCGATGACGGTCAGCATGCCAACAAATCTAATGTCCGACCCTACATCCACGTGCCGCTTCGCACCGCTCGCCATTATCTGCTTGAAGGCCCAAATGGCTTGGTGAAAATAATGCGTATCGATCCCGGTCGTGGCCGACTTATCATTAAGACATGGGTGGAAATCCAGAACCTTGGCAACACCCCCCGCCTTACGAAACTGACGCCACTCAGACAAAAAAGTGATATATCTCGGTATTGCCAAGACATTAACAATCTGAAAAACAGGCGCGAGTATTTGCATCAGCCACAGGGTTACACGCTTTAGTTTTTTGTGTTTCTTAACCCATCCTTTTAATTTTCTTATCATCGTTGCTAGCGTGTGAGGCCTGTCTTAATCAGATGGTCAATTTGTATTGCATCTGCTGGAGGGCGCCTCTAAGAATTCAGAAATGTGATGGCATAAATCAATGTGATTTTTTTTGGATTCGCCGTTTGCATGAGTTAACCCAACCGATATGAATTGTATTTACTGGGTTGCGTATCTGTTCGTCCTGAATAACTTCTTTACGATTAACCGGTATACTTTGCCAAAAACTCTTGTCTTGAATTGTGTTATTTTCCCAACCTGCATGAAATCTTGAAACTTCGCGGCCGTAAACGATCCTGAAATGGTGTGACCCTGTCCATCGCGGAACATGTGTTCCGCTAGCCCCAGCAGAAGGTCGCGCCGATAGGCTCGGGACTTTTCGAAGTAGGCGGCTCCCTTTTTCTGAAGGGTGCCGGATTGAGTCTCGCGCTGACCAGACTGGTTGGCATGAGTCCGGCCAAAATTGGCTACGATAGGGAGATGGTACGCAAGATAGCCTTGCCTGTGGAACTGATAATTGAACTCGAGAAAGGGCTCCAGATTTTTGAGCTCCGGACCGTATTTCGGCATGCATTTCTCGATCACTTCCTTGCGAACACAGAAATTGCCCTCGGGAAAATAGAACTGCGTTTTTAACCAATATTCAAAAAAGTCTTTTTTTTGAGGAGGCGGGCAGTGATGAAACTGCGGGTATGAAATCTCGCCAAGTTTCCCATCCTCACTGAGATACTGAGGGAATCCCCAAACCAGTGAAACCTCGGGGTCGTTCTCCATGACCTCGACACATCGGCGGATCCAGTTTCTGGCAAGATACCCATCTGATATGCAACACTGCGTGATGTACGCGCCGCGGGACTTTCGAACGGCCTTCCAAAAGGCATCCATGTATCCATCGTCTTTTTCGGAAATTACCTGGACTTGGGGGAATTCCTTCAGGATGGACAAAGTGTCGTCCGTGGATGCGCCATCCCCGACGATTACTTCACAGCTCGAATAATCCTGACGCAAGATGGTAAGAATCGTGTCCCTGACGAAGCGGCCTAAATTATAAGACGCGACGAAGACCGTGACCTTCGGGTTGTCCGATGGTTTGAATGCGATACCGCTTCCGGAGATGATCTCTGGAACTTGATTCATCAATGCCGCTGTAGCCAGGAGCTCGGATTGAAACTTCAGCTTTTCGCGGTTGATCCACGCCCCCACATCTTGAATGATGGGGTGGCGGTCGTCAGTGAGAGAAAGCACCTGATACAGCCGGAGGATGCTCTTGAACCCGTAGACTTTGAGCAGCGTCTTTTCAAGCAAGGCCCGGACGACCGGTGCTTCAAAGCGTGCCGCTTGTCGGTCGCTTTCGAAGGATCCGAAATCCGTGATCGCCCACGTGTTGTCAAAGAACAACCGCAGCGATTTCCGGAGCATGTAGTGGATAACCTTGTCTTTGATCGAATGCAGGTAGCCGTCATTTCGCAGCCAGTTCAATTGCTCCATTGTGTTGCGAAGGAAGGCGTCGAGTATTACACAGCGTAAATAGGCTTTTTGTGTACTTGAAAAATCAACTGAATTGACAAGCTGGTTGATCTGGTCGAAAAAGGCCGCTTCGTGCCGGACGTAGCACCACCAGATCAGCAAGGAATTCTCAGGTGGAAGCATCCCACATATGTTCTCGGGGTCTGGCTTGCGGCTCATGCCGCGATAGAGGAACAGATGCTGATTCACGAACTTGCAGCGACCGCCCTGGATCAGGAACTTCATCATCCAGAGTTTGTCGACGTTGGTCTTGTTCTTTGCGAAGAGCATGGGCGCGACGAAACGGTGAAAACTCTCGGCTTTAAACAAGACAGAAGCGATCGGGATGACATTCCCCTTGCAGATAAAGTCGATCACGTTATTCAACCGAGAGCGCGAGGCGCCATGGGCATCATCTTCTGAATTGACAATGTGTCCGGTGTCCCGCCCATCCAGGTCCATGTACTTGCCGTTCGAGTAGGCCAGTTCCAAGCTGGGGTCAGATTCCAAAACGCCGATCAAACACTGGAGATATTTCGAATCCCAGACGGTATCGTCGCCAGCCAACATGCAGTATTTTCCCTGCACGAGCGTGGCAAGCCGTGTTATCGCCGCTTCCAGTGAGCGCTTATTGTCATCGATGACTATCCGGATGCGCGGGTCGTTCTGGGAAAATTCGCGACAAACCTCGACCGTCCGGCCGGTCGACTGATCGTCGAGAATGATCAGCTCGAAGTGACGATAGGTTTGGGACAGGAGCGATTTCAATGCCTGGGACAAAAGATCCCGATCTGCTGAACGAACAAAACCAGAGGAGCGGTAAATTGGCAGCAATATGCTGACGAGGTGCGTATTCATACCTTGGCCCGTCTCACCACAACAAATTGTTTTTAGCGACTAAACTGGCGTACATCAATGTTTCTCGACATTGATCGTCCTTCGCGGTCCAGAGATACTGTAGTCTCAGACATTATTGACGATAATCCTCATTGGCTTTCGAGTATCGCTCCGGCGTTCCAATATCAACGAGCCGGCTACTTACGACAAAGCCGAAACAAGGCTTCTCCTTCACCAGCGCCGGGAACACGTCGTATTCCAGCGAAAAAGGCGGCGCCAGGTGTTGCAGTCCGACGCTGCCCGCCTGAAGCAAATAAATGCCCGCGTTAACGAAACGTTCAGCACCATGTGGGGCGGTTTTTTCTGCGAAGGACTGAATTTGTTGCGCCTTGTTCAAACGCACCGTTCCCGCATCATGGCGGCTATCCGGCGCTGTCAGCACCAGTGACGCGGCCGCCGATTTATCAAGATGGAATCGATAAAATTTGTCAAACTCGACGCGGCAAAGTGAATCTCCGTTCATTACCAGGAACGGATTGCTCCGAATCAGCGGCAGCGCGTTGCGAACGGCTCCTCCAGTTCCTAGCGGAACATCTTCTTGCGAAATCAGGAATTCCGCCTCGTCGCGATGCGAATACCGCGCGATAATCTGTTCCTTAAGGTGCCCCACGCAGAGAATGATGCGCCGTAAACCCTGCCGTACCAGGTCCTCTACCAGGATGTCCAAAAATGGCTTCCCACCCAAGGGTGCCAACACTTTTGGACGGTCAGGAATTACTGGACGCAGCCTGCTCCCCAGCCCGCCACAGAGGATGAGGACATCGATCGCCGCCAAAGAACCGGGCTTGTCGGTGCTAGGCATAAGCCGCTAAGAATGGAGGTTGGACACACTTCGGTCGTCGCTGGCCACCAGCGAGTTGGCATGGCAAAGACCTGTAAAATGGTTGACACGATGACGAACATCTATGTCGCAAGGCAGGGGATAGCGCCCACGATGCGTTCGGAAAAAGGTGGCAAACGACTATACGTATCTCCCGCAACCTCGGCGAGATTGATTAATTCCGGCCATGGCTTAGTACTCATCCTCGTGAGAGTAATAGATAATCTGGCTGCCTAGGTGATCAAACCGGAGCGGGACGTAAAGCAGGTGTTTAAGCGCTTCTTTGACCTGCCCCTGTTGTTCGGGCCTGACAAAAAACAGCATAAACCCCCCACCGCCGGCGCCAAGCAATTTGCCGCCGAGAGCCCCGGCCTTCAAACCAGCCTGGTAAATGGCATCGATATGGCCATTGGAAATATTGGAGGACATATCCTGTTTGATGCGCCACTGCTCGTGCAATAAGCGACCGAAATCTTCCAAGCGATCCCCTTTGTTCTGGAGGATTTCTATGGCTTCGCCTACCAACTGCATCATCTGTTGCAAATTATTCTTCTTGGCGGGAATTTGTTGGATTTGCTCCTTGGCCACATCCGAAGCCGTTCTTGGAAATCCGGTGAAAAACAGCATCAAACGATGCTCGAGACGCTCCAGTTTGGAGGGATGCAACATGATTGGGCGTACGAGTATCTCGTGGGGACCGCCGAACTCAATTTTGTTCAGTCCCCCGAAGGCGGCGATGGTCTGATCCTGCGACCCGACGCTCTCCTTGATGCGATCCTGTTCGATGTGAATGGCGTTAATCGCCAGTTCGCGTTTCGTTGGCATTTCGTGCTTCAGCGCGTGCAGCGCGTGCAGCAGTCCCACGGTGAAGGTGGAACTGGACCCGAGACCGGAACGGGCCGGTAAATCGGCGTGATGAACAATATCCACGCCGCCGGTCAGCTTCATGAATGTAAGGCACTCCCTGACCGAGGGATGCTGTATCTCGTCAATGCTATTCGCCTCCTCCCTCTGGTAGTACCTGACGCGGTACTTGTAGTCGAAGAAAGGCGGCAGATAGCGGCAGGTGATGTAGCAGTATTTGTTGATCGCGGTACTGAGCACCGCGCCACCATGCTCTCGATACCACGCGGGATAGTCCGTCCCCCCTCCGAAGAAAGAGATGCGGAACGGTGTTCTGCTAATGATCATCTCTGCAATCCGCCCTCTTTTCGACGGCTAAGCCGGTTGCTTTTCGTGTAACGTGCCGCGATACCATGCTACGGTCCTTCGGAGCCCGTCCTCCAACGACACCCTGGGCTGAAAACCGAGCTGGGTTTTGGCCTTGGAAATATCGATCAGCCGCTGGGGAATCATGCTCGGCTTGGAGGTATTGAATACTATGTTTGCGCCGTCGTAGCCGTCTATTTTCAGCAGCGCGCTGAGAACGTCCTGCACCGTGCATGGATGGTTGGTCGCAATATTGACAGGATCGAAACTTTCGATTTTCTCCATCGCCAAGAGCATGCCATCGATAAAGTCCTGTATGTAAATAAACTCCTTCAAATCTTTGCCGTCGCCCCAGACCTCCAGCGGGTCATGGCGCTCCACTACCTTGCGGATCAGCGCCGGGATGACATGGGACGTCTCCCACTCGAAGTCGTCAAACTCGCCGTAGATATTCGCCGGCCTGACAACGCAGACCTTCATCGGCTTCGCGATCTTGGTCGCGTACATCTCACAGACGATCTCGGTGAAGCGCTTCATCCAGGCTACGATGAAATATTTCTCGTAAAACTCGTTGGTCACGTCGTCTTCCTTGACCGGAAAGTCCGTCAACGGATAGACAGTATTGCTGCTGATGAAGAGGAACTTCTTGACTCCCGCCTGATACGCTGCGTCGAGCATTGATACGTTCATCAAGACGTTCGGTGTGAGATGAGCAAGTGGCGTTTTCGCCATCACCGCCGCACCCGAGGTGTTGGCCGCGCACATGAACACATAATCGGAACCCTGCACGGCCGTCGCACAATCCTCCTGACGCCGCAGGTCGCCTCGCACGTACTGGATGCACTCGTCTTCGAGGACTGGATCCTTGCGATGCAGCGTGGCGGTAACGTTGGCTCCAAGGTCGAGCAAGCGCTTAATGAGATTGACACCCACAAAACCCGACCCCCCGGTCACCAGGATATTTGCATTTTTAAACATAGTTTTGATCTCTAAAAAAGAATTGAAAGGTGAAAACAACACCCTGAGCGCCGGCGCGCCCAACGAGAAACGTCAATCCACGAACTTGCCGGCCTCGTCCCGCCGCGACAGGATCGGATTCCTGATCGGCCACCACAAGCCCCATTCCGGGGCGTCCCATTGGATCTTGAACTGTCCCTTGGGGGTATAGTAAGGGT
>OBEQ012017170.1_pt1 | contig 11915 bp, 8 predicted proteins | sample 1670901 | NCBI WGS metagenome assembly OBEQ01 (sample SAMEA104232315, study PRJEB22302) | groundwater metagenome | biome: forest; feature: aquifer; material: groundwater | place: USA | collected 2011-08-07 | depth 5.4 m | reverse complement strand
ATGATACTACCAGAACCAAAATTTCTGTCAAGAATTATTTTGATAGAAAATCAAATGAAATATTGATTTTTTAGAAAATACTAAAATTTCAGGTCGAATCTCCATCCAGAACTTTTATGTAAACTAAGAATAAGACCTCAACAAGATCAACACAGGGGAAAAAAATATGGGTAAGATATTAATAAATTTAGTGAATCAAGCGTAAGGACATCCTACTATCGGACATTTCCATGAAGCCCCTGGAGGAACGGCTGGATGATTTTGGTTATCTCTAGGATGATATTTATGATACCATTCGCATTCGAGATGATACGCTGCCATCGGAGACTCTTTAATTTCATACCAAAACATTTTATAACCGCTTGAAATGTGATCCTTAAGGCGATTTGCTAAATCAGCATCTGAACGTCCAACATAGTGTGCAATATACTCTGTTGGCCCCTCATCTCGAGTTAAGATATAAGCTCCTATTTTTTTAAAAGGAAAAATTGCATCAATTGTGGACATAGCAAAAGGGCCTAACATATCTTTCCTTTCCAAAATACTTAAACAATATGCTTTGGAACAAAATGACCTTCGTGGACAAATTGTTCTTTCGAAATAAATCTCAAACCATTATTAGGAGTAATAAGTGCAATATGCACCTCTCCCCCTACGGTTGGCATCCCACTACCAAATTGTTGGGATTTAATCATAATATTGACAAAAAAATCAACACACTCAATCGCATTCTGTTCAGAAAAATCTTCCCAATCAGCCTCAAATTTATCTAATTTCCAATCGTCCCCAAAGAAATCCAACTCTTTTCTAAGATCATCATCAAATGTTAAGTCTGGTATCTGAGCTGATACATTCTGTTTTTGTAAAGCCTCTATAACTTTTTCTCTATATTTTTGCAACAACTTCTCATGTCTATTTTTAATATTCAATTTGTTTTGAGAATCTGTGCCAAATACAAGACGCTGTATTTCTTTCATCTGGCCACCAAAGGTAAGGCCGAATCCCGGCGCATCAAATACCTTATGAATTACGCTTTTGGAAGAAAAATATAACCTATAAATTTCTGGAACCACATTATCTTTCCCATATCCTCCAAGTATTAACTCAAAACCAGGTCGAGATGTCTCGTCTGGAAACTGTTTTTGATACGGTTCCCATAAATATAAAACTAAAGCATCTACTAAATCCTTGACAGAATAATTATTTTTTTCAATTGTCGAAGCTTGCTTTATTCTAAATTCTTCTACTAAACTCCTAATAGTTCTGTCCCCGATTGAAATAATACCAGTTAATAATACACCCGCCCTCAACGGTTCCAATGAAAATAATTTTGTCATTCTAGTTAAATGATGAACAGGTGTTTCTTTAGACAAACCATATATGTCCCTAAATGATTTAAGTAATGGTTTACCTTCAGGATCACTCTTGAGTGCGTAGTCCTTATCCGGATCAAAAAATTTGAATAAATCACCTGGATCAACAAGTCGTCCTATTTGGGTTCCTAAACTATCACATCCAAGAACCACACATTCTTTAGTAGCTAAAGCAACAAGTGTTGTCATGATTTTAATTTATACGAATATTTACTAAATATTATTTAGGATTTTAACATATAAAGAAATAAGGTCTACTTTTTAATAATTTGTGCCCTATTAAACCGGGGGAAGATTATTCATCCTATTTTCTGCCTCAACCACCATTCAATGTCCTACAAATGCAAGTGCCATCCTATATGCCAGATAATCGATATTGAGTAAAAGGCGGCTTACAAATAACTAACGGAGGATCACCTATTCTTCCATTAAGAGAAAGTATCGAAGAACCATCTTTGCCGCCATCATCAAAAGTATGAAATTGATCGACTTCATAATGAATTGCTGTAGCCAAATGAATTGCATCATTAGGAGATACCTTAGGATGCTCATTTCTTATCTTTTGTGCCAGTTGAGTAACGCGGCCATCTACTGCTTTTTTCTGAGCATTCTTTCTTTTAAAAAATCGTTCAATGAGATCCATAGCGTGAGGCGGCATTTTACATGGCAATAATTCAACAGTAAGTAGCTGTGATGTAATCAGAATGGCTCGATTAGATTGAATTTTATCAGCAATTTCAAATACGCCATTCATCTCTGCATTCGGAAGTTGTTCATTCTTTATCCAGGCGATAAAAATACACGTATCCCAATAATAAACTGGTTTATTATCTCGCATTTCTCAAACGCCTTATGAATTCTTCAGAAGATAAATTTCCGGTTGCCTCTGGAGATATTCCTTTTAAATCAAAAATACTTGGTAATTGACTTTCTTCAGGATAAATTTCAATAGTTTCTACATCCACCCCATAAGGAAATCTGTCCCGTTTTTTGTATTTTAATTTTCCTGAAACATTGACATACTTTCCTACCGCATTAATAGCTTCCCTCAACAATGAGTGATGGAAATGACATGTGACCCTTATTGATCCTACCATTGGATAAATGTTGAATTTATTAACACCTCCATGAAAATTAATCATTTCAAGCGCTCCCTCAACAGAACCATCTAAGATTTCATCTTCCCCAACTATCTTTCTTATTTGAGCTTCAAAGGTTCTGTCAACTTGAACGACGGATTCTTGGCGCAAAAAGACTATACTGTTAATATTCCTTCTAAAACCCCTACCTATCTTACTAAAGTGTTCCAACATGTCCGAATCAAAGTCATCAGGAGCATAGCCCATATTAATTTTCTCTATACCTTCAAAAAATTTATTAATTACTGGGATAGAATTATCCCTGGTCTGGTCTAACGGAATTGCTTCTAGTTCCATAGCTGATGGACTGGCATGACTAAGATCAATAATTTTATAATCAACCGTGGGGGCCGAAGTTTTAGAAAACTTCTTATCTAACTCATTAAGAGTTTCTTTTATTGCTTTAAGCTGATCGACAAAATCCGACAATCGAACATGTTCCTCGTCTTGAATTGCTCCAGTAATCTGAATTTTAAAAATATTAGGTCGCATTCTTTATTTAACCTCAAATGCCTTGGGCCAGCCGCCGTGAGCATCAATGACCTTGTCAATCTCGGCCATAAGGCGGATGGTTTCATGCAGGGCGACGACAATCTTCTGGTAATGCTCGATGTCGCCCTTGGACAACTTCCGACCCTTGCGGTCCTTGAGCCATTTTTCGCAAACCTGGTAGCCGCCAATGTGAAAGTTAAAAACTTCCTCTGAAACACCGACAAAGCCCTGGCTCTGATCCTTATTGATCCAGACCGTATGATCGGAATAAGCAATCTTCTCTACCTCACAGCTTGGCGACTTGTCGGACCATTTGGCAATCGACTTATTAAGCCTGGGGGATTCCATCAAATGCAATGCGACCATCTCCCCACCCAATTTAGCTATGATACGAAACAGTTTTAGATTAGACGTGAACGGCAGGCGGGGAAAATCACTGCGCAGAAACTCGAAATACCGTTCTCGATAGCCGGGAGAATATAAAATAGCGTAAGCGTAATCAAACACGCTCTGTGGGGTGAGCTCATCCTCTCTCCCAAATTCGCGGGTAGCATTCTTTAACTTCAATCCCAACTCACAAGCGAGCTTTATTAAGAATGATTGATTTAAATTAGCTGCGGGATTAGAAAAGAGAGCTAATTCGTCATCGGACTGGTGTATGAACAGGGGAAATATCTGTGTATTCCTGTCATGTGAACAAGATTTAATTTCAATGATGTGTCGCGACACAAAGACATGCTCAAACTGAGGTCGGGTAACCTGGCGCGTCGCCACTAATGCCACATTGTCTCCGCCAAGCATCTGGTCAGCCATCGGGCGCGAGCGACTCCAAACAACACTCGGATGAAAAAAAATGAATCGCTCGTCGAATGGGCGATGAAGCATTCGTCGAATTGGCTCATTAAACGATTTAAGTTTACGGAGTTTAGATTGCTCTTCACGTAAGTCAAAGCGTTTACTTTCAGAAAAACCAAATTCCTCATAAATTGAACTTTTATCGCCTCTCGCCTTGCTGAACCGTTCAAGACGTTCAGCGAGTTCATGTCTATCTTCTGCAATTACTAAACCATCGCGGGCTGTAATAATTCCTGCACTATTCATTGGGAAAAGCTCAGGAAGTCCGATGCAACGCTTCCACTCTTGAGCCAAATCCGCGTCATGTGGAATAAAAAGATAAAATGGTGCTGATGGCAAAATTTGAACAAATGTTGTCGAAGCTCCGCTACTCGACTGAAGAAATTCGTATTTCTGGAGTCGAGAACCATAAAGGTCAGTGTGAAACACAGCGGCATCATCAATTTTAGGCAGGGTACGACTTCCCAAGAACATAGCTACACCCTGAAGAATGTCGAAGACATTTTCCTCCTTAATGCCCTCCGGTCCAAGCTCACCTTTCGCCAAATGACCATGAAGATCGACAACCCAAATAGTACTGAAAGTTTCCAGGAGTGAATCCCGCATTCCGCGAAGCGTCGGAGTAGTAATAAAACCATTATTTGTAATGAGTCCGAGGATTCCAACGGTCGATGCCTTGATCCTTTCCTCACATTGACGGAAAAACTTCACGTAGTCATCTTGCAGATTGATTTCAAACTGAAGCGCACCACGCTCCTTGATTTTCTCTCCATCGACATGGCGATACCTTTCAACAGTGGCCCGTATTTCAGGCGCCAGGTTGGACGAAATCTTTGAATATGGTGGATTACCGATGATAACAGTGAAATGCTGGCGTTTGATGTCGTTGACGGCTTGAGCTTCATGGGCGAGTGCATAGAACCAATCACTGCCGATATACTTATCCGTCGAAGGTTCAAGCGCATTAGTAAGATAAACGCGCAACCTCTCACCTACCCCAAACCTATACCCAGTCTCAAGTAACTTCAGGCCGATCTTCATATGAGCCACGGTATAAGGCGCCATCATAAGCTCATAGCCGTAAAGCCGCGTCAGCAGATGCTTCGGCACATACTCGTTCCACAAATCCAATTGCTTCTTCTCTCCCTGCCCTGCTTTGGTCCATTTCTCGATTAACTGCTTGTGAATAACATTAATAACCTCGACAAGAAAACTTCCCGTCCCCGTAGCTGGGTCGAGGATCTGCACAAAAGCTGTATCTGGGTTTATGCCTTCTGGAATCTTCACATCTTTATGTTTCTTCGTCATCTCACCCCAGGTAACCATTGAAGCCAAGCCATCCTCAAGACCGAATTCGGTCTGCAAAAGCTCATGAACACTGCGGACGATATACGAAACAACTGGCTTAGGCGTATAATAAACCCCTCTACGGGTTCTCAAAGCAGAGTCGTATTCCTGAAGGAATAACTCGTAGAAATGCGTAACCGGGTCTTCCTGGCTGGTCTGGTTACCAAAGTCGCGAAGAATCGCATCGATCTTCGTTTTGGGATCATTTAGAAGATCAACAACTTCCTGAATACCAAGTTCATCAAAGTCGATGTTTGCTTTACGTCCGCCAACATTCAAAAAAGTTTCAAGGAGCTCTTTCAAAAAAGGATTCGTAACCGGTACCATTTCAGAAATATGATCGGCCACGAGTCCATCCTGGCGAGACATCCGGGCCGCAAGAAGCCCGTAGGCGATCGTCTGAGCGTACATATCCGCGAAACCCTCGGGTTTCAAATCGTGAATCAAATCCTTCTGAAAAGCCTTATGCAATTGGCGAAGCGGTCCCTCTTCTGTCTCAATCTTTAGTACCTGACTGGCTCTCATTCGGATACGTCGGGCTAATTCCGCAAGTCGAATGGCAAGCTCTTTCGATGTTTCAATGACCTCCCGATGCCGTAATACAAACGCTTCAGACCATTTACTGCGCCAGCCTTTGGGATCCTTCTTATACTCTTCCCGCCAGGCCAATTTGTCTTTTAACAATTTATGAGTATGGTCGATATGGAGGACTGTATCGTCTTCATCCCAGCCCAACACCTTCAATGTGGGCAGATCCTTTTCATTGGGCTGAGTAAACTGGGCAAATGTAATCTGACGGGCATCTCCTTCACCATAATTTGAAATAAAAAGGAGATCGCTTAACTTCCACGAGGCCTGATCTCCCCGCGCCCGTTTCCTCACGACTAATTTACTTAAAATACGACGAAGGACTACAACCGGCAGGCGTTTAGGTTCAAACTTGACGAAAAAAATACCCCAGGGCTGGGCGGAGGATAACGGACGGAGTTGTTTTATTTCTTCGATCTTAGCGGCGGTCGCTGGATCAATGCCCAGTTCCTTGGCATTCCACTCGAAAGCAATATCCTCAAAATTGTCTGTACCGATGGGCCATTCCAATTCATCCCGTAAATACTTCACAAGTTGGGGGAAGGTCTTTACATTCCGAAGTCGTTCAACATCGTGAATCACAGACATATCAGTTCAGCTCCATCCATGCTTTTAATATTGGCTTTACCCCAATCGGGGCTTGAACCTGACGAAGATAGGTATTCTTTAAATGCTTATCGAGCGTTTCACGAATACTCATAAGGGATGGCTGATCCATACTACACTTGCGAAGTGTCACAGGCGTAGAACGGACATGCTTTACGATCTCATACGGATCGTCGATGATCTTTCCAGAAGCTAAGTCGTAAAGATACCACTTCGCATCTCCAGCCTCGACCGTCCACTGTTTTGTTTCAGCATCCATAGCCGGGCGGGCATAACAGAAAAAAACACCTTTCGCCTCAGGACTCAACGCTTCTTTCCCACTAAACACCCTATTCGGCATCATATTCAGCTTCTTTTTGAGTTCTGAGTCATCCTTGAGCAAACGCTGAAGCTCTAGGCGAAGACTTTCACTCTGCGTCTCGTCACCCTCACACTGACGGACGAAGTCACGAAAGACATCAAAGTCATCATCGGGGCGAAGCAATTTCCCGTTCTCGATACCGAATGTTTTGGATATACGTAGCGTTTTATGCGCAACCGTTTTATAAAGACTCAAAATCTCATTTAATTCATCCGGTGGAAGAAAATTGTAATACTGCACCGTCCCTCGATGCTTCTCGAGTTCTTTATGATCCTTCTTAATACGATCTTCGACCGCAGGATCAAGGCGACGGTCAATACGTCCAATGCGCTGCATCAAACGAACAGGGTTCCAATGCAGATCATAGTTGATGAGCCTCGTACAGTCCTGCAGGTTCAGGCCTTCGGACAGGACATCTGTTGCAATGAGTATCCGAATCTCTTTTAACCCTACTTTCACCAACTCCGGACTGGATGAATCATTGTAATACGGCGCAAATGATTGAATCACATTGAGGCGATTATCAGATGATGTCTCAGAGTCTATCTCTACAATGTCCTCAAATCCAGCCTCCCTGAGCTGTTTGCCGACATACCGGGCTGTATCTTTGAACTCGGTAAAGATAATGACTTTGTGGTTTTGAAGAACGATGTCTTTTTGAGTATGCCCGCGCAAAAGCTGGACTAGGGCCTGGAGTTTTTTGTCTTGAGATGGACTGAACTGCACCAGCTCTTTTAGAAAATCGGCAACAGTTTCCAGATCATTCAAAACGTCAGCCAACAATCCAGAAATATCAAACTTTTCCTTCTCTTCCTTCTTCAAACGCTTTTCAAAGGCATATTGCAAAAATTCAGGTTCCAAGACATCCTCTTCCACATCTCCCACAAGGTCATTCTCAAAAAGAGAATACTGTTTATTCGGATCAAACCCTACGAGATCCTTATTACGGGTCATCCACTTTTTCAGGCGATCCTTATCATGACTTTCTTCAGCATGAGCTACATAAAACGCGATCAACTTTTTCATCAAGGTCTGGCATGACGCCTTAAACGCTTCGACTGAACTTTCGAAACGTTTCAAAAATGCCGTCCGAATAAGACTAACGACCTGTTTTTGTCGTCCAGCCTTCATCGCCAATTTTTGATCCTCTAAGTCTTTCTTATCCCCCTTGTAGTACTCATAAGGGTTATACATGCTCAAAGAAAATAATGGCTTGTCCTTTTGAAACGCCTCTTCAACTTTTTTTAACAAGACTCCGTATGTCTGCTTCACAGAATATGGGATAACTTTAGGAACAGCCGGTTCAGGAAAAAAGACCTGATTGTCTTCTTGTTTAAGAGACTTTTTTACATACGCCCGACTACGTTGAACAACTAATTCCTCAAAAAGAGAGTCATCCCGCAAAACCTTCTCAGCTTCCACCAAATTGGTATCTCCATCATTAAGATCGATGCTCTTGCTACCCCAATACCTTTCCCTATCCAAAGCCGCCTTCTCGATAATGTTCTCAAGTTTACGAATATGACCAGGCAAACTATGAACACCCAAGGGTGCCATACTAAAATAATCAACCTTCTTTTGAGAAAATAACTCGACCATATGTTGAAAATCTACCAGCCTGTTATTAACAGGCGTTGCTGTCAAAAGGCACACTTGTTTCCCCGCGCATAAGTCGAACATCTCCCAATAGCGACTTTTACGACTCTCTTCTTCCTCGCCCCGGATCCCTGTGTTCCGAAAATGATGGGCCTCATCAATGAGCACAACATCCGCCTGATCCCGCATTTGTTGAATTTCCTGGTGGACGCCACCTTGCCGCATAAGATCGGTATGATTGTAAATACGAAAACTCAAGAAACCACCCAAGAGTTCCGGTAAATGCTTCTTGATTTTTGCTTCCCATACAGCCTCTCGCGCTGCTTTTGGTACGAATAAAACCACACGCTTCTTATCGTGTTTAACGAGATGCTCGATCAACATCAGTCCAATATATGTTTTGCCCAGCCCGACACCATCGCAGAGAAGAGTACCGCCATATTTTTGTAGTCTTTTACGCAACCCATGGTAACCCTGCTTTTGATAGGAAGCGAGAATGGGGTACATTTTAGATTCTTGCTGTTCCCACTCATCATCGGTCATCTCATGGCTGCGAAAATACTCCTGTAAGCTCTTTGCGTAAACTTCAAAAGGAGAATAATCCCGCACGTGTTTTTCAATAACACGCAAAATCTCAGGCGTCACATCTTCAGACTGGTCCCAATGCTGATCATACCACTCTTGAAGGACTTTGACCGGGCCGCCGGTGATCTGCACATTAAGCTCTATGTTTTGCGTCAAGCCAGGAAAGGTGAAATTCGACGATCCAACAAGGGCCGATGATCCAACGACCTCCAAACGAGCGTTCGTAATATAGGCTTTCGCATGGAACTTTTCTTTGCGATAGACGCGGCAACTGATCTTTCCCGACCGTAATGCTTCCACGATTGCGGGAACGCCGATTAAAAAGTCATTCTTTTCTTTCTCGCTTTCTAAACTGTCATCAAGTCGATGAATAACAAGGCTCAGACCTTCCTCAAAAGCCGTCATCGTTCGCCGAGACACCTCATCACCCATCAAAATGCGGATTTGGTCCACCTTCTGCCATTCATCTTTCAAGGCTAATAAAGACCCAATCTCAAAATAACCAGTGGCGATGTCGATAGCCTTAGAAAGCTGGCACCAGTCGTGAAGATAACGAAGAACTTTCCAATCCTGGTCGCTGTTATCAACAATGAACAACTCACTACCAGATGAACTTGTACGCGTTGGCATAACTACTTTCTTTTATATTGTTAATAACAATCTATGGTACTCCACGGTGGTAAATCACATCCTATAAACGAATTTGAATACCCCGTCGTTTCTCAATTTCCTCTACAATCGAATCAATAAGTACGAGAACAAACTGCAAGATTTCTTCCAATTCTTCTCTTGATAAACCATCATCGATAACAAACTCATGTGTCACTTGATGCCTAAAATTAATAACCTGTTCTAACTTTTTTTCCAAAATCGGAAGTTTCTGTCCGATCTTCTTACGCTTTTTTATCAACCCACGGAAATCAATTTTAAACCATTTCTGAAAGGCTTTTTGTATACTGGCGATATTCTGAAAACTATACCTATCCGCAATAATGTCCTCTATTGACAGTACGCCATTGCTAATAGCGACAACATCCACCATTTCCACCTTCTGATCATCATCTGCGATCTGTCCCTGCGCTTTATCATCATATTTCAAAAGAATTCTAAAAGTTTGCTTGAAAAAATGTTCAAGTGCCGCGACTGCGAAAGGAACTATTGCATTGTACAAGACACGGCTTGGATCAATCTTCTTAATAAATTCTGCGACCTTGGAATCATCCAATTGTGGTACACATGCCTTGGGCAATGAAAACCTAACTGCAGATATTTTATTTGTCACGCGCTCATATAAAAGATACATGCCTCTTGCAACCGCATCCTGCGAATCCATTTCAAGAGGAATGAAACGATTTTTACCATGCCAATCATTAACAAAAGTTCCCCCAAATTTCTTCCTTGCCGTCTTCACTACAATATTCTGAAACTGTCGATCCGCAATACTGGCAGACGCCCGTGTTCGAGTATGTAAAGCCCAATCACACCCGGGCAACCCCACCTTACTTTTGACATCCTTTGGGAAAATTGTTACTTCAACCCCATCAAAAGACAAAAAATCTTTATCCTCAAACCAATAATAATGTATGGACCCTTTAGGAAAATCCCAAAGATGCTCGCATGGAAGACAGCCTAAATCCGTCAAGTGGCGTTTTAAATCATCTTTGGTGGCCACCTTAGGATAAAAAACTATTTCAATGCTCACTATCTGCCCTTTGTGCCAATGCTTATAGAGAAATTATAGCCCCTATTATAACCAAAAACTTGATATAAGATAGTGACTTTTTAGGCTGAGCTGATAAAAAAACGGGCAATTTAACGACATGCCCAGGTCGTCCGGCTTAATACCGGCTAAAGACGTAAACTTTACAGCCCTCCCCTTCCGCTGAAAAATACTCATCAATAAATAGATCACGAGCCAGTTTCTCATAATCAATGTAGTATTGCAGATGTTCGGGGATTTTCATTGTCTCTTCGGCTAGGTTTTCGGCAAAATCTTCTTCCGAATCCCATTGGCCATGATACGCTTCTTTAAACCCATCCCCGGTGGCATTATCCATCCCTACATGATCGACATACCGGGCCCAGGCCTCACCGTGTTTTTCAATCAAGGCGGCCATTTCCGCGACTTCAGTGATGTCTTCATATTCAGACAGCTGTAAACCGTAAAATCCCTCATAGTCATGAATTGCCCATTCTTCCGCATTGGCAATGGGACTTTGAGTCAGCATATCCTGAATTTCTGCTTGGATGGCTTCCACCTCCTGGTTGGCCTCAATCCATTGCCCGTGTAAAATGCCGTTATTGTAAGCAGCTAAACAGGCAACATAGATTTTTGGTGTTGTTTGTGTGTTTTGCATGACGCGCCCCTTTCGATTTTTTTGATTGTAAAAGGCATACGTGTCAAGGATGCGGAGCGCAGCGGAGCACTTGCAAGCCCCACAGTTTTTCGTGGGGCGTCGTCCTTGACACGTATGACACAATCAAAAGACCTAAATCGAAAGAATGGTGGGAGCGCACGTAACCGGTGCTTTTAAAAGGAACGACCAAAAAAATGCCCGCTGTCGCCAGCGGGCAATAGTGATGCGGACTAATAATCTTCCGGCAGCATAATCGTGAATTTACCGGTCTCATTCCAGCAGATGAAGATCTTCTGCTGATCCCCATCGGGCAGCTCAATGGAACCGTCAAAGAAGGAATCAAATACCATGAAACCCTTGGTTTGCCTGCGGACGATCTGATTGGCCTGGTTTAACAGGTCAAGCAGGTTGGGAATACTGATCTTATCCTGATACATATACCCGCGATTAAGCAGATTGACTGTCACAAAATTGAACAGTCCTTTCTTCCAAGCGGGATTCAGCTGTGTAAGATCGAACAGGATCCCATCTACAACAGCTTGATCACTGGTATACACGGACACCGGCTGTCCGTAAAACTCCTCCTGGGTGTTCGGCTGATTTGAACTGGTGTTTT
>OBEQ012735713.1_pt1 | contig 11918 bp, 13 predicted proteins | sample 1670901 | NCBI WGS metagenome assembly OBEQ01 (sample SAMEA104232315, study PRJEB22302) | groundwater metagenome | biome: forest; feature: aquifer; material: groundwater | place: USA | collected 2011-08-07 | depth 5.4 m | reverse complement strand
CGATTTCTGCGTAAAGATCGACAAAAAAAGGCGGCCGGTGGGGGGGAGCCGTGTTTTTTTTGAAATTCGTGAAACGGTCTTTCGAGTCGAATCCCGCCCGTACCATGAAAGCCTGGAGGAGCGCCGACTTCCCGATGCCGGCAGGCCCGGCCAACGTGATCAGCACCTCTGTTGCGAAGGCGGCTTCGAGTGCGGCCAGATCGGCGTCGCGTCCAAGCAGCGCATTTGACGATGAGAAAGGCACCGTCCTCTGGAATATACGCTCCTCCGACCCGCGAGAAGAGTTTCTCTGGAACGCTCGGACCGAAAGTCGAAGACGACGGTAGACCCGAATCTCATCTCATAGCCCCGTGCATCCACCTCTCGCCGCTTCGGAATACTCAGCGTGCCTTATCTGACGCGATGCCCTCATGCGAGCTTGCAAGGTTCGCTTCCGCCACCGCCCATTTTTGGATCACAGCGTCGGCTCGCCCTTGCAACACGTCCTGCATAGAAAATTGCCCGGACGCGGAGATCACCTCTTCGAACTCGAGCCGGGCTCCTCTCTTACCGTCGACGAGAAAGTAGAGCTCGCGATCATGGGTCGCCCCAGCGAGACAGGCCCAATGTCGTTCATCCGCACTAAAAGCAAACGTTCCGTCGACGGCGATGTCCACCTCGTGACTACGTCCATCAACGACGATCGCCGCGCGCTGACCACGCCGCGCCAAATACGCGATGCGACCGGTGCTGGCGAGCACTGGCTGACTGGCCCACGTTTCGCGGTATTTCTCCAAGCCATCGACGACCACAACGGATCCGGCGCCACGACGGCCGGTGTACCCAAAACGCGAGCCGTCGGTGCTGAAGACGATCTGGTTACCTTCGATCTGGTCGAACGGCGCACCGACGAGATCTCCAACTATGGCGCGGGTTCGGTTCTCGTGGTCGCGACCGATGAAGGCGACGTCGAGTTCACCGATCGCGTCCCACGCTTGACCAACAACACCGTCTCGCACGACGAACCAGGCGCCGTTTCTGCGCGCTGCATACGCCACGTGTTTTCCATCGTCGCTGAAGGTCAACGACGATGGAACAACCGCGTCAAACGCAGCAGCGGCCTTGCCATCAACGCGCACAAATTGACGGCCGGCACTCTCCACGATATCGACTCCATGGCGACGATCTGGCGTTTTTCCACGCCAAAGGATGTACGGCCCTCCGCAGGAGATCGCGAAGCCACACAGAACCGCCCCGAGGATCGAGGTTCGCCACATGCGCACTCTTAACGGTCCGGCGTCGTCGCGTTAGGAATCTGCGGTCCAAGAGCCGCGGTCATCACCCCACGAGCAACGGCGCGCCCCTCGACATTGGCCTCGACCTCGAAGCGATGGAAGGCGTCGACGATGTGTGTGCGCACCACGTGATAATCGAGACACTGACCGCCGAACACTGGTTGCGTAAAACGCATCTCGACCGACGCGCTCACGCCGATGCGATCATTCTGGGTGAGGCGCGCGAGTTTTGCCGAGCCGTCCGCGCGGAACCGCGAACTTAGCTGGTATCCCGCCTCAAGGTTTGCGAGCTCTTTCTGGAATTCTTCCGCGTCGCCACCTTGCCGCTCCCATTCGGTTTGCATTCCGACGAGCACTTCAAGCAAGAAGCAGCTCTGTCCGAGCCCCTCCTGTGTGTAGATGCCCGGCCATAGGTGCAGACCGGGGAAGTGTCCCGCGAAGATCTCCTCGTTCGACGAGATTTGGCGCCGGGTCCACAGCGCGGGGCGACCGTTCTTTGCGCCGCGGTTATATGCGCGGACGCGGTCAACGAGCAAGAGCGGCCTGCGGTATGGCAAGAGGCGTCGAATCACATCGGGACCCAGATCGAGCCGATGCATCTCTTCGTTGCCACGATTCATGGTTTCAGCCTCCCAATCGTCGCTTCGAGTTCCTCGGGCGTTTCAGTTGTCATCACCAAGGCCTCGGATCCAAATGTCTTGCGTACGAACCCACGAAGGACTCTGCCGGGACCGACTGTGACAAAGCGACGAACGCCACGAAGGCGAATCGTTCGGAGCACGCCGAGCCAGTCGACAGGATGCACGAGCTGTTCGGCGAGAAGCGTCGGACCCTCCGCCTCGTCTTTGACAATCTCGCCCGTACGATTCGCGACGAAGCATCCGGCCATCGGACTTCGCGGAACGGCGCGAAAAATCCGTGTGAGTTCGTCCACGGCGGCCAACATGCTTGGGGAATGCCAGGCGCCCGGCGTCGGAATTCGAACGGAACGAAAGCGCGAAGCAACCGCCATAATCGCGGTTTCGTCGCCCGAGAGCACCCACTCGTCCGTAGCGTTTCGTGCCGACACCACGAGCGTACCGAGACTCCTCCCCAGACGAAGTGCGGCGTCCACACTGCTTTCATTCGCATCGACGAGGGCCAACATGGCACCAGGATTTCGTTCTGCTTCGCGCTCCATGAGTCGGCCGCGTTCGCCGGCAAGGTCAATCGCGTCTTCGACCGAGATCGCGCCGAGCGCTGACCAGGCCGAGAGTTCGCCGAGGGAATGACCAGCGGCACACTCGATAGGTATGCCCCGAACTCGGAGCTCCTCGCAAACGGCGAGGCATAGTGCGACGAGGGCGGGCTGACTGACACGCGTGGACCTGAGCGCGCGACCACCTCGCTCCAGCAGATCTTGATCGTGGCCGGAAAACCGGCGTGCACGCTCGAGCAGATCGTGTGTGCGCGAGGAGTGATCCGCGAACGCACGGAGCGCGTGCAACAAGTCCGCCCCTTGGCCGGCAAAGAGGAAGGCAGTTGGCTCCATGACTTACAACGTCAAACCGCCGTCGACGGTGATCGCCTGACCTATGATGTAGCTCGCAGAATTCGACGCCAAGAACCGAACGACTTCGGCAACTTCTTCTCCGGTGCCGAAACGGCCCAGTGGAATGCGGCGGCGCTTGTCGTCTGCAGTTCGGCGATCGAGCCGGGTCGCCATGCCCGTCGAAAGTAGACCGGGAACGACCGCGTTGACGCGCACGCCGTACCCCGCAAGCTCCGCGGCAAGCGTTCTGGTAAGTGCGAGCAAGCCTCCCTTCGAAGCGCTGTAGCTTGCTTGGCCAGGGCTCGCATGAGTCCCCGCGACGGACGCGACATTCACAATGACGCCCCCGCGCTGGTGAATCATGTGCGCGACGACCGCGCGTATGCATCGATACGTCCCCGTCAAATTGACGTCAATCGGTGTGTCCCATTCCTCCGAAGACATCAACGCAAACCGATTGTCGCACGCAATGCCAGCGCAGTTGACCAGCACGTCAATTCGTTCTCTCTCAGAGATGATGCGCTTCACCGCGGACTCGACTGCGCTCGAATCGGTCACGTCGAAACGGAGCGTCGTGGCGTGACCGCCAGCACGATCGATTTCCGCTGCGGTCTCTGCTGCGTCCGCCTCACCAGCTCGATAGCCGACATAAACCTGTGCCCCAGGACTCGCGAAAGCGCACGCGATCGCACGCCCAAGACCTCGCGAGGCACCGGTGACGAGCACCACCCGTGTCGGCGTGTCCGTCATATGAACTTCCCCACGGGCGGAAAAATGTCCGTTTCGCGCGTGCGGTAGTTGTGCCTTTGTGGATCAACGTAGAGGCTCCGGTTGTTGATCGGCGGAGCCGAGAGCGTTCGCAAGGGGACCCGCGACTCACCCCGTGTCGCCGCAAACGCGGACAATCCGGCATGGGCAAAGGGTGCATCCAGCAACGCAATACCAAGCGAAGCGCCGAGAGAGGGTGATGGCCCGGAAGCGATGAGTTCACCGACAAGGCGATCGTCCCAGACGATCTGCGCGCCAACGTCAAGCGCGAGTTCAGATGAAACGAGCACCGCACGTCGCTTTGCTCCAGCCTTTCGCCGAGCAAGAAGCGCTGCGGCCCCTGGGTAATCCCGACGATAGGACACTCGCCATTGGAGCTGCATCTCGATCGGCGTGACGTCTGCCCGACCCTCACGGCGCACGTTGAAAAACCAGTTTTCGAGGGCACACGCGTCCAGTGCTTCAAGGCTCGCAACCCCGAGATCGAAGCTCTCCCCGCACTCCTGAATTTGCGTCCACAGGTCTCCGGCGCCCTCGTTGGGTACGAGGAGATCGTAGCCGTATTCGCCCGCCTTTCCCGCCCTCAAGCAAGTGAGCCCCTCGGGTTGGAAGAATCCAAGATACGGCAGGCCGATGATTTCCGGGGTAATGAGCTCCGTTAGAAATTCCCAAGCGTACGGACCGTTCAGTGACATGACTCGGTGCGAAGACGAGAGATCGTCGAGTTCTACACCCGCTTTCTGGCCGATCCGATCGCGTAGGTACTCCATGATGCTCCCTACGCCCGCCTCGCCCAGGACCAGGAAGTCGTCCGCCCCGGCCAAGACGTAGACGTCCGCCACCGCACGCCCATCGCCGTCAAGGAGCAGTGTTTGGAGCGCTTGACCCTCTTGGATGTAAAGCTCTCGCGGGCAAATGCTGTCGAGTGCATCGAACGCACCCGCTCCACGGATGCGAACCGCTGCAACGTGAGGGCAGTTCGAAACAGCCACCGAACGGCGAATGGCCGTGACTTCATCGGTCAGCACGAGCGGCCCCTCCTCTTTCGAGTATGACGTCCACCAAGGTGTTAAGAGAACGCATCGAGCCACGCGGCACCGGCAGCGAAGAGACCCGCAGGCCGAACTCCGTCTCCAGACATACGACGATTTCGACAGCGTCGAGCGAATCGAGACCGAAGCCGCTTCCGAAAAGCGCCGCATCCGGATCAAGTTCGTCGACCTCGCGCGGCTCGCGCAAGAGGCGAACGATCACGCCGCGAAGCCGCGACAGAATGCGTTCACGAGTTGCGACCCGCTCCATGACATCACCAACATTGCTCTGAATACTCATGCACACCCCCGATCGAGAACGGCTGCGCAACTCGCCGATCGACTTCCACGCGCGACCACCATCACCTTGTTTGCGCGCCCCGTGCGCACTAGCTGCGTCGCCATCGCAAAATCGCGCGCCGATGGCATTGCCCCTTCATGATCGTCCGAGGGGCGATCGATGCCGAGCACTTGCTGTACTGCCGCACGAGAAAATGAGGCCATTTCGAGCGCGCGGGTAATCGCAGCGTCGACGTCGTCGGGCCCCGCGATCCCCCAGCCCGAGAGGCGTACGGTAGGCACGTCGGATGGATGGGCATTCTCCACGCCGAGAGCTACACAGACCGCACCTTCCAGTGAGTGCGCGTGTGCGTCTGACGGTGGATCCTCGTACTCGTCAACTCCTCCGGCCAGCATCAACGTGACATCGTCACGCTCTACCAACAATTGGGCGGCGCACAGGATCGCAAGGAGACCGCTCCCACGGCCGATGCTGACAGTGCTCAGTGGACCTCGCAACGAAAGTGCCTTTGAACACGAACCAGCCGAGGCATTCAGCACTGTGCGCGAGAACGCCGGCGCAGACAGAAAAGAAAGACCTCTCTCATCAATACTTCGCTGGAGACACCTCATGCTCTCGGACGAGACGATATTGATTCCCACTATGAGGCCCGTCGTATTTCGCTCCTCACCCGAAACGCGCCCCACTCCGGCGTCTTCGAGCGCGAGTGCAGATGCGGTCGTGAGATAACGCGATGATGCGTCCAACGCAGAAAGATTTAGGTTCGCACGCGGACTCTTTGATTCGAGGCTCCGAGATTCGTCACGCTGAGGGTCGTCGTTCGCGTCGAGCTCGTATGTCAGCGCCAATCCGACACCTGCAACGACGATCGTCGGCGTCGCGCGAGGTTCGCGCGCAGGCTCGTCGACATCCGGTGCCGCGACGACCACAGTCGCATTCGCGCCGCCAAACGCAGAATTGCAACAAACGGCGCGACGAAACGCGCCAGGACGCGGCGTGTTTTGCGCCACGGGATCCGTTGGTGAGTTGGCACGCGGAGCCCCGCCGTTGAGAGTTTGTGGAATCAGTTGTCGCTCCATGCCGAGCAACGTCACGAGCGTTTCAAGCACGCCTGCTGCGGCCTGCGCGTGACCAATGATCCCTTTGATCGAACTCACCGGCACTCCCCTCACGCGTGCGCCGAAGACGGATTGCAGCGCGCGCCATTCCGCCGCATCGTTCGCGGCCGTGCCAGTACCGTGGGCGTTGATGTAATCTATCTCCTCTGGGCGAACGCCGGCGTGAGTGAGAGCAGAGCGAATACCGCGGGCAACCCCCGAACCCGAAGGATCTGGCCCGGTCTCGTGGTAGGCGTCGCCAGACAATCCGTACCCGAGGAATGCTGCGCGCGCGCGGACGCCTCGCGCTTCGGCCGCTGCGCGTCGTTCGATGACGAAAAATCCCGCGCCCTCACCAAGCGTCGTCCCTAAACATTGGCCGAAGGGCGTGCATTTGTCTGCACTCAGCACGCCGAGCGCGTGGAAACCCGCGAATACCATGGGTACAAGCACGTCGACACCGCCCGTGATGATCACCTCTGCGGCGTTCATCCTGAGAAGATCGAGTGCGAGACCGAGTGCATTCGTCGAAGAGGTACACGCCGTCGAGACCGTAATCCTCGGACCCTTGATGTGGAGAGCATCGCCAAGGCGCTCCGTCAGCTCGGACACTCGAATGGGATCGCCGAGGGGGCTTGTCCCCAGAACGAGTGCCACCCGTTCAGGCGCAACCGAATCGTTTTCGAGACGCGCGCTCCTTCGCGCCTCCATTGCCGCGCCCAGTGCGTAATCAAGCGCGAGGTCCGAGGCCTCGCAACCGTTTGCAGAGGCCTCGCAGTGCGACGGCGACGCAACGAGGGCGGCGATCTTTACTCCAAACGCTTCTGTCGGAAATCTGAGAATCTCCGTGATTCCGTCTTGTCCAAGCTCGACGCCTCGCCACAAGTCGGATGCACCCCACCCCAGGGCAGAAACAGCACCCCACCCTGTGATGACGGCCACTTATTCCTCGTTGTTTGCTGGAAGGGGGGGATTCGATTTAGGCGGATCGCCCGCAGCGTATAGGAGCGCGCCGACGATCAGGCAGATCAAACCCGCGGCGAAAAGGAGCGCACCAACGGTGACACCGAACACGCCCGCAAAGGCCCCTCCAGCTACGACGGCTGAGCTGATACCAAAGACGACGACGCCGACGCCCATCAAGATCCCGCCCGTCGTCATGACGGTAACTCCCGGACGAGGGCCCGCCGGAGAAGTAGGAGGATTCGCGGGTGCAACTTGAACCGAGGGCGCCGGGCTCGTTCCACCATCACCCGATTGATCCTGCGACTGCCAGAACATGTCGCTACTCGCTTTGCTCGCGATGCTCATCGCAAGGTGCGCTTGAACGCCATTTGGGGCGGTCATGCGTTTCGCCTTTTCGACGTACTCGTCAATCACCGTGCCCGGTGGTGAATTCTTGAAACGAAATGACGTCTCCATCATCATGGATCGAAGTTGCATCCTTCGCTTTCTCGACCCCCCGGCCATCGCCGCCTGGTCGTCGATGACTTCGCCAATCGACATGGCGAGATCGGGTTTCGCCCGCAAATGTTCTTGGAGCTTTGCTTTCTGACCGTGATCCAGGCTCGATAGCAACCCGGTTACATCCGCCGTCGTCTCATCGACCTCGCCCATGTGTCGAAGCATTCGGTCCTGCATTCCAGAGTGCTTCTGCGCCTCCTCCGGCAAATCGCGAAATGTCTGAGTGAGGTAGAGCGTCCGCAACATCCCGCGAAATAGTTTCTCCTTCGGTTCGAGATGCGCCTTCTGAGCGTCACTCAAAGGCCGCTGATTGACAGAAGCGGCGTACTCTCGGACAAAATTCGACTGATTCATCGCGTCCATGCGCTCGTCCATCCCGCGGAGAAACTCGTCCATATTCGGCGGCATGACGCCCGGTTCGAGCGCGGGGCGCGCTGGGGCACACGCCGGAAACGCGCCGAGCCCGAGGACTGCACCACCCATCAATACGTCACGTCGTCGCATGGGCCCGTGCCTCCTTCTCCGTTAGGTCATTCAGTTGGGTGCGGATGTCGTCCGCGTTCTTGATCGAAAGATCGAGCAAGGTGCCGATCATGCGAAATGCTCGATCTTGCGCCGACTCCAACCCCACGCGAATCTCGAAATCCGTATCTGCCTTCGCTTGCCGCTGCCCTTCTCTCCCGTGGAACTCATTGACCGGGTGCTGAATGCGTGAAGGAGACCTGCTGCGATGCCGCCCATCGAAAGGATTGGTTTCACCCACTAAGACGTAGAGTGGAACCCGGCCCTCCTCAAATGACGCCAAATGACATCGAGCTCACTTTATTAAGGGGGAGTCCGCCAGCTGAATTTCGCCCCGAAAGAACTACCACTACTACCTGATGTTGCTCAGTAACCCCATCCGTGAAGGAAGGGCGTCTTGAGGCCGCTCGGAGGGCGTGCTCGCGTGGGCTATCGCTGGCGGGGCTGGCACCGCGCTGGCGCGCGCGGCGATGGCGCTCAGTCTTCGCGCCCGTACTCTTCGCCTTGGCCATGATTTGAGTCGCCTGAACTTCTGCCTTTCGGCACTTGGGACAGCGCATGGCAACACCTCAGAGAGCTACGTCCGTAACGTAAAGGCCGTCCTCGTCGACGCTGGCCACGACGGTGAGTTGTGAGCCATCGAGACTTGGGCCCGTGACGAGAACGCGACCGTCGCGGTCTTCGGCCGACGTCGCGAACGCAACGGCATTCAATACGTCGCTCACGTCAACGCCTCGACCACCGAATGAGAACACAGAATCACCGCCAAAACTGACGCGCCGGAGCCGGACCCAGACCCAGACCCAGACCCAGTCGGCGTACTCTCTCAAGCAGCGTCACGGGTGCAACCTGGCATCAATTGACCATTGGTCAATATGTGGCTGGACGCGTGGTCGTGGATTTCCTTTGGTGAACGGTTCCCCTTCAACTCCGAGCTCATGGGTAAGTCTTTCGAATCGCTGCGATTAGGTCTTGCGCTTCGGTCTGGAAGCGGTCGAGCGTCACGATAGTGGACTCTTCCGATGGGGCCCCGGTTCCTGGGATCGACGAAGCTGTTCGCCGCGCTGCTGGGACCACTTCCCACATCAACAAGCCTCCGAAGTTCAAGACCACGCGACCTTCGGTTTCCCCGTCATCGAAGCCCCGCAGGGGGCGAGAGCGGGCCTCGAGCGGTCTCGAAACGCAGAAGCCGCCGTAAGGCGGCTTCGGCGGGGTGGAGTGGACGATTATCGAACTGCGTGCTTGGTCCCGAGCGCGGAGGTGATCGCGGTCTTCGAGGCGATGGAGAGGTGGGCCGCGTAGCCTCACCCGTGTCACTCGGACTTGAACCCGATACGCCGCTTGCTCGGGACGGGCGGTGCCATCAGCTCGCGGATGGCGTCGAAGACCACCTTGAACTGCGCGTCGTACTTCTTCTCAAGGGCGACCATCTTGCGGGCGAGGTCCTCGTGGGTCGCCAGGATGCGACGGAGCCGAACAAACGCGCGGACGACCTCGATGTTCACCTGCACGGCTCGTTCGCTATGAAGCACGCTCGAAAGCATCGTGACGCCGTGCTCCGTGAAGGCATACGGCGGGGTCCGGCGACCGCCCCACGATCTTGAGGTGCCAGATTGGTACCTCAAGTTGTCGAACTCGGCCTTCGAGAGCTGGAACATGAAGTCCTCGGGAAAACGCCCGAGATTCCGCTTCACGGCGCGGACGAGAGCCTTCGTTTCGACGCCGTAGAGGGACGCGAGATCGGCGTCGAGCATCACCTTCTCGCCACGCAGGAGAACGATGGCGCTGGTGATTCGGTCGGGGAGGACGAGGGTGGGCTTGGTCACTTCCCCCAGCTTTTCGCACAAGTTGATGCACTGGTCGAGCTGGTCGAGCGGCACCAAGAACAGACAGCGATCAGTGCGATACACTTCGCGTATGCGACCTCTTGATCCTCTGTACGTTGCGCTCTCCGCTGCCATCGTCGCCGCAGGCTGCGGCTCTGACTCCACTCCGCCGAACTCGACGAAGGATGCCTCCGCCCAGGATGCCGCGCAGTCATCGGACAGTGGGGGCACCGCCGACGCGAACACTGGGCTGGACAGCGGTTCCGAGGCTTCGACCTCGAATGACGCGGGAAGCGACGCTCTACCGACAGTTCGTCGCCCGTTTCTTGTCGGTTCGTCGATGCGATCATCGGTCGCAATACGTCGGTTCGATTGGAGTGAATCTCTCGATGTCGCCTTGGAGCTTGATGCCGCAACCGCAAAGTTCCTTGCCAAGGCATGGTTGCGAGATGCCCTTGAGGAACATGCGTCAATCGCGGCATTCTCGCGCCTCACCCTTTACCTGCTCAGCGTCGGTGCGCCCCCAGACCTCCTCATCGCCTCTCAGCGTGCTTCAATCGACGAGATTCAACACGCGCGTTCGTGCTTCGCCCTCGCGCGACGTTGTGACGGGCGGATCGACGGCCCCGGTCCCTTGAAGGTGGAGGACGCAGTTCGGGACCTGTCCCTTGAGGAACTTGCTTTTCTCTCGGCACAGGAGGGATGCGTGGGAGAAACTCTCGGCGTGAGCATGGCCCGCGAGCAATTCGATAATGCGACAGACCCACACGTACGATCTCTACTCAAGCGACTTGTTCGAGACGAATCAAGGCACGCTCACCTCGCGTGGCGCTTTGCAGCGTGGGCCATTCGGAAGGGTGGCTCGCCAGTCTTGAAAGCCATCGAGGAGGGGGTTTCTCTGGCCGTTGAGCAGACACTCTCTGGCCCCGTGCGCACGTACGAAGGTATCAACCTCGACGCGCTGCGAGCCCATGGTCGCATGACCTGCGTCGAGGCCCGCGAGTGTGCAAGACGGAGCGTTGCGACCATCGTTCGCCCATGCGTGGAAGACCTGCGTCGTGTCGCGGTGGCTGGCGAACACGTCGTGGCGCTGGCTTGAAGCGATCGGCGAGATCGGGGTAAGCGGATCGGCGTGCCCCCTCCGCCGAAACTCCCCAAGCCCCGCTCACCGCTCGGGCGGATAACCCCCGAAGCCAAGCGCAAAGCAGTCGAGCTCCTCACGAAGCATCCCGAGTGGGCAGACGTTGAGGGGGCGCGTCGGGTGGAAGCTTTTCGACGCGCGGCTCGGGCGCTCGTGCTCGGGACTGACCGTCGAACAGACGACGACGCGGCCAGTCGGGAGCAGCTCGCTGCGTTGCAGCTCGACGAGAAGGCGAAACAAGGGCTCTGGCCGACATACGCTCCCTTCGGCTACGCCAACGATCTCGGCCAGCACACCATCGCTCCCCACCCCGACGAAGCCCCCGCCGTCGTGAAACTGTTCGAGTTGGCGGCGACGGGCCACTTCAACCTGAACGCGCTTCGCAAAGCCGTATTCGACGCGGGCGTTCGGTCACGCCGCACCAAGCGGATTCTTTGCGAGCAGGAGGTGAGCCGCATCCTTCGGAATCCGATCTACATGGGCGACTTCCTTTGGAAGGGGAAGCTCTTTCACGGCAAGCACACACCGCTCGTGTCGGCGGACCTGTTCAACCGCGCAAACATCGCCATGGGACTCAAGTCGCGACCCAAGACGAACAAGCACAACTTCGCGTTCACCGGCATGGTCAAGTGCGGGCATTGCGGTGCGTCGCTCACCGCCGAAGTGAAGAAGGGAAAGTACATCTATTACCGATGCTCGAAGCAGTGCGAGAACGTCGTGTACCTGCCCGAGAGCAAGCTCTCTTTGCAGCTCGGTGAAGCCCTTCGACGCATCAAGCTGACCCCCGAGATCGTGGAGTGGACACGCGAGGCGCTGCTCTCAAGCCACGCCGACCAAGCCGAGCATCATCGCGCCACCGTGGCCCGGCTCAACGCGCGCAAGGAGAAGCTCGCGACCTACGTGGACCAGGCGTACCCCGACCGCCTCGAAGGACGCGTCCCACAGGACCTATGGGACCGGAGG
>OBEQ012411848.1_pt1 | contig 11918 bp, 10 predicted proteins | sample 1670901 | NCBI WGS metagenome assembly OBEQ01 (sample SAMEA104232315, study PRJEB22302) | groundwater metagenome | biome: forest; feature: aquifer; material: groundwater | place: USA | collected 2011-08-07 | depth 5.4 m | reverse complement strand
CGCGTGGAGTTGCGATTCAAAAACTCCGCGGCAAGCTCGCGCAACTGTTCCTTCATTCTTTCGTCTTTGATGTTCATGGTGTTATTGTTTGCGTACGACAGTGTAGGGGACGAGGAGGTCGCGCTCGGCAACGGTAAATTTCGATTCGACCATCAAACCACACTCGTTTCCTTCGAGTACTTCTTTGCATTTAATTTTCTGTTGCTGTAATTCAGTGATTTTTCCTTCACCGATAAATGCATCGCGACGCATAATCTTAAACTTTGCACCAACGCTCAGCTTGCCTTTTTCGACCCGTCCACCGATGACCTGCTTTTCTTTTTGTTGACTGAAAAAACGAAGGATACGTAGTTCACCCATCTCTTCTTCAACTTCAACATGTGGTGCGCGCTCAAGCATCACCTCTTCAACCCATTCTGAAAGTTTGTAGATAATATCAAAAAAATGGATCTCAAGATTGTTGCGCGAAGCCAAGTCTGCTGCAAGTGCGTCTGCTTTCACATGAAAACCAATCACTAAGGTGTCACCGGTGCCAAGTGCATTTTTGATATCACTTTCAGCAACAGACCCCACTCCTTTCTGGATGATTTTGATGCGTACGCGGTCGTGCTTCAATTTTGCAAGTTCATGTTCGATCGCCTCAAGACTTCCTGCGACATCAGTTTTGATAATAAGAGGGAGGAGAACAACGTCATTCTTGGGGAGTGTTTCTTCGTGTTGTGCTGATTTCTTTCCACGCTTTGCCTCCATCACCGCTTCTTCTGCAGCTTTTTTTGTTTTGTAGGTTTTGACCGTTGCACCAACAGGAGGGATTCCTGTCCATCCGGTGAGGCGAATGGGGGAGGAGAATGTTGCTTCGTCGATGGATTTGCCAAGAAAATTTTCAATAACACGCACCGGTGCCATTGCGTCTTCGGCGACCACAAAAGTTCCGCGCGAAAGTGTGCCATCGGTAATAACCATTGTGCCGGTCATGCCCTTCTTTGGATCCATGCGCGATTCGATAATGACCCCTTCGGCAGGTTTTGTGCCGTCACCTTTCAACTCGGCGAGTTCTGCAACAAGGAGCATGGTGTCGAGGAGCTCTGATACTCCCGTACCAACCTTTGCAGAAATTCCTACCCAAGGAATATCGCCACCGTATCCTTCGACATAAATTTCTGATTCCGCAAGCGTTTGCTTGGTGAGCTCGATGTTTGCATTCGGTTTATCAATTTTGTTGATTGCGACAATAAAAGGAATTTTTGCAGCTTTGATTGATTTGTATGCTTCAAGTGTTTGTGCCTTCACCCCGTCTTCTGCTGAGACAACAAGCACGGCAATGTCGGCAACGTGCGCACCGCGGATACGCATACCTCGAAATGCTTCGTGTCCGGGAGTATCAAGAAAAGTGATACGCTTATCGGAGCCATCCGCCCCATTGTGATGCACTTCGTATGCACTGATGTGTTGCGTGATGCCACCCGCTTCTTTTGCAACGATATTTGTTTTGCGAATATAGTCCAAAAGTGTCGACTTGCCATGGTCGATGTGTCCCATAATTACTACGATGGGTGGACGCGAAATTAGCTGTGCGTTTTTAGTAGGCATAATGGTAATAGGGTTAATAGACTAAACAGAATAACGATCGAGAAAAATTCAAAAAGAATTTCGAGAATCTCGAAAAGATAAAAGGCATATTACCACGGTTTGTCTGCACTGTCTATTGCCGACGTAGAGCGAGCGAAATAAAAAAGTCTTCTTTTTCATTTCCGAGCCGAGGAGAGCTAAAAAAGGTTTAATACCTTTTATTTGAGGACAGATTGTTCCTCTTCGGTGAGTTCAAATTCTGAGGCGCGGTTCTTAACCGGTTTTGCGAAGATGCTCATTTTTTCGCGCGCGTAGAGTGTGGAAAGTACAACACCGTCACCTTGCTCGTCTAAAAGTGCGGTTGCAAAACTTTGGTTGCCACCACTTCCTGTCCCTGCAAATGGATTAAAGCGCAATGTTTTTGCGGTGTTCATTTTCGTGTTGATGCGTTTGTCATGCAAATCGAGTGTTGTGTCCGTTTTTTCTTGCGCAACAAAAAGCTTTTGAATATTTGTGGCGTTGGTGCCAATTGCATCTTCGAGTGATGCGCCATTTTTCCCTGCGAGTAGTTTGCTGATGCGACGTTCAAGGGTAACAACCCAAACAACAAGGGTAAGTAATGCGACGCCCAAAATACTGATTGCAATAATTGATGGATTCATCATTTCCGAATCATATCCGAGTGAGATAATTTTGCAACGTGTACAAAATCCCTAGAAATTGAATAAACAAAAGGACTCCTGCGCAACGCTTTTCTTCTATTGTGAAGAGTTCATGAAAATGCGAGTATAGAGCAATGAGTAAACGTATTTATCTTGACCATGCCGCAGCAACGCCACTTGATCCAAAGGTCCTCGAGGTGATGCAACCTTTTTTGAGTGGAGCATACGGTAATCCAAGCGGAATCCACCAAGAGGGAGTTTTGGCACGGAAGGCGATCGAAGGTGCGCGTGAAGTTATTGCAAAAATATTGGATGGACATGCTGATGAAATTATTTTTACCGGAAGCGCAACCGAATCGGCAAACCTCGCACTTGTCGGGAGTGTGCGTGCATGGCAGGAGGCGCATCCCGGAAAGAAGCCACACATTATCGTCAGCGCAATCGAGCATGATGCAGTGTTCGAGCCGGTCTCTGTGCTCGAGCGTGCGGGAGTTCGTGTAACGCGGATCGGTGTGAATAGCGAAGGAATTATTAACCTTGGAGAATTGAAAGATGCACTCACCATGGAGACGGTGCTCGTGTCGGTCATGTATGCGAATAATGAAATTGGCACGATTCAGCCCATCGAGGAAATTGCAAAAATTATTCGTAAGTGGAAGAAAGAGTACCGCGGAGTAGTAAGGACGGAAAAAGCGGAAGGCGATGCACGATACCCGCTTTTTCATACCGATGCATGTCAGGCGGCAAATTATTGCGCGCTCCGTATTCCCAAGCTTGGTGTTGATCTCATGACACTTAATGCGGCCAAGGTCTACGGTCCCAAAGGAATCGGACTTTTGTACGCACTTCGCGAGGTGCCACTTCTTCCGATGATCGTTGGGGGACACCAAGAGCGGGGACTGCGCGCCGGAACAGAAAATGTTTCCGGGATCATCGGTTTCGCACGTGCACTCCATCTTGCTCAAGCAGTGCGTGAAGAGGAATCACTCCGCTTGAGTGCGATTCGCGATGCGGGATTTGCGCTTCTTGAAAAAATTACTCCACATATTGTTATCAACGGAGGCAAGCCACTGCGTCTCCCAAACAATATCAATTTTTCCATCAGAGGAGTTGATCATGAATTTCTCGCACTTGCACTTGATGCACAGGGGTTTGCGGTTGCGACCAAGAGTGCATGCAATGAACTCGACGCCGAAACCTCACATGTCCTCGAGGCACTCGGAGGAGAAAATAAAAGCGGAATCCGCCTTTCATTGGGGCGAAACACGACACTCGCCAACATTGAACATTTTATTGAAGTACTCAAAAACATTCTTGCTACCATGATATTTCGTGATGCAGTATAATAGAAAGGTAAGTTTAACTATTCATTTTGTAATTATGTATACGACAAAAAACTATGAACACTTAATCGGGCTTGCCGGTTTTAGTGAAGCATTACTCAGGAATCATTTCGGTCTTTATGAAGGCTACGTCAAGAATACCAACACGCTCATCGAGAAACTTGATGCGAGTGCAAAGGAGGGAAAGTTCGGCACACCCGAGTATAACGAACTCAAGCGTCGTTTTGGATGGGAGTGGGATGGTATGCGCTTGCATGAGTTTTATTTTGGCAACATGACAAAGGAAGCATCAGCACTTGATGTGACCAGCATGCTTGCCCAAAAAATAAATAAACAATGGGGAGGAGTTGAGGTGTGGATGAAAGATTTCAGGGCAACAGGTGCACTGCGCGGTATCGGCTGGGCAATACTTGCCTATGATGAAGACGCCGATATGCTTTTTAATCTGTGGATCAACGAACATGACACGGGACACTTGGCGGGAGCAACGCCACTGCTTGTGATGGACGTCTTTGAACATGCATTTGTGCTTGATTATGGTGTGAAGCGTGCCGACTACATTGAGGCGTTTTGGAAGGCAATTGATTGGGGTGTTGTCTCTGCACGTCTTGGGTAACCTTTGATAGGACACACGCAAACGGCGACCTTCGCGTTTTTCTCCCAAACAAGTCGGGAAGCAATACCTGTAAGTATTCCTTCTCCGGCCGACCAAATTTTCTTAACGGTCTTCCGTTTTAGAAAATGGAAGTACTCTTTGTGGTGATTGTTCGGGCGGAAAAACGCGAATCTCATCCATTTGCGTAAGTCCTATTAATAAATTTAAAAAACACAATGCACATGAGTATTGTGTTTTTTAATTATCACGCTACAATGGAGTTATGGAAGACCTCAACAACCGCCAGATTGTTCTTTTGACGATGTTTACGTCGTTTGTTGTTGCTATTGCGACGGGAATTATTACCGTTGCAATGCTCCAAGAGGCACCCCCCACATTGACTGAAACAGTAAACCGCGTTGTCGAGCGGACGATCGAGCGTGTGGTAACGGGAACTTCTACTCCAGAGAAAAACCCTCAACCCATGAGCACGGTAAGTAAAGAAGTTACGGTCTACACAAAAGAAGATGATCTTGTTGTTGCTGCAGTCGAAAAAAATCAATCACGTATCGCACAAATTTATTTTGGCACACCAACTGCTTCATCGACCGATCCTGATGCAATTGGTTTTGTTATTTCTCGTGATGGGCTCATCATTGCCAACACCAAGAGCCTCCTTACGGAAACAGGCATCCCTCAAAGTTATACAATTATTGTTGCAGGGAAGTCTTATCTTGCAAAACCAATGACAGGGCAAGAAGGAGGAAAGAATTCGGTATATTTTTTAAAGTTAAGCAATATGCCAACAACCGACGCACTTGATGCGGTGACCTTTGGTCGCGTCGTGAATCCAAAGCTCGCACAAACGGTCGTAGTACTTGGTGGGAGTGATGGAAGTGTGGTGACCAAGACAGCACTCTCGCGACTTCACCCGCTCAAGGGAGACACCACGAGCACAAGCACAACGCACACAGTAAATGCATTTGAGATGTCTCCAAAGTTGATTGACCAAAACGCAGGAGGATTGGTGGTCAATCTTGATGGGCAAACAGTGGGAATTATTATCCGCACTGAAGATGTCGAAAAATATCTTGTCTATCCCGCATCGCGTATTCTTGAACTTGTCGGCGCAGTGGGTGCACCGCAAGCAGGGGCGGGAAGTGAGAAGGCTTCGGCATTGGTGAGTTCAGAAAAAAATATTGCCGGAGTCGGAGCGCAGTAACAGGGACTCTTTTTGCTGACAGTTGACATGAGTCTATGAGTGTCGTATCATACGAAACCATACTGTATTATGAGAAGGAATCATTTATTGAATATATCATATGCCACCATTACATAGTTTCACTACCAAAGCCCGTGATGCGATTCGTCGCGCACATGAACTCGCCATTGAGCGGGGTCAAACTCATGTTACACCCATGCATCTCTTGGCAGGTCTTGTACTTCAAGAAGAAAGCATGGTGCTTTCGATACTCGAAAAACTTGATATTGACCCTGTTATGCTCACTGAATCAATCATTGATTCCATTGAAGGAAGTGCAACCCCCGGAGGGACAACAACTGCGTCTTCGTATCAACTCTATTTAACACCTGAACTTGCGCAGACACTCGACCACTCACAGCAAGTTGCAAAGGAGCTCGGAGATCAATTCATTTCCACGGAGCACCTTTTTCTTGCGCTCATTGGTATCCCCACTCCCGTTGCAGACTTGCTCGCAAAATTCCGTATAACCAAAGAGAATGTTACTCGCGTACTCAAAGAGCTTCGTGAGGCGGGAACGGGTGAAACTGAGGGACCAAAGAAATTGCGCGCAATCGGCAAATACACACGCTCGCTCACAAAGCTTGCCACTGAAGACAAGCTTGACCCTGTTGTCGGTCGCGATGAAGAAATTGGTCGCTTGATTCAAATTCTTTCACGTCGCACAAAAAATAACCCTATCTTGATCGGTGAAGCGGGGACAGGAAAGACTGCGGTCGTCGAAGGACTTGCACAGCGTATCGCAAAGGGTGACGTGCCGGAATTTTTGCGTGACAAAGATTTGGTGTCGCTTGACCTCGGGCTTCTTATTGCCGGCACAAAATATCGCGGTGAATTCGAAGAGCGCTTAAAGTCGATCATGAAAGAAGTTGAGCGCGCTGAAGGGAAAATTATTCTCTTTATTGACGAAATTCATACTATTGTGGGCGCTGGTGCTGCAGAAGGAGCGATGGACGCATCAAACATGTTGAAGCCCGCACTTGCGCGTGGTGAACTTCGTGCCATTGGTGCGACGACACTTCGTGAATATCAGAAGCATATTGAAAAAGATCCCGCACTGACGCGTCGCTTCCAGCCTATTTATGTCAACGAACCTTCGATTGAAGATGCGGTGGCGATTCTTCGCGGACTCAAAGAGAAATATGAAATTTTCCATGGCGTGAAGATTACCGACGACGCGATTTTGGCGGCGGTGAATCTTTCCTCGCGCTATATCAGTGACCGTTTCCTTCCCGATAAGGCGGTTGACCTTATCGATGAAGCAGCATCATCACTTCGTATTGAGCTTGAAAATAAGCCGACAATTCTCGAGACAACCCATCGCAAGATTATGCGTCTTGAAATTGAAAAGGAAGCATTGAAACAAGAAAGCGAAGGTTCAACAGCGAGCGCAAAGAAGACAAAAGAGCGCATGAAAATTATCGACAAAGAAATTGCTGATCTCAAAGAAGAGACGCAAGAGTTTGAGCTCAAGTGGAAGAACGAGAAAGGACTCGTCCTTGATCTGCGTGCGATCAAAAAGGAACTCGAGAGTTTTCGCCTCGAAGCAGAGAACGCCGAAATGCGCACCGACCTTGCGAAGGCAGCAGAGATTCGCTACGGCAAGATTCCTGCACTTCAAATGGCGCTTGAGGACAAGACAAAGAAATTGAAAAAATTGCAAAGTGCACGACGTATTCTTCATGAAGAAGTTGTCGAGGCGGACATTGCAAAGGTTGTGGCGAAGTGGACAGGCATTCCGCTTTCCCGCATGCTTGAAGAAGAGGCTTCGAAACTTGCGCGTATTGAAGATGAGCTAAAAAAGCGCGTTGTTGGTCAAGATGCTGCTATTCAAAAGATTGCTGATGCTATCAAGCGCTCACGGGTGGGTATTGCCGATCCGGGGCGTCCGATTGGTTCATTTATTTTCCTCGGGCCTACGGGCGTCGGAAAGACCGAGCTCACCAAAGCATTGAGTGGTTTCCTGTTTGATGATGAGAAGGCAATGATTCGTGTGGACATGTCGGAGTACATGGAGAAGTTTGCGGTTTCAAAACTCATCGGTTCGCCTCCCGGATATGTTGGGCACGATGAAGGTGGAGGGCTCACGGAAATGGTGCGCCATCGTCCATACTCCGTCATTCTCTTTGATGAAATTGAGAAGGCACATCCCGAAGTATTTAATATCTTGCTTCAAGTGCTTGATGATGGACGACTCACCGACTCAAAGGGTCGTGTGGTGAATTTCAAGAACACCGTCATCATCATGACTTCAAATATCGGCAGTGAATTTATCGACAAGATGCAAACGATTGGTTTTGGAAATGCAGATGACAAAGACGAGTATGCGCATACAAAAGAAAAGGTCATGGGGCGCCTTAAAGACTATTTCCGACCGGAGTTTTTGAATCGCCTCGATGATATTATCATGTTCGATATTCTTTCTCCCGAAGCACTCACGAATATTGTCTCCATCCAGGTGGATAAACTCCGTGAGCGACTTGCGGCAAAAGAAATCAAGCTTGTTATTTCTCCCGATGCGCTCGCACACCTTGCGAAGGTTGGCTACGATTCGCAGTACGGTGCACGTCCGCTTCGCCGTGTGATTCAAGATAAGATTCTTACTCCCGTTGCATCAGCAATCATCAAAGAACGCATGATGGCAGGAAGTGTTGTCACCGTCGGAATGAAGGGCGAAGAAATTGATATTAAAGTCGAAAAGCGCAAAGAGGCGGTACGCTCACGCATTAAGGCAAAAGAAGGAGTCGCAGTTTCATAATAAAAAAAACCGACACTACGTCGGTTTTTTTGTATGTGTATGATACAATGTTCGAAATGGATTCAATTATCGAGGTAAAAAATCTGGTGAAAAAGTTCGGCAATTTCACCGCGGTAGATAACGTCTCATTTACGGTGGAGAAAGGTCAAATTTTTGCATTCTTGGGTCCCAATGGTGCAGGGAAGACGACGACGATTAAAATGCTCACTACACTGCTTGAGCCAACATCAGGAAGTATCACTCTCAATGGTTTTAACGTTGCAGAATTTCCGAACGAAACGCGCAAGTCTTTTGGAATAATTTTTCAAGATCCCAGTCTCGACACCGAACTTACTGCATACGAAAACATGGAGTTTCATGCGGTGCTTTATGGATTACCACGCAACATTAGAGAGGAACGCACCAAAGAACTCCTTATGCTCGTTGAGCTTTGGGACAAGAAAGATAATCTCGTAAAAAATTTTTCCGGCGGAATGAAGCGTCGACTCGAAATTGCCCGCGGGCTCCTGCATCATCCCGCAGTCCTTTTCATGGATGAACCGACACTCGGACTTGATCCACAGACACGCAATCATCTGTGGAATTATATTCACAATCTCAATAAAAAAGAGCAGATCACCGTTTTTGTGACCACACATTATATTGAAGAGGTTGAGCGTGTTGCGGGGAGGGTCGCCATCATTGACCATGGAAAAATTATTATGCAAGGAAGCGTTGCAGAGCTCAAGATAGCAACAAACTCAAGCGACCTCGAAGGAGCATTTCTTGCCCTCACGGGGAACACCATTCGCCCCGACGATGCAGGACTTGATACAAAACGCATGCACGCAAAAATGTGGCGACGATAATCTTTTCACTATGAACTACTTGAACATTATTTTTATTCTCTGGTTAAGACAGCTCAAGCGATATAGTCGCTCACGTGCGCGTCTTGTCTCTTCAATTGCGCAACCACTCCTTTTCCTCGTCGCATTCGGCTTCGGCTTCGGTCCAATCTTTGCAAAGGCGGGAGGCGGGGATTATATTGCCTTTCTTGCACCCGGAATTATCACCATGAGCATGCTCTTCACGTCGATGTTCGGCGGAATTGAAATTATTTGGGATAAACAATTTGGATTTTTAAAAGAAACGTTGGTCGCGCCGGTGCCTCGTGTGGTTATTATGCTTGGTCGCTCACTCGGTGGTGCAACGGTTGCGATGCTTCAGGGATTTATTATTTTTCTCATCACTCTCTTGGTTGGTTTTCGTCCTGAGTTGAGCAGCCAGCTCATCTTTGCTCCACTGGTGATGTTTCTCATGTGTATGCTCTTCACCGCACTCGGCACTGCGATTGCTTCACGTTTGGATGACATGCAGGCATTTCCTCTGGTGATGAATTTTCTTATCATGCCAATGTTCTTTCTTTCGGGTGCACTTTTTCCTGTCGATCAATTACCAAAAGCGCTCGCCCTCGTGGTGAAATTGAATCCTGTCTCGTATGGCGTCGATGGCATGCGCGTGACACTGGTTCATCTTGGACATTTTGGTCTTACGCTTGATCTTATTATGCTCACGGCAGTGGGTACGCTTTGTGTTGCAGTGGGCACACTTCTTTTTAATCGTATCGAAGCTTAATCCTTGAAGAGTAAAAGGAGAAGCAGGGCAAGGGTCAGCAGAAAAATAAGAATAGAGAATGGATGCATCTTATTGTCCCGACGTTTTTCTTCGGCGAGCATTTCTTTGCTTCCATGAAGGACTTGAGAGAGGCGCAATGCGCGAAGCAGTCGGAGACTTTGTAATGCTTGAATCGTATTGGTAAATGCAGGCAGTGACGCAATGAGCTGTAGCCAATTTTCGCGTACATATATTTTTCGCGAAGTAGAAAAAAGGAGTCCTACCAAAAAATCAGTAAGAAAAATAAGTGAAATGACAATATCGATCCAGAGCGTGAGCGTCACATTTATCGGATTGATGTGAAAAATATCAACCACGAGAAACGAGAGACTTACGAGTGTGAGCGCAAGAAGAAATATTTCCCAAGCCAAATGTACTTTCACTTTCATGATGTTTATTATAGCAGAAAATTTTTCTATGAAGGCGGGATTTGTTTGGGTGCGTAGGGAAGGAATTTCGACCCCTACTGGGTCAGTACCCGTTTCCCATTTTCTCACGACATCAGAATGTCGCTCAAAAATATGGGAGAACGGCTTCGAATCCTGCACGAAAGTGCCTCAAGGCACTTTCTCCTACGCACAGACAAAAACGGCACCTCAGAAGGTGCTCGGTTTTGTAACTGTGCGTAGGGCAGGATTCGGTCACCAGTTCTATGTCTTTTGCCGTTGCTTGCACAGCAAAAGCCCAAGAACTCTCGACCCCGACACGGCGGTTTCACAAAGCTGAAACATCGCCGCTTTTTTCGAATCCTGACGAAAAGCATGTAGATGCTTTTCTCCCTACGCCCCAATAAAATAGGCGCCCATTAGGCGCTCTATTTTATACGGTGCGTAGGGCAGGATTCGAACCTGCGTAGCCCATAGGACGAGAGATTTACAGTCTCTTGCGATTGACCGCTCCGCCACCTACGCATTTATTTGTTGAGGTAATATAACCCATAAACTCAAAAAGTGCAAAGTATCCAAAAATCTTTGCTCCTCATGTTACAATGCGACATAAGATGAAAAAAAATTTTGATGAAACGAAAAGACTCCGAACATGGATTGAGATTGACCAGAAAGCCGTCGCTCACAATTATCGTATCTTTCGTAAAGTAATTGGAAAAAAAGTAGAGTTGCTTGGCGTGGTGAAGTCTAATGCTTATGGGCATAACTTGCTCGAGTATGCAAAAGAACTTGAGATGCTCGGCATTGATTGGCTCGGCGTTGATTCAATTACTGAAGGCTTGGCACTCCGCAAGGCAGGAATAAAAAAACCCATTCTTGTCTTGGGATACACGCTTCCCACAATGCTCCGCGAAGCACGAGCGAAAAATATTGCCGTCACTATTTCAAATTTTGAAATACTTGAAGAAGTTTTGAAGCTTCCCAAAAGCAAAACCCCACTCCACATTCATATCAAAGTCGACACCGGCATGCATCGTCAGGGATTTCAATTAGGAGATTTAACTGGTCTCCTTTCCCAACTTGGAAGCTCAACTTCCAAGTTGAGCGTGGAAGGTCTTTATACTCATTTCGCTGAAGCAAAAAATCCGCGTTCGGGCGACAACACGCGTCGACAAATTGGAGAATTTGAAATATGGATCAAGGCTTTTCATGATGCAGGATTTGCACCGCTCATTCATGCAGGAGCAACCGGAGGGGCACTTCTTTATCCTCGTGCGCATTATGATATGGTGCGCGTTGGTATCGGTCTCTACGGCATATGGCCATCACGAGAGGCACGGCAAGCGCTCACAAACACCACCACTCTTCGCCCTGTGCTCAGCTGGCGCGCAGTGGTGAGTGAGGTGAAGCAGGTGAGGAAAGGGGAGCGTGTGGGCTATGATTTCACCGACCTGCTCACCAAAGACAGTGTGCTCGCAATTATTCCCATCGGTTATTGGCATGGATTCCCTCGAGCGCTTTCGAGCAAAGGACGTGTACTCATTCACGGAAAAACTGCACGCGTCGTGGGGCGGGTATCGATGGACATGATCGTTGTTGATGTGACCGATATTCCCAAAGTGCATTCAGGAGATATTGCGACCCTGGTTGGGCGAGACAAAAAAGAGGAGATCCACGCAGAGGAACTTGCG
>OBEQ011263661.1_pt1 | contig 11920 bp, 14 predicted proteins | sample 1670901 | NCBI WGS metagenome assembly OBEQ01 (sample SAMEA104232315, study PRJEB22302) | groundwater metagenome | biome: forest; feature: aquifer; material: groundwater | place: USA | collected 2011-08-07 | depth 5.4 m | reverse complement strand
GGGCCCGCGCCGATGATCTCGGCGCTGGAAAGCATCCAGCGCTACGTCGAGGCGGCGCAGGTGGAGTACTCGACGCAGGACGCGCTCGCCACGATGAAGATTTCCGGTGGGACCGGGGGGTGGATGAACCTGTTCGCGACGCACCCGCCCATCGAGGAGCGGATCGCGGCTCTCCGGCGGTTGGCGTAAACAGGGCGCGCCAGAAGGTGGAGGGGGACGGAGCCATATCCGTCCCCCCCTTTTTTTGTTGTCTCATGAGGCTGGTCTACCGGTTCGGCGACAGCCCGCTCCCCGCCCGCGACGAAGTGGGCGGCAAGGGGCTGTCCCTCATCACGCTCTATCAGGCGGGACTTCCCGTCCCGAAAGGCTTCGTGCTCACGGTCTCGTTTTTCGAGCCGTGGATCGTCCTGCTGAAGGCCACTCCGGCCTGGAAGCAATTTCTCGCCGCCGATCAGGCCGGCCTCCGGGAGGCGTGCCAACGGCTCAAGCAGATCAGCAGCGGCTACGAGCTGAACCCCGAGCAGAAGAAACGTCTCCGGGAAACCTTGTTCGCGTTCGACGACAAGATCCTTTTCGCCGTGCGCTCGTCCTCGCCGGAAGAAGACCTGGCGGGGTCCTCTTTCGCCGGCTGCTACGAGACGGTGCTGGGCGTCCCGCCGGACCGGCTGGAGACCGCTCTCCATACCGCATTTGCCTCCTGCCTCGACGCCCGCATCGTCGCCTACAAGCGCGAACGCGGGATTGCGCACCTGGAGCCGCGCATCGCGGTCATCGTGCAGGAGCAGGTCGCCAGCGAAGTCGCCGGCGTCGGCTTCTCGGCGCATCCGCACACAGGGGATCCGGATCAGGCGGTGTTCGAGTCGAACTGGGGGCTCGGGGAGACCGTCGTCGGTGGGAGAGGCTCCCCCGATCATTTCGGCGTCCACAAGACGACACGGAGGATCACGGAGCGCCGCCTGGGCCGGAAGGAACGGGCCTGTGTGCTGCTCGCAAGCGGCGGGACGCACGAACGGGAGGACCCGCGGCACGAGCAACTGTCGCTGCAGGACGGGCAGATCCAGGCCTTGACCGAGGCCCTGATCGCCATCGAGGGACGCTACGGCCGCCCGATTGACATGGAATGGGCGTTCGCGGGAGGGAAACTCTACGTGCTGCAGGCGCGACCGATCGCGCCCCCCGCAAAGGCGCACCCGGCGGCGGCGAAGACAACGGGAGTCATCACAAGGCTCGTGGAGCGGGTCAAGGCGCTCTTTCAAGGGAGCGCATAATTACCTCACTTCCAGCGTGCCCTCCATCCCCTTCTCCCGATGGCTCTTGAAGAACAGTAGCTTCTTGTCGCAGTAGATCGCAAAGGTCCCCGCCACCGCCGGGGTGAATTTGACGGTCACGCTCCCCCCCGCAGGAATCTCCTCGCGTATTGTCAGACCCGATCGAGGATCATCAAGGACGAGATTGTGGGGCACGAGCCAGGTCACGCTCTTGAAAGTCAACTCGACCGGCTTCCCCGCCTTCACGACGAGGTGGCCGGGGGTGAAGCTGTAACTGTCGGCCTCGACCGAGGCGCGCTGAACTCCGTCAGCGGCGAGAGGGACGTCCACCGCGAACGGATCGGCGGCAAAGAGCCACGGGATCGACGCCATCAATACCAGGTACCCACCAAGTACAAAACACGTTTTCTGCTTCACCATCGAGTCCTCCCTCCGAAATAACGTCGCCCCACGGACGCCCTTTTTGCAACGGACTCCGAAGGTTATACACTTTTGTCAGAAATGGTCAGCCTTGGAAACCTTCCTACATCTCCCTTCAGAGCGGTTACATTTCTCGGTTGCTACCCGGTTTCCGCTCGGCTATATTAGTAGAGCCTAATCGCTTTTCCATGGGAGGTCGTATGCAGCTCATCGCGCTCATGACAGTCGTTCTGCTGCTTGTCGCCTGGCCGGCCTTCGCCGACGCCCCTTCGCACGGCCATCCGCCGGCGGCGCCTCAGGCCAAGGCCACGACGACGGTCACGCTGGAAGGCAACTCTCTCGTCCTGACCTTCGGGCCGCTTGATCTGCCGGCCGGGCACAGCGGCGAACTGGCCTCCAGCCTGCCAATCCACTTCTTCAAAGCCCCCAAGGATATGGCCGTGGTCGGCTACAAGTCGCGGATCTTCACAAAGGACGGCAAGGAACTGCCCGGCCAGTATCTGCACCATATTCTGCTTCAGAATCTGGAAGAAAAGAGCCTCTCCTGCCCCGGAGAGCCGACCTATTTTGCCGGGGCCGGGATCGAGATCACGGACGCCAAGTTCCCGCCGGGATACGGCGTGCCCATCAAAAAAGACAGCAAGCTGGTCGCGGTCGTGGCCTTCTATCACAAGGTGCCGCCGACCAAGGACGTCATGGCGACGTTCACCATGGACCTGGTTCCCGATGGCGCCGCCGTCAAGCCGATCAACGCCTACACGGTGGGCGTCAACGTGGTCTGTTACAGCCAGTTCAGCAAGCGGCCGTCCAATGAATCGGACGAGGGCCGGGAATTGAAAGTCGGCGCAGTGCAGGTGGACTCGAAGCCCCTCAAGTTTACCGTGGACGGATGCGTCAAGTACGCCTACCCCCACGGGCACGACGGCCTGCTCCTGATCGCCTTGGACAACAAGACCACGAACCAGACGCTGCTGCGCAGCGTGCCCGATGTGGAGAGCACCGGCAACCTGCGAGGCTTTCTCTCCCATCAAGTCTACAGCAGCACCAAGGGCTTCCCGGTGACCATGAAAGACGAGTACGAGATGACGATGGCGTACCATCTCAATCGTCAGGAATCCTTGGATCTCCACGGCATGGGCAATTACCTCCTCTATGTCTCACTTGGCGCCTGTGAATAGTACCGTCCGCCTCGCCTCGCATGTCGTTCTTCTGATAGGGGCCTCTTTCACACTCTCGTTCCCCGCTCTGGCCCTCGACGGCGGCGGAGTCTGGGAAGTCGTCGAAGAGGAGCGGACATACCAGGCCACGGTAGACGGGACCGGCAACGGGACCTACACCTGGCAGAACGGCGTCATCTTCAACAGCAAGATCGAAGGAACGCGATGGTCCGCTTCGTGGAAGCAATCCGGCAATGACCGCGCGGGCGGTTTCACCGTCGAGCTTTCGGCGGACGGCACCTCGGCCACGGGGCGCTGGTGGTACTCGCGAGTCGGCACCCAGGTCATTCCCGATCCGGACTTCGGCGGCGGGTTCACCTGGCGCAAACTTTCTCCATCCGCCCTCGTCCCCCGACCTCCGAATATTGCGGTATACTAAATGGGCAAGAGGAGGCCGGGCCGGGTATGAACAAACTCATCGCCGTAGGCATGGTGACCTTGTGGGCCACCGGGTGCGCCTCGTACGGGGGATGGGAACCCACCGTTGACACCGGCAGAGACACCCACAAAGCCACACTGGAGCAGGACCTCGCCGAGTGCAAGGAGCTCGCGAGCAAGGCGTCGGGAGGCACGGCGACCGAAGCCGCCAAAGGCACCGGCGCCGGCGCTGTCATCGGAGCGGCGGCTGGGGCCGTGATCGGCGCGGTCTCCGGCAGTGCCGGACACGGCGCCGCGCTGGGAGCGGCGATCGGCGGGACCGGCGGCGGCGTGCATGAAGGCGCGTCCGCCGAACAGCAGTACAAACGCAGCTATATCAAGTGCCTGGAGGGCCGCGGCCACCGCGTCATTAATTAGGGCACGACCGTCACGTTCACGTAGGCGGGAAAACTCTCAGCCCCTTCTTCATCCTTCACGATCAGGCGGAACCGGAGAAGACGCGGCGCGGTCACGACCGGCGCGACGAATGAGGGTCTGAGCGTCAGGGGATCCTGGATGGTGATCGGCATCCCCCTGACCTGCGACCAGTAGTAGAGCGGATTCTTCCCTTCCGGGTCTCCGCTGAGGAGCGCATCGAGCCGGACCCGCGTGCCCTGCTTCACGGTCTGGTCGGTCCCCGCATGAGCCACCGGAGGAAGGTTCTCGCGATTCTCAGGCTGCACCACAACGGGGACCTTGAACTCTTTTCGGTTATTGCTCGCGACGATCTCCGCATTCCCGACCCCGACGGCTTGCGCACGCCCATCCGAATTGACCTGCACGATTTTGTCATTGCTTGACCGATAGGCTGTGCCAGTATGTCCAGGGGTCAGATCCCGCACGACCTTGTCCGCATATTTCCCCCGGACGCTCAAAAACTTGACCTCGCCAAGGGTCTGGCTGAATCGCACCGGCACCTCCGCCTGCAGGCCGGTGAGGGCGGCGGCGGGTTCGACCCGGAACGTGATTTCGTCGAACAGGACGTATTGCCCCCGGCGCTCGGCCACCTGTGCCACGGCAAGGAGACGCATACCGCCCGCCGCCTCCAAAGGCACCGGCACCGCCGCCTCAAACGGCGCGGACTGCGCCACAACTTGGGGCGGAGACTCCACTTTGTCCTCCGGAGCCCGGTCCTCTTCATAGAGCGTGTAGGTCACTTGCACGACGGGGAGCCCCGGCGGGATCGCGACCTTCACCTTCATCATCCCTCCCGGCCTGACCATCGCCCCGTTCCTGGGTTCGGCCAATTGGAACGCGAAGGCCTCGGGGGCCTGGATCGCGAGCGTCAAGGCGGAAGCCATCAGCAAACTCACCTTCCTGCGCATGAACCGCCCCCTCCTCACTTCTGGGCTTTACGAAAGCCCTGCAATATTCTAGCATAGGGCGTCGGCGTGCTTCATGTAAGGCATCCACACATCTCACCCTAGGGGGAACTTATGTTCGTCTGGAGCAAACGGTTTGCCGTCGTAGCACTGATCCTCTTTGCAGCGATTGAGGCTTTTCTGATTTCGCAGACCATGGGGGGAGGGCCGAGCAGTATCCACCCCCACACGATCCAATACATCCTGGTCAACTACAGCCTGCTCACCGTGTGGGTGTTCATCTGGATGTACGATCAGGCCAAGGTCCGCGGCGCGAACGTGTGGCCGTGGCTGCTGCCGTTCCTCCTCGCGCCGCTGCCCACACTGCTGGCTTATATCCTGTTTCTCCAGCGGCCGACGCGAGCGGGTTGATACTGGCGGCAAGACCTACAAACTCTGAAAGGAGTGTACGCGATGTCCGACTATAAGATCGGCGGGCCGCTCAAGCAGTTCACCGCCATCGAGAAGACCAAGCAGGTGGCGGCGTTTCTCGGGGACCGCGTGGTCAAAGCGATCGAGGGCAACGACGCCGTCGAGGTGCACTACCTGCTGGCCACGCTCGACGACTACCACGATTATCTGTGGCGCTATTACCGCCATCTGGAGAAGGAACAGGCCCCCATCCGCCAGGGCGCGTCGGAATAACGGCTTCGCCGGAACCCCGGCCCTGACGGCTACGGTGCGGCGCTGAGCACCTGATACACGATCTCGACGAGTTCACGGGCAGAATAGGGTTTCGGCAGATACGCCTTGGCGCCGAGCCGGGGAAGGTCCGCCTTGGTCCCTTCGGCCAGGGAACCGCTGCAGAGGATCACCCGCACATTCGGGTCGAGCTTGCGCAGATCGGCAAGCATGTCAAAACCCGACCGGCCCGGCATTTTCACATCCGTCACGACGGCCGCAATGCGCTCCCGCTCCCGCTGAAAAACGGCCATGGCGCTAACGGCGTCTTCGGCCTCCAGCACCGCATAGCCGGCCTGTTCCAAGGCCGCCCGCGCCACGACCCGGAGGATCTCCTCATCGTCCACAACCAGGACGACCTCGCCGTTGCCCTTCTGAACCGCGGACGGCGGGGGCGCAGGCTCAGGCACGGCCTTTTCTTCAACGCGTCTCGGAATCTCGATCACGAATCGGGATCCCCGGCCAGGCTCGCTCTCCACCGCGATGGTCCCCCCGAGACGGGTGACGATCGCCTGAGCGACCGTCAGCCCCAATCCAAGGCTCTTCCCGGCTGGTTTCGTCGTAAAGAACGGCTCGAAGATGCGCGCGGTGGTCTCCGTGTCCATCCCCGTGCCGGTATCGCTGACGGCAAGACGGACGAACGCGCTTTCATTCTTCTCGAGGTTCCTCACTTCAATCTGCAGGCGGCCTCCACGCGGCATCGCGTCGCGGGCGTTCTCGCACAGATGCTGCAGGGCCTGCCGCAGCTCTCCGGGATGGGCGTTCACCGGCCAGATGTCGGGATCCGCCTGGACGACTACCTCGATCCCGTGGTCGCACGTCCGACGCACCTGCTTGACCACGTCCTCGATGAGGGACGGGAGCGCCACGAGACGGGCTTCGCCCTTCGATCGCCGGCCGATGGTCAGGAGCTGGCGGATGAGGTCGGCGGCCCGCCGTCCAGCTTGGCCGGCCGCGGCCCCCATCGGAGTGGCCGGATGGTCGGGCCCCAGCTTGGTGGCCACCAGCCAGAGACCGCCCATGATCCCATTCAACAGATTGTTGAAGTCGTGCGCGAACCCTCCCGCCAAGTGCCCTACCGCCGCCATTTTCCGGGACTCGCGGAGAGCAGCTTCGGTCTCCCGCAGGTGGGTGACGTCGCGGGTGACCACCAACAGGCCTTCGCGCCCGTCAGACTCAACGCGCAGGGGAGTCGCGTGGACTGCCAGCAGCCGCGCGGTCCCCTTGAGACCCACCATTTCTACATCGAGAGAGTCCTTCTGGCCCTTGCACACACGCTCGGCGAACGCCCGAAAGGCGTCCCGGTGCTCCGGCGCCACGTAGGCGTACGCCGACGTGCCGACCACGGCCTCCGGCCGTTCCGCCTCGAGCAGGGCAAGGCCGGCGGGATTCACGTCGCGCACCGTTCCATCGCGCGAGAGGACCAGCACGGCGTCCGGTTCCGCGTCAAAGAGCACCCGCCATCGAGTGTCACTCATGCATCAACCCTGCCGCGCAACCTGCCACACCTATTTCTTCTGCCCCGGCCCGCCTCGCTGCTGCTCCGTGAGGATACAGCCGACCTGAATGGCCAGCGCCAGCCGCTCCAGGTCCACCGGCTTTCCCATGACGTCGACGGAACCCAGATCCAACGCCTCTTGCAGCAGCTTGTCGTCCTGGCCAGTGGTCAGCAGAATGCCCCCGCCGCCGTATTTTTTCGCCCGCAGCTTGCGCAGCACTTCGACCCCGTTCATGCCGGACATATTCATGTCGAGTACGACCAGTTGCGGGACCTCCTGCTCCACGGCAGCCAGCGCCTGCGGGCCGTCAGGAACCGCCCGGACCCGATAACCCCGCAGTGACAGGAACCGCTGCAGCAGCTCGCAGATCTGCGGCTCGTCATCCACCACCAGGATGGAATCCATGGCGGCCTGGCTGGACGGCGAGGCCTCGGCCGCCGGCGCGCCCAGAGCGGCCGCCGCCGGAGCAGGAGACACAGCCGGCGTAGCGGCGGGCGCTTGCGCCGATTTCGGCAGCGCCCGCTCCATCGCGGCCACCAGCACATCGAGGGCCAGACCCTTGCTCAGAAAATCCATCACGCCGAGCTGACGCGCCTGCTGCTCCAACGCGTCCGATCCCCAGGCCGTAAGGATCATCACGGCGGCCTTGGGGTCGATCGCGCGGATGTGCTTCAGCACCTCGATGCCGTTCATCTCGGGCATGCGGAGGTCCAGCAGCGTGAAGCGGGGCTTGTGCTGCTTGAACAGTTCGAGCCCCTCCTTGCCGTTGGAGGCCGTGATGACCTCATGGCCTTGGCGGCCCAGCAACGTCCGCAGCAGATCGCAGATTAACCGCTCATCGTCCATGATTAGGATTGTCGCCATGACCCTCTCCTCGCTTAGTTCCCGCTGCTTGCTTCATTCTTTATCGGCACCGGCAGACGGACAACGAATGTCGCACCTTCTCCCGGGACGCTGTCGCATACCAGCTCGCCTCCCAGTTCCGTGACGATACGGTGACAGATGGACAGCCCCAGGCCGGTGCTCAGCCCCAACGGCTTGGTGGTATAAAACAGATCGAAGATGCGCGGCAGATGCTCCGGGGCGATGCCGGGACCGTCGTCGGCCACTCGAACCTCGACCCATGACCCCGACCGGGTCTGGACATGGGTCACGGAGACGGAGAGCGTTCCACGGCCATGCGCTTCCGCCATAGGCCTCATGCGCATTGGCGAAGAGATTCATGAACACGTGGGTCAGGTCCTGGGCATTGGCCGTGAGCGAAGGCAGGTCTGCGTCAACGTGCGTCCGGATCGCGATCCGATCAAGAGCGAATTGGGCGGACAGCAGGTCGAGCGCCTGCATCATCAAGACGTCGACCCGACACGGCTCGAGCGTCACATCGGCACGACGGGCGACACCCAGGAACCGGTTCACGATCGCCGACGCCCGTTGCGCGGCCTCCCGGATCGTCTCCAGATCGGCCGGCAGGTCCTCGTAGCGCTTCTGATCAAGCTTTTCCTTGGCCAGCTGGGCATACCCGCTGATAATGAAGAGGGGATTGTTCAGCTCATGCGCCACGCCGCCCAGGAGAACGCCCAGAGCGGCCAGCTTGTCCTCTTGCCGCGCTTTCTGCTCACTCTGCTTGCGCGCGGTCACGTCCCGCGCGATGCTCTCCACACCGACGACGGCTCCATTCCGGGTCTGCGGGGTCGCCGTAAATTCCCCCAGCACATAGTCGCCGGACTTCGAGGCCACGCGCAACTCAAAAGGCAACTGCGATTCCCCCACCAAGACGCGCTGGAAGCGGTGTCTCGCGAGGGCGACATCATCAGGATGCAGCAAGGAGGAAAAGCTTTTCCCGATCCATGCAGCGCGCGGCCAGCCGGTCACGGACTCAAAGGCGTGGTTCAGCGACGTGACGGCCCCGTTTGCATCAAGGGTAAAGATCACGTCCTGCGCCGATTCCACCAGGCGCTGATACCGCTCGTCCGGAAGGCGAGCCGCGGCCTGCGCCTGTTTGCGCTTGGTGCTGGGACGGCTTTCTCCACGAGGCATGGCCCTCTCCCCTTCGTGCCACGTCTGCGACATGGGCGCTCTGGATCAACCGAGGAGGGTTGGCTGGGGGACCAGGATTCGAACCTGGGTAATCAGATCCAAAGTCTGATGTCCTACCACTAGACGATCCCCCAACGTAAATTCATGATGATACAGAAAACCCTGTGCCGGCGCAAATTTAACGCATGCAGGAGGGGCCGACGGCTGACCTCAAGAAAGACGCCTACAAGAAGGCGTTTTCACGGTCGGGGTGCTCAAGCGCAAGGGTCAGGCACTTGGCCGCGCCTCCCGCTTTGATGAACTCGGAGAGGCAGACGGCGTGGGTGGTGTAGCCGTGAGCTCCCAGCTTCTTCATCGTGTCCGGGGATCCTTCCGGAATCACGACATGTGTCCCGCTACAGACCGCGTTGCAGGCGAACCGCTCCGCTTCCTCTTCGGAAACCTCGATCTGACGGGATTTGGACACCCGGTCCCTGATCATCGCCTGCCCCATGCGGTCGAACGCGCCCGGAAACCATATGACTTCGCCGCCCGGCAGGGGACACAAGCAGGTATCAAGATGGTAGAACCGCGGGTCCACCAGCGCCAGCGGAAGAATCTCGCGATCGAGGACCGATTGCACAAATTGATACGCGCGGAGGTCGGTGCGCTGGAGATATCCCCCGAACCACACATCCCGGTTCCTCAAGAGATCGCCCGCACCTTCAAAATAGAACTCGTGCGGAAGCCGGATGATCGCATAACCGTGCGCTTCAAACCATCGCGCGAACTGTTCTTCCTCTGGCTGCCGTTCCGGATAGCGAAACCGGCTGAGGATCACCGACCGCTCCAACACCACACCGGCATTGGCGGTAAAGACCATGTCCGGCAGGCCCGCCGCCGGTTCCACCCGCTCAAGCGTCGCTCCACACTCCTTCTCCAGCACCGACGCCAGGGCATCCCATTGGACCCGCGCGACGTGGGGATTGGCGGCCCGCTCCATACGCATCCAGGGATTAATCTCGTACGCGATCTGATAATGGTCCGGCGGGCAGACAAGCAATCGATTTGTAGCGGGGCGAACGGCTTCGCGTGCGATGGACGGCACCTCCACCAGCTCTCATTCTACCACACAACCCTATTTCTCACGCGTCGCGCCGGTTGCCGCCGCCGAAGACTTCGGTCAAGGGCTTGATCAGGGGCAGCTCCGACACCAGTTCGCGGTGGGAGATCGGTTCGACGCTCCGGGATTCATGGAACGCCCGCAGCAGGCTCAGCGACACGACGAGCCGGAGCACGCCCGAGATGAAGAACACGAAGGGCAGGTTCGAGGCCGGCCGGATGTCCAGGCTGGGAAGGACGAGCTCGGCAGGGAGCACCCCTGCGAGCCAACTCCCGAGCATTGCGCCGAGAAACCAGCCGGCGGCGTTGACGCTGTTCCAGATCGCCACGCCCTTTGCCCGATCCTCCGGCCGCACCGCGTCGAACACGTAGTTCTGCAGCCCCAGCGCGAGGCCCGCCCAGATGACGCCTCCCAGGAAATTCACGGCGAGAAGAAAGTACAAGTTCGCGCTGACGACATAGAGCATCGGGAGAAACGGTACCAAGAGCGCCGTCGCCGCCACGACTTTTTTGTTCCCGTACCGGTCTCCCAGCCGCCCCCACGGTTTCAGGGTGAGGAATTGCCCGATGACGCCGGCGGCCAGCCACAACGAATATTCCAGGTACGAGAAGTGGAGGTCACGGAGCATGTAGATGACGAAATAGGGGCCCGCGATCAGCACGCAGGCGTGCATCAGCCCGGAGAAGAGGAGGAAGCGCCTGAAGTTCAAGCTGTGCTCACGACGCAGGAACGCCAGCAGGCGAAACTCGTCCTCGCGCGTGACCGGCACGGCCGATTCGTCGATCCGGGCGAGGTAGCCCGTCGAGACCGCGCGCGCGGCCGACGCCGCCAGGAAGATGGCCGCGAAGCCCATCCATGGCTGCTCCCACGCTTCGGCCGAATGGAGGATCAGCCCCGCCCCGCACAGGGCGGCGAAGCTGGTGACCGCCATCACCCTGGCCCGGTGACTGAAGTACGCGCCGCGCCGGTTTGGATCGACGAGATCCGTGATCAGGCTGTTCCAGGCGGGGATGGCGAAGTGCCCCATGGCGACATAACCGACCGCGCAGGCGATCAGCAGCCAGGGACCTTGCTTCGGAAAGACGAGCGGGAGCGCCAGGAGAGGCAGCCACAGGAACGCCTGACCAGCGGCGCCTGCCAGGATGATGGACTTCCGGTGCCGGAACCAATGCAACGCCTTGACAGAGAGCAGTTGGGCTCCGGTCCCGATCAGTTGCGGCAAGGCCGACAGCAGGCCGATCTGAAAGGCCGAGGCGTGTAGCAGCAGTGCAAAGGCGGAGAGATAATTCTCCCCGCCGCCCAGCATGATCGCCTGAAAGGCCCCTTCGCGGATGCCGTAGCGCCGGCTCTGTTCGCCGCCGTCCGCCGAGCCGGCCGCCCGATCATTCATCAGAGACGGTTCTCCTCAAAAAAATGGGCAGGAGCGCCATCGGCGCCCCTGCCCAGCTTTGAATCGTCTATTTAAGTTTCAGAGCAGCCAGCTACCAGCGCCTGCCCGCTCCACGATCGCCCCCACCTCCGCCGCCGTAGCCGCCGCCCCCGCCAGAGCGCTTCTCCTGAGGCTTGGCCTCATTCACCGTCATCGTCCGGCCGTCCAGTTGCGTTCCGTTCAGCGCGGTAATGGCCTTCTGGGCCTCCTCCTCGGTGGACATCTCGACGAACCCGAACCCCCGGGACTGGCCGGTGAACTTATCCGTGATCACCTTGGCCGAGGTCACGGAACCCTGTTGTGAGAACAGCTCGCTGAGCTGTTGCTCGGTGGTGGAATAGGGCAGGCCGCCCACATACAACTTCGTACCCATCGGGTACCTCCTTTACTGATGCGACGCGGTCTTGGGAGTAAGGAATGAGAGGGGCAAGGAGAGCACCGAAGGCAAGCCCAAATTCCTACTGCAAGGCACGATCGCGATGGAGTCCT
>OBEQ010809690.1_pt1 | contig 11920 bp, 8 predicted proteins | sample 1670901 | NCBI WGS metagenome assembly OBEQ01 (sample SAMEA104232315, study PRJEB22302) | groundwater metagenome | biome: forest; feature: aquifer; material: groundwater | place: USA | collected 2011-08-07 | depth 5.4 m | reverse complement strand
GCCGACGCCGACGCCGACGCAAACGCCGACGCAGAGCAGAGCAGAGCCGCTACGGCGCGACGGCGCGAGGGGTGCGCGGCATGTTGGTCCGGGTCAGCTTGGCCAGCACCAGCTTGGTCAGCGCGGCGCGCGTGGTCTCGTCGGGGCCGACGACGTAGGCGGCGCAGTCGGTATCGTCGTCGATGGCGACCACGCGCGCGTTGGTGTGGTCGACGGCGCCGCGGCCGACCGCGACGTCCTTCGAGCCTTCCTGCGTCTTCATCTGCGCGATGATGGCCTGCGCGTCACCGACCGCGACCGGGCGGCAGTCGAGGTGGAACTGCCAGGCCTGGATGCCCTTCGACGGCACCGGGCCGGCGTCGGGGCCGCGGTGCGGCGCGGCGTCGGGCGGATCGGGCGGCTGCACCGCCGAGACGTAGATGCACGGTGCCGGCGTGCCGGGCGAGCCGGGCATGTCGGCGGGCGCCCACTTGACCTCGCCCGCGGTGGCGCCGGCGACCTCGGCCTCGCTGAGGAAGGCCTTGCAGTCGAAATGGTCGGGATCGACGCCCTCGATCCGGGGCGGCGGGCCGGCCGCGACCGGCTTGGCATTCGACGCGTACGGGTTCTTGTCGGAGCAGCCGGCGAGCGCGACGAAGGCGAGCACGACGCAGACGGACAGAGCGATGCGCATGGCCGGGCACGCTAACACGGTCGCCCGGCAGCGCAGAAGCGCGGCGATTCTGATGCGGTCTAACGGCGGGCGCTGGGGGAGTTGTCGCGCTTGGCCACCGGGGCGGCCTCGGAGAAGACGTCGCGCACGGCGCCGTCGGCGGCGATGGTCACGCGGCAGCGCATGAGCTTGTCGCCGTCAGTGAAGCGGTAGGAGAGGCGGTGCGCGCCATCGGGCAGCGCCTCGACCTGCACCACTTCCTGGATCGAGGCGACCACCGGCTCGCCGCAGGGATGGCCGCCGGCGAGCGCGCCGAACCAGCCGGCCACGCGCGTGCCGCCCAGCTCCTCGAAGCGCTTGCCCAGGCGCTCCGAAGAGGCCAGGCGGGTGAAGGCGTCGGAATCGAGACCGTCCACCAGCAGCGAGCCCTTGCGCGCGACTGCCACGGTGAGCTGGCGCTCGCGCCCGCGCGCATGCACCCGCAGCACCGCGGTGCGCGAGGTCGACAGATCCGAGCGCTCGGTCACGCGCAGGGTCTCGATGGGTACACCCAGACGGTCAGCCGCGTGCTCGAGCGCGCGCTCCTCGGCGCTCGCCGGGCCGCAGCCCGACGTGGTGATGGCGGCGAAGACGAGCGCCAGTGCTACGGCGAGCGACGTCGCCACGGAGCGCCAGGAAATCATACGGGGAGCGGTATTGCAGTGTGCGTGCCGGCTGACAGTCATCATCGTTCTGAACAGTTACGCGTCGACACGGGGGAAGAGGTCGGTCATCCGTGTCGTGGTATGCCTGAGATGCATACGAGTGAACACTCGGCTCGGATGTCGTGTCTGCAGCCGAAAGCACGGTCTCCCTCACAAAGCCAAGGAGAAACCGGCAGAAAGTGGAAAGGGCGGAGAATTATTCGGAATCGGAGCCGCCGCCCGAAGGCGACGAGGGCGGCGAGGCGGGTGCCGAAGAAGAAGATGTTGCCGAGTTGTTTCCGGACGAGGCGTTGCTTCCGCCCTCGCCACCGCCGCCGGCCGAGGCGGGCGCGCCTTCGCCGGCACCGCCGCCGCTCATGCCGGGCAGGAACGGCTGTCCGCCTCGGTTGCGTCGACGCCGCCGGCGCCGGCGCTTGCCCGAGCCGGGCGCGCCCGGAATGCCAGGCTGGCCGCCTTGCGGCTGCCCGGACTGACCCGGCGGGTGCGCCTCGCCGGGCGCGCCGGTGTTACCCGTGGCGCCACTCGCGTTACCGCCGGCCGCCTCGCTGCTACCACCGCCGCCAGCGCCACCCTGCCAGACGGCGCCGTAGTCGCCGCCGCCCTCGCGCGGCGCGGCTGTCCCGCCGTGGCCCGGGCCGCTGCTGGCGCCGTTCGAGCTGACCCCGTTCGGCGTCGGTGCGCCGGTCATGCCCGGCTGCATCGGCACGCCCGGTCCGTTGCCGCGACGCTTGCGGCGTCGGCGACGACGCTTGCCCATGCCGGGCGGGCTCGGCTGCCCGGGGATGTGCGGTTGCGCCGGGGCGCCGCTGCCGGCCGCCGTCCACGGCGCTGCGCCCGGCGTCGGCGTGGGTCGCGGGCCGGCGGCGTGACCGCCGGCCGATCCGTGCCCATGACCGGGGCCACGGCTCTGGCCGGGCAGGCCGTTCGCGCCCGGACGACCGCCGCGCGCGGGTGCGCCCGCGTGCGGACGGCGCTGCGGGAAGCCACTGCCGCGCGGGTGCTTCTCGTCCCTGCGCTTGCGGTTGCCGTGCGCGCGATCGTGCGGCGTGGCCGAGGCCACCGGCGCCGCGGCGATCTTGAGCGGCCGGCGCACGTACTCGACCACCGGGCCGGACGAGCGCGCCGGCGCGGGCACGGGCACCGGCAGGGGCGTATCGTTCGCGGCGGGCGTGGCCTCGTCGTCGTCGTCGATGTGCACATGCGTGCGCGAGCGGCCCGGCGTCGCGCGCGCGCTGGGCTCCTCGGCATGGCCCGCACCGGCTCTGGTGCTCGCGCTCGTGCTCGCGTCGGCTGACGCGCCCTCGGGCGCCGACTCCGGCGTCGGTGCGTCGACCATGACCACGGCGGTGCGGCGGGTCGGCATGCTCGCCGCCGGCTTGGGCTCGATGACCAGCACCGGCGAGGTGAACGCGCTGCGCGGCGGAATCATGGAGCGGCGCTTCTTGCGCCGACGCCGGCGGCGCCGACCCGACTTGCCCTCGGCGGCCGCGGGCGCGGCCGCGGCCGCAGCGCGGTGCTTGGGCGGCTTCTCGCGCTTCTTGCGCTTGAGCACGGTGATCTCGCCGCCCTCGCCGCTGTCGTCCTCGCTGGCGGCCAGCTCGGCGGCGGTGACGTCGATGGCGAGATCCGACTCGTCGCCGTCGCCGTCGTCGTCCTCGTCGTCGTCTTCGTCTCCCTCGTCGTTCTCGTCGGCGGCGCTGGCCACGGCCACGGCCGCGGGCGGGGCGGGCGCGGGCACCGCGGGCCTGGCCCCGGGCGGCAGTGGATCGATCGAGATGACCCGCGTCCTGACCTGCCGCTTGGCGCGCGGCGCTTCCTCTTCTTCCGCCGCGGCCGGGCCGTCTTCCTCGGCCACCTGGCGGGTGATGGCTTCCTCGAGCGCCGCGGCCACCGAGGCCGCCTTGCGCGCCTCCTCGTCGGAGCGCATGCAGTTGTCGCAGCGTCCGCAGCGCTTGACGTTCTTCTCGCCCAGGTAGGCGAGCATGGCGACGTCGCGGCAGCCGACTTCGCGCACGTATTCGAGCAGCGCGTCGAGACGACGCCGATCGGCCATGCGCCGCCGCTCGTAGTCCTTGGCGCGCTCGATGACTGCCTCGCGCTCGGGCGGCGGCGAGGCCAGGTGGAAGAGACCCTTCTCCTCGATGACCCAGCCCTCGTCCTTCATCAGCTCGAGCACGGTGCGCGCGCGCCCGGCGCCGATCTGCGCCGAGGGCGCCAGCTCGAGCAGCCCGGGCTTGCGCTTCTCGCCCGCGAACGCCGCCAGCGCGTCGAGCACCGACAGCACCTGCCGGCGCGTCGGATAGGTGCCCTTGAGGAAGAACTCCTGGATGGCCACGTCGTCGGGTGAGAACAGCAGCACGCAGCGGCTCGGCTTGCCGTCGCGGCCGCCGCGCCCGGCTTCCTGCGCGTACTGCTCGAGCGAGCCGGGCACGTGGTAGTGCAGCACGTAGCGGATGTTCTGCTTGTCGACGCCCAGGCCGAAGGCGTTGGTCGCGATCATGGTCAAGCTGGACTTCTTGTCCATGAAGCGCGTCTGCGACTCGTCGCGCTCCTTCTTGGTCATGCGGCCGTGGTAGATGGCCACCGGCAGACCGTGGCGCGCCAGCTCCTCGCCCAGCTGCTGCACCGACTTGACCGTGGCGCAGTAGACGATGCCAGGTCGCTTGAGCTTCTTCAGCAGCGAGACCAGCGTCTTCTTCTTGTCGTCCTCGCCCGGGTTGGCGATGACCTCGAGGTGCAGGTTGGGCCGCTCGAAGCTGGTGGTGACGACCTTGGCCTTCTCGACGCCCAGCTGGTAGAGGATGTCCTCGGCCACGTGCGGCGGCGCGGTCGCCGTGGTCGCCAGCACGGGCGGATTGCCCAGCTCGGCGATGGCCTGGCGCAGCACCAGGTACGACGGGCGGAAGTCATGGCCCCATTGCGACACGCAGTGCGCCTCGTCGAGGACGAAGCGCGAGATCCCGTGCGGCCCGGCCACCTCCAGCAGCTCCTTGCGGAAGGCCGGGTCGGCCATGCGCTCGGGCGTGGTCAGGAGCAGCTTGCCGCCGGGCGCGCCGGCCAGCTTCATCATCTCGCGACGTTGCTTGGGCGTGAGCGTCGAGTCGATCTGGACCACCGCGACGCCCTTCTCGCGCATCTTGTCGACCTGGTCCTTGATGAGCGCGATGAGCGGGCTCACGACCACGGTGATGCCAGGCAGGACCAGCGAGGGCAGCTGGTACAGCAGCGACTTGCCCGAGCCGGTGGGCATGATCGCCAGCACGTCCTTGCCGGCCAGGAGGTGCTTGAACGCCTCGGCCTGGCCGGGACGCAGCTCCTGGATGCCGAGCACCTCGCGCCCGATCTTGACCAGGGCGGCCAGGGTGACAGCCTTGGCTTTCGGAGGTGGCGGAGGCGCCGCGGCCGCTGCTGCCTTGGCCCTGGGCGGCGCCTTCACCCGGCTCCTGGGCGGGGGCGCAGACGCGGGCGCGGCCTTGGCTCTGGGCGCGGCGGGTTTGCTCTTGGCGGCGGCTGCCACTTTCTTGGTGGCGGTCTTGCCCGTGGCCTTCGCGGTGGCGGAAGCCGACTTCTTGGCCGGCTTCTTGGCCGCGCCCTTCGGGCTCTTCGTCTTTGTCTTCGACATCGGGATCCTGTGCTCGGGTCGCCGCTCGGTGAAGAGGAGCGACCGCTCCGCGTCGCGCTGCAGGCCGCTCGAAAAATTCTCGTCCGGCCGGCGCGGCGGCCACCACCCCTCGGCGGCCCGCGCAACGTGAAGGCAACATAGCACGACTCGCCGCGTCGTGGTCGAGTATGCTCCGCGGCCATGCGGCGAACCGTGGTGAGCTCGGTGACGGCATGGCGAACCGACCCCTGAAGGAGGCGGAGAACCGTCTGGCCCGCTTCAACGCCGAGCGTGCCAGCCTGTGCGCCGAGGTCGAACGGCGGGTCATGGACCGGCGCCTGGCGCTGGCGGCACGTGGCGGGGATCACTCCCTGGAGTACGTGCTCAATGACGCCGCCTACCACGAGATCCGCCGCCTGGAGACCGGCCCGCACGGCAAGGATGAGAAGAAACACCTGCCTCATTGGCGCGAACTGGCCAAGAAACTGGGCAGCATCGACGAGGCCGAGAAGCGCCGCCTGACCGCCCAGCTGGTGCACGAGCACGCCGAGGACATCGCCGGCCGGTTCGACGAGCGCGTGTACCGCTTCGCCAAGGGCATCATGCCGGCGGTGGTCGGCGGCGTGCTCGCGCCCGCACGTCTGCGCGAGGGCATCGCGGCGGTGGGCGACCTCGCCGATCGCGTGGTGGTCGACGGGCCGCTGGCCAAGCTGCGCGCCTGCGCGGATCGCGGCACGCTCATCGTCACGCCCACGCATTCGTCCAACATGGACTCGGTGGTCATCGGCTGGGCCTTCGACCAGGCGGGCCTGCCGCCGGTGACCTATGGCGCGGGCAAGAACCTGTTCTCCAACCGCTTCCTCAGCTTCTTCATGCACAACCTGGGCGCCTACCGGGTCGATCGCCGGCTGCGCCACGAGCTCTACAAGGATGTGCTGAAGGAGTACTCGACCGTGCTGCTCGAGCACGGCTACCACTCGCTCTTCTTCCCCGGCGGCACGCGCTCACGCTCGGGCGCGGTCGAGCGCAAGCTCAAGCTGGGCCTGCTCGGCACCGCCCTGACCGCCTACCAGAACCACCTGCGCGCGGGCGAGCCGCAGCGCCGGCTCTACGTGGTACCGACGACGATCAACTACAGCATCGTGCTCGAGGCGGAGACGCTCATCGACGATTTCCTCGCCGAAGAGGGCAAGCACCGTTACATCATCGAGGACGACGAATTCTCCAGCCTGTCGCGGCTGTACGACTTTTCGAAGCACATCCTGTCACGTCCGGGCGCGCTGCACATCCGCTTCGGCGATCCCGTGGATGTCGTCGGCAACGCCACCGATGCGGCGGGCGAGTCGATCGATCCGCACGCACGGCGCATCGACCCCGCGGGCTACTTCGCCGCCCTGGCGCCGGGTGGCGGCCAGCGCGAGGACGCCCAGCGCGACGCCGAGTACACGCGCGGCCTGGGCGAGGAGCTGACCCGGCACTATGCGCGGCTGGTCGTGCTCTACCCCACACACCTGGTGGCGCGCGCGCTCATGGACCGCATCGCGGCCGGGCAGGGTACGCGTGACGTCTACCGTCTCCTGCGCGTGCAGCAGGATCTGGTCGTGCCACACGCGCAGATCGTCGCCGACATCGCGGCCTGGCGCGCCCACCTGGCCGGCCACCCCGAGCTGGGCGAGATCGCGCCGCGCGCGCAGCAGCTCTCCGACGAGGCCTTCGTGGCCGACGCGCTCGAGTCGTACGCGGTCTACCACAAGCGTCCCGCGGCCATGCGCGCCGGTGACGATGTGGTCGTGCAGCACCTGCCGCTCACCGTCTATTACCGCAACCGCACCTTGCACATCCCGCCCCTGGCGGTGCACCAGTGAGTGACACGCTCGGTATCATCGGCGCGGGCGCATTCGGCACCGCGCTCGCCGACGTGGTCGCCCAGCAGGGCACCACGGTGTGGATCGACACCGCCGACGAGGCCGACGCGCGCGCCATCAACGAGACGCACCGGCACGAGAAGCGTCTGCCCGGCGTGAAGCTGTCGCCGCGCGTGCGCGCCACCGCCGACGTCGCCGAGGTGGCCGCCAACGCGCGCCTCCTTATCCTGGCCGTGACCTCGCGGCGCGCGCGCGAGGTCGTGCTGCAGCTGGCCTCGGCCGTCGACGGACGCCACGCCATCGTGCACGCCATCGGCGCCCTGGTCGAGGACGGCCACGGCGACGCGGCGGAGGTCCAGATGGTGCGCGTGTCCGAGCTGGTGCGCGCCGAGACCGCCGTGCGCCGCATCGGCGTCCTGGCCGGTCCGGGCCTGGCCTGGGATCTGGTCGAACGGCGTCCGGCCGCGCTCATCGTGGCCTCGCCCTTCGACGAGCTGGTCACGACCGCGCAGCGCGTGCTGTCGGCGCCGCCCGCGCTGCGCGTCTACGGCACGAGCGATCTGGCGGGCGCCGAGGTGGCCTCGGCGCTGGGCGGCGCGTTCACGCTCGGGCTCGGGCTCGCCGACGGGCTCGACGTCGGGCCCGGGCCGCGCGCGCTGTTCATCACCCGCGCCATCGCCGAGGGCGCGCGTCTGGCCACCGCGGCGGGTGGCGAGGCCCTGACCATGACCGGCCTGGCCGGCCTGGGCAACGTGCTGGCGCGCTCGTCGCCGGGCACGAGCGATCGCTCCGACGACTACCAGCTGGGCCTGGCCATCGGTCGCGGCGCGCCCGTCGCGGGCGTGCGCCACTCCGAGGGCAGCCGCACCGTGCCGTCGCTCTTGCGCCTGGCCGAGCGCCTGGGCACGCGCGTGCCCATCCTGCGCGCGCTGCATGCCGCGGTGCACGAGGGCCTGCCCATGCAGAAGGTCATCGGCAAGCTGCTGGAGAGCCACGCGGAGGTCGAGTGAGGGCCGCGCTCGCCGCGGCCGGCCTGGTGGCCGTCGCGTGCGGGCCGGGGGCGGGGCAGGGCACGCGTGTACCCGGTCCGGACTGGGCTCGACCCGGAGTCGAGCTGACCCTGCGCCACGGCGGGCGCGGCGGCGACGACGCCATCGTGGTCGAGCGGCGCCTGCTCGACCTGCGCGCGGGTGAGCAGTCGATCGAGCTCACCGACCTGGGCGCGCAGGTCTCGCAGCTGTCGCTGCGCTCGCTCGCGGCCGGCGACCCGGCAGGTGACGAGCTGGTCGTGCTCGAGCAGCGCGTACTGCCCGGCCTGCAGGCGCGTCCGCCCGGCCCGCCGCATGTGGGCGATTGGATCGCCGTACGTTCGGGCGGCAAGACCATCGTCGGCCGCGTGGTCAGCCTCTTCGCCGACGAGATCGTCGTCGAGAACGACGCTGGTGTGCACAAGCTGCCTCTCGACGCCATCGACGGCTTGCCATTGCTCGATCTGGGCATGCGCGCGGCGCTGGCGCCGCGCGTGCAGCTGCGCGTGCGCGCGGCGCGCCCGGGCCGGCAGCTGGTCGAGCTGGCCTACACCCTGGGCGGCGTCAGCTGGCGCGCCGAGCACCGCATGACCCTGGCCAGCGCCGCCCCGGCCGGCGACGTCGAGGTGGCCACCTGGATCGTCGTCGACGACGCGAGCGGGCGCGGCTTCCGTGACGCGCAGGTGACGCTGGTCGAGGCCCGCGACAGCGGCCAGGCGCACCGCTCCTACCCGCTCGCCACCCCGCTCACCATCGCCCACGGCACGCAGCTGCGCGTGCCGCTGGGCGCGACCGCCCACCTGACCGCCCGGCGCGTCACCCGCTTCGACGGCTCGGGCGGCCTGCTCGCGCCGCAGACGCAGGAGCTCGAGGCCTACTTCGGCACCGCGCCGGCACCCGCCCGCTCCACCGACGAGCTGCGCCTGGCGGCGGCCGGCCACCTGCCGGCTGGACGCGCCCAGCTCTACCAGCCGACCGGCGCGGGCGGCCCGCCGCTGCTCGTGGCCGACAGCCGGCTCGAGGTCGATCCCGACGCCGGCCTGGCCACGGTGCCGCTCGGCCCCGGCTACGGCCTGTCGGGGCAGCGTCGCCGCCTGGGGCTCGACTGGGGCGAGCGCCGGCTGGTCGAGCGCTTCGAGATCGTGGTGCGCAACGACGTCGACGTCGCGCGCGAGGTGCAGGTATTCGAGCTTCTCTACCGCACGCCGCGCTGGCGCATCGTCGACGAAAGCGTCAGACACGTGGTCGCGGGCGCGCGCTCCGTCGAGTTCCCACTCACCGTCGCGGCCAGGCAGCGCGGCCGGGTCCGCTACGCGGTCGAGTACACCTGGTGATGCAGCTTGCCCGGCGGTCGGCCCCGGCCATGTTTTGGCCCGGCCAATTTGTATCTAGCGAGGACAACTTCCTGACTTTTGGTTGCAAGCCCCGGTAAACGCACGAGTTTCACTTTGAATTTTGCTTTCGTTTCCGCACCCGGCGATGTAGAACTGCAGCCGGCTTGGTGAGTCTACTCCTCGCACTCCTCCGCGGTATGGGCCTCGGTCTGGCCGCGGGCATCCCATTTGGTCCCGTCAACGCGGCCGTCGTGGATACGTCCATGCGCCAGTGCCACCGCACAGCGCTGGCGGTGGGCGTGGGCGGCGCGTTCGTCGACTTCATCTATAGCCAGCTCGCCGTCTGGGGCATCGGCAAGTTCCTCAAGCAGTATCCCGACCTGTCGAGCCTGCTGGTGGGCGCGAGCGGCGTGGTGCTGGTGATCTTCGGCCTGCGCACCCTGTTCGCGCCGCCCTTGCGCGAGGAGGATCGCGCGCGCCGGCTGGAGAACAAGGCGCTGTGGTCGGCCTTCTTCTCGGGCGTGCTGCTCACGCTGGCCAACCCGGCGGCGCTGGTGTCGTGGGTGGTGCTGGCGGGCGCACTCCTGTCCGACCTGACCTACGTCGAGGCGCTGCTGGCAGGCCTGGGCATCTTCATCGGCTGCACGGGCTGGTTCGCCGGTATCGGCTGGCTGGCGCGTCAGGGCAGGCTGCGCTTCGGCCAGCGGGCGCTCTGGCTGACCAAGACGATCGGCGCGTTCATCGTCGCTTACGGTGTGTTCCTGGTGGGGAAGGCGGGGCTTTCCGTATGGACCTTACACATCCGATGAGCAAGGCGGAGAAGCTGATCGCCAAGGGCCGGACCCTCGAATCGAAGGGCAAGCTCGACAAGGCGCTCGACGTCTTCCGCGAGGCCACCAAGCTCGACCCCATCGACCCCGAGGCCTGGCAGGCGCGCGGCGAGCTGGCCGCCAAGATCGGCGCCCCGCGCGAGGCGGCCGAGTCGCTGTTCCGGGTCTCTGACATGTACGCGCGCGCGGGCATGCCGCGCGAGGCGCTGCGTCTCATCGTGCGCGTGCTCGAGCTCGACCCGCAGCACGACGGCGCCAAGCGTTTCCGCCGCATGCTCGAGTCCAAGAGCGGCGAGCGCGAGGCGGTCGAGCCGCCCGCCGACGTGGACCTGCCCCAGGTGGCCAATGGCACGCGGCCGCAGGCGGTCGTCGTCGAGCAAGTCGTGCACCGGCCGCAGGCGGTCATCGTCGAGGAGGAGCCGCCGGCACGCGCGGCCACGCCCGTACCGGTGACGCTGGCGCGCGGATCGTCCGAAGCCGACGTGCCGCGTACCATCGAGATGGACGCCGACGAGCCGGATCCCATGGATCTCTTCGCCGCGCCCGCGTCCGCCCGGGCGCCGGCCGGGGACAGCGGTCCAGTGGTCGAGATCGAGGCTGCGCCCGCGCCCGTGGCCGTGCTCGACCTGCCGTCCTCGTCGGGCATCCGCGCCGTGCTCGACGGTGGCGTGGTCACCGAGTTCGCCATCGGCCGCAACACCGCCGAGATGGCGCTCGAGTCGAGCATCTCGCTCGCGGATCACCTGCCCAGCGAGGCGCGCGGCGGCGGCCAGTCGGAGATCTCGCTCGACGACGAGCCCAAGCTGGACGTGGTCCACGCGGTGGCCAGCGCCATCGGCTCGAGCCCGCTGCTCTCCGAGCTGGACTCCGACCTGGTCAAGCACCTCATCGACGCCGGCACGCTGACGCGGCGGCCGGCGGGCGAGGCGGTGTTCAAGCAGGGCGACGTCGGCACCAGCCTGTTCCTCATCCTCGCCGGCGAGGTCGCGGTCGTGCGCGACGTGCCGAGCGAGGTGCCGCGCGAGCTGGCGCGCCTGCGCGCGGGCGCGTTCTTCGGCGAGATGGCGCTCATCACCAACTCGCCCCGCTCGGCCACGGTGCGCGTGCTGCAGGCGGCCGACCTGCTCGAGGTCTCGCGCCGCGCCATGCGCCAGATGATCGAGAAGGAGCCGCGCGTGCTCAAGCTGCTCATGCGCTTCTTCCGCGCCCGCCTGGTCGGCACGCTCTTGCAGACGTCGCCGGTGTTCGAGCCGTTCTCGCGCGAGGACCGCAAGAAGCTGGTCGCGGCCTTCCGCCTGCGCGAGCTGGGCGCGGGCCACGCCGTGTTCGAGGAAGGCTCGCGCGCCGAGGGTCTGTTCGTGCTGCTCGCGGGTCGCCTCGAGGTGCTCAAGGGCCTCGACAAGGTGCTCGGGCAGCTCTCGCCCGGCGACGTCTTCGGCGAGATGTCGCTCCTCGACGCCTCGATGGCCATGGCCACGGTGCGCGCCAAGACGCGCTCGTGGGTGCTGCTCCTGCCCCGCAACGTCTTCGAGGATCTGGCCGCGCGCTACCCGCAGATCCGCGGCCAGCTGCGCGCGCTCGCTGACACGCGCCGCGCGCGCAACGAGCGCGAGCTGCACACGCCCACGCCCAGCGGGCATCTCGAGGGGCGAGTGGAGCCTGTGTAGACTGCCGGCAGAGCGGAGAGCGCAGAGGCGCAGAGGCGCAGAGGTCGGAGCAGATCTGATCTGTTCGGATCCGGATCCGGATCCGGATCCGGATCCGATGGCCTGGCCCCGATCTAGCGGACATCTCCAAGACAGAGGAGGATGTCCGGTGGCAAAGAAAACAAAGCAGTACACGGCGGCGTTCAGAGCGAACGCGGTTCGGATGGCGGAAGAGTCGAAGGCGCCGCTGACGCGGGTCG
>OBEQ011652027.1_pt1 | contig 11921 bp, 18 predicted proteins | sample 1670901 | NCBI WGS metagenome assembly OBEQ01 (sample SAMEA104232315, study PRJEB22302) | groundwater metagenome | biome: forest; feature: aquifer; material: groundwater | place: USA | collected 2011-08-07 | depth 5.4 m | reverse complement strand
TCCGCACGCTCCCAGTTGGGAGGTGTTGGCTCAGATAGGCGTGACCATCGTTGCCACACTCGACAGCGTCGATCAGATAAACCCCGGTGGACGGGGTTTATATCTTAATTTCGGCGCCAACAGTTTCGTCGGTGCCGGCGGTGATGCGACCCTGTTTCCCTCGACTGCTCAGGCGGCGAACGGTGCCAGCACCGGAGTGATCTATCCGGGGATAGCCGCCGTAGCTAATTCGCAGGTCAACCTCCCCGTGCCGCGGCGGATCAAGTACCACGCCGTGTTCGGCGGTGGGCTCACCAGCGTTAGGATTTTCATAGCGTTTTACTGGTTGGCGTAAATTTACCCAATTACTATAAGGAGAGTCTAAAATGGCAAAAACAGCCCGCGACCCGACTCAAGCCGCCAACCTCTGGGCGCAGCACATGGCCGCGGCCGGCCCGCAAATCACGGCGGGGGTGAACGCGGGAACGGGGTCGCCCGGCCAACTGGCCGCGGCGCAGAAAAACCACTGGCTGGCGGCGGTTACCTCAGCTGCGGACCATTGGGCAGCTGCCCTCCATGCTATGTCGCTCCAGACGTGGCAACAAGCGATGATTACCAAAGGCATTCCGCGCATTCAACAGAGCGCGCAACAGGCCCTGCCCAAGGTTCAGGCATTCCTGGCCGCGTGGATACCGTTCCAGCACCAAGTCGTTGCGGGTCTACCCGCGCGGGGCGGGCTCGAGGCGAACATCCAGCGCATGGAGTCGTTGGTTCGTTCCAATGCGGCTGCTAAGGGCAAGTTTAGACAGTCATCCCGGTCTCGTTGACCGGATGCTACCCGGCCGGGTTCGACGGGCTCGGTCGGGATTTTCAGTTAGGCTTTACAGCGGTGGCGTGTGTACGCGGGCGAGCTATGGTTATCGGCGCGATGCGCTGTTTGCGGCTCGCGAGCAACGCACTGGCGACCCTGTGAGCCTGGCGATAGGCGGGCCGATCAGTGTGACGCCTCGGGACACCTGCACTATCGGTGCACCGGGTGCGGATACTCGACCTCCGTGGTGCCGACCTCGGAGGAATCGACGTGGATGAGCGAGCAGTTACGACTCCGTGCCGATCGGCGGCCGGATGCCCTCCCCCAAATAAACACCTAGAAAGGTAGATAAACTATGTCATGGCACCTAGCGGCATTCACCGGCTCGATTGGCGCCACGGCGCGCACACAGGTCAACGCCGCGAACGACGACATTTTGCGGATCGATCAGACCAACGGATTCATGATGCCGTTCGACACGATGCTCCTGTTCGCCTATGCGCAGAGCGCGCTGCTGCTTCGCAGTCAGTTGGAGAGTCCGAAAATTCTCCAAACCAACCCGCTGTTCATCAGGCCGGTCAACACCGGTGCGACTCCAGTGCTGAACCCCAGTGTCGCGTGGTGGGGACCGAACTATCTCTTTCTGCGCGGTCAGGAGGACATTCTCGCGTACGTCTCCAACTCCGCTGCGGGACCCTCGCAGAGCACTATCCTCATCGCTGTCTCGCCGATACTCGATCCGATGCCGGCGGGTCAGATCTACACTGTGTACGCGACCTCGACAACGGCTGCAGTGGCCAACACGTGGACGTCTCTCACGTACACGATGCAGACAGGGCTACCAGCCGGGACCTACGCGATGGTCGGCTCGAATGTGTCCAGCACGACGGCAATCGGTCACCGCTGGATTTTCAGCAACCAAATCTGGCGGCCCGGTTTCGTATCCAATACGCTGGAAACCGACAAGCCCTCGTGGCTCCAGGTGCAGCGCGTGCTCGGGCCGATGGGTCAGTTTTACCAGTACGATCTGCCGCGGCTACAGGTGTTCGCCGGGGCCGCGGACGCCGCGCATCAGATTTACATGGACTTGATTAAGGTTGCGTAAAGGGGATAAAAACGGTGATTTTCCCCGAAATCTACAACTTGGCTCATTCCTCGTCAATCATCGGTCCGATCGAGGTGTCGATCGCAGTAGGTCCGCCGGTCCAGCTCGTGCCGATTAACCTGGCCCGGGCTGGACTGCTGGTTTGCACGACGGGGAGCAACATTGCGCGGATCGGACCGGTAGCGAGGCCGACCGGAGGGGGCGGGATCGTGCTGGCCCCCAATCAAGATGCGTTGATGCTCTGGTACACGACACACGGTAGTCTGGTAACCGCCGCATGGTTTGCGTGGGTTGGTGCTACTCCCGCAACACTGGTGGTGTGGCAGGTCATTGCTATTGATTCGGTGTCGGGATGACAGCTAAATCGCAGCGATGGACACCTAACCGATTAGCACTGCAAATAGCCGATTTACAGGGCAGTTTTCATGTTTTAGCGCCGGTGTCATACCTACTGATCGCTGGCGCCAACGCCGTGCAAATCGTAGCCGGGAATCCGCAGCGCTGGGCGTTTTTGTTGGCGCTGCCCGGCGCGGGACCGGTGTACGTATCGCCTAATCCAGCCTTTACCGGGCTGGACGGAGGACTAGTCCAGAACACCAGTTTCTGGACGATTATGAAGTTTTCCGATGTGGGCGCGCTGGTAAATGTGCCGTGGTACGCGATTGCGACTATTGCCAACGCGCAGTTGAACGTGATCGAGGTCATCATACAGACGTGAGCAGGTGTTTTATGGTTCGCGGCAACACTAACTTCAGGAACTTCACGGTCGGCGCCACGCCGATCCAAATTTGGTCCGGCGCGGAGAACCGGTCCGCCGCGGTGCTGTGCTCGCCCGCCGGCGGCCGGGTAACGTTCTCGCCCTCGAATGCGGTTGCGGACGGTCAGGGTGTTCTCATGCAGACCGGCGACCCGAACACGATTCTGAGCCGTGACCTGCACCACTGACTGCTCACCAAACCTCTGTTCGCGGTCGCGGACGGTGCGGGGAGGACTTTCACCCTGATCGAGGTGCTCAACGAGGAATGACTATGGCGTACCGCAATCCCTACACGAAAAAAGACCTCGCCGACATTGACGCCGGGCTCAACTCTCTCGCGGACGCGCAGCAGCTCATCGACCGGGCGCAGGAGGCGGGCATGGATGTGGCCGCAAAAGCGGTCGATTGCCAAATGTGCCGCGACACCCTTACGAATATAAAAAAGATCTTCTTTTCATTGAAGGCGGGTGATCAGTGAACGGCGAACCGGTCAATCCGCGCGACGTGACCTGGGCGTTTATCTGGTTCGGGCTGCTCTCCGCCATCGCGTTCGACGTAGTCATGTACGCGATGTACGGCGTTAATGTAACCATTACGCGCGTGCTCCTGGATCGCAGTAGGTCCAATCCTCTGCCCCTCATCGCCCTGTGGATGTTTTTGGGACATATGATCTACTCATTTTATCGCAAATAACGTGTCTAGACTATTTTCACTGGGTTTTCCCGATGAGGGGACCGTCGATCCGGACGCGCTGCGCGAGGCATTCGCCGCCGTTCAGGGTGCACACGAGCTGATCGCTCGACTCCGGGCGACGGCCGAAGGCGCCTGTGACGACGCGCTGGCAACCGGTGCTCAGGCTTACGTCGACTGTGCCCGCCGCATCGTCGATCGGGTCGGCGGCCCGATCGAGAAGGCCCAGGCGCTCGTGGGTCGGCTCACCGCCCCGGCTGCGAGCGCTGCGGCGGGCACGATCGCCGGGGTACAGGAAATCGTCGGGCCGGAGCTGGCGGCACAGCTGCGCGGCGAGACCAGTTCATCGTTGACCACTGGGGAAAACAGTGCGGATGGTAACGCTCCCGTGATATGGACGATCGGTTCCGTTACCGATTTTGTGCCTATGAGTGCTCAGCCGATGTGGGTACAGGTATGGGATTTTCCACAAAATTTGTCTCAGTATGCGGGGCAAAAAAACATAAGTATTGTAGTGCCGACGTTCGGATTTTCCTCTGGAAACGTACCCGCGACCATACCAATCACAAATGGTGATGGGTGTTTGGTTCAAATTACTCAGGTGTCGCGCTATGGGTATCTCGACGGCAGTATCGGGTACTGTTGCGGCACGTCAACAGCTCGGCAGCAGACGGCGCCGGTCATTGATCCGAGTTTGTATTGGTTGTGTACCTCGTCGCTGCCGCCTCCGCCTCCGCCTTCGCCACCGCCTCCGCCTCCGCCTCCGCCACCACCACCACCTCCGCCTCCGCCACCGCCTCCGCCACCACCGCCGCCATCACCGCCGCCAAAATCTGTCCCCTGGGTGTGTTGCGGCGAGGAGATGACCGCCGCGGACGCGATACCACGGATCGCCGAGGTTATCTGCCTGCTCCAAGGACTATTGTCTCGGTGTCCCCAGGCCGGGCCGGCGGACTCCAAAAAGCCGTGCGACGATCTGAGCCTCAACGTGCGGCTGACGTGTACGGATACACCAGTACCCATCAGTTTCGCGGCCGCAGGACACACCGCGGTTCCCATCGACGCCATGAGCACGGCTGCGATTGCAACCGTTCCCGCGGAGGATTACGAGGAACCGATTGAGGGTGACCCTGTGGGCGGATGGGCACAGGCAACGCTATTCGGCCGTGACCCGGCCGCATTTCCCGGAATTCCGGCGGGTTCAACGACAGCGGCGTTGAGCGGTGCGACCCGCCGCAATGGCCGGCGCAGTGATAATGTACTAGATAGTACATTGTCTGCAGCTGAAAAACCTAACGCAGCGGTTACACTCGCAGCGCCTATGGATCCGACTCCGATTACCGATGCTATCGGGATGCTGGCACAGATTATGACGCTCGATTTTAACGGGCCGGGTCTGTGCACGGCTATTACGACTATCTCCGCGCCGCTGCGTGGTACGTCCATCGGGCAGATATTGCGACAGCTGAAGGTGATCGACGAAAACGGCCAGCTCGGAATCCTGAGAAATTTGTGGGAATCGAACCGGGAAAGTCTCTCGGTTTCCGCTCATGCGCTGCGCGGCACCGCGGTGTTGTTGCAGGATATTTTCGCGGGTATTGTCAATCTGGCTGATTTTTTCCTGCAAGCGATCCCCGTAGGTGTGCTCGCGCAGGTGAGCGTGCCGATTCTGTTGGGAAGCTTACGGCGTTTATTGACGTTTTTCGACAAATACTTATCGCTGAACACCGATGTGCTCCAATCGGCTCTGGAATACGTGGGGAACTATGTTTTTCCAACGCAATTGCCCTCGCCGGCCGAGGCGCACCAGGCATATTTGGCAGGCCAAATCAGCGAACCGCTCTGGCTTTGTTGGACTCGGGCTAATGGAATATTGGACTGGCCGGCGGCCAGGGTGAGGGACAGTCAACAGTCGCGGCTCCCCGAAACGCAGCTCCTACAGGCATGGATGCGCGGCCGATGGTCCGATGCCCAGGGAGCGAACGTCGATCCTCGGCGCAACCAAGCTAATCTCGACGTGCTCAAAGGAAAGCTGCGCGAACGCGGCTGGCTCGACAAAGCAGACATAGATACTCTCATATTCCTATCCACGCAGATCCCGGCCGCGGGCGATCTGATTCGATTCATGACTCGCGACGTGGACGATCCCAACATCGTCCAGCGATTTGAGTTGGACCGCGAATTCACTGATAAATTCGTCGGTAAAACAGCGGAATGGGCGGCGAATCAAGGCCTCGATTACCCGGCGATGATCCGGTACTGGCGAGCGCACTGGGCGGTGCCCAGCGCGACCCAACTTTACGAGATGAGCTGGCGGTTCCGACCTAACAAGGTCGGCCAAGCCAAGGATGCACTCGGTTTCCCGCTGGCCGTAGATCAAGACGACCTCATGGCCGCGCTCAATCAAAACGACGTGGCCCCTTATTGGAGAGATAAGCTACGTCAAATAGCGTTCCGAGTGTTGCGCCAGGTCGATTCTCGGCGCGGTTACAATAACAACGATCTTACCAGAGGCCAATTAGCGTCACACTATCAGGACATCGGATACACCGGAGAAAACCTCAATATCTTGATGTCGATTGCGAGGACGCAAAAACGACAGGCGTTACGGCGGCACTGGGCCGTGACCGCGTACCGGTCCAATTTGGACGGCCGCGGGCAGACTATCGGTCACCTACTCCAGGATGGTTTTCAGCTGATTGAGATTGAGGACGTGTTAAAATGGGCCGAGGTGCAAGTGCGGCACAAAGCCCAGGGCCGGTGTCTGGCCGCGGTTCGGCGGCAATTTCTTACGGGGTTTCTTTCGGATGATGGTGCGATTGCCGCACTGCAACAATTGACGTTGGACGTGGGGCAGGTAAGCGTGTTGGTCAGTCAATGGAAGTGCGAGCGATCGCTGCGGCCGAAATCCCTGTCGGCTGCGCAGCTTTGTAAAGCAGCCGCTGCGAGCCTCATTACCCACGCCGAATATGACCGGGCCCTACAACGACTGGGCTACAGTGCAGCCAGCGCAACCGCGTTAGTGGCCTTGTGCGATCGGACCGCCGCCGGTAAAATTAAACCTCCGCCCCAACCAGTCCCCAAATAGCAGGGTGAAACTATGAATCATTCTCGCGTCGATCCCGTCGAATCGGCCGTCCGCGCCGAAGCGGTACTCCGCCAGCGCGGCGAGTACCTCACGCGTACGATCATCGAGCACCTGCAATGGATCGGTCATCCGCCCGAAAAACCGGCGTGGCTGCGGCTGGTGCCGGGACTGTGTGTGCTCTATGATCCGGCGGTGTGTTCGACGGCGGCAGTGCCGCTCGACGAAACCGTTCGGCCCGGCTCAGCTCGACGGGTGTTGGTGGGAGGCGAAAATGGCGGAAACTAAAGAGCGGGCCCAGGCTCGCCGCGACGCAAATCAGGCGCGGCAGATAGCGATGTACTCGCTAGGCCATCTCGTTGAGACCATGGATATGCCGGACGGCACGCGCGGCTCGTTGCGGTGCGCATTCGTCGCGACGTGTCTGGCCGGCCGCGAGCAGAAGGTACTCTCCACGCTCTCGGCTCAGGTGGACGGTTATCGCGACGTGCTGTCCTACTGCGCGTGGCTACTCGATGAGCAGTTGGCACGCGACCCCGATCATTTCCTGCACGGAGTGATCCCCGCCGTGCCGATCGAATCACCCTCGATGGGGTGAGTCGTGTGGGCCGGCCGCGGAGAACGTCTCCGCGGCCGGTAACTTTTCAACGTACTAATATATTAACAGGAATACATATGTGGATGTGAAAACTAATTGCGACCGGTTTTGCAAGGATTTTATATCCTTAACGGTCAAGCAACAGCAACGGCTGATCGCTCGTGTGGGCGTGAAAATAGACGCCCGAGATGACGACACTCCGCGCAGCTATGGGATTGACGCGCTGTCCATCGTGCACCGCACCGGAAAATTCTTCCAGCTTTGGGAGGTAGCGTACACGGAAATTCGCACCAAAGTCGCGCCGCCCCCGGCGGCGTGGCGCACGTTGGTGGATGAATATGTGGGCGGATGGGCGCGGCAACCGGAACAGTTGCTGCCGGACCGCGCCTTTTGTGGTACGGACAAATAGGACGTGTTATGGCGGTTATAAATCAGAACATTATGGTTGAGGTGACCGTACAAACGGTCGTGTCCGCGCTCGGGACCAACGCCGCCGGAGTGGTAATTCCGGTACAGACCATAGTGCTCGGCGCGACTATCCCCGGTCATGAGAGCGGTGCAGTATGGCCGGGACCCGGAGAGGTATCCGTTGAGCTGACCGGAATCGCAATGACCGGGTTTCAGCCCGGTCAACGCGTACGGGTGACGCTCAGTGCGGTTGATCCGTGGATGTGTTGATTTTGGTCAGCGGCGCTGACGTATGTGCGCCAGCGCCGCGGCCACCGTCGCGAAGTGACCGCAATATATCCCGTACCGGGACGATAATTTCAAAACTCTGAACACGACATAGCTCCCGGCCCACGACTCCCAGTGTTTCTGGGTCGTTCTATCCTCGATGATGTAACGCCGTCGTTGTCGCGGCATAAATCACTCCATTGATAATACTCTCGGATAGGTCCATCCGTCGACGCCTACCAGCCGATCGCCGACAGATTCGGCCAGTCGATACGTCTGTTCTGTAACCGGCACTCCCGGCAACGGTCGGCCGTCTACTCGTCGCGTGCCGATTATCTCTGCCGGCGATGCGAAGTGGTGCTGCCGCAGCTCGCCGTCCTCGGCGATCCAGTGCGTCCGCGACAGTCCAGCGCAGTGGCGCTCATCTGTACCCTCCCAGCGACCGGGGGCGTAGTAATGTGCCCAGTCGTGCACGGCAACGACCCGCATTTTTCCGGGCTGATGTAGACACACTTCCCCTGCATCCACCAGCGATCGATACCCGACCTCATCCACGTGCAAACTGTCGCAGTATACGTAATACGTGTGCCCAGGACCGACTATCGCCAGCAGACGATCCATCCAGAGTCTCGCGTACGCGCACAGATAGGCCGGGATGAGCGGAAACGAGCTAGGCGACTCACCGGTCGGCACACGTCGTTGGACGTGCCCTCCGAGGCTCCTGCGCTGTTCCGGGACTGCCGCGGGACAGTCCCGGTCGTGCCGGGCATTGCGGTCTCCGCACTCCACCGCGGCCGCGGCCGGACACCGGCACGCCGGGAGGTGCAACCATTCTCCCCACGGCCGGGCCGGGTCACGTTCGCCGGTCAACTCCCACTGACCGGAGCGTTGGCCGATTTTGCCGTGGAGAGAGTTAGCCATACGTTTAACCACGTGAGTTATCACGTGGTCATCCACGCGCTCGGCTGCGGCACGCAAATCCAATACTTCGGCCGTCCAGGCCGCGAATATCTCGCGCTCCTCATAGAGGTACAGAACGCTGCAATCTTCTATCTGACCGCGCTCGAGGAGTTCGCGGATCTCCGGTGCCGGGAGGACCGACCGGAACGAACCTAACGCGCGGCGGGTTTCACCTTCCGATCGGGAGGGTGTGTCGTAGTCAGTATCTCGAACCAGGACCGAAGCCGCCCCCCCCTGCGACTGAAACAGCGACCGCAAACGACGTATCGGCGGACGATCGATTCGCGAAACCAGCCGAACGGGGTAAGGTCTGTCAGACAGCAAACATGGATAACACGACGTGCAGTCGAGCTCATAGATAGGACCCTCCACGCGACCGAGGCGCAGTACTGCACATGTGGGCCCATAATAACAGGCGCGCTCGGCCGCGAGCGCCTGCACCGATGAGTGCACGATCGGCCATACATAGGGGCGATGATCCAGCGCTACCGCGGCTCGCTGCCGCGGCGATAGGTATTCCGCCGGCACGCGGGGTCCGAGCCGGTGCCGCCACGCCACGAGAGCTTGACCGGCTATCGTCGGCTGGAGTGCGCCCAGGTCGGATGCCGCGTGCCAGCGGAACAGACGCAGAACGCCGTCGCGCAGAATGTCTACATCGGTGTGGCACCGCTCCCACCATTTTGCGAGTGAATCGTCCGGTCCGGGGAGCGGCACTTTCGACCTGCCGAGCCATTCGGCCACGCTCTGGAGCGGACAGGCCAGCCAATTGAGGCTATCCACCCATGTGAACACTCGACCGCGGTAACGACCCTTGAGTATCCAGACGTGTGACTCGCAGACCGCTATCCGCGGCACCAATCGCTTTTCCTCGATTTCCTTCCAGCCCTCCAAAACTGAATAGTCGTATCCGGAATTGTGGCACCATACCCAGGTGCCGCGCCGCGATGACAGGAGCAGATGCAAACACTCCCACCATTCGGATGCTAGGGTGCCGGAGTATCGGCGTTCGGCGACGAGCTGACCGTCCACCACGCGGACCCACGACGCGCACCAGCACCGTAACAGGTGTAACTGAGCCACGTCGCACGGGTGCACGTCGGCGTGATAGGTTTCGGTGTCGAGAAAAATGTGACAGCTCGGTTGCCGCGACGTTTTGTTGGCGCGATAGTTTCGGCGGTGCACTAGCCTGCCCCCCGTTCAACGCCGATCACGACGATCGGTCCCGTGGTGATAGCCGAGGCGAGCCGCCTGGGCGAGCCGTGCAGACCCGCGACCACTTGGCCGGCCAGGGCGCGAGAGACCATCGCCTCGAGGGCGTTTCGGCTCAATGCCCGCCCCCAATCGATGGTCACCTCTTCGTATTGCTTGCCGCCGTACGCGCCGATGACCGGCACCCGGACAGTATACCGCACACCGGCTGCGATGTTCGGATTGCGGAATCCCGTTGTGGCACGGATAGGTTTCGAGGGATCGGCCGAAGCGTCACGTACGCCGGAATGGGCGCGAGCACGTTCGTAATTGAGGAGCGCCTGAATCGATGCATCGCGCGCGTTCGGGTAGGTTGCGCGCAGCGCGTTGAGGATCGTTGCTCCGCGATAGTTGATCCCGCGGAGACCCGAGACCAGATCCGCGCCGCCAGCGGTGAGCATACCGGTGAGCGTGGTGACCTCCGGCTGGGGTCTAGGATGATATCGAGGCACGTACCCCTCCCAATCGGCGCAGCAAATCGCGCAGCGTAGCAACTCGGTGAGCCTGATACGCGATGTGACCGGCGACCGTCTTGGATCGCCAGTTGGGGTACATACCTTGGAGTTCTCCGAGCCGTACCCGCGACTCGTGGAGCTCATCCGCTAGGTAGTGTACCATCTCGATGCGAGATGGTGTAGATAGGTCACGTGCACGCATCGGAGAGGCCCTCATATAGGTATAGCCCCTGAGCGACGTTGGAAAGCATCTGCTCGATTCGTTTGTTTTTCATCCGCGTGTACGTACGCGGTTCTTGTCGCTCGCTCTGGTGCACGGCACGCAGGTTTCTCGTGACGCTCGCACACTCCGAGCACACCTGATGGTGCCATTGTGTTCTGGCACAAATCGGGCACCTCGGTTTGTTTCGTTTTCTCATTTTATTTCTCAGCTTATAAACGGAACGAGCCTAGCATCCGTGCCGGGCCCGTTCCGTCCAAGGAGTGCTACTTAGTTCCCCGCGGCGGCCGCGGAGACGACGTTGTCGTTGCGGGGATCGGCTCAGGGAGATAGCCGACCAGCTCGAGGCGGAGCATGTGTCGTGAGTCCGGCAAGGCAATCTGCCGAATGCGAATTACCAGCGGGGGAGCGTACGGCGGCATGTAACCGGCGTTCATGAGGTTCTGGAGGCTGCGGGCCACATAGACGGATTCACCGGACAATACCTGTCCGGTATTTGTGAACAACAGCGAGCGCAGTGCTCGCCGGACTTCACCGGTTGCTTGGTCGAGCTTGTCGCGGACCTGAAAACCGATATTGACGAGTGCAATATCGACATTCAGGCTGTCCGCGAATCCGGCGGTTTCACCATCGAGCGCCGCGTAGTATGACACGCGCTCGAGAGAGGTTGTCGGCACGAAACTACACCATGTCTGGAGCGCTACCGCACCAGCTTGGCTGAGGATCGACGCCAGTGAATTGTTCGGGCCGGCCGGGATCGGGACCGGCAGGAGGTCGGGAGATGGGATCTGAGATTCGGACATTGTACGTTCTCCATGAAAGTGAGGAGTGTGGGTTGGGCTACACAACGAGGGTTGACGGTGATTCCGGTGCGGCCAGCCTCACGGCCAGACCGGTAAGATACATGCTGCGGATCATGTACCGGAGCATCGAGTCGTTCAGCAGCTCTGTTTCAGTGTATTCGCTGCCGTTGCTGATAGCGGTGATCCACACGCGTCCATCCGCACGATCGTGTTGCACCGACGTGTATCGACCGATACGTATGGTGTGCAGATTACCCGAGCTGGCGACATACCCGAACTCGTCGCGCAACATATCGAGGCGCATCCGTACCTCTGTCGCATCGACTGGGGAGGCCTCAGCGACTCGAGCCAGCAGCGCGAGCGTGGATGCCGTGCTGAGGAGCCATGACACCGCGTCGAGGGTACGGCACTCCAGATTGATAGGGGCGTAGTTCTCCCGGCTCACCTCCAGACGGCACCGGCCATCGTTTCCGACGTTCATAACCGCCTGTAGGTCGCACAGCGGTGCATTGATTGTCCATTCGATGCTGATTTC
>OBEQ010633633.1_pt1 | contig 11922 bp, 11 predicted proteins | sample 1670901 | NCBI WGS metagenome assembly OBEQ01 (sample SAMEA104232315, study PRJEB22302) | groundwater metagenome | biome: forest; feature: aquifer; material: groundwater | place: USA | collected 2011-08-07 | depth 5.4 m | reverse complement strand
CAAAAAGGCTTCGTCCTCTGACCAAAATTACTTCAAAGCAACTTTTGCCTGTTTATAACAAGCCAATGATTTTTTACCCCCTGGAGACACTTCTTAATGCCGGAATAAAAGACATTCTTATTATTATAGCGCCTGAATACTCCGGTCATTTTCTCAATCTTTTAGGTTCCGGAAAGCAATTTAACGCGAGATTTACTTATGAAATTCAGGAAGAGCCGGCCGGACTGGCTGACGCATTTAATATTGGGCGTGATTTTATAGATCGGGATAATGTAACCATGATACTCGGGGATAATATTTTTGTTGATTATAACTTTAGAGATGACATCAACAACTTCAAAAGCGGCGGGCATATATTTGCTATAAATGTCCCCGATCCCAAGCGTTATGGAGTTGTCGACTTCGATAAAAATGGTAAGGTTTTGTCCATAGAAGAGAAACCCGAAAACCCCAAAAGTAAATACGCGATACCGGGAATTTATATTTTTGATCATAGAGTTACGGAGTTCGTAATGAATGTAAAGCCGTCCCATAGAGGTGAGATTGAGATCGTAGAACTTCATAAGGAATATCTGAAACGAGAAGAATTAAAAGTAAGTATTATAGATTGCATCTGGGAAGACGCGGGGACATTTGAAAGCTTGCTTAGCATAAGCAATATAGTCGCAGAGCACGCAAAGAAAAACTAATTTAGATGAGTAAAGTAAAGTCAGAAACAGCCAAAAAAGTAACTACATACGACTCAAGCCAAAAAGTAAACGGCTTCCTCATTGAGCTTTTCAAGGATAAGGAAACGAACAACTTAACGCAAGTATATTTGTCAGCGGCGAGCCCCGGAGCGTTCAAAGGTTATCATCTACATCGAGTCAGAGCAGCGCGCTATGCGTGTTTAAAAGGGAAAATGAAAATAATAACTTATGAGAGAGAGAATAAGAGGTGGGTAAGAAGCGAGCATATTCTCGACGGCGTAACACCATCGCGTTTGTTCATCCCCAAAGATACCGCCACCGGACTTGAGAACATAGGCACGGAAGAGGGCTGGCTAATTAATTATCCAGATCCGCCTTACGACCCGTCGCTTACGGATGAGCAAGTTGAGTATACACAGGAAGAACTCGAAAATAATGTTGTCAAATGATCAGGTTGGGATTTCTTTTATATACCTCTCAATAATTGCCGGTTCCGGGCGCAAAAGATAGACGACTATAGTTTTTGTCCGTTCGCGTTTTACAATAAAAGTAATAATTTCTCGCTCAACCTCTGTGAAGTAAGGCGATGGAAAATCTCTTGCGTTTGCTGTCAAAATAAGCGCAGAAGAGAGAAGAGCGGTTGCACCAATTATTTTATCTGCGTCTTCTATTTCTTTTGGCTGGATATCTTCGAGTTTATAGAGAGATTCAAGTTTTGCTGCCGCTTGTAAGATATCTTCTTCGAGTTCAAATTTAGTAAACCGATCCAGTAGATTTATCATTTTTTCTGCTTTCTGTTTGCTTGCTCCCTTGAGTAGCTCGTAAATGGTAATAGTTGAAATAGCAAAATCAAACCTACGTTCAATGAGATTATCAATATAGTCATTAAAAACTTTTGCTGACTTGGGCTGCGCAATATATTGAATGATATTGCTGTCGACAATAATAAGCTGAGGCAACAAGCCATGACTAGACCGTTCCATAAATTTAAAAAGTATTAACTGGATCTACCGGAGGTGGGAAAATTCCTTCTTTTCCTGCTTCTTGTAATTTTTTAAACAAAACAAGAGGAGGATCTTTAGCTTTAGTGTGCCGTAGCGCATCAGGTCCTAATTTTATCTTTTTTCCGCTTGGTAAAGTAAATTCTCCTTTTGGTTCCTCCGGCATAGCTTTTTGATTTTTATACAGATTAACATTTTTCATACTAAACAAATTCTACGATTTCTTTCTGATTTTGTCAATCTGGCGTCGGTAAAAATTGCTTAAGGTCATGGGTTTTGATAGAATCATACTCAGCTTGACATTAGATCATCTTTCATTTATCAAACAAAATTTATGAAATTATTTATTACAGGCGGCGCGGGGTTTATCGGGTCGAATTTCATCCTTTATTGGATGAGAAAATATCCGCAGGACAAAATTATCAATTTTGATAAGTTAACTTATGCTGGTAATTTGGAAAACCTCAAAGAGGTAGAGAAAAATCTGAACTACAAATTTATACACGGTGATATTGGCAATGAAAAATTAGTAACAAAGTTTCTTGAAGGGGTAGATATTATTGTTCATTTTGCCGCGGAAAGCCATGTTGATAGATCTATTATAGAGCCTTCCCCATTCATCATGACCAATGTGCTCGGAACGCAAACGCTTCTTGACGCCGCTTTGAAAAATAATATAAAGCGCTTTCATTACATATCAACCGATGAAGTTTTTGGCTCATTAGAATTAAATAGTAGCCAAAAGTTCAATGAGAATACAAGATATGATCCGCGAAGTCCTTACGCGGCAAGTAAGGCGGCTTCCGATCATTTGGTAAGAGCCTACTCTACTACGTATAACTTGCCAATTACGATAACTAACTGCTCCAATAATTTTGGTCCATATATGTTCCCGGAAAAATTTATACCTCTTGCTATAACCAACCTTATCGAAGACAAAAAAATTCCGATTTATGGCGACGGATTGTATGTGCGGGACTGGCTCTATGTAGAGGATCACTGCAGGGCAATTGATGAAGTGTTGCAAAAAGGGGAAATCGGTGAAACTTATTGCGTAGGAGGCTTAACGGATGACTTGAATAATTTGGAAATAGCCAAAAAAATTTGCAAAATTGTCGGCAAGTCTGAGGAGATGATAGAGCATATAAAAGATCGTCCGGGTCATGACAGGCGGTACGCGATTGATTGGTCGAAAATCAAAAATGAATTAGGATGGCAGCCGGCTCATGGTTTCGATGAATGGCTTGAGCATACAGTTGAATGGTACAAAAACAATCAAGACTGGTGGAAACATATCAAGTCCGGAGTGTACAAAGAATATTACAAAAAGCAATATAAATCTTAGTAACTGTTCTTTGGGCATTAAGAATTGTCATTGCGAGGAGGAACGATCGCGTCAAACGCGACAACCACGTTCGACGTGGCGAAGCAATCTCTATCAACACGGGATTGCCGCGCTTCTTTCAGTCGCTCGCAATGACATCCATTTAGCAATTACAAATCTTATGAATAAACCTAAAGTCTTTATCATCGGCGGGACGGGTTTGATTGGCAGTAAAATTATAGACAGCTTTACTGATTATGATTTTGTTAATTTAAGTATCGAGACTGGAGTTGATATAACTAACCCTGCTGCACTTGATGTGATTGCACGGGATAAAGAGTGTCAAATTGTTTTGCATTTGGCAGCAAAAGCAGATGTGGATGGATGTGAAAAGGATAAGCCGTTTGGTGAAAACGGCGCGGCTTATAAAATAAATGTGCTGGGGACGAAAAATATAGTTGACGCGTGCATGGCGACAAACAAAAAGATTATCTATATCTCCACAGATTTCGTTTTTGATGGTGAAGAAACTCCAAAAGCAGGCTACACAGAGGATGATAAACCCCATCCTATCAACTGGTATGCAGTTACTAAATATAAAGGAGAAGAAATTGTTCAAAATTCAGGTTTGCCTTTTATTATCGCCAGACTTGCCTATCCGTATAGACAAGATTCTTTTGCATTAAAAAAAGATTTTGTGCATGCTATTCTCGACAGATTACTTAATCAGCAAAAAGTTATGGCTGTGACGGATCACATTATGACTCCAACATATGTAGATGATATTGCCGTGGCAATAAGTGAACTTATAAAAGCAAACACTAATGGAATTTATCATGTTACAGGGAGTGAACACTTAAGTCCATACGAGGCAGCTTTAAAAATTGCTGATGTATTTCAATGTGACAGTTCGCTCATTATTAAAACTACACGGGCGGAATATTTTAAAGACCGAGCGCCGCGGCCTTTTAATTTAACTATGAATAGTGATAAAATACAGCATCTAGGGGTGAAGATGAGAGGTTTTGAAGAAGGCCTTTCTCTACTTTTATGACAATTACATTCATTGGCCATGGCTACGTCGGACTTGTATCGGCAGCAGTTTTCGCGGACATTGGCAATACTGTTTGGGTTATAGGGCACACTCCCAAAAAAATTGAGGATTTAAAAAGGGGCGTTATTCCGATCTATGAACCTGGACTACAAGAATTGGTAAATCGCAATCTTGCGGCAAAACGGCTTCTTTTTACTGATTCTTATAAACCTTCTATTTCTCAATCGGATGTCATTTTCATAGTGGTTGGTACACCGGCGACTGAAAACGGAGAAGCAGACTTATCCGTAGTATACGATGTCGCGGGCAAAATCGGTCAGCATTTGGAGAGGCACTCAGTGGTCATAACCAAAAGTACAGTACCGGTCGGCACAAACAAAAAAATCAAGCAAATAATTGAGAAAGCGAAGTCTCGCGGAGTGGAGTTTGATATTGCCTCGGTTCCGGAATTTTTGCGTGAAGGGCAGGCTATATCTGATACATTGACGCCTGATAGAATAGTGATTGGTACAGATTCCAAAAAAGCGGAAAAGATTTTGATAGAGCTCCATAGGCCTCTTTTGACCAAAGAGCAAAAAATTACTTCCAGGCTTGTACTCTGCAATATAGAAACCGCGGAGATGATTAAATACTCGTCAAATGCGTTTCTAGCTACCAAAATTTCCTTTGCCAACGCGATCGCTGAGCTCGCGGAGCGGACTGGAGCTGATGGCCTGAAAGTATTAAAGGCGGTTGGGCTCGATAAAAGAATCGGGCCAGCGTTTCTAAGTCCTGGAGCGGGATACGGAGGAAGCTGTTTCCCCAAAGACGTAAAAGCGCTTATTGAAATTGCGAACACTCACGGGTTTGATTTTAATTTACTTAAAGAAGTGCAAAAAATCAATCAGGACGCAATGCTAAATATTGTATCCAAAACAAAGACGCTCTTAGGGGACGATCTCAATAAGCGGATTATCACAATACTCGGATTGTCTTTTAAGCCGGATACAGATGATATGCGCGACGCGCCATCGCTTACTATAATTCATAAGCTTCTTGAACATGGCGCCAAAATCAAGGTATACGACCCTGTCGCTTTGCGAAACGCTCAGAAATTATTTGATAAGGAAAAAAATATACAGTTTGCTCAGGATATATTTGAGGCAGTTGAGAACGCGGATTTACTTATTATCCTGACCGAGTGGAATGAATTTCAACAGCTCGATCTCAAAAAAATTAAAAAACTGATGAGGTCCCCTATTATTATCGACGGGCGAAACATCTATGACCCAGAAAAGGCGAAAGACTTAGGATTCAGATATATAGGTGTGGGGAGATAGAATTATTTTATAATGAAAAAAGTACTAATTACAGGCGCGTCGGGATTTACAGGCGGTTATTTGTGTGAGCATTTTCTGCTGCAGGAAAAGTATGAAATATCTGGAACTTATCATCGGGAGGAGAGCCTTGAACACTCTCCGATTAAAGACAAAATAAATGTTAAGAATATTGATTTGTTAAATGGTGAGAGAGTTTTAAATTTAATTGAGGAAATAAAACCGGATTACGTTGTGCATCTGGCCGCCGCGAGCTCCCCGCAGCAGAGTTTTAAGGACCCAATTGATACTTTCACGACCAATGTTAGCGCAGAGATTAATCTGCTTGAGGCAATACGTAAAGCTAATTTAGTTAAGACAAGAATATTGATTACTTCTTCATGCGAAGTATATGGATATGTAAAAACAGAAGATCTTCCGGTAAGCGAAAGCACGTCCTTGCGCCCCGCCACTCCTTATGCTGTTTCTAAACTGACGCAAGATTATTTGGCCCTTCAATATTATATTGCCTACAATTTGCAATGCATTAGAGTGCGGCCATTCAACCATATAGGTCCCCGCCAAAGCAGCAGGTTTGTAGTTTCGGATTTCTCAAAGCAAATCGCTGAAATAGAAAAAGGCAAAAGAGAGCCGGTAGTGCATGCCGGGAATCTGGACGCAAAAAGAGATTTTACCGATGTCCGCGATATAGTTAAAGCCTATGAATTATTACTACAAAAAGGCGCGGCTGGTGAAGTGTATAACATCGGATCAGGAGTATCGTACAGCGCCAGGGATATATTAAACATTCTACTGGAGTTAACAACAAGTAATATCACTTTAAAAATTGATTCGAAAAAAATGAGACCCGGGGATATGCCGGATATTGTGTGTAGCAATAAAAAATTAATGAAACTGACAGGATGGAAGCCTGAAATTCCTTTGAAACAAACATTGCGAGATACACTGGACTATTGGAGAGGGATTGTTTAAAATTAGTAAATTCAACATTATTCCCTCTCCTCTTAGGAGAGGGTTAGGGTGAGGTCTTGGAAAGAATATGAAACGTGCGCTTATTACCGGAATTACCGGTCAGGATGGACCATATTTAGCAGAATTATTGCTTTCAAAAGGTTACAAAGTCTACGGCACGGTTCGAAGGCTAAGCACCCCAAATCTAGAAAATATTAGGCACCTTAGCGAACAAATTGAGCTTCTGTCCGCAGACCTGCTGGATACCAGTTCCCTGACAGAAGCAATTGAAGAGGCGGAGCCGGATGAGGTTTATAATCTCGCGGCAATGTCCTACGTCAAGGCTTCATTTGAACAGCCGGTTTTAACCGGTGAATTTACAGCGCTTGGGGTTACTCGATTACTTGAAGCTATCCGATCAGTCAATAAAAAAATAAAATTTTATCAGGCGTCCAGCTCTGAAATGTTTGGCAAGGTAACGGAAACTCCGCAGAAAGAAACTACCAGGTTTCATCCCCGAAGCCCCTATGGTGTTGCCAAAGTATACGGGCATTATATTACTGTAAACTATCGGGAAAGTTATGATATGTTTGCCTGCTGCGGAATTTTATTCAATCACGAGTCGCCGCGCCGAGGCATAGAGTTTGTGACAAGAAAGATAAGTAACGGCGTCGCCAGGATTTATTTGGGTAAACAGGACAAGTTGATACTTGGAGATTTGAGACCTAAGCGCGATTGGGGATTTGCCGGAGACTATGTAGAGGCAATGTGGCTCATGCTTCAGAAAGAAAAGCCTGATGATTATGTTGTGGGGACAGGAGAAAATCATAGTGTCAAAGAATTTGCAGAGCTCGCTTTCAAAAGCGCGGGCATCACAGACTGGGAGAAGTATGCGGTGTCCAATCATCCAAAGCATATGAGACCGGCTGAGGTTGATTATTTGATCGCGGATTCGAGTAAGGCTAGAAAAGTGCTTGGCTGGAAACCCAAGACTACATTTAAAGAACTGGTTGAAATGATGGTGAAAGCGGACTTGGAAAAAGAAAAGGAGAGGAAATAACTTTGTAGAGTATGGCAAAAGCGCTTGTTACCGGAGGGGCAGGATTTATAGGCTTTCACCTTTGTGGAGCGCTTATCAAGCAAGGATTTACTGTCTATTGTCTCGACAATTTGATTACAGGAAGCAAAAATAATATAAATAGTCTTCTTGATAATCCGAATTTTGTATTTGTAGAGCAGGATATTACATCTTCATTTGAGACTGTCGCAGACCGTTTTGGTGAGATAAACTATATTTTTCATCTTGCCTCCCCTGCTTCGCCAAATCCGAGTGCTTCCAAAAGCTATGTAAACTTGCCGATTGAAACTATGCTTGCTAACTCGCTTGGTACTTATAATTTCCTCTTGTTGGCAAAAGAAAAAAGCTCAAAGTTTCTTTTTGCTTCCACTTCTGAAATTTATGGAGATCCGGCAGTTAATCCTCAGCCGGAGAGTTATTTTGGTAATGTAAATCCGGTTGGGAGCCGTTCGGTATATGATGAAGCCAAAAGATTCGGTGAGGCGCTAACGTTCGCGTATTTGAGAAAATTCGATCTTGACGCAAGAGTAATCAGAATCTTCAATACATATGGGCCAAATATGCGTAAAGATGACGGCCGGGTCATTTCTAATTTTGTCAATCAAGCGTTGCAAGGCTTACCAATCACCGTATATGGTAATGGTAATCAAACTCGAAGTTTCTGCTACATTGATGATATGGTAGACGGAATTTTGTCGGTAATGTTGAGGGGGAACACAAAAGGTGAAGTTATTAATCTTGGTAATCCGGATGAGCGAACAATTGCGGAAATCGCGTCAATAGTAAAAAAACTAACCGGCACATCATCTGAAATAGTTAATGAACCAAGACCGGTTGACGACCCTGAAAAAAGAAAGCCTGATATAGAAAAGGCCAAAAAATTATTGAAATGGGAACCAAAAGTTTCTCTTGAAGACGGACTGAAGAAGACGATTGAGTATTTTAGGAATGTTTGATGTCATTGCGAGGAGGAACGACGAAGCAATCCCTATCAACATCGGGATTGCCACGCTTCTTATCAGTCGCTCGCAATGACAAAGAGTATGAAAATCGTAGTTATATCACCGACATACAATGAGCGGGAAAATATAAAGAAATTAATACCTGTGCTTGAAGAAGAGGTATTTCCCAAAATAAAAAACCATGAGATGTATATACTTATCGTTGATGATAATTCTCCGGATGGGACAGCCGAGGAGGTAAAAAGTTTTTCAAAAAAGTGGGGAAATATAAAATTGCTGCTTGGTGAAAAGAAAGGCTTGGGAGTCGCATACGTTCGGGGGATGCATTACGCAATGGACACGATGAAGGCGGACGCGGTTGTCGAATTTGACGCGGATTTTCAACATGATCCGCAGGATATCCCCAGTCTAATTGAAGCAATGGATCGCGGCGCTGACTATGTGATTGGCAGCCGTTATGTAAAGGACGGCGCGATACCTAATGAATGGGGAATTCACCGCAAGATAATAAGCCGTTTTGGAGGACTGTTCGCTCAAATAATGCTTGGAACATGGCATATTCACGATATGACTTCAGGCTATAAACTCACCAAGACAACGTATCTGCGCAATGTTGACCTCGACCATCTATATTCCAAATATTACGCTTATAAAATACATATATTACATGAAATAGTGAAACAAAAAGCCAAGATTGTTGAAATACCGATTATTTTTTACGAGAGGAAGGAAGGATCAAGTAAAATAACCCGTAAAGATTTATTCGATTCGTTTAGAGTCGTAGTTCTTTTATGGATCAATGATTATAAGAGGTTTATAAAATTTCTGTTTGTCGGAGGGTTTGGATTTTTGGTGCAAGTTGCCGCTCAAGAAGGGACTATATATTTGGGAATAACAACTTATGCAGCACGGGCTTTGGAAAATTTGAATGCTATTAAGGATATAACCTCGGTTTCTCATTCGCTAGGAGCGGGTTTTGGGGCGGAAGCGGCAATAATCTCGAATTTTGTCCTCAATAATTTTTGGACATTTGGTGACGCGAGAAAATTGAAAGAAAAGTCAAACTTTTTCCTCAGGGCTCTTAAGTTTAACCTTGCTTCCCTTGGGTCTATTTTTGCGCAAAGCCTGGGTGTTTTCATTGGGGAAAAAACAATTGGTCAAACGACGATTCTTTTTTCAAGAACTTTTCCAACTAGAATTGTGGTATTAATTCCAACTATAATTTTCATTGTTATTCCGCTTAATTATTTTATTTATAACTTTGTTATTTGGAAGACACAATACTTGAAGAAAAATCAAAAATGATGAAGTATTTTAATAAAACTACCGTTTTGCTCATACTTATTCTTCTTCTCGCCGCCTTTTTTCGACTCTATCGCATCAACGAGTATATGGAGTTTCTTGGCGATGAGGGAAGGGACGTTATAGTTGCCCGTGATATTATCCATGGCCAATTTACATTGCTTGGGCCGCGCTCTTCAGCGGGAGACTTTTACATGGGGCCTTTTTATTATTATCTTATCGCGCCTTTTCTGCTTTTCGCAAATTTTGATCCTGTCGGACCCGCGATTATGGTGGCGCTTTTCGGGGTACTGAGTGTATTTCTAATTTATTACGTAGGTAAAAAACTTTTTAATTTAGAGACAGCTCTTTTTGCGGCCGCTCTCTACTCTGTTTCACCTTTAGTTCTCGCCTATTCGCATTCCTCATGGAACCCGGATATATTGCCTTTTTTTTCTTTACTTCTCATATATACAACTTATTACGCCGTTAAAAATCAAAAAGGCTGGCGGCATTATATGCTCATAGGAATTATTCTTGGTCTTTGTTTGCAGTTGCATTATCTCTCTCTATTTCTAGCTGTTGTAATATTTGTGTATTTGTTTATAGCTGAATTTACTCAGTTGAATGTCATTGCGAGGAGGAACGACGAAGCAATCCCATCCTCAACGGGATTGCCGCGCTCCTTATCAGTCGCTCGCAATGACAAAAAAAGCCGAAAGCGCCTGGAAGGTGGCAGGCTGCAACAGAGTGGAAGCCATGATTCCTTCAAGGTGGTGGAGGTTTTAAAAAAATATCTAATAATAACAGTTGGCGCAATCATTAGTCTCTCCCCTTTTATTCTTTTTGAGTTTCGACATGACTTTCTAAATACGCGAGGTATACTTGTTTTTTTGTTTGGTAATACCATTAATCACACACCGAGCGCGAATTTTTTTGAAACTCAAGTACAAGTCTTCTTTCGTATTTTTGCGCGACTTATATTTGATTTTCCCGCGAATATAAAAGCCGTAAATTTACCTCTATGGCAACTCGTGATTTGGGGTGGCATTTCATTGATACTTGCAGTTGCCTCAATTATAGTTTTGTTTAAACAAAAAAACAAACATGTCTCAATTCTTCTGAGTTTATGGTTATTTATTAGTGTGTTCCTTTTTGGTTTTTATAGAAAAGAAATTTACGACTATCTGTTTACATTGATTTTCCCGTTACCATTTCTGCTCGTTGGCAATCTATTAGGATATATATATGGCATGCCAAAGCAGAGACCAAGAGTTTTGTTTTTAGCCGCATTAAGCCTTATTCTATTTGGCATCATTTTTGTAATTAATCTACTAAACTCCCCGTTTCGAATTCAAGCGAATAATCAAAGAGATCAGACCAAAAAAATAGCGGAATTTGTAATTTTGCAAACCGATAATAAACCATATAATTTTGCTCTGCTTTCCAAAGGCAATTCAGATTACGCGTATCGCTATTATTTGGATATACTGAATCGTCCCCCTGTTATACTTGATAATCTTGAGAATGACCCGTTACGTAAATCCGTTACAGGGCAACTTTTGATAGTGTGTGAAGATATCAAATGCAAGCCGATTGGTAATCCATTGCATGATGTTGCCGCTTTTGGCCAGCCTGAGATCGTAAATGAATGGAATGTGTCGGTGGTGAAGGTATATAAACTTAAGCATTACCTCCAAAAATAGGTCAACAGTATTGCAAAAATTATTAAATTCTGTAATAATAAAATTTGTCAAATATGGATGACTTTCTTATACGTTCGCTTGAGCAAGTGAAATCGGCTGCAAGGACTGCTGATGTTTCGGATAACGTTTTAAATAAACTTCTCAAACACGATAAAATTATAGAGCTAGATTTACGATCGGGAGACAAAATATTTAAAGCTCATAGAGTGCAGCATGATAATACGCTAGGTCCATATAAGGGGGGGCTTCGTTATCACCAAAACGTCACTCTTGAAGAAATGAAAGCGCTTTCACTTCTTATGACGATTAAAAATGCCGTTATAGATGTGCCGTTTGGTGGGGGAAAAGGCGGAATTAACGTTGACCCGAAATTATTAGCAGAAAAAGAACTTGAGGAATTAACTCGTGAATTTACGAGACAGCTTGCGCCATATATTGGTCCTCAAAAAGACGTACCGGCGCCTGATGTGAATACTAATCCAAAGGTTATGTCTTGGATTGAGGATGAGTATAGCAAGCTTGTTGGTTCCCCTTCCCCTGCGGTTGTGACTGGAAAAGCT
>OBEQ010590610.1_pt1 | contig 11922 bp, 9 predicted proteins | sample 1670901 | NCBI WGS metagenome assembly OBEQ01 (sample SAMEA104232315, study PRJEB22302) | groundwater metagenome | biome: forest; feature: aquifer; material: groundwater | place: USA | collected 2011-08-07 | depth 5.4 m | reverse complement strand
GGATGATATAGTACATTTTGACCCTTCAAACGCAATTAGCATGATTCTATGTTCTTTGGATGAACTGGATACGCGAATTGTTGATGCTTTGGAAAATGAGATAAATAGAGATGAAAATAATAAAACAAGAAAGTAAATATCTCAAGAAAGGTGGTCATTTTATCTTCCCCCTTCCTAATCTTGAAATAGTGTAATCATCACTTTTTTTTATAAACAGTAACAAGAACTGCCTTGTCAGCAAAAACCTTATAAACTGGTTCGTAGTTGCTCACAATGGGGCTATCATCAAATGCTTCTCTTATAATATTGTAATAATTTACGACCACATAATCGTAGTTTCCGCTCTTTTTGTATCTTAAGACATCAAAATCTTTTAAAACCGGAAATACATGAGAAGGAGAAATAGCAAGTCCAATTTTTGAACTCTTAGGTGCATTTTCTTTAAGGTAATACCCCGCTTCTCCAACTCCCTGCCCCCACCATCCTATTTGAAAAAGTTTTTTATCATAGACGTTATTTACTCCACCCACCAATTCATTGAAATAATCAAGATAATATGGTTTTATTTGCCAGAGTGCAATAAATAGATATGTAAATATTGGAATAAAGTATAAAAATTTTTTAATTTTATTTGTAGTTATTTTATTTACAAAGTTATCAAAGCCCAAAGCAGAAATTAATGCAATTGCCGGGTAAATTTCAATTATGTATCGTAGTCCATGTTGTCTCCAGGAATAAATAGAAAGACCAAAAGGTAACAAAAACCAAAGTATTAAGGTTAAAGAATAGATATTTTTATTACTTAATATTTTCTTTAATCCCAAAAAAAATAAAACTAATACCAAGAGAGGGATAGAAATAAAAAAATATACAATATAATAGAATACCGGGACGAGTCTTAATTTTCCAAAGAAAATTTCTGGCGGAGCTAGCGTAATCTGCCAAATTTTTGAAGAAAAACGAATATTCCAAAGTTTTTGATTTATATACCATACATCCTTTATATGGAAAATAAACTGTGGCCACAACGCAATAAAAACTAACATGCCTATCAAGCAAACAGCTAGGAAAATTTTTAATTTTTTTCGTAAAAAATCTTTTCTGTCTTTTTTGTCCAAATGTTTACATTGTACTAAAAAAATAATCCCTAAAAGAATTACTAGGATAAAATTTGTTTGCTTCGCTTGTAAAACAATCCCCGTTGCAACACCTGCGAATAATATATTCATTGTTGTTATCCTATTTTTTAACAACGGGATGTAGGAATAAATTGTAAGTGGGTAAGTAAGAATTTTTAAACTTTCTGCGGTGACGAGCTGAGAAAGACCAAGCGAAAAAGGAAGCATTGAAAGTATTATTCCTGAAATTACCCCTACAGTTGGAGAAAATAATTTCCAACCAATCAAAACCGTGAAAAAAATACCTATTGAAAACATTGTCACAGAGAGTATTCTTGAGAAAGTATAATCATACTTAAATATTGGTTCTCCGGTTGTTGAAATTCTTTCAACATCAAAATGTGCAGTAATACCATAAAGATACTTAACAAGAGGGGGATGATTGTAGGTTGTATAAAAATAGCTATTTCCAAAATCTCCTTTTTTTATTAGTTCTATCATTTTATAACCTTGTTCTATATACTCCTGTTCGTCCCATGTTCTTCCTATCTTATTTATTGTTGCAATTCTAACACTAAAAGCTAAAAAAATTATAAAAAGTATGACTAATATCTTCACAAACTTTTCGTTCGTAAAAAAATCTTTTATTCTCATTTTTAAAATAAAAAATAGAGAAACCAATAACTCTTTTAAATTGACATTTGACTTGCCAGACTCCCTTTGCGTAATAGTAATTGGAACTTCCCCTATTCTATATTTATTTTTATTCAGTTTGAATATTATTTCCGAAAGGGTGATAAATCCGGAAGATTCAAATTTATTATTGATTAGAAATTCGACGGCCTTTCTGCTATATAACCTATATCCTCCTGTAAAATCCGAAACTCTGATACCTAACCAAAATCGCAAAAATTTGTTTATAATAATACTTAAGATAACTCTAGTTCTAGGAACATTTATTACTTTACCGCCGGGCAGATAACGAGACCCTACAACTAGGTCGAGGTTCGAATTTTCTATTTTTTCAATAAATCTCAAAAGTTGTTTTGGATCATGTGCTAAATCAGAATCCATTTCGAAAAAATGCTCAATTGTTTTATTTTTAAATGCTTCTTTAAATCCTGCAAGAACAGCACTCCCTCTGCCTAATTTTTTAAACCTTGATATAAGTTTTATATTTTTTTCTTTTTTTAACAGGGTCTTAAGCTTTAAATTTCCGTCTTTCGGCGAATCATCTACGATAATAATTTTGGCTTTTGGTAAAACATTTAAAATTTTTTTTCTCAATAAGTAAATAGTTCCTAATTGTTTGTACGAAGGAATTACTATTGCTATATTTTTCTTATTTACCATAAATTTCCTGGATTTTGCAAATCGAAAATTTTTATATTACCTTTAAATTCTTTATCTAGTCTTATTTCCTTTATTATTCTTTCCGTGTAAAAGAAAGGTAATCTTGATGGGTTTATAATACAAGGCTTGTTTTTTTTACATGAGTTATAGTGTACGGTTGTATAGTCTCTATTTTCTGTTTGAAATTTAATAAAATTTAAATTGTAGTCTTTGTAATTTATGCCTGGAACTAAAACAACTATCTTGTTATTTGAACGAAAAGTTTTTTTCACTAGGAATAAGTTAATTTTATTTACATCAGTACTTTCTATTAATAGTTTGTTGTTTTTTTCTAAATAATTATATTTATATAAACCTTCGGAGTAAGGAATTTTGTATAAATAAATATCCAGCAAGTAATCCTTGTACCTTGAAATTCCATTTAATATTTCTGACTTGAAAAAATCTCGATCTGCATTTCTTTTTAGAAGCAGGTGATTAGTAACAACATCAAATGGATAAAAGTTTTTCAGAATATAGTTAAATAGTATGGGTTGCCTAAAGTAATCTGAAACACCATCTTGAATAGATGAACTGTTGATATTTAGAGTAATAAATTTAATATTATTGTTTTGAATATATTTTATAGTTTGTGCTTGATCTTTTGCAGACGATCCCTCAAAAATTGCGTTATAATAAGGAGGCTTCTGATTTAATAGAACATAAAAAGCCGAATCTCCCGTCGGGAAGCTAAAGACTTTTTGGTTGAAATTTGGCTGCTTTTTTAGAAAATTAATGATTTTAATATAAGAAGTGTTTTTAGATAAAAATAATTGTAGATTATTATCAAAACACTTATTAGTAATCGAAAGACTAATTGCATTCGATATTTTCTGAATATTTACTTCTTTATGTATAATATTGAAACTATATAAAATTACAGTAGTTAATAAGAAAACAGAATAGATTATTTTTTTAAATATGTCGCTTCTGGGCAATAAGTAAATCAATTCGTAGATTACGAACACAAGAAGCATAAGGGAAATAAAAGTAATTTGCTGATCTATAGATCTAATTATGCTTTTTTGCTCTAAAATTAGAATATCAACAATTAAAGAAATCTGGAAATATAAAGATAAGGTAAATTTGTCTTTAAAAAATAATAATTTGTAACAAATGAAAAAAATACTCAAAAATAAAATAGACAACGTAAATATATTGGCAGGAGAGTCAATAAAAGAGAAAAAGGGAGTCTTTGCTACCAAAACTATATTCTGAACTTCTTTAAAGTACCCTAAAAAAAATAATACATTCCCAGGGTAAAGCAAAAATATGATTAGAGGAATAGTTCCGACCAAAAAGCCAAAAGAAATGAACTTTAGTTTATTAATTAATTCCAAGAAAAATTTAAACGATAAGCGATTCTCCCCTTTTGCCTTAATATATTCGCTAAAAACGGATATGAAAACGAAAAAGGTAATTAAATAACTACCTAAGTCAGGCATCAAAAACATTGTTAATCCTAAAAATACACCCACAGTAAATAAAGTTGATTTCGGAATTTGTTTACTTGAATAAAAAATATAAGAAAAAAACAATGAAGAAATAACAAAAATACCATATCTTGAAAATGTATCTAAACCTGTAATTGTAATAATAAATAAGTAAAAAACTAGCATTGAAAAGTATAGATAATAACTTCTTTTAACTATCTTTTTAATGAAAAAGAAGGTGAGTGCAAATAAAATAGGTGAAAATAAATAATTTATTAATGTAAATATTAAATTGTAATTTCTATAGTAAAAAAGCAATCCATAAGGGTAAAAAAAATCTTTATAAGGTATATAATGATTAATTGCTGAATAATTCCACAATAAAAACTCTTGAGAATCAAAACTCAAATAATTTAAATACCCACTACAGATGTCAGCTATATGAGGCAAAGATAAAAGAAAAGATAAAACAAATATAATAACCAGATCTTTATTTTTTCCTAATAATTGCTGTATATTTTTCATTTATTCCTGCTTAGTTCATAACAAATAATAAAAGTTAAGATTGGAATGAAAACTAAAAAAAAGAAAAATAAAGTATCGAAGTAAAATGGATATCCAAAATATTGAGGAAATCCGACCAGCTTATCAGTATTAATCTCCGGTGGAGGAGTGATCGTGCGAATCTTTTTGAAACTTAGTAATGAAATTGCATTTACTATAGAGGAAAGAAGTATGCTTTTAATAAAAACTTTTTGCTTTTCCTTTTTAAAATAGGGTTTATAGATTTTTATAAATAACTTCTGAATAGAATTAGTTACCATAGGCTCCCTTTTTATACACCGATATTCCGTCGGGGTAAGTAAAAAGTCCTAAATTGGGATAGTAAAAATAGTTATCAAAGTACTTATATAGAGACACTGATAGGGGAAAATACGCAATTTGCTTATATCCTTCTCTCTCTATCCTAGAGACTAGGTCGTTTTTTGAAGACGTCTTAAGAAATTTGCGTTCAAATTCGACATTTGAAATTACAATATATTCAGGTAAATTTTCTGTATTCTTATCTAGGATAAGGTAATTATACTTCGTTTTAGTATTTGCATGGTATTGTTTGTCATAAAATTCTTTTAGTATGAAATCGGGCTCAAATTGATAAATTGGTATATTTTCCAAGCCTATACTTGAATAGTTTGAGATGTTTTTTATTATCCAATTAGAAGAAGACTGTTCTGGTAAATTCGATAACTTTAACAAAATCCAAATATATGATTCAAAAATTTGAACAAAAAGTAACAAAATAATTAATAATGTTGAAATTAGCTTTAAAATAATTCTTTTTTTAAATAAATAAATTATTTCTTTAAATGCAAAACCATCTAGAATAACTATAAATGGTAGCAGAACCATTGCTCTGTTGGCGCTTATTGTTATTCCTAAGGGAATAAGACTTATGCTAAATAAAAAAAGGGATAAAATTAAGAATATTTTCAATTTAAAATGAGTGTAATTTTTATTTAAAAAATCTAATATCGCAGAAATTAGAACGATTATAAATGCTAAAATGCTAAAAAAATACAAAACATGGCCAAAAATTCCTGGTAGTTTATGTAGTAATGTAAGATTTAAAGGCGAGTAATCTAAATTATGATTTTTTAGCATTGCTGAAGGACCACTAATTACATTTGAAAATAAATAATCGTTCATATTTCTCCCTCCAAAAACCATGTCTGGAAAACCAAAGAATACTGATGTAAATAAATATACAAGCAACCCCAAAAATAGATAATAGAACTTTTTATTAGATGTTGGTGTAAAAAGAATGTACGCCAATACAAGAATCAACAATAATGGAAGTCCGCTAACCTTTGTTGCAAATGCGACAGCTGAAAAAAAACATGCAAAAAGAAAATTCCTCAGATCTGGAGAAAAACTATATTTTATAAAATAATATAAGGATAAAACGATCCAAAAAGTAAGAGCTATATCATATTTAAAAAAATTACTTAATACTAACCAGACTGGAGTAAAAATAAATAAAGAAACAATTAAAAATTGGTTTAATTTTAAGAGCTTTGAAATCTTCGATAAGAAAATCGCAGTCAACACTCCGAAACATACCGTAATTAGCCTCAAAACTATAAACAATTTCTGCTGGTCTACTATCGAATCTACCGAAGACTTTATTGCAAATGGATTTATAATTCTGCTTAAATAAAACGGAATGAGAAGTAGGCCGGTCAGAAAGAAATTAAATATTGTTCCGTTTGCAGATCCTGTCAGATTTGGAGATCCATACTTAAAAACATTTCTCACCGCTTGTAATTGATGCCATTCATCCATTTGATATGGAAAAGGATGAGCTTGATTTGGAATTCCGGATGTAATCACTGATAACATTGTAATAATATAAATTACTAACAATATAATTAATGCAAGATTGCTCTTAAACATTGTTTTGTAATCAATTTTTAAAAAAAATTTAATCAGACCTAAGCTTGTCCCCGCTAAAACAGCTAAATCTGAAGTTAGTTGTAAAATTGGCAATATGACAAAAGCTCTTGGATTATTAACGTATTTATAATTTTTACTTATTGACCATAAAACATAAATTATTGAAGAAATAATTATAAAAACCAACAATATGAAAGATTTAATTAAAAGAAGTAATATTATTAGATATAAATAAAAAGCGTATCTTGCAAAGATTAATAAAACCTTATCTCTTAATATTCCTGACTCGCTATCTCCAAAGGCAAATCTCAAAAACATTGTAAAAGATTGTTTTAAACTTTTTCGCGGTATCCAATTAACTATTGCATTTTTAACAAAAACTATTTTTGCTTTCGAAGATTTTAATTTATTTGCAAAAATATAATCTTCGTTATGAGAAAGTTTTTCATTAAACCCCCCAATTTTTTTCCATACTGATTTTTTAAAAGCCATCGATCTTGTTGCAGGCAAAAACTCATTTGGACTAACTCTATCTTTCATTACCAAGACATAAGGAACCAAACATTTTTGAAATATACTTTTATAACTTCCTTTATAATAACCTGCTACTACGTCCACCGACTTATCTTCAAAAGGTTTTATGATATTTTTGACCCATTCCTTATCAAGTATGCATCCTGCATCTGAGCATAATATAATTTCTCCTTTTGAATTTTTAATAGCTTCGTTTCTACCAATAGATCTGTTGCCTTTTTTAAAAAGAACTTTGACTTGAGGAACATATTTATTTTTGGGAAATTTGAATTTTGAGACTCTTGATAAAGTATTATCTGTAGAGCCTCCATCAACAATTATTATCTCGTCGGGAAGTCTTGATTGTTTAAAAACAGATTGAAGAAATCTAATTATTGTCTTTTGTTCATTAAATACTGTTGTTATAAGAGATAATTTAAATTTCTTCATTTATGGTTGGAATTATACCACCTTCATTTAGAAAATACATTAATTATTAATCCTAATATATTTTATATTAAAAGATAGATTTCATATAAAACTACGATATGACATTTAATATAGAGAAATGTAAAAGAATATGATGAAGATGTTCGAGGACACGGGTGGGAGTAAGTACTTTGTAGAATGAATTTAATTAGTCTCTCTCTGCAGTTATTATTATATTCCCAGCATTTAAAGAAATGGGTATGTTCGATATACCTGTTATAAACAGAAATTTGCTTAGATTATCTTTCAATAATTTTGAAAAAGGCATCAATTTTAACCAATATATAATCGGATATTTATTTTTTAAACTTTCTATTTTTAATAGCTTTAAATTATTTTTTTTGAACATCTTTACCAAATTATTTTTATTAAAAAGACAAATGTGCTCAATGTCAAAAATTGGTGATTTCTCTCCAAACAATTTAACCGACAATCCTTCCGTATCATGAACAACACAAATAACTTTTCCGTTTTTTTTCAAAAGATTGTGTACAATATTAAGAAAAATATTTGGATTAATTATATGATCCAATGTATGAAAAAAACAAATAATATCAAATGTACTATTCTTAAAAAGATAGGGTCTTAAAACATCATTTTTAATATTTTTTCTTACTCTCAACGATGCCTTTTTAATTGAATCAATGCTTGGTTCAACACCAAATACATTTTTTATTCCCATTTCCATTGCTTCTTCTAAAAAAAATCCATTCCCACAACCAATTTCTAAAATATTTAATTTATCAACATTTATTAAGGGTAATATTTTTTTTAAATATTGACCATAAGTTTTTTTTAAGAATTTCGATTCCAGATTATATGTAAAATCACTTTCTTTATATAATTTCTCAATTTTTTTAAGAGAGAAAATGGGATTTGAGAATATAAGTCCACATCTTTTGCATCTTACAAGTCTGTAATGCAATCTATCCGGAGAACGCCTTGCTGAAAAAGTGAGAGCGCCTATTTTATCGGTGGAAAAATTTTCTCTGTAGAGTTCTTTTATCTTTTGTTTTTTACCGCATAACGCACATTGAATTTGCATCATAACCACTATATAATAGCTACTAGATTTTAATCTATGAAATCTAAAAATAAAAGGATCATTTTCGTAACCGGAGCGAGTGGTTTTATAGGAGCAAATTTAATAAGAGAACTTTTGAATCAAAATGATGAGATTCATATCTTAAACCATACGAAAAAAAATTCATGGAGACTTGAGGAAATCAAAAACCAGATTACAACGCACTATGGCGATCTTGCGAATATCACATCCTTAAAGAGCACATTAGCTAAAACACAACCCACTCATATTATTCATCTTGCAACTTACGGAGCCTATCCTTTTCAGATAGAAATGAATAAAATGATATCTGTAAATATTGTGGGTACAAAAAACCTTCTTGAAGCATCAAAAGATATTCCATATAAGTGCCTCATCAATACGGGAACCTCTTCTGAATATGGATTCAAAAATAAGCCAATGAGAGAAAACGACTTTTGTAATCCCGTGAGTTACTATGGCGCAACAAAACTTGCCGCAACTCAAATATGTAAGGTATTCGCCCAGATTAACAATAAACCAATCGTAACGCTCAGGCTTTTTTCTGTCTTCGGACCTTATGAAGAACCTAGTAGATTTATCCCGACCATTATAAAGTCACTTATTGTAAGGAATACGATAAAGCTTACATCAGGAAGTCTTAGGCGCGATTTCATTTATGCCAAGGACGTAGTTACTGCGTACATGCAAGCACTTAATTTAGCAACAGTGTTGCAAGGAAAAATTATCAACATAGGAACCAGGAAAGAATATACAAATGACGAGGTGGTTGAGAAATTATTTAAAGTTACAAATAAAAAAACGCGGATTGAAAAAGGTGCGTATCCAAAGAGGATGTGGGACACGGAGCATTGGCACGCAGATATTTCGCTAGCTAAGGAAATATTAAATTGGAACCCTAGATATAGTCTTGGCAAAGGACTAGCAAAAAACTACTCGTGGTTTATAAAAAACCTTAATTTATATAATTAATGTGTATCAGTTTTCTTTGAATAAACTCACAAGCGAACAAAAGAAAATAAGAGTCAGGATATTAGAATTGAGTTACCAATCTAATCTGTCTCATTTGGGGTCTTGTCTCTCGGCTGTTGATTTAATTGATGCTGTTTATCAAACGAAAAAAAAAGATGAAGAATTTATACTTTCCAACGGACACGCAGGAATAGCATGGTATGCCGTACTTGAGAAACACGGGTATTTTAAAAACGCCGAAATATTAAAAAAACTGCATATTCATCCAGATAGAAACATAAATCACGGAATACATGTTTCAACCGGTAGTCTTGGACAGGGCCTCCCTATAGCGCTTGGAATGGCTCTTGCAGATAAATCGAGGAATATTTACTGCATGCTTTCTGACGGGGAATGTGCCGAAGGAAGTATTTGGGAAGCGTTACGCGTTGGTTGGGAAAAAAAAGTCCACAACTTAAAAATTATTCTCAATGCGAATGGTTGGTCTGCGTATGGTAATGTTGATCTACCATACTTAGCCAAGAGAATTAAAGGATTTGGATATAGGCTTAGAAAAGTTGATGGGCACGATACTAAAAAGATTCTAAAAGCACTCAAGAAAAATAATCATAATGCTCCAGCATTAATATTTGCTTACACTTCAGTTGATCAATTCCCATTTTTAAAAGGGCAAGATGCTCACTATTACGTTCTAAAAAAGGAGGACTATGAACTTGCAACTCAATCTTTGATATGAAAAAACAACAAATAACCATGATGAGAGCAGCTTTTTCAAATAACATCTATCAACATATGAAAAGTAATAATAATATTTATGTTGTGGTAAATGATTTAGGATATAAAATGTGGGATAGAATTAGAGAAGATTTTCCGGATCGCTTTATAAACGTAGGAGCGGCAGAGCAAACTCTTATAGGTGTCGCTGTAGGCTTGGCATTAAGCGATAAAATTCCCATAGTTTATTCAATCACAACATTTTTATTATACCGTCCCTTTGAAACTATACGAAATTATCTTCATCACGAAAAAATTCCTGTAAAATTGATAGGATCCGGAAGAAATAAAGATTATATTCATGATGGATTTTCGCATTGGGCAGAAGAAGATAGGAAGATAATGGCAGTTCTTAAAAATATCAGATCTTATTGGCCGAAAGACATAAAGGAAATTCCAAAACTTGTTGATAGAATGCTGAAGAGCAAAAATCCATACTACATAAATCTAAAAAGATGAAAAAAAGTAAAAAGAAAAAGAATAAAATTTCTGCTGTTATTGCTTGCTACAAGGACGCTCAGGCAATACCTATTATGCACAAAAGACTAACTGAAACTTTTAGAGAAACTGGCGTAGATTATGAAATAATTTTTGTGAATGATGGAAGCCCCGATAATTCAGAGGAGCTGCTGAGAGATATTGTAAGACACGATCCACATGTAATAGGAATAAATCATTCGAGAAATTTCAGCTCTCAAATGGCGTTTACGAGCGGAATGGATATTGCAACCGGGGACGCAGTTGTTTTTCTCGACGGTGATTTACAAGATCCACCTGAAATAATTAAAAAATTCTATAAAAAATGGATCGATGGGTATGACGTTGTATATGGAGTTAGAGTTAAACGTGAAACATCTCTTTTGATGGCAATCTCATACAAACTTTTCTATAGGGTATTTCATAAAATGTCATATGTTCAAATACCTATTGATGCTGGCGATTTTTCTCTTGTAGACAGAAAAGTTGTAAATGTTTTAAAACAATTTCCAGAAAGAGATAGATTTTTGCGAGGACTTCGTGCCTGGGTAGGTTTTAAACAAACAGGAATTCCATATATAAGACCTGAAAGAATGTTTGGGAAAACAACCAACAATTTTTTTAGGAATTTTCAGTGGGCTACCAAAGGAATTTTTTCCTTTTCTTATGTTCCACTTCAGCTCATGACTCTTCTATCTCTAACTGTATTTTTTATTGCATTGCTCGGAATGGTTGTACAGATAATTCTTCGACTCATACTACCTGATACGCCACTTGGGATAACAACCGTTTTAGTAGTCGTGCTTTTTATTGGTGCAATTCAACTTTTGGGCATAAGTATCTTGGGAGAATATATAGGAAAAATTTTTGAAGAAGTTAAGCAGAGACCTAAATACGTTGTTAAAAGCATATTTAGAAGTTCAAAGTCAATAAGGAAATTTTCTAAATAGTTTATTTATAATATTACTTTTAAATGGATCTCATTCGCTCCCTAACTGGAAACATTTCGCAAAACTTAGTCTTTCTTAAACAGGACTATTCGGGGATTACGTTTAACTTCTCAGTTCTGTTTTCTTTAATTATAAATGTCCTATTACCAAGCGTTATACTAATAGTTTTTTATCTTGTTGGTTCAAAAATAAAACTAATTTTCTTCAAAAAAGATGAAGGAATCACTGATGTCTTTGTAGGAATCGCATTCGGATATATTTTTACAGCATCTGGAATTCTTGTACTT
>OBEQ010179366.1_pt1 | contig 11923 bp, 11 predicted proteins | sample 1670901 | NCBI WGS metagenome assembly OBEQ01 (sample SAMEA104232315, study PRJEB22302) | groundwater metagenome | biome: forest; feature: aquifer; material: groundwater | place: USA | collected 2011-08-07 | depth 5.4 m | reverse complement strand
GCCAGCCACGCCCCCCGGCAAGGCTGGCGATGCCGGGCTACTAGACGCCGCCAAACAGAAATGATGAAGACGCGGGCATGAGGGCGAGTCTGACCGACGGCTGCGGGTGCTTTCCCACCGGTCGTCACTACGCCGGAATCGCGCACCTTCTTCGCGCGGTCGTCCGCGGGCTCGCCGACGAGCTCGGAACCGCCGAGGCGCCGTGGCTGGACATCCCGGTCGCGCTCCTCGACGTCGAGACCACCGGGCGCGATCCGTCGAGCGATCGCGTGGTCGAAATCGGCATCGCGGTCGGACGCGGCGGCGACGTGATTGCACGGTACAACTGGCTCATCAATCCAGGCGTTCCCATTCCTGACGAAGCGCAAAAGATCCACGGCATCAGTGACGATCAGGTGAAAGACTCGCCGCGCTTCGAGGCCATTGCGCACGAGGTTGCGGCGGCGCTGTCGAGCTGCATTCCAGCCGCCTACAACGCCGCATTCGACCGTGCATTCCTCCACGCCGAGTTCGCGCGCGCCGCGCTCCTCGCAGGGCAAGCGATGGGCGCGACGGGTGCGCGCACGGACGTGCCGGCCATGCGCCGCGACATCGAGTGGATCGATCCGCTCGTCTGGGCCCGCGAAATCCAGCGAGAGGAGAAGAGCAAGGCGCTCGGCGAGGTAGCTGCACGCTTGGGGGTCAAGCTGGAGACGGCTCACCGGGCGATGGACGACGCGGAAGCAGCACTACTTGTATTCTACAAGCTCGCGAAAGACATGCGCGTCCCGCGTGCGTACGGCGCGGTCGTACGCGAGCAGCGGCGACTCGCCCTCCTGCAGCAGGACGAGCGGCGCTTCTGGCGTTGAACGCCCGACGCGCTCAAGAGCTCACCCCGCAAGTCAGGCGCTCTACGCGAAGGGGAGCCAGACGCGGAAGGTCGTGCCCTCGTCGAGGGTGGACGTGACGGAGATGGTTCCTCGATGCGCCACCACGAGCTCGCGCACGATGAAGAGACCGAGCCCGAGCCCAGTCGCCCCCCGAGGTGTCGAACCATGCCGGAAGGGATCGAAGAGGACGGGCAAGAGCGTCGCGGGGATGATGGCGCCCCAATTGTGAACCTCGATGCACGCGCCGTCGTTCTCTTCGTGGACGTGCACCCAAATCGGGCGTTGAGCTCCACCGTGCGTAATGGCGTTGCCAACGAGGTTCTGCACGACCTGCCCAAGTCGATCGTTGTCCCAAGAACCGTCCTCGCGGCCGTCGAGTGAGAGCTCTACCTTGATTCCAGGATTGGCACCCCGGGCCTCCTCCACGATCGACAGAACGATGGCGTGGAGATTCGCAGGGCCTCGAGCAATGGGAATTCCCCCGGCAAGTCGAGCGCGCGTCAAATCGAGGATCTGCTCGATGAGGCGGTTCATCCGATGACCTGCCGACGCGATGCGTCTCGCAACTTTGATCTGCGATTCGTTCAGGTTTTCGTGCCGTAGAAGGAGTCCCGCTCCGGTGATCATCGTAAAGAGGGGATTTTTCAGATCGTGCCCGAGGACGCCCACGAAAGTGTCTTTGAACCAGTCGTTTCGCTCGCGCTCATCCTGCAGGCGCCTCTCCTCAGTAATGTCGCGCAAGACGATGATGGCGTGGCTCACCAGGCCGTCGGCGTTTCGCAGCGGAGCCGCATTGACGCTCAGGACGCGATTCGGCCCGCTCTCTCCCACGACTTCGAGATCCACGACGGCCTCCCCCTGCTCGAGAACTTTGCGAAATGGGATTTCCACCTGGTCGGCAACGTTGGGTACGACCTCTCGAATCGCACGGCCGAGGTGTTCGTCCACGGCTCGGCCATTCATTTCGGCGAGAGCTTCGTTGACCCGCAAAAAACGCAGGTCTCGATCGACAATGGCGATTCCGATGGGCGCATCGCGCACGACGGCATCGAGGATCGCGGCGGTCTCTTCGCGCTCCCGATGCAGGCGCTGACGTTCGCTGATGTCTCGAATGATGCTGAAAAGGAGCTTCTCTCCGCCGACGCTCGCGGCGAACGAGCTCACTTCGACGGGAAACACACTGCCGTCGCTACGGCGATGCAGAGTTTCGAAGAGAACTCCCGATTCCGCCTGGGCCATTTGGCCTTTGACGATGGCTCGATTGTCGGAACGGAGGTCGAAGATCGTCCTAGAAAGGAGCGCTTCACGACTATAGCCGTAGGCGCGAAGCGCCGCTTCGTTCGCATCGACGATCTGGCCCGTACTCGGATGGATGAACAACGTGATGTCGCGCCCTTGCTCGGCGAGGAATCGGTATCGGGCGAGTATGGTGTTGCTCGCGCGCAGGCGTTCTTCGGTGCGACGCTGCTCGGTGACATCGACGACGACCGCGAGAACACTGTCGACGACGCCGGAGCGCGCGACCTCTGGAACGAGGCGCGAGTCGAACCAGCGCGTGTCTCCGTCCGGAGTACAAAACTCGAAGGTGATGCGGGCCGATGTTTCGCCGGCGAATACTCGGTGCAGCGCCGCATTCCACACCGCACATGTGTCGCCCGGCATCCCGAGCTCGACGTTCGTCTTGCCGATGAACTCGCGGCGCGGGATCCCGGTGACGCGCTCGATCGCGGAATTTACGTACAGGTGTCGCAGCGCGCGGTCGAAGCGCGCCACCACGACCGGCAAGGAGTCGGTGAGTTGGTCGTATTCGTGGCTCCGCGCTAGAACTTCAGCTTCGGCCCGGTCGAGATCGTAACGCGCGTGCACGCGCGCAGTCACATCGCGCAAAAACGAGATGTGCCGGCCAGGCGCCACGTTGGCTTTGGCCCGATACTCGAGAACGCGGGCGTTCCCATCTGGCCGCAAGAGCGAAAACTCGCCTTGATCGTGCCCGCGTTCGAGGAAGCTCTTCCACGCGGATTCCATGTCATAGCCAGGCTCCGCATGCGCGAACTCATCGATACGGTGACCGAGGAGCTGTGCGTAAGCTACGCCGAAGAGGTCGCAAGCGGCCGCGTTCGCGTCGACGTATCTCCGCTGATCGTCTGCAATCAGAACCGGATCAGGCAGATCGTCGAACGCTCGCGCGCGAAGGCGCGTGCGCGACGCGCCCGTATCCGATGGCCGATGATCTTCTGCGCCCCGCATGCTCTCCAGCCGAGAACTCCACGTTTAGTCGATGTTCACGGGCTGTCCAAACCCATTGCCCTCGAGGCCGCCGCGCCTTAGCGACACGAACAACCAGAGCCGTTCATCCCCGTCTTCGACGTACAGCCGCACGCTGACGAGGCAAGCCGCGCCGTGGAAGGGGAAGATGAATCGGAGCACCTCGTCGAGCTTGCGTGCCGATAGACCCGCATCGACCGTGGAGACAAACTCTTTTACGAGCACGCACGGCGCAAGGTCGTAGAAGCGCTTGCCGATGACTTCGTTCGCGGCGTGGCCCGACGACCAAGACTCGAAGGCGTTGTACGCCACGATGCGCGCCTCGCGGTCCAACTGGATCGCGCCGAACGGCAGCGCATCGAGCTCGTCTTTCGACAGCTGCCCGATGCGGGACAGGTCATCGGTGGAGAGCTGTCGAACGTCCCCGACCCAGCGCGGCGTCTTCTTTTCACTCGCCTCGACCGCCTTCACCAGTGAAAAGAGTGCATTGACGTCGAACGGCTTGGCCAAGCAGGCCACCGCGCCCGCCTCGAGCGCTTGTCGCCGCCATCCAGTCCGGCGTCCCGACAGTACCACGACGGGCATATCGGCAAGGTCGGCGAGCACACGCGCGACACCCAGCCCGGAGAGTCCGTCGACGTCGATATCGAGCAGCGCCATGTTGAACCCTCCACGCGTTGCCGCAGTGGTGAGCGCATCGACGCCGCCCCGCACGCGCGTGACCATATGCCCCTCTTTCTGGAGCGCGTCGTGCTCGAGCTCCGCGAGCTGATCGTTGTCTTCGAGAAGAAGAATGCGGCTGGCCATGAGCTCTCTCGGCGTGCAGGGCACATGCCCACCGAGAGGTCGAGCGTCGCTGGCAGATGCGTTCACCCGGCAGTACGCGGGAGCGCCATTTGTGAGTCGACCTTCGCCGTCAGACGCGAAGCCGGAACGGAGTCACGGGCGCTATTTCTTGGAGTGCGGCTTTGGTTTCGAAGCCGGCTTGTTGCCATTCAGCTTGTCGCAGGCGTCGCCGCTCTTGAGGTAGTCGCAGATCCGTTTGTAGATCGCCTGGGCGGCGGTGGCGTCCTTCTTCGTGCCTTTGCCGGTCTCGTAAAGAGCGGCGAGGGGCTCGCACATTTTGCCGTACCCGCTCGCGTCCGTGTCGCAAAGGCGCTTCGCCATCTTGAAGGCATCGTCGTATCGACCAAGCTGGATGAGGACATCAACGGCCGATTGGCAAACATATCCCGGCTCCGCTTCACAGAGCTTCGAGTATATGCGGAACGAGCGTTCGAGATCTTTCGGCGCATTCGCTCCAAACTGGAGCTCCCGCGCAAAGTCTTCGCAGACTTTCGCATCCCCGCTCTGGCAGGCCTTCGCGAAAAAATCGATGCCCTTCGCCGTGTCTTTCGGGACGCCGGCACCGCTCAGGTACGCGATCGCGGTGTTGCTGCACGCGTTGCTGTCGCCGAGCGAGCAGCCACGGTTGAACGCGCGAAACGAGCTCGCGAGGTTGAACGTCGTCGTGCTGAATTCTTCGCGCAGTGCGTAACCCAAGGAGCCACAACCCGTACCACTCCCCATGTCGCACGCTCTCTTGAAGAGCTCCACGGCCTTGACGAAATCCGCGACCTTTTCTTTTTCCTTGGAACCCGGCGGCTTCAGCGAACTGCCCCAGCCAGAGCAGGAATCGGCATGGCCCGCCTCGCATGCCTTTTTGAAAAAGGGAATGGACTCCTCTTTTTCCAAGAAGAGAGCATGGTTGTAGCAAGATCCGAGATTGCCCTTTTCGCACTGTGTTTTGCAGTCGGGGCTCAGTATTTCGCAGAGATAACCCTCTTCCTTCGCGGTACGCGTGCAGATGCCGTTCGCGAATTGGTAGCCGGTCTGACAGGGATTCTCTTCGCCCTTTGGCTTGCTCTCCGCTTTTGCCGGCGGCGCGTCCGAGCCGGCAGCTTTCCCGGCGATGGGGGTCAGCTCCACGCGGAGCGGTGCACGGCACTCCGGCGGCGGCGCATCAGCGTCCGGGTTCGAGGTGCGGCACGCTTCGAGCGAGCCGTCGGAGGTCGACGCATTGCGCGAGGCCTCGCTCTTCGCCGAACCACTGGCGCTGAAGAGCTCCGCGACCGCCGCCACCTTGCCCCCGGATCCGGTGGCCATCGAGAACGCGCCGACGGAGGCGCTCTGGAGGTAATGGGTCGCCCCCTCGCAGGTTCCCTGCAGCTCGTCGCGTTGCACGTTCCCTACGACCGTCGTGCGCCGCCCGACGTACACGAGTCCGAGATCGATGCTGCGCCCGGATTGAACGTCGCTCCCGAACTTTCCGGCGCTGAGTGGCAAGTTGACCTTGAGTTCGTCGATTCCCTTCATCTGCACGACTTGCTCTTTGCGACTCACCCCCGCGTAGTCGTAGGCGCCCTCTTTGAGCTTGCAGGTCGATAGAACGCGCAACGCGACGCAATCGTACGCCACGATCACGACGCCTTTCTTCATCGCTGCTTCGAGATCGACGCGTGCGTCCGGTTCGAGATCGATGATGAGCGGCTTCGCTGACTTCGGTGTACCCGTGCATGTCGGCGGTGGCCCTCCGATCGCATTCGTCGCCGTAAAATCCTTGGGACGGACCACGTCGCCGGCTTGCCCTCCACAAGAGATGACAAGGGTTGCGATCAAAGAGGCGCAAAAAAGTCTGCTCATGGTCGGCATGATATGACGTCCGTGCGGGAAGTGGCGTATTCTTCTGGCGCGAGAGTCGCGGCTACTTGTCTGCGAAGCTCGAAGACTTCGGCGCCCCGGCTCTTCGTTCCCGTCCCTTTACTCGGCGGTCTTGCGGAGCGTCTCGTCGCCGTCGGGGACGTTGAGCTCCGGATCGATGAGCGAGCCGATATTGTTCACCGTGCCATCGCGTCCGCCGAGCTGCCCAGTTTGCTTTTCGAGGAAGTTCCACTCGAGAAACTTCAGGATCGAGGAGTGCTCCATCTGGACGTGCGAGACGTATCCGTTGGGGCTCTTCCGGGCGAACTTCCCGAGCGCGATGATGGGAACGCGTGTACCCATGCGCCGGCCATCGGACGCGATCGGCGGCGATTTGTGGTCGTAGTAGCCGCCTCCCTCGTCCCAGGTGATGAGGACGAGCGTGTTGTTCGCGTAAGGCGACTTCATGATCGTGTCGACCGTGCGCTGGATGAACTCCTGGCCGCGCGTGAGTGTGCCGAACGCGGGGTGCTCGTTCATGGCCGTGGGCGCCTTCACGTAGACGACGTTCGGCAATGCCTTGGCGGCAACGTCTTTTGCCAGCCGGTCGTAGTCGTGAATGTACGGTGAATCGTCGCCGAATTGCTCGTAGTACTTGAACGGATCGTCCGACGGGTCATAGAGACAAGCGACGGACGTGAGCTTGGTTTGCCTGAGGAGCGCCGGGCAATCCGCTTCGACGGGAGTAGCGCACTGCGAGCCTGCTGCCCGCGCGGCGTCGTATCCCACGTGGTAGTAGCCGAAGCCGCGCTTCGGATTTTTTTGGATGAGCAGATCGGCGATGGTCGTCTTTCCTTTGAACACGCCCTTCTTGGGCTTGTTCGGGAGCGCGGAGATCTGGCAATCGGCGCCTGCGCGATCGGGGAAAATCCCGTTGTCTTTGAACTCGAACTGAGCGCGCGCGAGGAACATGTCGTTGGACGACGTCTGACCGATGATGGGCTGGAAGTAGTTGTCTCCGATGGCCCCCTGCCGCGCGAACGAATGGTACGTGGCGACCGACTCCGGCGGAGACACCGCGAAATTGCCGATGCGGCCGCAAAGACCGTTGGCCAGCACGCTCCAATCGACGTACCGATCCATCTTGCAGGTGCCCCCGCTGTCCGCGTGGGGAGCCGTCGCGTCGATCGAGCCGTAGTCGGCGTCACTGCAGTGCATCTCGTAGTACTCGCACTCCGACGAGTGCTCGCGGTCGCCGAGGACGTTGAACTCGTCATTGAGTGGCTCGGGCCAGATGGGCGCGTAGTGCGCGCTCCAGATACGACCCGGAGCGGCCTCGCAGCACTCGGGACCATCGTGGCAGTTCGGGTTCGAGTCCGTTTCGGCTTTGCAGTACTTGCCGAAGTAGGCGTCGAACGTGTGGTTCTCCTGCACGATGAGAACGACGTGCTCGATGGGCGTGGCGGTCGCCTTGGTGAGGTTCTCGTCGTCGGAGTCAGACGAGGAGGCGGCGCTGCAGCCAATCGAGAGGAGCGTCGCAAGCCCTGCAATCCCGAAGCGCGAAGTTCTCATCATGCCCGCGCTCAACGCACGACGTGTGCCAATGTGCGACACTTTGCGCACTGTGTAATTTCATATAGATAGGTACATGTCGGCTCGAGGGGCTTGGGGATCTCGATCCACCGCACCAGGAAAAATCCGTCCGACCCCGACCCCGAACCCGACCCGACCCGACTCCGAACCCGAACCCGAACCCGAGCTCGACTACGCCGCCCACAGTCGTTCGGCCAACCCTCGCGCCAGACCACGCGCATCGGCGCGGGTCGGAAGACCCGCAAATGCGCGCAATGCGGGAGAAGCTTCGCGATCCGCCATCGCCACGAGACGTGCGACGGCGCGGCGCCGAGCGCGCGCAACCGATCGGCGCGCGGACGCGGAGAGCGTGCGATCGGCCCAATGCGCGATCTCCCACGACAGCGCCGCATGCGCGAGCTCGTCCTCGGCGATGCCGGCCATGATCGCGCGAACCTCGGGATCGCGCGCGTGCGACGCCTGCCACGCGTTGAGCAGTGCGCCGAACGTCTCGCGTACGCATCCCTCGATCGCGTTCTCGCGCGCGAGCGCCCGCAGCGACCGCGCGGCCATCTGTCGAACGCGCGGAGCACTCGGCACACCGCCGTATCGACGCGCGAGACGTGCCATCGCAGCCGCGTGTCGTCGCTCGTCGCGAGCGCTCGCACGCGCCGCCCTCACGAGCTCCGAAGGAGCACCGTGCAGAGCGAGCTCGGCCGCGAGCAGGAGAAATGCGTGCACCGACGCGGCCTCGAGCTGCGCGAGATCGGCAAAGTAGGCCCCCACCGCGGTCGCCCCACGCGAACGTTCCAAACGCATCCCCGCCGGCCGCCGCCCACCTCCGCTCGGACATCCGACGCACTCGAACACGACCTGGGCGTCGGTGGGTGTGTAGCTCCCGTCCGTGCAGCCTTTGCCCTCCACGAGGACGCAGTTCCAAAGCCCAGAACCGTTGGCGTCATCCGGCGCACCGTCGGCCTGCATGGGAACGACCTGACAGCCCGTGGCGGTCAATCCCTCGTTCGCGAGGCCGCAGGGAAGCTCGTAGTGGCAGATCTCTTCGCGGTCCGATCCCGCATCGAACGCGCTGATCGACGCCCAGCATGAGGTCTCGGCTTCGTTGATTCGCGCGTCACTCACCACGATGTCCGGCGGTGGAGGCGTCTGGTCATCATCGGAGATCGAACTCGCGCCCTTCGCCGCGGCACGAGGAGGGTCGGCCTTCGTGCAGGCGATCCAAATGCAAGGGACGCCCAGAGAAGCGGTAACCAGCTGAAAGCAACGAGCGAGACGGGCAGCCCGGCGTTTAAGCATAGGGTCGAAGAGATTGGCGTAGCTCGGTTCTGCACGGGGCGCAAAGAACCGCTGTCCTCGGCACGCGGTGGCCTCGCCGCTGCGTCGTGCATGGAAGTCCGCCACTGGCGCGTTCGCGTAGCGAGTCTCCGTATAGCCCGCGCGGCCTTGACCCGGTGGCGCAAGAAGGAGCGGGCCGAAGTTCAAGAAATGCCAATGGGGCAATCCTGGAAGACGAGAGCGCGCCGGCGGAGGCGGACGACGCCGACCGTGAGGTGACTCACTCTCTGGGCGCAAGCCTCTTCAGAAACTCGGCCAGCCCTTCCACCGACCAGGGCTTCGTGAGGACGAGACAATCCCCGAGCGTCGCGAGCTCCGACGGGCCCAGCGCCTCGGGGGTAGCGGTGACGAAGGCGATCGGCAAGTCCGGGTCCGCTTGCCGCAGCGCCTGCGCGAGCTCCACGCCCGACATGACGTAGATGTTCAAGTCCACATCGAGCAGGGCTCCGTCGAACGCGCTGGGCTGAAAGCTCGCGAGCGCTTCGCGCGGATCGCCGAAATCGGTGACGGTCAGCTCCAATCGCGAGAAAAGCGCCAGCGTCCCCAAGTGGCGCCGCAGCGCAGAACGCACGAGAGCGAAGTCGTCTACCAAGAGCAGGCGCAGGTGCGTCACTTGTCGCTCCGCGGGGTGAGTTCGGGTACCCGAACCATCAGACATGTCCGTCTCGATACCGTCAAGCGTCCAATGCGTCGCAAGCGCCAAGTCGCGCCACGCCACCGAACGACGCCCGATCCGCTCGCCGCCAGGATCGGTGCCCGCATTCGCTCTTTTCGGAAGGAGCAACGCTTCTCGTTCGACGCGTTCGTGGAGGAGACCGGCCTCGGACGGGGCTATGTCTCGGAGTTGGAGCGAGGGCTCGTGGTCCCGACGGTCGCGACCCTCACGCGTGTCGCGCGGGCGCTCGAGCTCACCCTTGCCGATCTCGTGGTCGGCGAGACCGAGAGGGAGCGCCTGTTCGAGGACACGCGCGGGATGCCGGATCCGCGTGTCCGCCAGCTGCGGGCAGCCGCGTTGCAGATCCGCGCGGAGTACGTCGCAGAGGCCGAGAGGGCGCTTCTCGTGGCGGACGTGGCAAGGCCCAAGCGCACGCGGTGATCGTCACGGCGTCCGTGCACCTGGCCTTCCTCATGCATGCACTATGCATGTATGGGTAGGGGCATAGTACTCCAAATAGTGCTACTGTGGGGGCATGCCGAGGACTCAGAAGGTCAGTGTCGCGCTACAGAAGGACGCGCTCGTCATGGCGAAGAGGGCCGCCGCGGCCGAGGGGTTGAGCCTCTCCGGTCTCCTGATGAAGTTGCTGAACGCCCATTTCGAGCGGCAGGCGAGGTTTGACAGCATGGGGCGTTTCATCGAGAAGCATGCGCCAAACGTACGCGTGACTGAGGAAGACATGCAGGCCATCCGCGATGAAATGACCGCGCCACTCAAGCCCGTTCGTCGTGGGAGGCGAAAGCGAGCTGCATGATTGTCTTTGACACGGGCGCGCTCGTCGCACTCGAGCGGCGCAAGCAGCGGGCAGTGCAGATCTGGAGCATCGCAAGGAGGGACAAGATGGATATCGTCGTCCCTGGCGCCGTCATCGCGGAGTGGTGGCGTGAACGATCGGACGCGAGAGAGAAGATCATGGCCGGAATCACCGTCGAGCCCGTCGACGGGCGGCTCGGAATAGCTGCCGGGGAGGCTATCGCCGCTACGCCGGGGGCAACCGTCGTCGATGCCATCGTGATGGCTCTGGCTGCGCGGGTCGGTGCGACCGTCGTCACATCCGATGTCGATGACCTCGAGGAGTTGCGAGCCTTCTTTCCGGGTGTTCGCGTCCTATCGATCTGAGCAAGTCTCGAAAACGGCGAGGGAGGCCTGCACGTGGCCGACAGAACGCGGCCTTCGCCTTCGCGAGAGTCGCCCGGCTGAGTCGAGACGAAGAAACGGCGGGGATCGCCCCGCCCGGTAGACCCCGTCCGGTAGACCCTATCCTCCGGACAACGCATCGCGCTATGTTCGCCCCCATCGGAGGCCCCCCGTGTCCCAGACCCTGGAAATCAAGCTCAGCGATACGCAAAAAGTCGATTGCGCCGTCGTGACCGGCAGCGAGGGCGAGAAAGCGATCGACATCGCCCAGCTTCGCGCAAAAACCGGGCTCGTCACCCTCGATCCCGCCTTCATGAACACCGCCTCGACCAAGAGCGCGGTCACGTTCCTCGACGGTGAAAAAGGGATTTTGCGCTACCGGGGCATTCCCATCGAGCAACTGGCCGAGAAGAGCACGTTCGTCGAGACCAGTTTTCTTCTCATTTACGGGCATTTGCCCAACGCGAAAGAGCTCGACCACTTCTCGACCTTGCTCACCCGCCATTCGCTCATTCACGAAGACATGAAGCACTTTTTCGAGGGCTTCCCCCCGACGGCCCATCCAATGGCCGTGCTCTCCTCGATGGTGATGGCGCTCTCGACGTACTACCCCGAGGCGCTCGACGTCGAGAACAAGCACATGACGGACATCACGATCGCGCGCCTCCTTGCGAAGGTGCGAACGATCGCCGCGTTCGCCTACAAGAAGAGCATCGGCCAGCCGATGGTTTATCCCAAAAACTCGCTGAAATACTGCGCGAACTTCATGTACATGATGTTCAGCGTGCCGGCCGAGCCCTACGAGGTCGATCCGGAGATCGAGCGGGTCATGAACTTGCTCCTCATTTTGCACGCCGACCACGAGCAGAATTGCTCGACCTCGACGGTACGCCTCGTCGGCAGCGCGAAGACCAACCTTTTCGCGTCGATCAGCGCGGGCATCTGCGCCCTTTGGGGGCCGCTCCACGGCGGGGCGAACCAAGAAGTCATCGAGATGCTCGAGCAGATTCGAGCCAATGGCGGCGACGTGAAAAAGTACGTCGCCTTGGCCAAGGACAAGAACAGCAACTTCAGGCTCATGGGCTTCGGCCATCGCGTTTACAAAAACTTCGATCCGCGCGCGAAGCTCATCAAAGCGGCGGCGGACTCCGTGCTCGGGAAAAAAGGCATCAAGGACCCACTCCTCGACATCGCCAAAGAGCTCGAAGAGGCGGCGCTCAAGGACAGCTATTTCGTCGAGCGGAAGCTCTACCCGAACGTCGATTTCTACTCCGGTATCATCTACCGCGCGCTCGGCTTCCCCACGAACATGTTCACCGTCCTCTTCGCGCTC
>OBEQ011641950.1_pt1 | contig 11926 bp, 8 predicted proteins | sample 1670901 | NCBI WGS metagenome assembly OBEQ01 (sample SAMEA104232315, study PRJEB22302) | groundwater metagenome | biome: forest; feature: aquifer; material: groundwater | place: USA | collected 2011-08-07 | depth 5.4 m | reverse complement strand
TGGGCAATGAGACCCTATGGACTGATGCTGGTGTGTCTGGCTTTCGGTTTGGTGTTCGTGACCGGGTGCGGGGTCGATTATGGCAGCGGGGGTCCTAGCCCGCATTATTCATTAGCACTTCTGCTGTAATCGCCAATGTTTGGGCGAGAGGCGCGGGGCCAGAGGCTAGGGGCGACCAGAAAGAATGTCTTTCCTCTCGCCTCGTGCCAATTGCCCCTCGCCCGGCTTCTATACGATTTCGCGACGAACCGTCATGAATAATGCGGGCTAGTGGCGGGACGTTTGCCATCAGCACGACCGTGAGACCTTCGACATGGTCGGGAATGCCGATCCCTCGACGCCGGCCACCGCTAGTCGTAAATGACGACGGCAGTGTCGCTGCTGTTGTTTCTACGACTCCTCTCCTGCCAGGGGCAGCCGCAGCGTCGGATATCTACGTCCGGGCGTTGCCCTAGCCGGTAGAGCTTCCTCTCCCGGCATGGTAGCATCAACGCGCCATGCCGCTTTCTCGATTTCATCCTCTCATTGCCGAATGGTTTCACAGGCAGGTTGGCACACCCACCGACGTGCAGGAGCAGGCTTGGCCGGTCATTCAATTGGGGGCAGATGTTCTGATTGCCGCGCCGACTGGTTCCGGCAAGACCTTCGCGGCCTTTCTCTCCTGCATCGATCGTCTCTTCAAGCAAGCTCTCGCGCGTGAACTCGACGACCATACGCAGGTGCTCTACGTCTCTCCGCTGAAAGCGCTCAGCAACGACATCCAGAAAAACCTCCAGCAACCGCTGGCTGAAATCGGTACCGCAGCGTTGTCTGCCGGGCTCTTAATGCCGGAACTCCGCGTATTGATCCGCACCGGTGACACGCCGATGAGCGATCGCCAGCAGATGCTCAAGCGGCCTCCTCATATCCTCGTCACGACGCCGGAGTCGCTCTTTATTTTATTGACGGCAGAGAAGAGCCGCCGATTACTGCGGACGGTCCGAACTGTCATCGTCGATGAAATCCACGCGGTTGCGCCGAATAAACGCGGCGCCCATTTGGCTCTGTCGCTGGAGCGATTGGAAGCGCTGACGCTCACTAAACCTCAACGCATCGGGCTCTCCGCAACGCAACGGCCGATCGGAACCATCGCCCGATTTCTGGTCGGCAATCGTGAACCTTCAGCCTGCACCCCTGCTTCCCTCACGGTTCCCTGCACCATCATCGACGTGGGCCATAAGCGTGAGATGGATCTGGCCGTGGAGGTGCCGAAGGATGAACTGAGCGCCGTGGCCACGAACGCGATTTGGGCCGATGTCTATGATCGTGTCGCTGAGCTGGTCCGCCAGCATCGTTCGACCTTGGTGTTCGTCAATACGAGGCGCCTCGCTGAACGAGTGGCGCACTCTCTGGAAGAACGACTGCGGGACTTAGGCGCCGACGTCGTCGCGGCGCACCACGGCAGCCTCTCGCGCCAGATTCGCTTGTCGGCGGAAGAACGGCTCAAGAGCGGCAAGACGCGTGTCGTTGTCGCCACGGCCTCGCTGGAACTCGGCATCGATATTGGCGCCGTAGATCTCGTCTGTCAGATCGGCTCGCCACGCGCGATTGCCACCTGCTTGCAGAGGGTTGGCCGGGCCGGTCACTGGATCAAGGCCATTCCCAAAGGCCGTCTGTTTGCGATGACGAGGGATGACTTGCTCGAATTCGCGGCGCTGATACGTGCAATTCGAACAGGAGTCTTGGATTGCATTACCGTGCCGTCGGCGCCGCTCGATATTTTGGCGCAACAGTTAGTGGCAGCAGCGGCGACACAGGCTTGGCAGGAAGATGAGTTGTTCGATCTTTGCCGGCAGGCCGATCCCTATCGGGCCTTGGTTCGTTCGGAATTCGATCAGGTGTTGCGGATGTTGGCGGACGGGATTGCAACCAATCGCGGGCGGGGTCTGGCCTATCTGCATCATGATCGGATCAATCGCCGTATCAAAGGCCGGCGTGGGGCGCGATTGGCGGCGATCACGTCCGGTGGGGCCATCCCGGACACCGCGAACTATGCCGTGGTCGTGGAGCCAGAGGGTACGGTCGTGGGATCGGTCGATGAAGACTTTGCAGTGGAGAGTCTGGCCGGCGACATCATGTTGTTGGGCAATACGTCCTGGCGGATCAAGGGCATAGAGATGGGCAAGGTGCGGGTGGAAGACGCCCACGGAGCACCGCCTAACATTCCCTTCTGGCGCGGTGAAGCGCCGTCGCGGACGGCAGAGCTATCTGCTGAGGTGTCGTCGCTACGGCAAGAGATTGCGAACAAGCTCGCTCCTTCTTGTCCCGCTGTCGGTTCTGAGTCTTTACCCATCACCCATCACGCATCGCTCATCACGTGGCTCAAACAAGAATGTGCCTTAGATCAACGTGGCGCGGAACAAGCTGTCGCCTATATCACCGCTGGAATCGCGGTCTTGGGAACCGTACCCACACAGCAGACGATCGTCGCGGAGCGGTTCTTCGATGAAAGCGGCGGGATGCAGTTGGTCTTGCATACGCCGTTCGGGGGCCGGATCAACCGGGCCTGGGGTCTCGCCTTGCGGAAGAGGTTCTGCGTGACCTTCGATTTCGAATTACAAGCTGCGGCGACGGACAACGGGATCGTCATCTCGCTTGGCGAGAAGCACAGCTTCCCGCTCGATTCGGTGTTCGGGTTCCTGCACAGCCATACGCTTCGTGAGGTCTTGCTTCCCGCCGTGCTCCAAGCCCCGATGTTTATGACGCGCTGGCGCTGGAATGTCAGCCGCGCGTTAGTGTTACTGCGTTTCTCCCATGGCAAAAAGGTCCCTCCGCAGATTCAACGGATGAAGGCGGAGGATCTGCTTGGCGCTGTTTTCCCCGATGCGATGGCCTGTCAGGACAATATGATCGGCGAGCGGACGCGCCAGATTCCGGATCATCCGCTCGTGAAGGAGACTTTGCGGGACTGTTTCACCGAGGCGATGGATCTCGACGGATTGACTGCGCTCCTCAAACAGATTGAAGCCGGGGCCATTCGCTGCGTGGCGGTCGATACGCCGATGCCGTCTCCGTTCTCGCACGAGATCTTGAATGCCAACCCCTATGCGTTTCTCGACGATGCGCCGTTGGAAGAGCGGCGGGCACGGGCGGTGGAGATGCGGCGTACGCTTCCGGCTCAGTTGGCCGGCGAGGTCGGGGCGTTGGACCCGGCAGCGATTGAGGAGGTGCAGCGGGAGTCGTGGCCCGTCGTGCGCGATCCGGATGAATTGCACGATGCCCTGCTTACGTTGCTCTGGCTGCCGGTCGAAGAGGTGAAGGATTGGGCACTCCACCTGCCGCGCTTGGTCGAAGAGGGGCGCGTAGCCGAATTGGTGGCGAGAGGCGAGGGGCGAGAGGCAAGGGGGTGGGTAGCCAAGGAAAATCAGGTCCGAGTTGAAACGATGTTGGCGAATGGCGACGAGGCGACACTCGATGCCATTGTCCAAGGGTGGATGGAATCCATTGGCCCAACGACGGCGATCGAACTCGCGACGCGATTGCATCGTCCGACTCAGGCGATTGATCAATCATTGGTTCGCCTTGAAGCATCAGGCCAAGTCCTCCGCGGCCAGTTTCGATCTAACTCAGCACTCAGAACTCAGCACTCAGAACTGTCGGGCACCGGAGTGCCCGAATGGTGCCACCGCAGACTGCTGGCGCGAATCCATCGTTTGACCATCGGCAGACTGCGAAAAGAAGTTGAGCCAGTGACCGCGGTCGAGTTCATACGATTTTTGTTTCAGTGGCAACATGTTTCCCCTGGGTCGCGTCTGCATGGCGAGGCCGGTCTCTTGGACGTCGTCGCGCAGTTGGCCGGATTCGAAGCGGCAGCCTCGGCCTGGGAGCCGCATGTGCTTCGCACGAGGCTGGCAAAGTATGAACCGGAGTATCTGGACCGACTCTGTTTGAGTGGTGCGGTGAGCTGGGGTAGGCTGTCTCCTCATCCACGGCTTGCGCAGGCCGGCGAACTTGAACGACGCCGGATTATCCCGACGAGTGTGGCGCCAATTAGCATCTTTCCACGAGAGGAGAGCGAATGGTTAAAAGAGGCTTTTCACGATGACGCCGCATCACATGGTCCTGATCCGTTTGCCCAGTTGAGTTCCGTGGCGCAAGACCTGCGTCGCACCTTGCAAGAGCGAGGGGCAAGTTTCTTTGCCGACCTTGTGCGAATGACCAACCATCTTCCGACAGAAGTGGAAGAAGGGCTCTGGGAACTCGTGGCCGCCGGGCTGGTCACGGCCGATGGCTTCGATAATCTTCGTGCCCTTATGGACCCGCGTCGCCGCCGTGCGGAAGGACGGGAACGGTCTCGCCGGCCTCGACACTCAGCGGGGCGTTGGGCGTTGCTCCGAAATGTCATTGACCGTCCGTTCTCAGCACTTAGCACTCAGCACTTCCCTGTCGAGCCCGTCGCGCGCCAATTGTTGTGTCGCTACGGAGTCGTCTTCCGTGATCTGCTGGCACGTGAGTCTCTGGTTCAGTCCTGGCGCGATCTGCTGGTGCAGTATCGTCGGATGGAGTTGCAAGGCGAGATCCGTGGGGGGAGGTTTGTGAGCGGCTTTACAGGGGAGCAATTTGCGTTGCCGGAAGCCGTCGAATCGTTACGGGCGATGAGAAAACGGAACGAGTTGGGTGCTGCCTCTCACGACATTAAACTGTCTGCCAGCGATCCGTTGAACCTCGCAGGAGTCATCTTGCCGGGTTCGCGCGTGCCTGCGGTGCCGTCGAACTTCGTGGTGTTTCGTGACGGGGCCGTGGTGCGAGCCGTTTTGGGTCGAGAGGCTGCGGACAGACCGAACGAGCAGATCGAGTGGAGCGGACGGGCCAATCGGGTTAGGCAGGAATAGCGAGCAGGGGGCAGCGCGCGCCACGGACCACCCGTTCGGTGGTGCTTCCGCGAAGCAGGTCGAACAGGCTGGTATGTCCTTCAGTCGTCATCACGATCAGGTCCACATCGAAATCCGCGCCTGCGGCTAAGATCCATTCGACCGGATCGCCCTTGGCGACGAGCGTGTTCCACATCCAGCCGGGGCGCTCGGGATGAGTAAATTTTGGGGGATTGGCTTCCTTCCCAAGGTGCACTAGCTCGAATAAGACCTTCTCGCTGTCCAGCGTGCTCGCCAGGGCTGCGGCAAGATCGATGGCTGGTTGTGGGTGCGGCTTATGGGCGAGCGGGATCAACACCCGGGTCAGGTTCGTGCGACCGGTCTCCGCTGAGACAAATCCCGCGACGCCGGCTGGGACAAAGAGCGTCCTCGCGTGGGTGCCGCGAGCCACGGGCTCGGCGACTGCGTGGTGCGTGAGCCGAGCAAGGCCTTCACGCTGGTGCGTAGACAGCACTAACAGCTCTGTCGGGTGCGCTGTCAGCTGTTGAAGAATGGCGCCCGTGGCATCGTCTGCGACTGCGCGGATACGTTTGATCTGGACGCCCAACTTCGAGACATCTTCCTTCGAACTGCCTTCCGGCAAGATTCCCCAGCGAGCCAGGAGTGGCCGGATGCGAGGGAAATCCTCGAAGACTTTGCGCTCGATCGTCGGATCGACGTGCATCATCGTCAACTCGCCCTGCACGAGGCAGGTGAGCTTCACGGCATGGGCGAAGGCCGACGAGTCCGCGGCAGAGAAATCAGTGGGATGAAAAATCCGGCGAAATGGAAACATCGGAGTGTCGATTCTCCGTCAGCTGTCAGTGCGCCAGCGTCCGTAATCGGTGAATCTGGGCCTCATGATCCGACGTGGTCAGGACATCGAACGCCCCCTGGGCTTTTGCCTGAAAGGCCGACTGCTGGTCGCTGGGGACTCCCAAGAGGGTAGCGAGGGATGTGACATATTCCCCTTGTCCGCGGGCCAGGTCCTGCTCCAAGTTCGCTTCATTATACGTCGCAAAGGCAATGGCCTTATGTTCCGGGAGCAAGAGACCGTCCTCATTCCACCAGGCGTGGCCGGAGGTCGTGCCGGTGACGTTCGACGTCGTGTCTGTGAATTGCTTGACCGTTCCCTTGAGCGTGCAGCCTGCCGCGATCAGCATGAGCGTGGTCATGCAGACGAGGGTTGAGAGCCGAGTGGGGATCTGTCGCATGGTCGTCCTCCTTGCTATCCAGTGGGGTGGCCTCACACGTTGCGATTTTAACTATAGCAGGTGTGCGCCGATTCCACTATCCCACTAAGCGGTACGGTAGCGCGTGTCGTCTGTTGAGATGGGTGAGACGGATGAGAGGGGGAGTAGCCAGACTGTCCTTCTTGCTCGCAGAGGCCCCGCGATGATACGGCGGTCCCTCGATGCGCGCAGTAAAGGACAATCTGGATACTCCCCTTGGAGAGGTGATAAGAATCGAGACGTAGTTTGAGTGGTCCCCTGTGCTCTCGCAACGCGCGGTCTCGGAAGACCCTCGTTGGACACGCGCAGTGGGAGACCACCTAGCCCGCCCTCAAGGGAGATGGCAAATGGGGGAATAGACGCGCGCATTCGAGGATCAACCAGGCCGCCCTGCGAAGGGACTAGGTGAGCAAGCTCGGAGGGACCATTGTAGGGCGGTGCTCGCTTGGACGATGGCGTGTATCAGTCCGCCGAAGTTAGGCGGGTGAGAACGTTGCGGGCTAATTCAGGCCATTTGTCTAGGCGAGGGGGGAAGGAACCGTTGACTTTGCAAAAGCTCATAGCTAGGGTCACCGCTATCTAATACGGATGGTTGTGCTTGTCAGATACCTGGTGGATTAGGGGCAACAATCGAGGAGCAACAGTTGCAGGAAGATTTTGTTCCACTTGAAGATGTTCGTAAGTGTCTTGAAAGATCTGGCTACCTGCTTGAATCTCGCCTTGTTAGATCCCTTACCGATCTAGGCTACTTTGTTGAGCCCAATCAGATGATTCTAGATGTGCGAACTGGAAAGTCCAGGGAGATTGACCTAGTTGCGGAGTTTTTTCACTATGTCCCAGAGCGGCCCAAGATATGCGCACGGACTCACTTTGTAGTCGAGGCCTTGAATAATAGATTTCCTTTTGTGCTTACAACGCAACGCCCATATTCACCTGCAGCAAACTTTGAGAGCTATGTGAAATTTATCTGTACGCCAGATGTCAATCCTTTTGTCGAAGCAATAGATATTTATCAGGAGAAAGAAGCTCATTGGGACAATCTATTTTCGCAATACTGTGTGCTTACCAGGAAGAGTGGTGACAAAAACAAAGAACTCATGGCGTCACATACTGATGACGTCTATGGCTCATTGCTGAAGCTGGCTGAATACACCGAGGGTGAGATCAGTCAGTGGAATTTGAAGGAACTCAAAGAGGACGAATATTGGCGGTGGTTCTTCTGGCAGCCTATGCTTGTCCTGAGTGGTCAACTCATAGCTGTCAAGTTGTCCGAAGATGGTTCTCCAAAGTTGGAAGAAACCAACATGGGTCGTCTTGAATTCAACTGGCACGAAGGTGAGAAGCCCAAGACCACTGTGATCGACGTTGTAACAGAGCAATTCTTCCTAACGAGAACTGAGATGATTGTGAAGAAAGATGACGAAATCGAAGGGAAGATGTTTATGTTGCGGCAAGAACCATAAATGGCTGCAATGCAACCGCTTCGTTAGACCGGCTAAGCAGTGCTCTAGGGGGAGAGCAAAAATGGGCCTGGAGTCTTTGTTGGACTTGGAGGCGTTGGCAAGTGATTGAACACGCGCCAGCGTTCAGTCTGTCTGTGCGTACTAGCCGGTCAGTATACTCAATAGTTAGACATGCAGGGAGGCTCAATGCTGCTCGTGACCTTCGATTCCAACGTATGGCGCCCGATCGCAGGCCCATCACGGTTTCCAAACGGTTGAAACAAAGGGGTCGGGTTGAAACAAAGGGGTCGGGAGTCTTTGTTGGGAACGGATAAAGGTTCCAGGAACCGTTGATTGTTTACATGTCCTCAACCGTGGCCCGGCGGGTGTTCGCAGTCCGGTGGGCGGTCTTTGAACCCATTCAAGGAGGGTGTGTTATGCCGATCCGCATAAGATGCCGTAATCAATGGCCACATGGACCACAACTGATTGAGATTGCACCGACTCTCGTGTATTTTCAGGAAAATCGATGGTGTATTATACGGACAGGAAAGTGAAGATCTGCATCTTATGCGGATCCATCCAATCATTGTTAGCCCGCCCATCAAATGATGGAGTCGCAACGGTGAGTTTTTTCCGGCGATTTATACGCGTCCTACGGAATTGATCCCTAATCTCAATGAGCCCATTGCCCGCTTTCAATGTCGCCGAGAAGCCGGATGTAGGCTTTGTGGCATGTATCGAGGCCGGGGTGCTGGAGGCGCAGGCGCTTCTTCTCTTCGAAAGCATTCGACGCCACACAGGCCGTTTCAGGAACTGTGCCTTGTACGCCCTTTCGCCACGCGCTGGACATCCGATTTCCCTTGACACTCGGAAGAGACTCGCCGATCTAGGGGTCCATTATATCGACAAGCTCCTCAATATAGACTGTCAGGAGTATGGGTCTGCCAATCGGGTGGTCGCAGCCGCGACCATCGAAGATACGCGCCAACACGAGATATTGGTGATCCTGGACAGCGACACGCTTTTCCTGCGGGAACCGTCTGAATTTGTCCTGCCCCCAGATATTGATGTGGCAGTGCGGCCAGTGGATGTGAAAGGCATCAGTACCGGCGGCCCGGGGGACTCGTTCGACCCGTATTGGCATCACCTTTGTCGCTGTTGTGGCGTTGAGTATGGCCAGATCCCTTGGGGCGAGGCCTTCGTCGATCGTTCTCGCATCAAGGCAAACTACAACGCTGGTCTGGTGGTAGTCCGAACCAAGCTCGGCATCCTGCGCCGTTGGGCGGACTTCTTCTTCGCGTCCATCCAACAAGGTCTTCGGCCGCGCTCCGTGGCTAATTCCTTCCGGGCGGGTGCAGGTTGGGTCGAACCCGCGGCGAGCAAGCTGTGGGGCTCGAATCAGGCGGCCCTCGCCTTGGCGATCTGGAGCACCAGCCGGCGGGTTCGACAGCTGTCAGCGACCTACAATTATCCGTTACACCTGCACGACAAAATTGATCCGGTAGTGGCGCGCACACTATTGCCAAAGCTCGTGCACGTGCATTATCACTGGTTATTGGCGGAGGATGCGCTTCCGACGAATCCGCTCTTCCTTCCATCTGGACCTTTATCGGCCAGTCAGCAGGACTGGCTGCGCTCCGCGACTCCTATCGGCTGATACGGCGTTGTTTGGAGATGAAAAAGGTTCCAGGAACCATTGATTGCTCGTAAAGTGCCTGGCCCTCAGCGGAATTGAGACCCCCAGATGAATCGTCAGGAATATTGGAATCAGGTGTACCAGACCAAAGGGACGCAGGATGTCAGTTGGTATCAGCGCCGTCCCGACTTGTCGCTGGCGCTCATCGCTGCGTCTGGCGTGGGCAAGGGTGCAGCCATCATCGACGTCGGCGGCGGGGCATCCACACTCGTTGATTTCCTGCTCGATGACGGTCACACGAGGCTTGCGGTGCTCGACCTGTCCGGTGTTGCATTGAGCTATAGTCGCGTGCGACTTGGTGCACGCGCAGACAGAGTGGAGTGGTTCGAGGCAGACGTGACATCGTTCCAGCTGCCGCATCGTTTCGATCTGTGGCATGACCGCGCCGTGTTTCACTTCCTGACGGCAGCGGACGACCGTCGAGGATACGTGGCAACGCTGCGACGGACTTTGCAACCGGGCGGCACAGTTGTGCTATCTACGTTCGCACTGGACGGCCCGCCGAAGTGCAGCGGCCTTGATGTTGTGCACTACGATGAGCCGTCCATTCTTGCTGAATTGGGTGCGGAGTTTCAGCTTCAGGAGGTTCGCCGAGAGACCCACGTGACGCCTTGGCAATCCGAGCAGCATTTCATTTACTTTCGGTTTCAGTGGCAGAACGCATGAACGGAGTTGCTAAGGGGGATACTAGAGGGATAGTTGGTTTTTCTGGGACCTGAAAAAGATTCCAGGAACCATTGATTACCCCGTACCCCATCAGGCGTAAAGATACTTTGGATAGGGTAGTCACTCGATGAGAGAAAAAGGCTAGGAGGGTTAGATTGATGCGGCAAGCTGTGGAAGTCAGGAGGCTCCGTCATAGGCGAGCTAAAGCCATCGAGAAGTTGTTGGCCTTGCGGAAGCGGACTCGACGTGTTTCCGAGAAAGCGGTGCAGGCGGCGAGGAAACATAGATAACAAAACAAGATTGGGATCGGGTCTTGCAATCGCACATTTGGCGAGTTGGATTCATTCGCCTCGCTTCTCACGTTCCACATCATCATCGACATATACCATTCCAGGACTCCTGCCTGGTACGCGATAGGCTGGGCCGGCTTTGTAGCGCGGACAGCCTCGTGGGCCGTAGCAGTGTGTTTCGAAGCGCCACTTCACTATTGATGGATTCCAGTGGTCGAGAATGGTCTGCGTTGGCATCGTGAGGCCGAAGGGGCATTGCACGCACTCTGTCTCGCAAGTTCCCCGCTTCAGTCGGAAATGTCCTTGCTCACGGTACTGTTCTAGCGGCGGCGCGATACCACCGTCTGGACCAGGCGGCCAATCGCCAGGGTGTTTCCGTTCAATGAGTTGGAGTCCACTGACCGTGTAGAACTCCGCCCATTCTGTTTCAGGATCTGGCACAAGGACAGCCTGACCCATGGTTGAGTCACCGATGCGGAACTGGTGTTGCTCGTGGGCTTTGGGACCGATGGCCACTTTCATTCGATCGCGCGGCATACCATCCACCTCTCCGTCGAGGATCAGCGTATATCCTTGATACTGATGGGTCGGGACTTGATCGAACGAACGGATCAGGCGGATGCGAGCCTTGACGCTGATGATCTTGCCTGTGAATTGGATCTTATCCATGGATCTTTCGAGAGCAGCAGTTTTCGCATAGTACCTTGGCCGGCAGGGTAACGTCATGGGGTGGGTCTCCTGTCACGGCCTGCCGTCCGTCGATCTTGACAGCCTGCTGGTAGTGCAATGTGAATCGTGGTCGCGAAAGCATTGGCCATGGGAAGGCACAGAGGGGTCTGGACCCCTCAGATTCATTCGATTGACATTTCTCAGGCTTGTCGTTAGGTTCCGGTCTATAGAGTGAATGGTCGCTACGAGGAGGGTGGATTGATGCAGATTCAGGTTCATACAGACAACAACATCACAGGGCGTGAAGATGTCGTGAGCCTCGTCCAGTCCACGGTAGCGGGGGCTGTGGGCCGGTTTGGCGACCGGATTACCCGCGTGGAGGCTCATCTCAGTGACACAAACAGTCACAAATCGAAGGGTGACGACAAACGGTGTTTGCTCGAAGCCAGACTGGCCGGTCTCCAGCCTTTCGCGGTGAGTCATCAGGCAGCGACCATTGAGATCGCCGTGACAGAAGCCGCAGACAAGCTACAAAGGGCGATCGAAAGCAAAATTGGACGGCTCCAAGATCGATAATGCTGTGCGAGATGGTCACAAGGGCTTCTAACCCGCAATATTCATGAAGCATCTGCTACAAGCGCGGATATGCGGCTGTGACGGGCAGTCTCGCCGTTCAGCCCTTCGACATACTGCACGAGTATGCCTCAGGGTTTCACGGCTCCGAGTGCCCGTCTCGCGCCCCCCCCCACCCCATCCCTCCCCCCATTATTGGGGGGGGGGTTTACTTATAAATCTTAATAAATTTATAAATCTATAAATTTATAGATTTAAATTTAGTGATGATGTTCAGTACTATTAAAACTGAACTCACTGCCCCCTCACTTATCATGCATCGTATTTTGCATCGATGCATTCCAAACTTTCTCTCCACCCTCACTCCACTTCCTCCGACAAATTTTGGCGACCTATCTCGTCGCCCCGGTCGCACTCCACCGGCTCATCACCACCACCATTCCCATTCTCGCCGCCGTTCGTGTTT
>OBEQ010140393.1_pt1 | contig 11929 bp, 11 predicted proteins | sample 1670901 | NCBI WGS metagenome assembly OBEQ01 (sample SAMEA104232315, study PRJEB22302) | groundwater metagenome | biome: forest; feature: aquifer; material: groundwater | place: USA | collected 2011-08-07 | depth 5.4 m | reverse complement strand
CTAATTTAATGCTTGGTGTAGAAGGGTATGATAGATATAGCAAAAAAAGATTTGCAGCTAGAGTTTTAGGAATTATTCTTGGAGAGGGGATGTCTTCAAGGCTTTTTATCCAGGTCAGAGAAAGACGTGGCCTAGCATATCATGTTAGCGCTGGTCCTAATTTTTATAAAGATGCAGGTTACTTTGCAGTTTATGCAGGGTTAAAACTAGAAAAAGTAGAAGAGGGTTTAGAGGTTATTATCACTGAGCTTTTAAAAACTGTAACAGAAAAAATAACTGAAGATGAACTTAAAAAAGCTAAGGAGATGGAAAGGGGTCACATAGCTCTAAGAAGTGAATCCACTAACTTTTTAGCTGAACATTTTGGTATTAAATTTATTTTAGATAGAGAACTAGAAACCTTTGAAGAATACCTAAAAAATATAGATGCTGTCACAATTAAAGATGTTCAAGAAGTTGCTAAGGAATTATTCGATAAAAATAAATTCAATCTCCAAATCATTGGTCCTTTTAAATCCCCTAGCTCCTTCGAAAAATTACTTAAATAAATCCTCTCCGCCCATGAAAGGGTGAAATTTCTTTAACAGAAATAGGCTTCTTTCTAGCAGGCTTCATCCCCGTCCCTTAAAGGACGAGGTATTTGCTGCCGCGAAATAAAGTTCTCCACTAGATCGGCCCGCTTCGCCAACTCAGCGAGGTGACTCGAACAAGAAACAATCCCACCTCGGAGGTGGTATAGGCACAAGTCCACCTTGGAGGTGTCCACTGATTTATCTTCGACCAAGCAAATCGCACGGAGAAGTTAGTAAGTAATTTAATCACGATTTAGTCAAGCGAAAAAGTTTATATTTTAGTGTAAACTATATATTTACATAGTAATATGCCCAATCCTTTTGACTCAGCATTAACCCAACTAAAAAATGCAGCAAAACATACAGATGTAGATCCGGATTTACTGGCAACATTATCAGTACCTGAGCGAACTATCCAAGTTAATGTTCCTTTAAAAAAGGACTCTGGAGATTTAGAGATTATTGAAGGTTATAGAGTTCAATATAATAATTTACTGGGTCCTTATAAAGGAGGGCTGCGTTATTCCCAACTTGTAGATATAAATGAAGTTAAAGCTTTAGCTTTTTGGATGACAATTAAAAATGCAATTGTAGGTGTGCCCTTTGGGGGAGGTAAGGGTGGATTAACAATAGATCCTAAGAAATTATCTGCAGAAGAATTAGAGCAACTAACCAGAAACTTTGCTCAAAAACTTTTCTTTAACATTGGCCCAACGATTGATGTTCCAGCACCAGATATGAATACCAATTCTCAAATTATGGATTGGTTTGAGGATGAGTATGAAAAAGTGGCCAGTGGCAAGAGTCAAGAATCTAGGTATAAAAAAAGCCAACTAAAAGCTGTTGTAACGGGAAAGTCTTTAAAAAATGGGGGGTCACAGGGTAGGGTAGAAGCAACAGGTCTTGGAGGATTTATTGTTTTAGAAAAATTTGTCCAAAGTTTGAATTTACAAAAACCTTTAACTGTTGCTTTGCAAGGATTTGGAAATGTTGGTTCCAATTTAGCTCAATTTTTATGGAAAAATGGTTACAAAATAGTAGCTGTTTCAGATTTAGGGGGAGGAATTTATGATGATTCAGGGGAGGGGTTTAACGTTGATTTGCTTAAAAAATGTAAACAAGAAAAAGGCCATTTTGCCAAATGTTATTGTATAGGATCTGTTTGTGATTTAGCAGAGAAAAAAGAAACAGTAAGTAATGAAAAATTACTAGAACTTCCTGTAGATATTTTAATCCCTGCAGCAACTGAAAATGTAATCACGCAGCAAAATGCAGATAAAATCCAAGCCAAAGCAATTTTTGAAATGGCAAATGGTCCAACAACGCCGGAAGCAGATAAAGTTTTAAAACAAAAAGGCATCCCAGTTTTACCAGATGTCTTAGCAAACAGTGGGGGAGTTACAGTATCTTATTTTGAGTGGTATCAGAATATGCAGAGTGAAGTTTGGAGTTTAGAAACAGTTAATGCCATGCTCAAAGAAAAAATGGAAAAAGCTTATTTGGAAGTTTGGAAAATCTATCAACAAAAAAATATAACCCTAAGAGAAGCAGCTTTTGTTTTAGCACTACAAAGATTAAATAAAAAGTTTAAACATCCTTAATTTCCTTGACTCATGAAAAATATCATGTTATAGTCACGCAAGTTATGCCAGCTAAAAAAGTAAAAAGTAAGAAATCAGAAGTAAGAAGTAAGGTTTCCAAGACCACTGCTGCAACAGTGAAAAAACCAGCTAAAGCAAAAAAAGCTGATAAAAAATCAAAAGTGGTAGAAAAAAGAATCAGCAGTAAAAATAATTTTAAAAAAATCCTTGGACCAATTGCTCAATATGAAAAACAAATAGTTTTGCTTTTTGTATTACTGGGACTTGCAGGTTTGCTTTATCTATTTTCCAAATGGTTTATTGTAGCTTTAGTAGATAAAGTACCTGTTACAAGAGCCCAATTTTATCAAGAGCTAGATAAAAGATATGGTAAACAAATTAAAGAGCAATTAGTTGTTCAACAATTAGTACTTAATGAGGCCAAAAAAAGAGGGGTAACCATATCTCAACAAGAAATTGAAGCTGAGTATAAAAAAGTTCAGGATCAAGTTGGTGCAGACATGCTGGGTAATCTACTTGCTCAACAAAATATAACTGATAAAGATTTTAGAAATCAATTAAAGTTGCAACTTTTAGTTAGAAAAATGTTTGGTCAAGGAATAAACATAACAGATGCTGATATAGATAAATACTTAAAAGATAATCAAGCAACTCAAAGTGCTCAAACTATAGATGATAAACAAAAACAACAAATTAGAGATCAACTCACAAATCAAAAAGTCTCCCAAAACTTCCAATCCTGGCTCCAACAAGCTCAATCAAGTAGCAGAGTTATTAAATTTTAAATATTTGACATTATTAAACTCATAAGAGTACAGTTTCTTTATGGGAACAGATGCAAACAGTCCGGATCTTCCGTTACCTCAACCCTCAGTAACCAAATCAGGCAGATGAGATTGGTTAAAAAAACTCACATCTAAGGAGTCAAAATCTAAACCAACGGAACCATACATAGAAACAAGAAATCGGGTCTGGGATGCTTTAGATGAATTATCAAAAAAAGATATTGGAGTTGTTAAACCGGGTGGGAAATATCGTTTAGTTGAACTTCCTTTTCCAGACATCAACCTTACTGGTTATCTTGTTCTTGGAGGAAAACCTAGTGGAGGTCATGTAAAATTTGACTGGTTTGAAGAAGGGAAGGAGAACAGAAGAGATATACACGGCACCTTAATATATTCCCGCTTAGACCAATTTGCTAATGATCCTAATTTGAGAGCCGGGACTATTGGTAATATAGTCGAACTACCAAGTTTTGCAGGAGATGAAATGAAAGAGAGGCCAATGTCTATATCTGAATCAGTTTACCAATGGGAAGAATGGTTACCAAAAATTCAAGCAGCTGTTAATCCACAACTGACTGCTACCTAATCCTTTCGAAAAACTCACTTTATATTCTGGTCTAACTACTGGTATCTTAGCTAACTTACTTGCTATAATCTAAAAGATGGTTCGTTACTTTTTGCCTTTCTTAGTAATTATTTTTTTCTTTCTCTCACTTTTTATTTATATAAAATTTGCAGGACCAATACCTTTTTCAATAAATTCTACAACTACCTCAAAATCAGATACATTTAATGTAACAGGTGAGGGGAAGGTAACAGTAAAACCTGATATAGCAACAGTTACAGTTGGGGTTCAAGCTCAGGGCTCAAGCGCAAAAAATGTCCAAGATTTAATTAATCAAAATATAGCCAAAATCTCTGGAGGTATTAAAAACTTAGGTGTAGATCCAAAGGATATTAAAACAGAAAACTATAATATCAACCCAAATTATGATTTTACTGGAACTCAAAAAATAACCAGCTATACAGGAAACACTAATTTAGTAATTAAAGTTAGAAACTTAGATAATGCTAATAAGGTTTTAGATGTTGCTGTTGCGGCTGGTGCAAATCAAGTTGGTAATATCTCATTTGATGTTGAGGATAAAACCAAAGCTTTAAATGATGCAAGAACTTTAGCTGTTGCTGATGCTAAGAAAAAGGCAGAAGATGCTGCCAAAATTGCCGGTTTTAGCCTAGGTAGAATTATTAATTATTCTGAAGGTCCAATTGGCCAACCACCAATTCCCTTATCCATGACCAGCGCTGATTCAGGAAAAGCAAGAAGTTCTACACAAATAGAGCCAGGTTCAAATGAAATAGATTTAATAGTTACTCTAAGTTACGAAATCCGCTGATATTAAACCTCTATTAAATGATAGCTTTTTTTAGGAGTTAAATTTTCAAGGAGTGGTAAAGCTACATTATATACAGGGATACCTTTACTAGTTTTACCTTGCAGCTTTCCTAAATTAGAATGACCATGAAAAACAACAGTAGCATCAAGACCCTAAAAAAGGATAGATCTCTAAGGGTTCACCAGCAACTGTTTGACTAATAGGGGAGTAATGTAAAATTACCACTTTTTTCTCACTTTTAGCGAGTCCTAAAGCCTTCTCTAATTTTAAAACCTCACTAATAGTTTCATAAACAAATTGCTTATTAACATTTTCTCCAAAAGGACCTAGAACATGTTTAAAACCCACCACCAAAACCTTTAACTCCAGCAAAACTTACATCTTTATATTCCCAAGGTTCATCACCTAAAAGAATCATTTTAGCTTTACCTAATACCTCTGCTATCTCTTTTTCCTGCCCATTTTCAAAATCATGATTACCCAAAACCCCAACAACAGGTATAGAGATAGAAAGCATTTCCTCAACTAAAACTTTAGCTTCCTCAACAGTTCCATGATCAGTTAAATCTCCACAAAGTGCTAAAACATCAGCTACTTTTGAAGCCTCCTCAAATAAACTTTTATAAAACCCTTTTGAATTCTCTCTAACATGTAAATCAATTGAAGTTTGGTCAGTTTTTGATCCAAAAATAATATCAATATAATATTTTTTATCCTGAGCTTTTGCTAGCCATCTTGCATCAGAGATCTCCACTTTATAGCCTGCACTTTGCAATATTTTTAAAAGCCTTAAATAATCTCCAGCTTTACAAAAAATATCTAAATCTTTAGTCTCTCTTTTAATCCCAGTATGAACGCTGAAAGCATAAGTCCACCGATCATTAAAGGAATCTTGCTTTTTAAAAGCAGCGCAACAGCCTTGGCGTAAAATAACTCCGCCTCCAGAGTACTATTCTTATTTTTCACAATGCTTAAGGTAGCTTCTTTGGGTGAGGGATTGGTGATTTTAAAGTAAGAATTAAGCAATAACAAAGATAATAAAATGTATATTAACTATTGACATATTGCAAATTGTTTGCAATACTAATGCAACTTATTTGCAATAACGATGATAACTAATAATTCTTTACGAGATCTAAAACAAACTGGTTTTAAAATAACAGCTCCTAGAAAAGAAATATTAAATATTCTCTCAACACAGCCTTTAGGCGCACAAGAAGTTTTTGAGGTATTAAAACAAAAAGGTTTTAATCCTGATTTAGTAACTGTTTATAGAACTTTAGAGTTATTCACTAAACTTGGGTTAGTTAGAAAAACTCAATTTGAAGATAAAACAGCCAGGTTTGAGCTAATCTCTGGTCAAAAACATCATCACCATTTAGTATGTATCAAATGTGGTTCTATAGAAGATGCAGTGATTAATGAAGATCTATTTATTAAACAAATAAAAAAACAATCTAATTTTAAAGTAGAAAGACATGCACTTGAGTTTTTTGGTTTTTGTAAAAACTGCAAATGAGCAAAGCTCTTACTACGTAATAATAAATGGCTATTATTTTTTTATTATTAACATTTATATCTACTTTTATAGGAGGATTAGTTGGGATTAAATATAAGGATAAGCTTCACCTAATTCTAGGTTTTACAGCTGGAGTTTTAATATCTGTTGTGGCTTTTGATATTTTTCCGGAGATCATGGATTTAGTTGAAAAAACAAAGCAAAACCCGATCATTCCCATGATAGCCTTAGTTGCAGGTTTTTTTCTATTTCATATCTTAGAAAGAATTTTTTTAATTCACAAACAACAAGAAAGTGAATATGGCAGTCATAAACACCCAACGTTGGGCATATTCTTGGCCTTATCTTTAGCAGGACACTCATTTTTGGATGGAGTAGGTATAGGGTTGGGTTTTCAAGTCTCGTCAATTGTCGGGATACTAGTTGCTATAGCAGTTATATCTCATGATTTTTCAGATGGTTTAAATACTGTCTCTTTAATGTTAGTTCATAAAAATACAAATAAAAGAGCTTTAGTTTTACTTTTCTTAGATGCACTAGCTCCAGTTTTAGGAGGGTTATCTACTTTACTTTTTACATTACCTGAAAATCTTTTGTTGATTTATCTTGGTTTTTTTGCCGGATTTTTACTCTACATAGGAGCCTCAGAAATCCTCCCAGAAGCACATAGTAGTCACTCCTCTGTTAAAACTATTATTATGACTTTACTTGGAGTAGTTTTTATTTTTACGATAACAAGACTTCTAAGTGTTTAGTTAGCTAAAAGCTCCGAGATAGTAACAAATTGATATCCTTGTTTTTTTAACTCAGGAATAATTTTAACTAGGGCATCGTTAGTTTTAGGTGCATAAGGACCATCATGGATATGGAAAACTACAATTGAACCATTCTGGATCGAATTTACAACTTTTCTAACAATTGAATTTGTATCTTGATTAAAACCATCATTTGCTGAAACATCCCAGTGGATAATTTTTAAGCCTAGTTTTGCAATTGTTTCTACATCTGCTTGTTCATAACACCCTCCCGGAAAACGAAAATATTTAGGTACAACTCCAGTCACTCTTTCAATCTCAAGTTGAGCAGACAACACCTCGTTTGTTTTTTGGGTAACATCAATTACCGGTAATTTGAAACAATTTTTAGCAAAAGCAGGATGGGAATAAGAATGGTTTCCCAACTCAATTAAAGGATCATTAGCTAGATCCTTAGCTTCATTTGGATAAGTTTTCGCCCAAAGGCCACCTAAAAATACAGTAGCCTTGACCCCTTCTTTATCTAAAGTTTGCTTAATTGGATAGTTATACCAAGACTTAACAAAATGACGCTGTAGTAAACCTAACATACCAACTGTCATATCTGCATCAAAAGTTAAAGCGATCTGATGTTTGTTTCTGGAGCCATGTTCTATAACCTTAGGTTTAGGAAGAATGTCTGGAAGGTTTTGATCAACACTCTCAACAAATTTTTTGGGGGATGGTTGATCTCTATGCAAAGGAGGATAAATTAAATCTTGGCGGTATATGATTATAAATCCGGTAAAAAATAAAGTTACTAGAATTAAAAGTATGAGTAAAATTAACAGATGTTTATTGTGCGTACTTTTTACTTCAGTTTGATTTAATTTAGGCATACTATTTAACTTTAGTTAAAACTTTGCTACTATGTCAATTAGCCTGAAAAAATTAAATCAAAAAGGAATAATTCACTTAATGCCGTTACTCTTTTTAATCGGGGTAATCTCCTTAAGCCTTTTACTGCTCCCTAATCTACTAAAGCAACCAAAAAATCTAAATACTCTAGTTAAACCTACTCTTTCTCCTAATTCTAAAATCGCCACTGAAAGCGCTAAATTAAGGGAAGAAAAACTAAAAAAATATTTAGTGGTTGAAGCTGCCCTACTTGGTGTCAGCAACAATATTAGCCTTTATTTTAAAGATATGGATCAAAGTAGGACAGTAAGTATTGATCCAACCAAATCCTGGATCCCGGCTAGCACTATCAAATCTTACTTGGTTTTAGAAGTTTTTAGACAAAAACGTTTAGGCTTAATTAACTTTGATTCAGAAATTAGTATTAAAGCGGAAAATGTAGTTCCAACCGAGCTTGAAACTGATGAATACCCTCGTTTGAGGGTTGGTACAACATCAACCATTAGACAATTAGTTGAAGCAATGATCACTCAAAGTGATAATACAGCCTATAATACTCTTTTAGACATCTTAGATAGACGTAATGTTAATTTAATGCTAAAAAATTTAGGTCTTACTGAAACAGTAGTTGGAGAAAAACTAAATTTAGACAACGATCAATTAGCTATTGATCTTGAAGTTGCTGGCAGACAACCTAATACTACAACTGTTAAAGATTTAGTCACTTTTTTTGAACTACTCTACGATCATAAATACCCTGATTCTGAGGAGATTCTGGCTATTTTTAAAAAACAGAAAATTAACAATATGATTCCAGCACTTCTTCCACCAGATACCGTAGTAGCCCATAAAACTGGAGATTGGGCCCCTATTTATCATGATGCTGGGGTAGTTTATAAAAACTCTGACCCTTTCGCCTTAGCTGTTTTTACAAATAATGGAGACCCAAGTGTAGTTGCAAAAATTGCCAAAGTAGCTTATTACCAAGAAGCTTCAGCTGTAGATAGTACCACTCAAACTTCAAGCGAACCTGCTAAAAGCTCTGAAAATAGTTTGAGAAAAAAAATTTATATTGCAGATTCTGATATCCAAAAGGTCTTAGGAGTAAAAACGGATGAAAAATTCCCGACTATTACTGCCTCAGATTTAGGAATTACAGTTAAAGATTTACAATTACAAAGTATCGACAGTAAAAAATTTGCTGGAGCTTTAATTACTCCCAATTCCTTACTTTATAATTTAAAAAAATCCTATGAAAATTTTAAAAGTCAGTTTAGTTTTACAGAGGAAGATCAAGTAAATAGTCATCTTCAAAAATCTAAAAGTAGACTTGCAGAGGCAAAATCCTTAATAACTAGTGGTGATATTACACAGGTTAGTGATTTGTTAAAACAGTCTGAAACAGAGCTTGAAACAGCAACTGTTATCGCTAAAAATAGCCAAAATAAGGACCTACTTCTAACTGATATAAAAAACGTTAGTGACCTGCATTTTGCTACTTTAGCTGAAAGAGGCTCGACTATTGACTCATCTCATAAAGATCAATACATTGACGCAATTTATGATTTTTTACAAGAGAATCAACAAAAAGTTGCACCAATTATTAATTCATCAATTATTACCAATCCTACAGAACAAAAGCCGGCAATAGGTAGTGTAACACAAGTCCAAGATAATAAAGCTACATTAAAATTTGATGATGGAACAACTAAAGATATTGTTATCCCAAGGGATACTAAAGTTAGAGCTTTTCAAACTGAAGATTATCAAGGCATCGACTCTTTAAAAGATGGAGATAAAGTAGCAGTAATTGGTCAAACCAACTCTGAGAATAAAATTATCCCGCAATTTATTTTAACTTCAGTCCCGCAAGATCTTCCAGCTAAACACCAAGGGACTGTAATTGAAATTAATCCAGACAAAAATACTCTCAAAATCTTAGATAAAAAAGGCAAAGAGGAGATAATTAAAGTTACAGAGCAAACCTCTCTAAAATCCAAAGATACCAATGTTTCTTTAGAAGGAATTAAAGCAGGTTCTCAAGTTACAGTTTTTGGTGTTCCAGAATCTTCAAATAATCTTACAACAAATACGCCGAGCTTATTACAAACCATTAGTCAAATATTTAACCCTCAATCAAACAGTTCAAATTCTGCAGTAGTTACACAACCAAACCCAACCATTACTAGTTCTCTTGCTCCATCACCACTATCCTCAATAATTCCACAATCATCTGCTAAATTATCTCCTCAACCACAAGCGGATCATCCTTCTCCCGTAAGTAACCCTGCTATATCAAACAAAAATCAATCAAGTTCAGATCAAAGCAAAGACTCTACCTCTACTAAAACTCAGTCCCAGTCCAGTAATCCACCACCAACCCAAACCTCACCGCCTGTGCAGTTAAAAGCTACCTCCATAACAGTCACTAATAATAGCTCAGGAAGTAATGAAAAAGTCCAATCACAACCATCTAAACCAGCGGAACAACCAAAACCAGCGCCAGCACCTAAAAAAGAGGAGCAATCAAAAAATGATTCTCAAAAAGATTCAACTAAACCTCCCACAACTATAAAAAAATAAAGCGACTATTGATTATTTAAGTTTGCAAAGGATATAATCACCAACTTGAAAGGGCAAATTCGATGGAACCTAAAGAATCCTTTTTTAAGAAAATTAAAAAATATTTGGCAAACAATACTAAAAGACGTTTATTTTTAATATTAATAGGCGTACTAGTCTTATTAATATTACTTCTATCCTTACTTAGTAAACCAACAGTTAACTCTGCAAACAAATCTACATCTAAAGAACAATCAAACACTATAAAGCCACCAGAAAAAACATTAAATCTAAATAAAGATTTTAATTTCCCAATAAAAAATGATAAAGGGGAAGAAGCCGCCAAAATTAAATATACAATTGAATCAGCTGAACTCAGACAAGAAATCTTAATAAAAGGTCAAAAAGCTAGTGCAATAGATGGTAAAGTTTTTCTAATCATAAATATAAAATTAAGCAATGAAAGCACTCAAAAATTTGTAATTAACACCAGAGATTATATTAGATTATCAATAAATGGTAATGATAAAGAATTACTCGCACCTGATATTCATAATGATCCAGTAGAAGTCCAAGCTATCTCTACAAAAGAAACAAGAGTGGGCTTTCCAATTAATAGAACTGATAAAAACTTAAAGTTACGTGTTGGGGAAATAAACGGTAATAAAACCACAATTGATTTAAATTTTTAAGCTAAAACGTATCTTACTACTTGACATAACAAGTTCAAATTTTTAATATACGAGCGTAAGGTTTGATATCTTTACTCTGCCCTCAGTACTCAAGATAAGTTGACTCATGGATAATAACGATACCTTCATTAAATATATATCTAAAGTTTTTTCAAGTTTGATGGAACAACAAATTTATGGAAGTGTTGAGATTTATTTTGAAGATGGTAGACCTACTCAAGTAACTCATCGTGTGATTAATAAATTAGGAAATAAAAACAAGCAAAATAACAAAACTATAAAGCCAGAGCAAACAACCTATAATCGTTTCGCGAAGGATTTACCTTCTAAAAACGAGCAATAAAAAACGGTTAGATTAAGTCCTGCATATTGTACCCTCTTACTATTTTATTACTATTTTTTTGTTCTGTTATCATCACTCAAACTTAATATGCTTTTAAGTTATCTAAAAGTTCTAGGCTGCCATGAAAAATTTCCCTATAATTACTAGAAGTTTTAAATTTAATAAATTTCTCTACTTGACAATTGATCCATTTTCATATAATTATGTTATATCTTTAAAAAAGATTAAGTCGACCGCAAACGGAGACTATCTTATCAGTGCTTGAAGGTTTAAGCCATTGGTAAGACGGTCTCCGTTTTTTTGTGTTTTCACAAACAAGCGGAATCAATTTAAAAATAAAACCAAACTGAGGGGAGGTGAAACAAATGACAACAAGAAAAATAGCAACCGCTATTGCAACCAGTGCTTTAGTTTTCTCTACATTTGCTTCAACAGCATTCGCAGCAGATATAACTATCACTGGAAATGGTAGCGATTCAAAAAATAATGTTGAACTCGACAATAGTAGTTCCAACACAGTAGTACAAAGCAACAATGCAGTAATCAGTAATACTGTTACATCAAATTCTTCCTCTGGAGGAAATAATTCAAACAGTAATACTGGAGGTAGCGTATCTGTTAACACAGGTGCATCTACATCAAATACAACTGTATCAAACGCTGCTAATGTAAACAAAGCAAGTGATCCTTGTGCATGTGCAAATGGTGCTGGAGGTAGTGTTACTATTTCTGGAAATGGACATAATTCTACTAATAATGTAGATGTTGATTCAGGTTCCAAAAATGGTTCAAGTATCACTCAGGAT
>OBEQ010916813.1_pt1 | contig 11932 bp, 13 predicted proteins | sample 1670901 | NCBI WGS metagenome assembly OBEQ01 (sample SAMEA104232315, study PRJEB22302) | groundwater metagenome | biome: forest; feature: aquifer; material: groundwater | place: USA | collected 2011-08-07 | depth 5.4 m | reverse complement strand
TCGCCATTCAAATCAAAAAGAAGAGTTCTGGAAGTTCTTTTATCTTTTCTCCAGGTACCCTCAACTTTTTTCCCGTCTCTATAGACTACAGCTTTCCCCGTACCTTTTGTACCATAAAGAAGATGGACATTATTTTCATACCCGTCAAAAGCGTTTCTTTCACTCATAAAAAGAGTGACAACATTTTTGGCCGTTAACTGTTTGTTCGTATCCAAATCTATGTGCGGTTTTCCACCTGTCGCTCTTTTATACAAATTGCTCGCTTTATCGTAAGTCCAGTCAGCAAAATAGAGCGGCATTGAAGACCAAGCTTCAAAATGAAGTTTCTGTGCAGCTGGCCTGTCGGCAAACGCTGCATCGTCTTTAAAAGAATAAGATACATAATTCTGATCCCATGAATTTCCTTCTTTGTCCACATTACTAAGCCCTCTTGAAGATTTGGCAAAGTCCCAAAGCTTTTGTGTCGTCGAGTACATTGTATGCTCCGTGTCTGTTGGATGCCCTAGCCTATTGTAGTCTCTCCAGAATGTCGGGAAACCAATCGAAAACTGATTCATATCGTTATATGCTCCCCAACCATAGTCATCGATCTGGGACAAAGCGTCAGCAGGACCCGGCTGGTTTGCTCCTCCAACATGAGCGTAAAGCGGAAAGCTTCCATATTCAGATATAAAATCCAAAAAGTACGTCCTTGCAGATCTTACAGGACCAACAAATCCGGCATCCTGACAATAGTAAACCGAGAGAAATCTTGTTATACCGCCTTCAGCAACTACTTCGTATACAACGTCAGCAAAAGAAAGTCCCGATTGAGGCCTCGCATTTTCATGGTTTTCTATCATAATTCCTAAAGGTCTGTGCTTACTCCACCAGTCTTTTTGTTGTTTTGAATATAAAACTCCGTTTAAAGGACAAGCTTCTGTTTTAGGAGCTGCTGTATCAAAGACTAACTGTCCGGCACCAGCCGGTGTTTGCGAAGGTGAATTTACGGTTTTTCTTGAAGTAGAAAAATTTGAAAATGCGATATATGAAATCCCCGCCCCTAAAATATAAATTCCGATTGCAAAAAAAATGGTAATTAAATTTTGTTTATTCATATTTTATTGTGCTTCTTTTAAGGCTTGTTTTTCTTCGTCTGTCAATTCGTATTCAACGGATTTTCCATTTACAATTTTTTTTGCGTACCATCTTGTTCCCGACCTTGAATAAAGTCCTGAAATTATAACCCCTGTATCATTTCCGTTTATCAAAGATATTATAAAACTTTGGTCTCCTCCGGTATCCTTAAAAGGATTAAACCTGAGAAGCCCCACTTTCTGTATATGGAAATCTCCATCCTTCTGTAATTTTTCTGCGTGCTCTTTTAAAGACGCCAATTCTTTTTTGGCGATTGTTATTTCTTTTAATAGATTTTCAAGAATTGACTTTAAACTTCCACCTGCTCCGGCAGATAGCTTATTGTAATGGGCATGCATGCTCCAAAATAGTATTGAGAGGATAACGAGCCAAATAAAAAAACTGACGCCCCCAGCAATTACTAAATTGGACACCATAGTTATTCATACATATTAGCCTCTTGACAGCCTCGTGTCAATAGTGTAATCTAGCCTCACAGCATGGCTAGAAAAACTTTGGAAGAAAAACAGATTGCAGACACTCGCCATCTTTACCACTTCGAAAAAGTTGTAGCCCCCCAACTTAAAAAAATTCAAACCAATACCCATGCTATTGTTGCAAAGGACCTTGTGAAAACAGTTTTAATAACTGCTCTAATACTTTCTGCGCAAATAATTCTTTTCTTAACTCTCAAAAATCACTTAGTTAGAATTCCCGGGATTTTATATTAAAGGAGGTGAATTATAATTATGGCATCAATGTATTGTGTTAAATGTAGAGCAAAGAGAGAAGACCCAGCAGCTGTTAAAGTTACTATGAAAAATGGTAAACCAGCAATGAAGGGAAAATGCCCAGTTTGCGGAACTGGAATGTATAGAATCGGAGCCGCTTAGTTCTTAGGTTCCGAGTACTCGGAATTTCTTAAGAAATTAAAAGCCCCTCACCTCCTTTAAAAAGAGTCAGGGGTTTTTTAATTGGAATCTTATGCTTATTCGCAACAGGGGTCTTTGTAACCACAACTATACTCGAAGTTGATCAAAATATTTTTTAATCTTTAGAGCATGCTTCGCTCTTTCTTCTGGGGAAAGCAATGTAGATTCTTTGTGTCTGATATATAGATCATCATTCTGAAATCTAGGTGTAACATGTAAGTGATAATGCCAAACATCTTGGCTGCCTGCTGGTTCATTATGCTGTCTTGTAGATATTCCGTCACATTTGTAAATTTCCTTTAAAGCCACAGCCAGTTTTTTGGAGAAATCAAAAATTTTATGACCGTATTCTTCTGACAAATCGTACAGATTTTCAAAATGTTCGTTGGGAATAATAATTGTACCTACGGGATTTTTGGGCCATCTTTTATGTCCTATGAAACCTGTCACAAATTCATCTTTATAGAAAACGTCTGATGATTTAGCAAAAACACCAGGATTGTCCTCGCCTTTAATAATTAAACAAAGAGGACATTTATAATCTTTAGGAGCGTGATTATACATTTTATTTTCCATGGTAATGAACAAGCTTGAAAACTTTTACAACCGAAACGTTCCACTCGCCTACTACTTCCGCCTGGCCGAAGTTGGAAATTTCAAAAAGGGAATTGATCAAGGGCTTACACTCAACGTCTTCGCAGACAATAAGAAGTTGGTCTGTAACAGTTTTCCTTTGTGGATCGTTTGTGATATTTTCCATTCTCACGTCAGGATGATCTAAAACCTCAAAGTAATACCTGTATGCATGGTCAGAATTGTGCGCGGCTATTAACGCAAAATTGAAAGGTTTATTATCTGTTTTTGAAAGAACAAATTGGGAAATTTTTTTAACCTGTTCTTTTTGCCTGTTTGGTTCGTATTTGAATGGGTTGTAATTAAGACTGGTAGCAATAAGTACTATAAATATTCCAACGCCCAATACCTTTGGAAAATAATTGAATCTTTTAAGGTCATAGACTTGGGAGAGAAAATTGCCAACCAGAATAAAAGGAAGCGGAAACAAGAACCCAAAATAATAATCGTGAATCGGCTTCTTGTAAAGACCGAAAAGAAAAATTCCAAGAAAAAGCCAAAGTCCAAAAAGAATTTTTGTCAGCTTTTTTTTCTTACCAAAAATAAATAGAACCGAAGCAATGCCCAAAGCGACGGTTGCTAATTGCCAAGAGACTAGCAGTTTTTCCTGTCCAAGAAAATTATAAAAATGTTCAGGTTTTGGAAAATTTGTAATTAATCTCGCAAAAAGCCTTAAAAATACATCCTTAACAATATTTATGAAAGAGATGTTGTCTCCGTATGGGCTTTGGAGAGTGTTTGTGAAAACAAAAGCGAAGATTGTTCTTGTGTTTGGGAATCCGTGTCTTGCCTCAAAAGCCAAAAATGGAGAAAAGCCAACAAGAAATCCTAGAAAAATCTTAAAATAATATTTTAAAAGTACTTTAAAAGAAAATTTCTTTTCGAATTTAGCAAAAAACAAAAATGCTCCGACAATAATTATTAAAAATACTGCAATATAATGCAGCTCTAAAGCTACTCCAAGCAAAAGTCCAATGATGAAAAACCTTTTCCATGAGGGATTTTCAATCGCCTTATAACTTAGGTACAAGGTGAGAAGCGAGATAAAAGGCATTGGATTTGGATTCCAGGAAGATCTTGAATAAGCGATAACCAATGGTGAAATAGCATACAAAGAAGACGCAACTACTGCAGCTTTTATTCCAAACAATTCTTTTGTAACTTTATAAATTAGAAAAACTGTAGCAATTCCGATTAGAGCAATCATAACAGCAGGACCAACAGGATCTAACTTGAACAACCACAAAAATGGCGTCATAAAATAGTAATAAATAGGACCTAAGAAAAAATCACCGGCCGATGCCCGAGGACCCAAAAGAGTAAAATGTCCATCAAGTATTCCTTTAGCAACAAGGACGTCTCTTCCCTCGTCTCCTAAAAAGGTCAGATAGTCTGAGATTCTATAAAGACGGAGAAATGAAGCAACTAAAATAATTACTAGAACTATGAAAAACTCTTTTGTGAATTTTACCTTGAGAAGTTTCATTAAGGGCGTTTTTTCCAGATGAATCTACTATATATTGTGAAATTCCAGATAAGAAGGAAGAAAGTTCCTATTAGGAAATAAATAAAATAGTATTTTCTTCCTATAAGGTGGTCACCTAAAAATATAGTTCCTGTTTGTATAAAAATAACTCCGAAAGATGAAGTTGCATAAAAATGAGTAAGCTTTGTGAGATATTGAGATAAACCTCTAAATCTTTGCTCTTTAAATGTCCATAAATTATTAAAATTAAAATTTGAAAAAATAGCAAGTGCTGCACCAATTAGATTTGCTATTGAGGGACTTAATTTAAAAACTTCCACTCCAGTTCTAAGAACAATCGCATTAATAACAAATCCAATTCCTCCAACTACCAGAAATTTTCCAAAAGATCCAGTCAGAATCTCTTTTATCCGAGCTGTTATGACATAACGAAGAGCATTGATTATATATTCAAGAGCTGGAAATTTTGATCTTCCTAATATTCTGTCTGTAAAATGAAATGGAACCTCTGCTACTTTAAATCCATCCCGAACAGTTTTATGCAAAAAAGCAATTTGAAATGTGTAACTCGGAAATGATTCAAGCTCTTCGTGCTCTTTTATAAATACCTCCTTACGTAAAGCTCTAAACCCTCCTGTCCAATCATGTATAGAAAATCTCATTAAAATTGTTCTTACCAGAAGATTTCCAAAAATGGAGAACAGTTTTCTTTTAATTGGCCAATTTGGAGGAATTGACCCTCCGCTGCTGTATCTATTTCCAATCACCATATCATTTCCTTCATCTATTTTTTTTAGAAACTCTGGAATTTTAGTTGGATCATGCGAGAGATCAGCGTCAATTTCAAACATTACATCTGCTTTCAAATTTTCTATTGCATAACTCATTCCCCGAACATAAGCTGCTCCTAGACCCTTCTTTTCTCCTGAACTTATTTGAATATTATCCCATTTTTTCATAAGCTTCTGAACTTCTTCCCCGGTTTTGTCCGGAGAGTTATCATCGGCCACTAAAATATTCATGTCGTGATTTTTAATTTTTGGAAAAATTTCGTTTTCCAAAATATTAATTAATTTTTCTATGTTTCCTTTTTCGTTATAAGTTGGAATGATGATGACTACTTTCATTTTTATATTTAAAAACAAGGTTCTTCGAGCAAGCGGTAAAATTAATAATGCTGCGAGCGCGAAGGCGTCCTTATTGTGATTTGAAATATTCTATTGTTTTCTCAAGTCCTGTTTTAAGATCTACTTTTGGTTCCCAACCGAGCATTTTTTTTGCTTTTGAAATATCCGGTCTTCTTTTTTTTGGATCGTCTTGCGGAAGCTCTTCAAAAACTATCTTTGATTTAGAATCTGTCATTTCTTTTATTAGATCGGCAAGCTCCAGAATCGTAAGCTCGTTCGGATTGCCCAAATTTACTACTTCTCCTTTTGTAGCTAAAAACATTGCTTTTTTTAAACCTTCAATCATATCGTCTATGAAACAAAGGCTTCTTGTCTGCTTGCCGTCTCCATAAATTGTAATCGGTTTATCCTGAAGTGCTTGTGTTATAAAGTCCGGGATTACTCTTCCATCCTGTGACATTTTAGGCCCATACGTATTAAAAATTCTAATAATTCTAGCATCCGTACCAGAACTTCTAAAGTAGCTCATGATCATTGCCTCTGAAAATCTTTTTCCCTCATCATAAACCGACCTGACGCCATTAGGGTTTACATTACCCCAATAATCCTCTGGCTGAGGAGAAATTTTAGGATCACCATAAACTTCTGATGAGGATGTATAAAGAAATTTTGCATTGTTTTTTTTTGCTAATTCCAAAAGGTTATAAGTACCAAGAGAATTTGCAAGAAGAGTTTCCAATGGTTTATTTATATAGCTTTTGGGATTGTTTTTATTCGGAGAAGCAGGAGACGCTAGATGAAAAATGAAATTTATATCTTCTGGGATATCCAGCTGCTTTGTAATATCGTGCTCTATAAATTTAAAGTTTGGATTTTTAAGATAATCCTCTAGATTTTTCTTTTGTCCCGTTATTAGATTGTCAATACAATAAACGTAAAAGTTATCTTTTAGAAGAACCCGACATAGGTGAGAGCCGATAAATCCAGCCCCTCCGGCAACTATTGCTGTTTGCATATTACCTACTTTTTTCTTCCAATTCTAAATCCGTTTTTACCATCATTTCCACTAACTGAGCGAATGAAGTTTTTGGTTTCCAACCCAAAGCTTTTCTTCCCTTCGAAGAATCGCCAATCAAATAATCTACTTCTGCAAGTCTTGTATGCGATGGGTGATCGTATTCGACATACTTTTCCCAATCATCAATTCCAACAAACTTAAAAGCTAATTCCACAAATTCTTTTACAGAGTGATTCTCTCCTGTAGCAATAACATAATCATCCGCCTTTTTCTGCTGGAGCATAAGCCACATTGCCTCAACATAATCCCCTGAAAATCCCCAATCTCTTTTTGGTTCCAGGCTTCCCAGGACTAGTTTTTTTTGTTTTCCAAATTTAATTCGGGCAGCCGCATTTGAAATTTTTCTCGTTACAAATTCCATTCCACGCCTTGGTGACTCGTGATTAAACAAAATCCCCGAACAGGCAAAAATACCATAGCTTTCTCTATAATTCACCGTAATGTAATGACCATAAACTTTTGCTGCTCCATAAGGGCTTCTTGGGTAAAATCTTGTGGTTTCTTTCTGCGGAGTCTCGGTCACTTTTCCAAACATTTCCGAGGATGACGCCTGATAAAATTTTATATTTTTATTTACTGCTCTTATTGCCTCAAGCATTCGGGTTACCCCAAGAGCGGTAAATTCACCAGTTAAAACAGGCTGGTCAAAAGAAGCCTTAACAAAGGACTGAGCTGCAAGATTATAGACTTCATCAGGCTGAGCAATTTGGACTGCTTCCGTTAATGAACTCTGATCTAAAAGGTCACCCGAGATTAGTTCAATTTTATCGGCAATTGATCTTATATTTTCAATATTAGGTGTGCTTAATCGCCTCACCAATCCATAAACTTTATAGCCTTTAGATAAAAGAAGTTCAGACAAATATGATCCATCTTGCCCTGTAATTCCTGTAATTAATGCTCTTTTACTCATAAACAAGTTTGAAAACTTCGCTTATAGAATAATTCTAACAGAAGTGAGATTACCTTCCAACACCAAGATATTCAAACCCTATTTTTTTCATTTTTGCCGGATCATAAATATTTCTGCTATCAATCACCACGGGATTTTTCATAATTTCTTTAAGCTTGTTAAGATTCATTTCTTTAAATTCGTTCCATTCAGTAACAATTATAACCAGGTCTGCATCTTTTGCTGCCTCGTAAGGGTCTTTACAAAAAATTACGTTTTTTAAAACTTCCCTGGCGTTTTTTTCGGCCTGAGGATCGTATACTTTTATTTTTGCGCCGTCTTTTTGAAGAAGCTCAATAATATCAATTGAAGGAGCATCTCTCATGTCATCGGTGTTTGGCTTAAAAGCAAGTCCAAAAATTGCAATAGTTTTACCTCTAACATCAGTTAATAGTTTTCGGGCTTTTTGGACAATGTCTCTTCTTGCTCTATCATTTATTTTTTCTACTTCCTCAAGAAGAGAAAAGGAATAATCATAATCTTTTGCGATTGAAATCAAAGCTCTAACATCTTTTGGAAAACAACTTCCTCCGTATCCTGCACCCGGAGAAAGAAATTGTTTACCGATCCGGCCGTCCATTCCGATCCCTTTTAAAACCGTTAACCCGTCTGCCCCGGACAATTCGGCAAGCTTGGCAATTGAGTTAGCATAGGATATTTTTGTTGCCAAAAACGAATTTGATGCGTATTTTATTAACTCTGCAGTCGCAAGATTTGTTAATATAAAAGGTGACTGAACCGGTTTGTGAAGCTCTACCAAGAGGTCACGAGTTTTATTACTTTCCGCTCCGATTACAATTCTATCAGGATGCAATGTATCTGAAATAGCGCTTCCTTCTCTTAAAAATTCCGGAACTGACGCTACATCAAACTGCGCATCCTTATTCTTAACTTCTTCAATAATCTGTCTTATTCTTTTATATGTTCCGACAGGAACCGTACTTTTTGTAGCAATGACTGTATAGTTGGCGATATTTTTACCTATTTTCTGCGCAACATCATAAACTGCAGAAAGATCCGCATCTCCTGTTTTTGCAGGAGGAGTTCCTACGGCAATAAAAACGACTTGTGACTCTGAAATCGAAGGAGAGTAATCCAAGGTAAAAAGTAATCTTTTTGCTTTTACGTTTTTTTTAACTAATTCTTCAAGTCCGGGCTCAAAAATGGGGAGAACTCCCCTTTTTAAGTTTTCTATTTTTTCCTTTGTATGCCCGATTACCCAAACCTTATTGCCCAAGTCAGCAAAGACAGCAGCTGTAACAAGACCTACATAGCCGTGTCCGATAAAAGTTAACGTCATAATACTTTCCTAATTGAAAACTTATTTATAATGCCCTATTTTATCATTTTTTAGCTTCATCCACCATGACTTATTTTCTTTATACCAAGTGATTGTTTTTTCGAGCCACTCATCAAAGGAATACTTTGGCTCCCAGCCTAGTTCTCTTTTTATTTTGCTCCAGTTAATTGAATATTTTCTGTCATGCCCTAATCTATCTTCTACAAATTCTATTTCGTCCGTACTTTTACCTAAAATTTTTATAATTTTTTTAACAACCTTTAAATTAGAGATATCAGACGTCAATCCGCCTACGCAATATGTCTCCCCTACCTTTCCTTTTTGAAGAATAAGCTCTATTGCTTTAACATGATCTTCAACATATAACCAATCTCTAACGTATAATCCATCTCCATAAACAGGAACTTTTTCCCCTTCTAAGAGATTTGTTATCGCCAGAGGAATCAATTTTTCAGGATATTGGTAAGGTCCAAAATTATTCGAGCAATTTGAAATTGTTATAGGTAAACCATAAGTCGCAAAATAAGCTCTGACTAAATGGTCTGATCCGGTTTTACTCGCCGCATAAGGGCTCCTTGGATTATAGTTTGTATTTTCGTTAAACTTTTCTTGCGAAGAAAGCTCTAAAGATCCAAAAACTTCATCAGTTGAAACATGATGAAATCTTTTAACTTTATTTTTAACTGCACTATCAAGAAGAACCTGAGTTCCTAAAACATTCGTCAAAATAAAAGGAGCCGGTTCAACGATTGAACGGTCTACATGGCTTTCTGCGGCAAAATGCACAATAACGTCTATTCCCTCCATTGCCTTTTGAACAATATCTGGATCGCAAATATCCCCTTTTATAAATTTGTAGTTAGAGCTATTTTCAACTGACTTTAAATTTTCCAGATTTCCTGCATAAGTCAGCTTATCCAAATTTACAATATTGCCTTCCGGATGGTTCTTTACCCAGTAAAGAATAAAATTTGATCCAATAAAACCTGCTCCTCCTGTTACAAGTAATTTCATAGTTTTCTTTCCCTCCTCATTTTATCAAGAAAAAGGATACCAATCACGGATGATGATATGTTTATCTCTCCGAGCATAACCTTTTTGACTGCTTCATCTAAAGATATCTTTAAAAGAGTTATATCCTCTGTTTCGTCGGGGCTTGCTTTCCCTTCTTCCAAATCTCTTACTAAAAATAAGTGCATCATCGATTTTATTACACTTCCCGAATTTTCTATTCTTCCTATCTCTTTCCATTCGTGTCCGATTAATCCTGCTTCTTCTTTTAATTCTCTCTTTGCTGCGTTAAGAGGTAATTCATTCTTATCAATATGCCCAGAGATTGCCTCAATTACATATTTACCGAATAGCGTTCTATATTGCGAAATTAGATAAAGATCATAAGAAGGTGTTACTGGAAAAATAGTTACAGTAGACTTTCTTTCAACAACATCGTGAATTTTCTTTTTTTGATTTGGGAACGTTATCTCTTGTTCTACAATTTTAAAAAACTTCGAACTATAAATTGTCTTTTTGGGAACAATTTTCCATTTATTATTCATTATTTTCGCGGGTTTTAAAAGGATTAAAGCTTGCCTGATTTTACTTTTTCTGCAACTAAATTATTTGCAGCAAGAAGTTCGTCATGAGAAGTTCCAGCATCTATCCACCAGTCTATCATTTCACATTCCATTGTTCCTTCTGCAACATAAAAATTATTAAGATCCGTAACCTCCAATTCGCCTCTGGCTGACGGCTTAAGATTTTTAACAACTTCAAAAACTCTTTCGTCATACATATAAATTCCAGTTTGAGCTATAGTTGATTTTGGAACTTCTGGCTTTTCTTCTATTGAAGTAACTTTCCCGTTTTTGATTTCTATAACTCCATATTGTTTTGACTCGGTATCTTTTTCTATTCCAAACACAATTGCACCCTTTTCTTTTTTAGAAAACTTATCAGCCATAGGTTTTAAATTATAGTTAAAAATATTGTCTCCCAAAATTACAAGGATTTTTTCTCCGTCTGCAAAGTTTTCAGCCATAGATATTCCATGAGCTATTCCTCTCGCTTCTTGTTGAATTTCATAAGAAAGCTTAAGACCAAACTCATCACCGTTTTTTAATAAATTTAAAAAAGAGCCTGCATGATCAGGACCTGTAATAATCAAGACTTCTTTAATGCCTGCTTTTGCCATAGACTCAAGAGGGTAATAAATCATTGGCTTATTATAAATAGGAAGAAGGTGTTTATTGGTTACCCAAGTAAGAGGCCTTAATCTAGTTGCTTTTCCGCCTGCTAAAATTACTCCTTTCATAGTCCAAAACCTCCTTTAAAAATTAAGAAAACTATTGCCTCACCGAGAGCTCCCATAAGTGTATATTCTACCACAATTTTAGCTGTTAAATCGTGATGCAGGTAATGGTGAACTATGCCCCAGAGTACATAAAAAAGGACTGTTAATGTAAAAACTAACATCTGAAAAGATCTGTCGGGAGAAAAATAAAGAGTTGCAAAACCGGCCCCTAGAATTGCAAAAAGAGAAAGATAGTAAGCAAAATGTTTTTTCATAATGATTAAATAATTAATCCTCTCGCAACAACGAATATAATCAGCAGAATAACTGTGAAGTAGAAAATATGATCCAGGTTATGCCCAATAAAACGTGTAATTTTTGTTCTTTTGATAACAAGCATATCCAGAATAAGGACAGCTATAAAAATTAGAACTATAACCAGAGCAATATTTTTCGATAAGACAACGCTATTTATAAGTGGATTTGTTTCATTTTTAGATAAAACCAAATTCAAATTTTGCGATGAAGCAGGAGGGACAATAGCCGTTTCGCTGCCTTTTCCAACCAAGCTTGTACTTCCAAGCAGCGTGGCAAAAACCAGACCTCCGGATGGATCGAGCTTCGCGGCATACGCATCGGTGAAATATGATTCGGGATTCAGCTTTAGCGAGTTCCTGGCGGGGAAAGTCAGACCAGAGTCCGTGGTGCTGGTCGCATAAGAAAACCCGGCAGTATCGACCGCGATCCCTGCAAGCGCGATCGGGATGCCGGCGGTATCGGTCTCATAAATCTCCACATCTCCTTCGCTCAGTTCGCCTCCCAAATAAGTGGAAAATAGGAGCGATGATCCGTTTGAACTGACGCGGGCAATGAAGTTAATCATGGAACCAGCCAGCTTTCCCTGGAAGGCATCGGCGACCGGAAAATTGGTCGAACTGGTGATCCCCACGATTGTCATATTTCCGTTCGCTTCCATGGCAATCGCGGAACCAGAGTCACTCCCGACACCGCCCAGATA
>OBEQ010317015.1_pt1 | contig 11932 bp, 12 predicted proteins | sample 1670901 | NCBI WGS metagenome assembly OBEQ01 (sample SAMEA104232315, study PRJEB22302) | groundwater metagenome | biome: forest; feature: aquifer; material: groundwater | place: USA | collected 2011-08-07 | depth 5.4 m | reverse complement strand
CAACAGCCCATGATATTTGCAACGCCCAGCTGTTTGTCAAAAAATCCCTCTTAATTCAATTAAAGGGAATACAACAGCTGCACCGCCAGCGTCAGATATTGCGACAGGAGCGTGTTGTTACAATACGAGTGGATTTCTTGGCGCTGTTTTAGATGCCCATGAAAGTTTGAACGCTACTAAGAATACTTGTGGGTCACTCCTTGCGGCCGAAAATGTAAAAGTTGAGGATAGTGCGTATTGGTGTGAGGGGGGCAGTCAATGTGGAAAGAAAGATAAAGGAGGTTTTAGCGAGCCACCTCCCTGTGCGACAGGGAAGCTTCATACGATGTCATTGAGAGAGCCACGACCTGTGGCTCCTCCAAAGCCACCGGTTAATCGATGATATTGCCTAAATTTTTTCTGTGGTATAATTATTTTGGTATGAAAAACATACGTAACATTATCCTCGGTCTATCAATTTTTGCCTTTCTTTTCCTGCTCTCTTCCCTTGTGGCATCAGCTGCTGATGTACTCATACTTGAAAATCCTTTGGGGGATGTAGACTCTATTCCAGTACTTGTAAATAGGCTCCTCAAAGGCCTCTTTGGTATTATCGGTGTGGTTGCGCTTCTTGTATTTATGTACGGAGGGTTTACGTGGATGACGGCGCAAGGAGCAGAAAAGAAGATAAAACAGGGTTGGGATACCATGAGCTGGGGTGCAATCGGCCTGGCGGTGATTTTTGGGAGCTACATTATCGTGCAATTCTTGCTTACCATATTCCTTACTGAAACGACCGACACGACAGGGGGTGCCGGTGGAGGCGCAGGGACAACTGGCGGTTCTCCTGGGGGCGGTGGCCCCGCAAAGCTAACGCCATAATCTATCCCCATTGCTAGTTTTATTTTAGTGCTATACTATTGAGCATAAGCCCGTTACGGGCACTTTTTTAAGATTCATTAATATATGCGTTGTATGATCAAGCGAATTTGTGCCACTGCTGTGCTCGCGGGTATGTTTGCCCTTATGGCATTTGCAGTTTTACCAGCATCTCCTGTAGATGCTCAACAGCAGCCAGTATTTGGCTCGGTGAATTTATTCACGAATGTTACGGTTCCTACCGGAGCAAAACAAGACATTCGTAACACGATCATTAATCTTTTGAATATCGTTCTTGGATTTTTGGGGCTGATCGCAGTATTGATTATCATCGCCGCTGGTTTTATGTGGATGACCGCAGGCGGTAATGAAAAACGTCTTGAGACAGCACGTAAACTTTTGATCCAAGGGTTTATCGGTCTGATCCTTATATTGGCAGCATGGGGAATTGCCTGGTTCGTAGTGACGACCTTCGAAGAGCAACTTTTGAAGGCTCAATAAGTCTTTTAGCGCCTTTGTCTACATAGTACGGGAATGGCAGCTTGGGACATAAAAAACACAGGTCTTGATGTTGCCAGAGGCGGCATCTTTAAAGAGGGAGATCTCCCTGAGCTTGTTGGTGGCATCCTCAACGGATTGTTTGCCGCATTAGGTGTGGTTTTTCTCGTCTTGATTGTGTACGGAGGGATGCAGTGGCTCCTTTCTGAGGGTCAAGAAAAGAAAGTCAAAGAGGCTCGAGGATTTATATTTCATTCCGTCATCGGGCTTGTATTGGTCCTTGCCGCATTTGCGATTACGAATTTTGTCATCCAAAAGCTTACAGAACAGACTATCCAATAACTTTCCCGATGAGTACTATACTGCAAAAAATTTCTGGCGTAACATTGGCAGGAATCGTAGGTATGTATATTGGAATACTCGATGTCTCCGCGCAGCTGCGTAACACATTGGTTAATACTCTAGTCAATACCGGACAAAAGGCAAACATCCAGACAGATCGCAGTATTGGGCAAGTGGCGGGAAGCGTAATACAGGTTTTCTTGAGTCTCTTAGGGGTCGTCTTTGCCGTGATAATAGTGTATGGAGGATTTAAGTGGATGGCTGCTGAAGGAGAAGAGAAAAAAATCGCTGAAGCTCGAGGATTGATGTTTCAAGGAGTCATAGGTCTTGCAATTACTCTGGGCGCTTACACAATTGCGACATTTTTTGTCGATACACTGCAAGACGCAGCAGGATTTAAAAAATAATCCTCATGCCCGCGTAGAATCCTTATGATCCACCATGTTTCTCGTGTTTTAAACCGGAGTATACAGGTCGGCAGCGCAACAGTGGTGCTCGCCTCCCTTGTTATTGCCGGATTATCAGCAAGCGCTGCAAGACCTCTCGACGCAGAGCTGAATCAAGCAGTCAATGCTATCCTGGGCCCGGGGACAAAACAACAGGACGCAGCCACCATGGTGGCACTGATTATCCAGATTTTTATGGGTTTTCTCGCCACAAATTTCGTAATATCAATAATGTACGCTGGCTTTAATTGGATGAATGCTGGTGGAGAGGAGAAAAAGGTGGAAGAGGCCCGAAATCGAATAGTGCACGGGGCAATAGGTATCCTTATCGTCGTATCATTTTACGTGCTAACCAATTTTGTCCTCACGCAGTTTATTAATGCGGCTACGGGGAAATAGTCTTTATGAAATACATCCTTCCATTCATAGTTTCTGCTACACTCGTATTTGATGTATTTGTCCAGCGCGTATTTGCGCAAAAGACACTCAATGAAGTGCTTGTTGGCAAGGGTAGTGGCTGGGATGTATTTTTAGAGGCTTTTGGAGTTTCGGATCCTAAGCGCATCAAGCACCCTGCGGAAGTCATTGTTGCAGTATTGAATGTGATACTTGGATTTTTGGGACTCTTTATGGTATGCCTCCTTATCTACGGAGGGTTTTTGTATATGACGGCCGCAGGCGATGAAAAGCAATTGAAAACGGCTAAAGACTATATCAAGAATTCAATTATCGGCCTCTTTGTCATTCTTGCATCCATGAGTATTGCGTGGTTTGTGAGCAGCACATTTCTTTCCGTTATTCTTGGGAAGAACCAGCAGTAATTGAATATATAATAGCTTTAGAATTCTCAAAGTTTTTTGTCACTCCAGGATCTTTTTTGAGAACAGCGCGCAGTGCGCTGTTCTCTTTTGTCACCACGATCGTATCGGCATGGAAGTTTTTCCGAATAAGTGAGGCGGAATCTTTTTGAATCACTCCACTACTCAGTGCATTATAGAGCCAATATTGGTCGGAGTCTTTGACATATAAGAATGTGGGGTCAAGTCCGGAAATATATCGATTATTTTGATTGTAATATAAGAGCCCAGGGAATAGATCCCATCGGTCATTGAATACGATCGATTGTGGTGGCGTATGTTCGGAAAGCCAATAAGCAATCTCTTTAGTAGATTCTTGCGATCCTTTCTGCACAAATGTCGCGACCACACTACGAACAGAAAAGAGTAAAGTGAGTAAAAAGAGTGAGAAAAAAAGAACTACTCCAAATGTGGGCGCAAAACCTTTTGCAAGGAATGAAGTGATTTTTTCTTTGACAGAAGACCAAGAAATTTGTGCAAGAATCGGAATACAAATAATGCCACTAAAGAGTGTCGCAACGGGGATAAAATATTCAGCGTGACGAGCTGACTTCATGGTAAGTGCAAGGAGGACAAGCGAGAGAAGAAATAAAAACCATTCTTGAGGCGCTCGGTGTATTTTTTCTCCAGCGCGAGCAAATACGTCTCGAGTAAGAAATACTACGCTTCCGACAACCAATCCTAAGATTGCTATAATACTTTTTGGAATGAGTTGGAAACCTAATGGGTACCATTCTGCTCCGATTGGGATGAGATCCCGATAGGTGATTATTGCGACATGATAAATTTGGACAAGATAAAAGGAGAGATTCGTAGGGAAATAGGGATTTATGATGAGACCAGAAAGGGCGCCTGCACAGCTTGCGATGGGGATCCACAGATATTTTTTTTCAAATTTATACGCTGTCCATCCAACCACAGAAACAAGCGGAAGGAGTGGCCAGCCTGAATGCAGCCAGACGTAAAAAAGGGAAAGGAAGAAAAGGGTTTTCACTCTCATCGAAGTGATCGCATATATACCGGCAAGGAGCCAGAGCATTCCGAGGGCAGGGATCTTTTCAAGATTTACTCGCAACAAGAATAATTCATTGAATACAAGACTTGCTGTGAATACGGTGACAAGGAACGCCTTTTTCTTTGAGGGAGGCAGAGGGACGCATCGAGTAAGCAGGACCCAGAATACAAAAAACACTGCTCCGGAGGCAAACGTCGTTGCTATTTTTATTCCCCATAGAGGCCCAAAGAGTGCAATAAAAGGAAGGAGGAATATATGATAGAGGAGATGGTGGTCTATGTAGGAATCCGCGAGGGATGTGAGAGGGAGCCAAGGAAATTTTTTTATATATGATCCTTGATCCAGCATCAGAGCAGTAATGCGAGCATGGTAAAAGGAGTCAGGGTCAGCGAAATGAGGCGTGCTATGAAGATACGAGAAGAAAAGGAGTAGGATGGCTGTAAGAATGACGGGATATCTCCAGAATTGCATAGGTTGAGATTTTCGCTATACTACAGAAAGACATTAGAATATCATAAAATTACACCAAATATGGATAGGCGTCGAGGAAAAATCCTTCCAGCAGTACTCGCAGCAGTAGAAATTATAGGCGCAAAACCAGGACTTGCTGCTAGTAAGGAAGTGCCTGCCGCCGCACAAGTCCGCGTTGAACAAAAAGGTAAAGATAAGCAAGCGACTTTTCTCCATAAAGGTTTAGAGAGCGTCCATCAGATGGTCATGAATGGTAAAGAAGAAGATGCAAAAAGACTTGCTGTGTCATTAGGGGAGCAACTCAACAATGTTTCTGACCTAGGCCCGTACGTAAATGACATCAGTGAGCTTGCAAATCGTTTACGAGAATTTGGCGAACAAGAACAAGAGCGTGCAGTATATCGCTTCGCGTATAGCCGCCTCAACAAAGAAGAGCAGTGGAAAGAAAAATTTCAGTTTGGTGAAGAGGTGGCGCGACTGTATCTCCTTGCAGAAGATAAGAATGCCGCTCGGCGGCAGTATAAAGAGATGTACGATTTGTATCAGGAGCTCAAAGCGCATAATCGTCCCACCCAAGATGCGCATCTGCGCACTATTATTGACAAGGATGGTGATCAGGTTGAAATTGAGCCCTACCAAGACTGGAGAACATTTCAGAAATATATGGATTATCAATTAAATGAAAATTCCCGTTGAGATCGGGCCTCCCATCCGATTGACATCGGATTTGGGATGACATTTTAATATATGCCATCAGTATCAGATCGAGAAAAAAAGATTATCGAATTTTGGGAGCAGAATGATATTTTTGCTAAATCGATCATTGCTCGATCCGAAAATCATCCCTATGTATTTTATGATGGCCCGCCATTTGCTACGGGCTTACCGCATTATGGACATATCGTCGCATCTCTACTGAAGGATGTCGTGCCTCGCTATTGGACTATGCGGGGATATCGCGTAGAACGTGTGTGGGGATGGGATTGTCATGGCTTGCCGATCGAGAACATCGTTGAAGAGAAATTAAACCTCAAGACAAAAAAAGACATCGAAGAATTTGGCGTTGGTGAATTTAATAAAGCGTGCAGTGCCCAGGTGCTCGCATACGCAGAGGAATGGAAAAAGACAGTCCGTCGTATGGGGCGGTGGGTGGACATGGAGCATCCTTACATGACGATGGATCTCTCTTATATGGAAAGCGTATGGTGGGTTTTTGCCGAGCTTTGGAAAAAGGATCTCATATACGAGGGAAGAAAGGCGATGCATATCTGCCCTCGATGTGTCACTCCGCTATCCAATTTTGAGGTTACTCAAGGATACAAAGAAATCACTGATGCATCTGCTACGGTCTCATTTTCTGTCACCAACGGTGCTGCAAAACTTGGCATCAGTGAGCCTCTCTCTATTCTTGCCTGGACGACGACTCCGTGGACATTACCTGGCAATGTATTACTTGCTGTCGGGCCAGACATCACTTACGTGATTGCCCGTGTACAAAAAATTGATACTGACTTGGGCCTTGTCATACTCGCCCGTGATCGTGTGCAATACTATGAAGATAAGATCAAAGAACACACTAAAGATTCTTCGGCGGTTTTTGAAATCTTGACCACCAAAAAAGGCTCTGAGCTCATCGGTTTGTCCTACGAGCCCCTCTTTTCTTATTTTGCGTCAAATCCTAATTCTTTTCATGTTGTTGCTGCAGGCTTTGTGAATACTGGAGATGGGACAGGAGTGGTGCATATCGCTCCTGCGTTTGGTGACGATGACTATCAAGTGGGTCTTCGTGAAGATGCAGGGTTTGTGCAGCACATCACCATGGAAGGAAAATTTACGGACGCAGTGACAGATTTTACAGACATGGAGGTGAAGCCAAAAGATGATTCTTCCGCAACCGATCGGGCTGTATTGGCGTTTCTTGAAAAACAGGGGACGGTATTCTTACAAGAGGATTATACGCATAGCTACCCCCATTGTTGGCGCTGCGATACCCCGTTACTCAACTATGCAACAACAAGTTGGTTTGTACGTGTTACAGAATTAAAAGAGGATTTGCGTGCTAATAACGCATTGATTTCGTGGGTACCTGAACACATGAAAGAAGGGCGTTTTGGTAAGTGGCTCGAGAATGCTCGTGATTGGGCAATATCAAGAAATCGATACTGGGGCACTCCACTCCCTATATGGAAGAGTGATGATGGCGATGTGATATGTGTCGGTAGTGCACAAGAGTTATCTAGTCTCATCGGCCGCCCCATTCATGATCTCCACAAACATACGATCGATGAAATTGAAATAAAAAAAGATGGGGTGGTGTATCGCAGAATACCCGAGGTCCTTGATTGTTGGTTTGAATCGGGATCGATGCCCTACGGACAAGTACATTATCCATTTGAGAATAAAGAAAAATTTGAAAAAGGATTCCCTGCAGAATTTATCGCTGAAGGACAGGACCAAACGCGCGGCTGGTTTTATACTCTCCATGTACTCGCTACTGCCCTGACACGGTCGAGTGATCCTTCTATCCCATCGGCAAAGAAAACGGTGCCGGCATTTACCCATGTCATCGTCAACGGAATTGTATTAGCAGAGGATGGCAAGAAAATGAGTAAGCGGCTTAAGAATTATCCTGCACCTGATGACATGTTTGAAAAATATGGGGCGGACGCTCTACGGTTTTATCTTGCGTCCTCTCCCGTGATGCATGCGGAGAGTCTTAATTTTTCGGAAAGTGGCGTACGTGAGACATACAATAAAGTGATCAATACTCTCAAGAACGTTTCTCAGTTCTATAGTATGTTTGCAGAGCAAGGCACTACACCATTACTGCATGAATCTGATCCGAGTGTCCACATCCTCGATCGATGGATTCTCTCTCGTCTTGTCTCTTGTTTAGAAGAGGTCACTGCAAGCCTAAACACCTATCATCTTTCAGAAAGCACTGAGCCCATCCAGTCTTTTATCGCTGATCTTTCTCAGTGGTATGTACGTCGCTCCCGTGACCGATTCAAGACAGAAGATGCAAAAGAGCAACAACAAGCGCTCCATACATTATGCAAGGTGCTTTTAGTCACAAGTAAAATGATCGCTCCCTTTATGCCCTTTCTTTCAGAAGAGATATATCAGGAAGTCAGAGGCACGGGGACAGGGGGACAGGAATCAGTACATCTAGAGGATTGGCCAGACATCGCCGCATTGCCTCGTGATGAGAAATTAGAAAAACAAATGGAACAACTTCGTAAGGTCGTAGAGATCGGACACGCATTGCGAGCGAGTGCACTCATGAAGGTGCGACAACCATTGTCTCGTATTATATGCAGTCAATCTTTCTCTCAAGAATTGCAAAACATTCTTTGTGAAGAACTGAATGTCAAGGAGGTGTGTCAAGGAAGCGAGGCGCAAAATAATGAAGACTTTCTGACACAGCAAGAAGGCGAGCTTTTTGTCGCATTGCAGACGACACTTACACCGGAGTTAAAAGAAGAAGGGCTGTATCGAGAACTTACTCGCGTGATCAATGCGCAGCGTAAAGAGCAGGGACTCACCATCAAAGATGTAGTGCGAATAGTGATTGCATCGTCGAACCCAGAAATAGCAACTGTGGTAGAAAAATATAACAAAGAGCTTATACACAGTACGCTTGCCTCAGTAGTACAAATGGGTGGTGGAGAGGGTGGGGTAGAGGCAAAGATCGGTGCAGATAAGATCATATTTCGTCTGATTGTTTAATAGATCAAACATGCTTGCATACATCAAAGGCTCAATACAGCATCGATATGATAGCGGTGTGATTGTAGTCGCACATGATCTTGGGTATCGCGTGTCTGTGATCGATGCTTTGCGCACTAAAAAAAAAGAGGGAGATCAGATAGAGCTCTATCTGTATCAATATGTTCGTGAGAGCCAAATAGAGCTTTATGGATTTGAGACTTCCGGAGAGTTTGAGTTTTTTGAGCAGCTTCTATCCGTATCTGGCGTAGGGCCAAAGACAGCTCTTTCTATCCTCAATGCGGCGCGAGTAGAAAAATTACAAAATGCCATCGCCGACGGTGACGCCGCTATTTTCAAAGGGGTGTCTGGCGTGGGCATGAAAACTGCCGAGCGCATTATCCTTGAGCTACGAGGATCATTCCAGAAGCTTTCTGGCGTATCAGTGTCATCTACCGGTGATGATAGCGATATTATCGAAGCACTTATTCATCTTGGATATACTCCTGTCATTGCCCGCCATACTGTACAGGCAATGCCTGAGGCTATTATTGGCGTAGAAGAACGCATGAAGGCAGCACTTAAATCGCTGGGAAAGTAAGCGTGGTATTTGAACATATGGAATTGGATGCTCGTTCGTGGAATACAATCATTGCAGCTAAAGCACATTCACCGTTTTTGCAAAGCTATGAATGGGGCGAGTTTCAGAAAAAAATGGGTCAGCAGGTAGAGCGTGTCGCTTTTTTTCAGGACACAAAATTGTGTACTGGTGCTCAGATTTTTACTCATCATTTATTTCGAAACTTTTTCTATCTCTATTTTCCTCAGGGTCCTGTAGGAGAAATAACTGAAGCAAGCAGAGAGCATTTCTCTAAAGAGATAGCTGCTTTACAAAAAAAGACACATGCATTATTTTTGCGTTGGGAGCCTCAGGAAAAAAGTGCACATGTCTTTGTTTGTCAAAACGAACAAGGAACTCAGTCTCTGCAGCCACAGACCACTCTTCTCATCCCGCTTGTTGGCACGAAGGAGGATCTTCTTGATGCTATGCACCCAAAGACTCGATATAATATACGACTCGCACAAAAGAGGGGAGTGGAAGTCCGCACGGAGCACATCGTACCGAGCGACACAAAAAAATTATTTATTCAATTGTTATCTGAGACGGCCACTCGTGATCATTTTTTTCTTCACCCTGAATCGTATTACGCCACACTGTTGGAATCTTTTTCGGAAAAAGAGACTTCTACTGGCTTGACCCCCTTTGTCCGTTTATATACTGCATGGTTTGAAGGACAGTTGCTTGCGGGAAGCATTGTGTTATTCTTTGGCGACACTGCTACGTACTTGCATGGTGCGAGCTCTTCTGCACAGAGAAACGTGATGGCGCCTTTTGCGCTTCACTGGAAAGCACTCTGCGATGCGCAAGCGCGCGGATATCAATGGTACGATTTCTGGGGTATAGCTTCCACGGATGATTCGCGCCACCAATGGGCTGGTCTGACCCGTTTTAAAAAAGGATTTGGAGGTATGACCGTCACGTATCCCACGGCGACGGATTGCGTTTTTTCTCCATTTGTCTATACAGTGTATAGACATACCCGTATGCTTCGTAGGCAGATACAATATTGGCAACGGTATTTCCTTCCTTAGAGTAATGCAAATATGCTCTCATAGCTCAATGGATAGAGCGTAGGCCTCCGAAGCCTGAGATGTAGGTTCGATTCCTACTGGGAGCACCAGACAGGGGGCCTCTTACCATAAGATACATTGATTATGCACCTGGGGATAACCTGTTGAAGAATGGGGTATTTCTGTTGATACATAAATGTATTCAGCGTATCAATTTTTACCATAATATGTACGTTTTTCCTTATATTTGTAGTACAAAAGCTATTACTGGCATCAAATTTTGCAAAATAATGCCTTTTACCCTTGACAAGGGTTTTGCCCTGTAGTAACATTGACGTGTTTTTTACCAGTGCGAATTCTCATCTAAAACCCCATCCCCATTTATATAAAACGACTTCCTACAGGAATGAGGGCAACCAACTAAACACGTACTAAGTCACCAGATTCACCCTACCAACACTACGGTGAAATTTTTTGTTTTTATGCCACGAACATATTTCACGAAGGAACACAATATTATTCCACTCCCTCATCTCATTGAGGTCCAACTTGATTCATACCGTTGGTTTCGAGATTCTGGGCTCAAAGAACTCTTTGATGAAATTTCCCCAATCAAAGATATCGCAGGTCGCGATCTCGAGCTTACCCTCACTGACTATTATTTTGACGAGCCGAAGTTTGACGAGAAAACAAGCCTTTCCAAGAATCTTACGTTTGAATCAGCGTTGTGGGTGAAAACAAAGCTCACCAATAGACGTACTCTCGAGGAAAAAGATCAAGACATCTATCTCGGGGATTTTCCTTTGATGACTGATCGCGGCACATTTATTATCAATGGTGTCGAGCGTGTCGTGGTCTCTCAATTGATTCGTTCCGCTGGAGTATTCTTTACATCAGAAGTATATCGGGGCTCTGATCGGAGACATTATGGAGCAAAGATCATTCCAAATCGTGGTGCATGGCTTGAATTCGAAACCGATGAAAATAATTGTATCTGGGTCAAGATTGATCGAAAAAGAAAAGTTGCTGTTACATCTCTTCTGAAGGCCTTTGGCTATGGAGGTGAAGACGAAATTCGTGCCTTATTTGCAAAAGTCGACACCGACCCTGACCGCAAGCATATTGAAGCGACACTCGAACGCGATCTTGCTAAAAGTGAAGAAGAGGGTTTGGTGGAAGTCTATAAACGTATTCGGCCAGGAGACCTAGCCACATCCGATAATGCCCGTTCTCTCATTTATGACATGTTTTTCTGGTTTGATCGGTATGACCTAGGGCGTGTGGGGCGACACAAGATGAATCTGCGTTTTGGATTAGATTTTTCTACAAAGACGAAAGACGGACGAGTGCTCCATAAAGAGGATTTGGTCGCAATTATTTCTGAAATTATCAAATACAACAATTCCCAGAACGAACCAGATGACATCGATCACTTGGGAAATCGTCGCATCCGAGCAGTGGGTGAACTTGTTCAAAACAAATTCCGCATCGGTTTGGGTCGTATGGTACGTATTGTGCGAGACCGTATGAGTACTCTTGATATGGATGTTATTACGCCAGCAAAATTGATGAATGCACGGCCCGTCATTATCGCAGTCAAAGAATTTTTTATGTCATCTCAGCTCTCACAGTTCATGGATCAGACAAATCCGCTATCCGAGCTTGAGCATAAACGACGCATCTCTGCACTTGGTCCTGGAGGCTTAAGTCGAGAGCGAGCAGGCTTTGAAGTACGCGATGTTCACCCTACCCACTATGGCAGGATTTGTCCTATCGCAACACCAGAAGGGCCGAACATTGGTCTTGTCGGTCATCTCGCATCCTACGCACGCCTCAATGAATTTGGATTTATTGAAACTCCATTTCGGAAAATCACAAAAGAAAAATCAGGCCGTACTCTTGCCTCTCGTGAAGTAGTATATCTTGATGCGTTTACTGAGGAGCGCCATGTGACTACCGCAGCTGCGACCCCACTCGATGATAAAGGGTTCTTTATAAACGATAAAGCCGAAGTGCGTAAATATGGCCAACCGTCCCTGGATACGGTTGATAATGTTGAGTACATGGATGTTGCCCCAAACCAGATCGTCAGTATTTCTACTTCT
>OBEQ011868020.1_pt1 | contig 11933 bp, 5 predicted proteins | sample 1670901 | NCBI WGS metagenome assembly OBEQ01 (sample SAMEA104232315, study PRJEB22302) | groundwater metagenome | biome: forest; feature: aquifer; material: groundwater | place: USA | collected 2011-08-07 | depth 5.4 m | reverse complement strand
TGATCGAATATTTCCTGAGCCCGCTGCTGCAGGCAGGCCACGAAAGCATCCGCGAACGGTAACAATACGATCACATATGGAAATTAAATTAACGCAACTAAAAGGAGGAAATACCATGAGCAGCACTGAGACTGAAACCACTACGGCATCCCGCAACAACAAGTCCGAAGTACCGCCGAGAAATTCGGGTAAAGAAGCTGGCGCACGGACACGGCAGCAACGTGTCATTTCAACGCCCAATGACGTAGCAGGGCTCGTCATGATGCAAATCGATGCCGTAAACACCAAGAAGGATGAACTCACCATTGCCGTCAAAGGACTTACCGATACCTCGAAGCAATTGGTGCGAGCCTATGCCGAACATGCGAAGGCGATTCAGAAATTGCAGCAGCGCATTAAGCAGTTGGAAGAGAAAGACAAGAGCTAGGCTGGGTAAATAGTGGATCTGTTTTTTGTACCCTGGTAAAAAGCGAGGTGACAGGAAAATTCAGTTACGTGTGTGGAGGGAATCGTGCCACGTAAAAAAAGACTTGTGTTGCCCAATTGTCCGCACCATGTGTTGCATCGCGGGCATGATGGTGATGTCGTATTCGTCGGGAATGACGATTATCGTTACTACCTGGACAACCTATGGACAAGTGCGCAGGAACTAGGTTGTAAGGTTTATGCCTATTGTCTGATGTTGAGCCAGGTTCATCTCATCGTGGACCCGGGAGATAATCTCGCCAGTTTGGGACGGCTGATGAAAACCGTTGCGGGTCGTCAGGCAGGTTATGCGAAGCGCTGCGGTATGCTAACGGGTACGCCGCTGTGGGAAGGGCGTTACCGCTCAAGCCCAATTGTGGCCAGTGAATTCCTGCTTGCATGCTGCCGTTACATCGAGTTCAACCCGGTACGTGTCCATTTAGCAATGAAACCTGATGAATATGTCTGGTCAAGTTGCCGCACAAAACTGGGGCTGGACAGCGCGACAATTCATTACGACCCTGCTTACCTCGCCTTAGGGCAGACACCCCAGGAACGTGCCGAATGTTATCGGCATTATATGACCCAACCGGTTCCTTACCAGGAATGGACCGTTATTCGTGGCGCCGTTCAAACCGGGACCTTCACTGGCTTACCGCCAATCAACGCCGATGGGCACGCAGAGCTGGCCATTGTTCCGCTTGCAAACTAATCAGAGCAGAATCCAGCAGTTACCTCCGCGACATCACCCTAGATGTGTCCCTCTTTTTAAACGGGGACACATCTGTCGCTTAAGGTGCAAACTATATATCACTTGCGCTAGGATGATCGAGAACCAAAACCCACGATGAAGGAACATCAATAGAAGTGTACTTCACCCTGTTACCCGCGAACCAAACCAACGGCCTTGCTCACCACGGCTGTTGTTGCGAGTAAGTGTTTTGGGAAGACCAGCATGAAATCGTAATCTCGGCGTAACGGTCGAATGGCGAAAATTCTATTCACATGGGAACTGGGCGGGGGATTGGGGCATGTCGTCCCTTATCTCGGCGTCATCGCAGGGCTGCAACATCGCGGCCACCGTGTGGCATTTGCCCTGCGCGATCCGACGCGCGACTACGTCCTCACCGGTTTCGCCGGCGATGACACCTTGTACGGCGCGGGCGGGAACGACACCCTCCAGGACAACGACGGCGCCGATCAACTCTACGGGGCTGAGGGCAACGACACGCTTTCCGGAAACGACGGAAACGACGGAAACGATTATCTCTCCGGTGGCGTGGGCAACGACGCCTTGGACGGCGGCGCCAATGACTCCGACCCCTTTTTTTCCGCCTTTTGCTGCAGGTGCGGGATAGCAGCCCAAGCCGCGGTTAGCTGGTGAGGATGCCTAACATGAAGGGAACAAGTTTCAACGTCTTAACTATGCGCAACTTGATCGCCACAGTTTTCTGTTTGTTATTCGTCGCCTCGCCAGCCATCGGGCAGAAAGATAAAGAGCAGAATCCGCAGCCAGGGTATACGACATCTATTCTTCGTGAGCCGGTCTTTAATGAGAGCCGTGTTCTTGCGGAAGCAATAACCATAGACAACTGGCTCAATTCTAACTATGGAAAATTGAGTTATGAGCAGAAAAAGGGTCCGCGTGAGCACTTGTACTACTTGATCGACTCGCGGGTGAAAGACCTATATGCCAGAGAGGGACGTGTTTTACCCAAAGACCATGATCCTATTCTTGAACTTCTTTTTTCTTGGACAGAGCGCCTTGGTGTATACGGTGGTTCCATTGTCTACAACGCCTTGAGGTCCCCGACATCGAAAATATCGAAAATCATGACTCCGCTCATGAAAATGCCCCGGGGGATTTCTTTAACCTTGAAAGGCGATTTGTTAGTGATTGATTCGGAAATGGGTGGGTGGACTGTATCGGTTCCCTATTATTTCATGATCTCGAGGATCCACAATTTTACTGCGTCAAACGGGTTGCGTACGCACTATGTAGTGTTATCCACGGGCACGGGGAAGCACAAGAGCCGAGTGGGGCATTCTCAGGCAACGTTAGTTTTGATTTTCTCTCCAACGGTAGACACCGCAAGGTTCGTAACTTTTTGGAAACAACAGTTCGGAATTAGCGACAGTGATGAAAACGTCTCTTTGAGTGTACGGAACCTCATGAGCCAACGCAGGCTAGACGCCACATCGCAGATCTACACGGAAATTGCTACTTGGACAGAGCGACAAAGTTCCATTGCAGTGATCTACTCTGGTGTCGATGGCGCATACCAATGGAACCGGGACCATTTTCTGGATTTTTTACGGGCGCTACGGACTCGGCAAATATCATCGCCAACCAACTTCGGTGTATCGACGAAACCGGGATCACTTCAATGAGACTCAATAAGAAGACGATTGTCGCCAGACTGCTCTGCGTGCTGGCTATTTCAAGCGTGATAGTTTCTTGTGGAGAGAATATGCCACTAACGTTCATGGATGAAGTTAACGAAGCCAAGGCCGTGAAAACCAGGTACAAAGAAGACACAGCCCATATTCACGATATAGTAGCGAAGTATGTGCCGGTGGGAACCCGCAAAGACGCCGCTCTGGAATTCTGTGAGGCCAATGGATTCAAGATCTACCCGGTTCGCGATAAGCGACAGTTTGAGTCGAAAACATTTGATGAATCGGTAGTTTGTTCAAAGCGCCGGCCGAAATGGTACTTGGTCGGAGAAGAGGAAATCCGCGTAATTTTGCGTATGAAGAACGGAGTCGTGGCGCAGGCTGAAGGTTATATCTTCTTACACGTGTTATAGATCGATAACAAGGAGGATACGATGGAAACAATCGAGGTTCGTTATTCGCCGATTTCCTGGACCGGCGGGCTCGCATACCACAAGTACATCGTTTATACAGACGCCAGCGGAAATAAATACGCCGCTCGCGGAGGTTCTGTGGGGGACGGACCATCGGGTGGCTTGAGCTTCCCCCCTGGGAATATTATCACCGTAGATGGTCCTTTTGACGACCGTTTTCGGGATTGGGATCCAGAATTTGACGACCCCAGGGAAACCATCACGTCCGGCGACGACTTGAAGAGTAAATGGGAAGACATCAAGCGAGCCATGGACGATATCGAAAAGGAGAAACGTCGCTACGATACCACTGATAAAAACAGCAACACCACCGTCGATGAAGCCTTAAGAAGGTCTGGTCTTCCCGAACCTGTTAAAGACGGTATTGGCGATAATTATTCTCCCGGATCAGGCAAAGACATCCGCACTGTCGACGAAATAATTGCTGACAAAATAAAGGAATTGTACCGCCGCGCCCGGGACGCAATTTTCCCGCCCCGCCGCGACCCTCTAGTCCTCGACCTTGATGGCGATGGCTTTGAAACCTCGGGCACCAATACGACGATCGTCCATTTCGATCATGACGGTGATGGATTCGCCGAAGCCACCGGCTGGACCGGTGCGGACGACGGATTGCTTGCTTTGGATCGTAACGCCAATGGCTCGATAGACGACGGTACCGAGCTCTTCGGCGATCAAGCTCCGCTGTTGGGCGGCGGGAAGGCGGCCAACGGTTTTCAGGCACTGGCCCAGTATGACGGTAATCTCGATGGCAAGATCGATGCGAATGACAGTATCTGGGCAAGTTTAAAGGTCTGGAACGACAAAGACGGAAATGGGCTTTCCTGGCAAGGAGAGCTTTTCAATCCTTCCGATTTTAATATCACCGCGATCCAGCTCGCCTCCTCGCCCACCAACCTGCCGGACGGCCAAGGCAATACCCAATCCAGAATAGGCAGCTTCGAGATCGCCGGCGGCACGACCGGACAGATCGGTGAGTACCGCTTTACGCGCAATTTGGCGGACACGGTTGTTTACAACGACCTGCCCGTGCCGGATGACGTGGCGGCGTTACCGAACGCCGAGGGGTCCGGGAAAGTTTATGACCTGCACCAAGCCATGGTCCGTGATAGCAGCGGGCAACTCAGAATATTGGTCGAGGCATTTATTGCGCAGACCGATCCAACAGTCCGTGCATCTACTCTGGAACAGCTTCTCATAACGTGGACTGGAAGCGACGGTGTCGTGGCCGGCAGCCGCGGCCCCAACATCGATGCCCGCCGGCTTGCGGTGTTGGAGAAATTCATGGGCGAAGGGTTCACGGGATCCAACGGCCCCAATCCTATTGTCCTGGCCACCGCTTCACTAAATGAAGCCTACCGCGTTCTCGCGGAGAAAGCCTACGCCGAGCTTATGAGCCAGACGCACCTTCAGGACCTCTATAGCTCAGTTACTTACACTTTCGATCTCACAACACAGGATATTGTGTATAACCTGTCCGCGGTTACCGCCCAACTCCAGTCCGAGCTCGCCACCAATCCCGATGCTGGCAAGGTACGTTTGGGCGAATTCGTCCGCACTCTCCGTGGCCTCGATCTTCAAGACACCGTCAACTACCTCGCCTTCCGCGAAACCTTCGTCCAAACTGACGCAGAATTAGGCTGGGTCATCGACTCCGCTGGACTGCCCTTGATTGACACGTCGTCACCGAGCGTGTCAAACGGGACCGAAAACGCCGAGGCGGCCCGGCTCCAAGTTGACTCCAGTGCTTGGTATTCCTCCCTCGGCGGCGACGATGTTCTGTACGGATCGGACCGAACCGGTTCTTACTATTGGTCCTCTTGGAATGAGTTTTTATCCGGGGGCAATGGGAACGACATCATTGTCGGTAGGGCGGGCAACGACAATATCTCCGGAGGACCGGGAAATGACCTGCTCGACGGCGGTCTTGGTAACGATTCACTTTCCGGCGATGTTGGTAACGATACCTACCTGTTCCGACGTGGCAGTGGCCAAGACCAGATTTCGGACTTCGACCTCGTTACTGGAAATATCGATCGAATCCGTCTCGGCCAAACTATCCTTCCCGGCGATGTCACCTTGCGGCGTTCGGGCAACAATTTAACGCTGCGGATTAACAATTCCTCCGACCAGCTGACAGTCCAGAATTATTTCTGGAACGACAGCCCCCTGTACCGCGTTGAGCGCATCGAATTCGCCGACGGCACGGCATGGGGCGCCGACCAGATCAGCGCCCAAGTACTGGTCGCGACCGAAGGCGATGACGAAATCCACGGCTCGCCCGGCGCCGACACCATCCAGGGGCTCGGCGGCAACGATAGATTATTCGGGGAGGGTGGCGACGATATTCTGAGCGGCGATGCCGGCGATGATCGCCTGATTGGCGGCAGCGGTAACGACACGCTCGACGGCGGTATTGGCACGGACCTCCTTGAAGGTGGCGCCGGAAACGATACGTACCTCTTCCGGCGTGGCACCGGAGTGGATTCCCTATCGGATTACGATACCACATCGGGCAATATCGACATCGTGCGGATGGAGGCCGGCATTCTTCCGGGAGAGATCACCGTACGGCGCTCCGGAGAGAATCTGGTCTTGGCGTTGTCGGGCACCGATGACCTCCTCCAAATTTCCAACTGGTTTTACAACGACGATCCCGCCTATCGGGTGGAACGGGTCGAATTTTCCGATGGAACGGCTTGGGACGTCGATGCGATAAAGAATTTTGTCCTTACCGGTACAGAGGCGAACGATACTCTGATCGGGTATTCCACGGATGATCTGATTCAGGGACTGGGCGGGAATGACAGCCTTCAGGGCCGCGTCGGCAATGATACGCTCGATGGCGGCGATGGTCATGACCAGCTCGCTGGCGAAGCCGGTAACGATTTTCTGATCGGCGGCGCCGGCGATGATTGGCTAATTGGAGATGTCGGCGACGATATTTTTGACGGTGGTACCGGTACCGATTATATGAACGGCGGCGGCTGGGCGGATCGGTACGGATACCACCCCGGTAACGGTAACGACACCTATCGCTTCGGCCATGGTTACGGCCAGGATTCGATCGAGGATATCGACCGGACCGTCGGTAATACCGACACCATCGCACTGAATGCGGACATTAGTCCTGATCAGGTCGTGTTGCGGCGGGTGGGTGATGATCTCCGGTTGAGCCTGACCGACAGCGCCGATACGCTGACGACGTACGGCTGGTTCCGTAACGCCGATTCCCAGATTGAGCAAATCGTCTTTGCCGATGGGACGGTGTGGGACACTTCCGTCATGCAAATACGTACTCTGCTCGGCACCCCCGGCATCGATAATCTTGTCGGTTTCGCAACCGACGACGTGATTACCGGTTTGGAAAACAATGATCTATTGTCCGGTGCCGGCGGTAACGACACCCTTGACGGCGGCATCGGCAATGACACGCTTCGCGGCGGGTTGGGCAACGACCGCTATCTCTTCGGCCTCGGCGACGGTTCCGACACCATTATCGATACCGACACCACCGCGGGCAATCTCGACACGATCATTTTTAAACCGGGTATCGCCCCGACGGATGTATTGGTGCGCCATATCAACGACGACCTGGTCCTTTCCATTTCCACGAACAGCGGTGAGGCCATCACGATCAAGGACTGGTTCAAGAACGAAGGCCCCGACAACCAGGTCGAGCGCGTCGAGTTCAGTGACGGGACTGTTTGGGACACCGATACGCTCAAGCTGTTGGCCATACAGGGCACGTCAAATGACGACATTCTGAACGCGTACAGCACCAACGATACTTTAGCCGGATTGGCCGGGAATGATCGCCTGGCCGGTGGCCGCGGCAATGACATCTATCTGTTTGCGCTCGGCGACGGTCAGGACACAATATTTGAAGACGACGACACCCCTGGCAACGTCGACACCATTCAATTGGCCACGGGCATCAGCCCTGCCGACGTCACGCTCAAGGTCGGTGGGTTCGATCTTTCCATCTCCATCAACGGCACCGACGACGTTCTGCGTGTCGCGAACTGGTTTAGCGACGATCGCTACAAAGTCGAGCAGATTCAATTCGCCGATGGCACGACCTGGGACGTGCCGACGATCCAGTCTCTGGCCAACCAGCCGAGCGATGCCGACGATACCCTCGTCGGCACGCCGCTCGCGGATACGCTCGATGGCGGTGGCGGGAATGACAATATCTCCAGCCTTGCCGGAGACGACCTGATTTATGGCGGGAGCGGCAATGATACGATCAATGCCGGCCCAGGAAAGGACTTCGTTGACGGCGGTGACGGTAACGACACGATCAACGGTGGTGAAAGCGTAGAGGGCACCTACCCCGAAGGCAACATACTTCTCGGCGGCGCGGGTAACGATTCGATCTTCGATGGCGATGGCGCGAGCCTGATTGACGGCGGCGCCGGCATAGATCAGCTGTACGGATCTTACGGAAACGATGTCCTCAACGGCGGCGCGGATGCAGACAACCTCTATGGAGAGTGGGGCGAAGACAGTCTCGATGGTGGTGCGGGCAAGGATCGTCTGGAGGGGGGTGCAGAGAGCGACTCTTACCTTATCGGACGCGGCGGCGGTTTTGATACGGTCTTCGAGACTACGAATTTCGAGTATGACCCCGGAGTGAACGCCATCGTATTTGGCCCCGGCATTCGGCCTAAGGATCTAAGTATCCAGGTTGGGGGGTCTACGACGGAATACAACGGTGGCGGCTTCGGCAACGCTTCCAGTCTAGCGATCAGCATCGGTGGCGGCAACGTCTCCTATCTCGCGATCGGCATCGGTGATGATGAAGGCGCCATCGCGATCAGCCAAGATAACATCGGGTATGGCGGTGATGCGGGATATGGCGGTGCCGCAAACGTCTTCGTTCAGCGCTTCATTTTTTCCGACGGTACCGAACTCACCCTGGATGACATCCTCGCCAAGGCCGACGCGGGAATTATCGGCGTGCAGTATGGCAGCGGTGGGGATGCCTTCCTGCTGGGCAGCGTGGCCGAGGACAATATCTACGGCAGCGACGGGAATGAGAAAATCGCCGCCCGGGACCAGAACGACTCTGTTTCGGGTGGCCTCGGCAATGACATCATCGATGCCGGTTCGGGGGATGACGAGGTAAGCGGTGGCGACGGTAATGATGTCATTGCGGGCAACCACAAGGCCGATAATCTCTTTGGCGGCGATGGCTCGGATACCTACGTCTTCAACCGCGGCGATGGCCAGGACTTCATCGATAATTATTCGAATAAGCTCCCCGGTGACGTAGACACGGTTTCCTTCGGTCAAGATATCCATCCCGAGGATATCTACGGCTATGTGCTTCCCTACGGAGACTTGGTGCTGACGGTTAACCCTGATAGTGGTGTGTCTGCCAACAGCATCACGATGCTCTGGTTCTATGACGACGGTACCGGCAATCTTGTCACCGATCCCAACGCCACATTGGAGCGCGTGCAATTTCTAACCGAGACCAACACCCGTATTTTCGATTTCATCGGTATCGTCGCGACCTTGGAGACCGACCTTAAGAATGCCACGGCGGATAACCCGATCCCCCTGTTCACGGGCGCCACGGCCGGTTTCGAACTGAGCGGTACGGTGCCCCAGGCCGGCGGCGATCATGCGGTAGCCTATGCCCTCACGGGCGATCTCTTTGCGGTCGCGACCCAGCGTTTTGGCACGCCAGGCAATGATGTGATCGACGGCCACAACGGCCTGGATACGATCGATGCCGGGGGCGGCAACGACACCATCAACGCCGGTGGCGGTAACGATGTCATTGAAGCGGGAGCGGGTGATGACACCGTCGACGCCGGTGCCGGCGACGACGATGTTTGCGGTGGCCCCGGCAACGATATGCTGATCGGTGGCCCCGGAAATGACAGCTACTGTTTCAATCTCGGGGATGGCGTCGATACCATCGACGACCTTGCCACGCCGACGGCGGGCAACCGCGTCACGTTTGGCCCCGGTATCACCCCCGACAACTTGCGCCTTTCCTACGTCGACCAGACGCTCATCATCCATGTCGGTCAGGGCGGAGACGAGCTTCACCTTACCAACTTCAGCTTCACCGACGCCTACGGCCCGCATGCCGTGGAAACCTATGCGTTTGCGGACGGCACGGCGCTCCGTTACAGCCAACTTATCGATCGCGGCTTCGATCTCGATGGGACCGAGACCGGCGATGTCATCCTCGGGACCAACACCACCGACCGCATCACCGCTTTAGGAGGCGACGATATTCTCTTGAGCGGTCGGGGAAACGATACGCTCGATGGTGGATCGGGGAATGACCTTTACGTCTTTAACGTCGGCGATGGAATCGACGTTATCCGTGATATATCCGATTTTATGGGCCCCAACACCATCGCCTTCGGTCCCGGAATTACATCTAATGATCTGCGTTTGACCTATGACCCTGCGACGAACCACTTGATCATCCAGGTTGGCACCAATGGTGACGCATTGCAGCTCACGCCGTTCGATCCGACCGATCCCTACGGCGCGCATGCCGCCGAGTATTATCAATTTTCCGATGGCACGTTATTGACTTACGCTCAGCTGATTGACCGTGGCTTTGACATCCTCGGTACGACGGCCGACGAAAGTATTCCGGGCACGGCGGCGCTTGATCGCATCGTGGGCGGTGACGGCAACGATCGCTTGATCGGTGGCCGAGGCGGCGACAGCTTGCGCGGCGGTGCGGGCGATGACAGCTATCGTTACGTGCGCGGGGACGGCCTGGTCAGCATCGATGATTTGGCGGCGATGAACGAAGGCAATACGCTGGAATTCGGGGAAGGCATCACGCTCGCGGATATAGAGCGCAGTCTCAGCTTTATTCCGCCGGCGCCAGGCCAGACGCTGGGAACTTTTATTATCCGGCTCGGCGATACCGGCGACGAGATTCACTTCACCCACTTCGACCCCGATCATGCCGATCTTGGGCCCCGCGCCATCGAGAGCTACCAGATGGGTGACGGCACTGTTATCAATTATCTCCAATTGGTTCAAAACACCTTTGTTATTCAGGGGGACAGTGGAGACGATTATCGTCGCGGTACGAACCTTACGGATCGGCTCTACGGCTACGAAGGCTTTGATGAGTTGCACGGTTATCTCGGCGACGACCCCCTCACGGGCGGCACCGGCAATGACGACCTTTTTGGCGAGGACGGCAACGACAGCTATGTGTTTCATCTTGGCGACGGCGTGGATACGATCCACGACACAGCGACTGTAACGGCCCCGAACCTCATTGTCTTCGGTGAGGGTATCGCCCCCGGTGATCTGGTGTTCGATCAGCAGGGCGATTTGCTTACGATCCATATTGGGTCGGGAGGTGACGCTATCCGCATGCCGAACTTTAACTTCAGCAACATCAACGGTTCGGTGGTGGTGGCCGCGCTTGAGTTTGCCGATGGTTCCACGGTGGATATGGCCACCTTAGCGGACCGTGCGCCTGCTGTTGTAAACGCCATCATCAATCAGACCGCAGATGAAGATGGTCTCTTTACCTTCCAGGTGCCGGCCTCAGTCTCCGCCGATCCGGATGTGGGTGACACGCTCACATACTCGGCAACCCTTGCTGGCGGTGCCGACCTGCCCGCATGGCTTGGCTTCGATCCCGCCACCCGCACTTTCTTGGGTGCGCCGGGAAATGACGACGTCGGAGCGCTTGATGTGCAGGTGACGGCCATGGACACGCATGGCCGCAGCGCGGTAGACAGTTTCACGCTCACGGTTACCAACGTCAACGACGCTCCCACCTTGGTCAACGTTATCGCCGATCAGACGGCAACCGAAGACAACCCCTTCATCTTACAGGTGCCGGCTGGCACATTCGCCGATGTGGATGCTGTCCATGGCGATGTCTTGACCTACTCGGCAACCCTGGCCGATGGCTCGGCGCTGCCTGCGTGGCTGGGCTTCAACCCCACCACCCGCCGCTTCAGCGGCACGCCGGGCAATGCAGAGGTAGGGACGCAGAACCTCCGCGTAACCGCTACCGATAGCGCGGGCGTAGCGGCTACCGCCGACTTCGCGGTGACAGTGGTCAACGTCAACGATGCCCCGACGGTCAACGCGCCCATCGCCGATCAGACAGCGACGGAGGATGCGCTGTTCAGTTTCCAGATCGCTGCTGATGCCTTCGCGGACGTAGATACCGGCGATGCGTTGAATTATTCGGTAAGCCTCGCGGACGGTTCGGCGCTGCCCGTGTGGCTCTCCTTCAATGCCATGACCCGCACCTTCACCGGCACTCCGGCTAACGGGGATGTCGGTGTGCTCAATGTACGCGTGCGGGCGACCGATCAAAGCGGTGTCGCTGTTTCAGATGCTTTTCTCGTAACAGTGAATAACATCAACGACGCTCCGACGGTGGCCTCGCCGGTGACTGACCAGGTGACGAATGAAGATGCACCCTTTAGTTTCCAGATCCCGGCCAACGTATTCGCAGATGAGGATGCGGGCGACGTATTGACCTATTCGGCGAGTCTTTCCAATGGCTCGGCCTTGCCTTCGTGGCTCACCTTCAATGCCACCACCCGCATCTTCAGTGGCACGCCGGATAACAGCCAG
>OBEQ011023445.1_pt1 | contig 11934 bp, 9 predicted proteins | sample 1670901 | NCBI WGS metagenome assembly OBEQ01 (sample SAMEA104232315, study PRJEB22302) | groundwater metagenome | biome: forest; feature: aquifer; material: groundwater | place: USA | collected 2011-08-07 | depth 5.4 m | reverse complement strand
GAATAATATCAATTCCCACCTGATCGAGATATTTTGCAATAAGGTAATCATACCCGGTGAGCATGGAAATTTTTTCACCGTTTTTTTTCATTTGCAAAACGGTTTTTGTTGTCACGACACGAGGTTTAACGTTTGATTTGGAAGTTCTCATAGGGGAATCTGCTTTTTGAATGTTTGCTTAAGGTTACGAGTGTTATTAATGTACATCTATTCTTGCTTCATGCAAAATCTGTTCTACAATTTCATCAATTGCTTTTTCCGGCTCGGTAAAGGTAATCGAAAGGGCTTGCTCAAATCCTTTTTTCAAGCAAATTGAGGCTTCTTCAAAGGTTACGACCTTTGTTAGAGCTGTTTCTACATCAATAGCATGATCCTGTAAATGACGTTTGATGAGGTGTTCACGATCCTGAAATGTATCGGCTAACAGTGAAGCAATCTGAAGATGCTGGGGTCCTAATAATATTGAGCCATGTTGAAGAACAACTGTACCAAACCTTCTCTGCGCGCTACCGACAAGTTTCTTTCCTTGATACCGGATTTCAGATTTTGCTGAACTGCTGAAACATGCGGCTGATTCTTTTTGATGATAGAGTTGTTCCGTTGAATTTCCGACGTTTACTAACTCTGCATTGATACCAAGTAATCGTACTCCTGCGAGTAACGCAGTGCTGATTGTTGAATAGATTTCGTGGAGGGAGCGTTGTTGGATGGGTAGTACGATACTGTACGTGAGTTCGTTCCAGTGGAGAATTGCTCTTCCACCCGTGGGGCGACGAACTAAATCAATGCCGGCAGAGTGAAGTTTTTGTGGATCAAATTCTTGTTCGTCTTGATTGTAGCCGATGGAAATTGCGGGAGGGTTCCATCCATAAAAACGAAGTATAGGGATTCCATTACTTTTGCCGGTATGATGAGCAAGAGCAACATCAATATTCATATTGATTTGAGCAGGGAGAAATCCCGTTTCTAACAATGCCCAGGTCATCGCATTGCCGGGATAATGCCTCGCTTGCTTGATTTGATAAAATCGATAATGTGCCGAACTTCTTCAGTCATTGGAATTTGATTAGGGATGGCTTCGAGGGCTTGAGAGACGTTCATTCCTTTGTGGTAAAGAAGATCATATACCTGTTCAATCGTGCGAATAACGTCAACTGAAAAATTTCTTCTTCGTAAACCGACTGAATTGAGTCCTTCATACGCTAACGGATCGTGCCCGGCAAGTACATAGGGTGGTACATCTTTGGAGACTCGATATCCGCCACCGATCATCGCATGTTTGCCAATCTTTGTGAATTGGTGAATTGGTACAATACCTCCAATCACAACATGATCTTCTATATGCACGTGACCAGCCATATTGACAGAGTTAGCAAGAATAACGTGATTCCCAACAACGCAATCGTGAGCGACATGGGTATAAGCCATTATGAAGCAATGATTACCAACAGATGTTTTTCCACTTGCGCTTGTGCCGCGATTTAATGTGGCATATTCCCGTATGGTAGTAAAATTCCCGACTTCAAGGAGTGTTTCTTCGCCGTGAAATTTTAGATCCTGAGGTACTGTTCCTAACACAGCCCCATGGTGAATTCGACAATCTTCACCAATACGTGTTCCTTTTGCTAAAAGAGCATTCGAGGCTATTTTTGTCCCCTTCCCTACAACAACATTATCTTCGATAATAGTGAATGGACCGACAGTGACATCAGCGTCAAGTTCCGCACTCGGACTTACAATGGCTTTGGGATCAATAGTAACACTCATGGATATTCTTTTCTTAGCTTAGAATAATTCTATTATTTTTTCTTTTCTACCGGTGCGGCGCCTGCATCAACACGATCAACAATAACTGCACTTAAGTCGGCTTCCGCTACCAAGGTACCGTCAACAAATGCTTTCGCACCCATCTGTGCAATACGCGCCCGACGAGCTTTCATCGTCACCTCTAAAATGAGTGTATCTCCGGGAACGACTTGTTTTCTGAACTTTGCATTATTAATACTTGTAAACATTGCAAGTTTACCATCGGGGTTTTCAAGTCCGTTCAGTAACAATACTCCGCCTGCCTGTGCCATCGCTTCAATAATTAAAACTCCGGGCATAACAGGTCTGCCGGGGAAATGTCCTTCAAAAAACCACTCATTAATGGATACATTTTTTAACCCGACAATTTTCTCGTCAAGCTTAAACTCAATAATTTTATCAACTAAAAGAAAAGGAAAACGATGTGGTAAAATTCTTTGAAGTGCGAGGGTATCAAATACCGTTCCATCTTTTTTATCCGCTTGATATTTTTTGACAAGCTTTTCTTGCAGGTAGATTTTTCTGATTCTTTTGGCAAACTCTACATTACTTGCATGACCGGGACGAGCGGCAAGGATTTGCGCTTTAATAGGCGCTCCGATTAATGCCAAATCGCCCATTAAATCAAGCAGTTTATGCCGTGCGGGTTCATTTTTGTAATGAAGTTTTTTGTTATTGAGTGTTCTCCCTTTATCCATCACAATTGCGCCGCCAATACCAAGTTTTTTGGCTATCCGGTCAACTTCCTTACGAGGTAGATCTCGATCAACAATAACAATGGCATTATCGAGATTGCCTCCTTGAATAAGCCCTCGTTCAAATAAATGTTCTACTTCATGGAGAAAACAAAATGTACGTGCAGAGGAAAATTCATCAATAAATTCTTTCTCAAGATTGAACAATCCTGTATGCTGACTGCCAAGAGCGGGATTTTGATAATCAATCAACACGGTGAGACGGTAATCGTCAGTGGGTAAAGCGACAATTTCAACACCGTTTTTATCGTCTGTGTAGCGTACTGTTTGGTCAATAACTAAGAAATCACGAAGAGCGTTTTGTTGTTCAATTTCAGCTCTTTGAAGAATGTCAACGAACGGTTTAGCGCTTCCATCGCATATTGGGGGTTCAATGTTATTAAGTTCGATAAGGATGTTATCAATCTGTAACCCTACAAGAGCGGCAAGGACGTGTTCAACGGTATATACTTTTGCTTCACCAAGTTGAATTGTTGTGCCACGTGCTACTTCGACGACATAATCTACAAGAGCAGGAACTTCAGGTTGGTCGGGTAAATCAACGCGGCGAAATCTAATGCCATGATTTACAGGAGCAGGTTTAAACGTCATTGTAGTTTTTACGCCTGTGTGTAACCCGACACCCTCAAGAGTGATCGCTTGCTTTATTGTCCGTTGATAAGCTTCCATTTGTTTCTTACGTTATTTCTTTTGTATTGGTAGAAATAGTTGATTTCAAACGTTCAACTTCTGACCGAAGTGAACGTATCTCGTCGAGGAGTTCAGGTAACTGTTTGATCACCCCTTCAATTCGAAAAGCGCGACGGTGTTCTTTAGCCGGATAGCCAAAGAAAGATTTCCCCGGTTCATCAATTGTTTTTGGTATTCCCGATTGTGCGCCAAAGGATGTACGATCTGCTATGGTGATATGCCCCACCACTCCAACCTGACCAGCAAAGATACAATTTTTTCCGATTTTTGTACTACCTGAGATACCAGTTTGTGCGGCAATAACCGTATTCTCTCCAACGATTACATTATGAGCAATATGGATGAGATTATCGAGTTTTACACCGTTTTTGATACGTGTTTCACCGATTGTTGCACGATCTATAGCGCAATTTGCTCCAATTTCAACATCATCTTCGATGACGACAATGCCACGTTGAGGAATTTTTTCATACGTTCCATCCTCTTTAGGAGCAAATCCGAATCCATCACTTCCAATAACAATACCCGGATGCAGTATAGCACGTTTTCCTATTTTGCAACCTTCACGAATCGAGACATTTTGATAGACTAATGAACCATCGTCAATTTCAACATGATCACCCAACACCGTACATGGATGTATCGTAACATTACTTCCAATACGACATCCATTCCCCACTACAACATTCGCTCCTATAGCAATATTATCCCCCAGTGTTGCCGTTGGTGAAATGATTGCGCTTGGATGAATACCCTTTGCTAAAGGCGTTGCCGGAGGATGGAATAGTTCGATGAGATAAAGAAACGCGCGATAGGCGTCATCAACACGAATGACATGTATTGGTTGTGTTCGCGAGGCGAGTTCGTTTGCTTCAACATTTTTTGAGATGAGAATTGCGGATGCATTTGTAGAGGCGAGATATTTCGCATACTTGGGATTGGCAAAAAAAGTAATATCTCCCTCAGCCGCTTCTTCTATCTTGCCGACGCGTTCGATTTCGACATTATTACCAGAGCTCAGTTCGCCTTGAAGTTGAGCCGCAATCTCAGATAATCTCATTTATTTGAGTCGGTGAAGTTGTTGAGTTTATCAAGAATTTTGGTTGTTAGGTCTAAACCCGGATTAGAGTACATTAATAAGATATCACCACTTTTATCAAAGATGTAATCATAACTATCATCTTTGGCAACATCTTCTAAAATCTTATAGATTTTATTTTGTACCGGTTTCATGAGCTCATTTTGTTTCTGGAAGAGTTCACCGTTCTGTCCGAATTTCTTCGTGCGAAAGTCATTAATCTTATCATCCATCTCGCGGAGTTCTTTTTCAGCATCTGCGCGAAGTTGGTCGGTGAGGATTAATTTTTTCTTATCATATTCTTCAAATTTTTTCTTCCAGTCGTTTTGCATTTTGGCAAGTTCACCCTGCCAATCGGCAACAATATTATCAATCTGGTGTTGGGCATCCTGAGCTTCAGGATATTTTTCCATGATAGCCTGCGAGTTAAACCATCCAATTTTTGATTGTGCGGGTGACAACACTGTGCCACAGAACATAAGAAGCGCTATCGAACATATATATGTTAGGGTTTTCATAATGAACCTTATCTTAATGGTTTATTTACCGGTACCGCGGGTTAAACGATCCAGAACAAAATTAGTATAATCGTATTTCACATCCCCATAAAGAAGAATTTGGATAGCATCATTCTTGTCAAAAATGAATGCAAGTTTTTCATCCTTGGCAACCTGAGCAATAATTTTAAGAACTTTTTCTTTGATGGGATCGAGTAATTTTTGTGTAACATTGGCTAATTCGCCATCACGTGATAATTTTCTATCGCGAAATTCGTTGTAGCGTTGTTCAAGCATGACTAATTCTTGTTGCTTGTCTTTCTTTGCGGCATCGGTGAGCATGCTTTCTTTTGCCTGATATTCTTTCAACTTCTCCTGATATGTTCTATTGAAGATATCCACAGAGTCTTGAATCTTCTGTTGAAAGGCATCAATCTGCTTTTGCGCATCTTTTGCCATAGGATAATCCTGCATGATTTTTGCTGAATTTACATATCCGATTTTTTGAGTTTGGGCTTGAACCGTACCAAACACCACAACCATGACAATGATAAGAATAAAAATGTTACTGAGTTGAAATTTCACTGTTTCCTCTTTATGTAATGTTACAAGTTAATGTTATTTATTAAAAACCTTTACCGAACTGGAAGTGGAATTGCCATCCATCGGCTTTACCATCCGGGAAACCAAGATAGCCTCCCGAAACGTCATCCATTCCATATCCATAATCAAACCCGATAAGACCAAGCGGGTTCATGAACAACCGTGCGCCAATACCATAGGAGCGCTTCAAATCAAAAACGTCAGTATGAGAAAAATCTTTGAAAATATTACCGCCTTCAACAAAGGCGAGTAAATAAATGGGAATGGGTTCCAGTGTAACCGAAAGACGAAGTTCAGCAGTATGTTTGATTAACACCCTACCGCCACTTACTCTTCCTGCATCATCTCTGGGTCCGATACTCCGTTCATCATACCCACGAAGAGGAGTTGTTGCAACAGCTCCAAGCCCTGTGCCACCCATCCAAAAATTTTCGAGAGGCGGGACAGTAGAATTATCATTGAATCCAGCCACATATCCAAAAGTACTTTGGCTTGCTAAGACAAGCCTGCCACCGCCACCAATGGGGGTGTACCAATCGCCTTCAAACATCCATTTATGATAATCAACATTACCGGGGAGTAAGGGTCCGCCAGCCATTTCTATTGAAAGAGAAATATTGGAACCAATAGAAGGAAACGTGGGATTATCAACACTGTTACGAGTTATTGTTTGAGCAACGCTATACTGAGTCGTTGTTCCAACCAGATAGTATTCATATCCTCCGTTGTCGTGAACAACATTTTTCTGGAATCGCGCTGTCCAATCGGCACGAAAGTAATCGTCGGGCCATCGTAATCGCCGACCAAATCGGGCTGAAATCCCTGTTTGTTGAATATCAAATACATAGCTCTGTCGGGTATCATAAAGATTGACACCAAGAGTCGTCGGTGAGCCATATAACCAAGGCTCTGTGAATCCTAAACTAAAGGTACGGTAACTTGCCCCTTCGCCAAATTGCCATTCGAAATTAAAAATTTGCCCGTCGCCGCCGGATAACGGATGTCGAAGAGAAAAATTGTTAATAGTAAATCCAAGTGCGCCGGTAACGCCAAAGACCTGACTATATCCGACAGAAGCGTTCACGTTATCACTCGATTTTTCTTCAAGGTTGAAAAGAACATTTACTGTTTGATCGTCAACCGGTTGTAGGTCGGGTCCCCTCCCTAACTTTTCCATATTGAAAAAGTTTAATTGCTGTAATTGGCGGATACTGCGCACCACTTTTTCCTGACTGTAATAATCGCCCGGTCGGACATATAATTCGCGACGGATGACATAATCATTCGTCTTCGTATTCCCTTTTACTTCTACTTTTCCAACCTTGAATTGATTTCTCTCAAGGATATGCACAATAACATCTACGCTATCTTTATCAACCCGTTTTATTTCTGGGTCACTTTCCATCGTTAGGAAGCCTCTATCACGGTATAATGAACCTATATCATTTAACTCTTTATTCCCGTGGAGATTCTGATCGAATTGTTCTTGATTGAAAACATCTCCCCTCTTCATATCAATTCTATCAGACAAAAAAGAGGATGGAAAAACTGTTGTTCCATCCCACACGATTGATCGTAAATGATACTGAGGTCCTTCAAACACTTTAATATTCAGATTTACATGCGTTTTACTTGGAGTGTATGAGAGAGAATCAGAAAGAATTTCAGCATCAAGGTAGCCGTTTTTTCTGTAAAATTGAATAATTTTCTTTTTATCCTCTTTATACTTCACGGAGTCTAATTTGGGGGAAGACCAAAACTTCCACCACACCTTTTCTGAGGTTTCTTCCATTTCTCCTTTGAGATCGCTTGAAGAGAAATCTTTATTCCCTTCAAACGTTATCTTACCTATCAACACTTCCGGTCCTTCATCAACCATAAATTTAAGAACAACATAATTCGGTTTAGAGGAATCCTCGATGATTGTTTCGGTCTTAATGGTTGTGAGGAGATAGCCTTCTGTGGCATAATATTCTTTGACAGCATTTACTGCTTTTTGAATATCATTCGGGGTAATATACTGGTCATCAACAAAGGTAAATTTCTTTTTAATATCGTCCTCGCTCATTTCATCTTGTCCGCTAATATCAACACGGAGCAAACGGGGAAATTCTTTCACCTTAATGATTAGATTTAAACCATCCCCCATTCCCTTATTATTCAAAATTTGAATATCGGAGAAAATACGCAATGCGAGAAGGCGATTGATGGAATTCCTAATTTGAACGCCGGGAATGGTAATCTCATCACCTACCGATAAGCCGGAATGTGTGATAATAGCAGAAGAATCTGTTCCACCGACACCTGAGCCTTCGACTGTGATACTTTGGATTTTGTAGGTCTTCTGTTCCGGTTGTTGAGAATATGTTATGAGTGTTATACTCATAAGCAGAAGAATGATTACCGATAGACTGAAAAGCTTATTATTCACTGATTGTTTTATTATTAATTCACAATTGAAGAAAATTGAAGTTATCTGTTAGAACATATACGTACGTTTGAGAAACCGCACAAGAGCGCTAGTGGTTTCCCTGTAACTGCTCGCTTACCATCCCAAAACGCCGCTCACGACATTGGTAATTTTTGATAGCGGCATATAATTCGTTCCGTCTGAATTCGGGCCAAAAGCAATTACTGATATAAATTTCGGAATATGCTAATTGCCATAGAAGGAAATTACTGATTCTCATCTCACCGCTTGTTCGTATCAAAAGATCGGGATCGGGTACATCTTTCGTTGAAAGATATTGCTCGATGAATTGCTCGGAAATCTGTTCCGAGTTTACTTTTCCTTGTTCTGCATCTTCGGTGATACGTTTCACTGCACGAATCAAATCCCATCTGCCACTGTAACTTAACGCGAGCAAGAGATTGAGTCCGGTATTTTCTTTTGTCTTTTCGATGGCATCGTATAACTCATCCTGAACTTCTCGTGGTAATGCTTGAGTTTCGCCAATCGTGTGTACACGAACGTTATTCCTGTAAAGTTTATCGGTTTCATCACGTAACGCACGCATGAGCAATCTCATCAATAGCGATACTTCATCTTTCGGACGTTTCCAGTTTTCAGTCGAGAACGCATAGAGGGTTAAATACTTAACCCCAAGCTGACCACATGCCTCAACAGTATCGCGAACCGATTCTACACCTTCGCTATGTCCTGCAATTCTGGGGAGACCGCGACCTTTTGCCCAGCGACCATTGCCATCCATAATTACGGCTATATGGGCGGGTATGTTACCATTTTGCTTCAACGTCTGTTGAATCGTGAAATCATCACCTTTGGCAGGCTCAACACCTCGTGCGTTCACAGGAAAAACATCAATTTTCTTCAATTTATTTGATTAAATAGTACTAAAGTTAATTATTTTGCCCGCAAAATCAAAGAGAATACCTTGTTAAGTTGTTTAAGTACAGATAATTCAATTACTTGCCAATTTATTGACTTTAAGCCCAATAATCAGCGATTTTCTCTTAGACTTCAAGAACGATAACAAGAAAAGAGGGGAATTGGTTCAGAAAAGGTTTAAAAATACTGGTAGAGAGGCATTGCTATGCCTCTCTGCCAATTTGTACAAAATATTATTTTACAGGGAAATAATACTTATCCGCATATTCCATAACCATGCGGTTTGTATTATATACCGGAATAAGTGTTTTCATAGCATTTCGAATCTTTTTTATCCAGCCACGAGGAATACCGACATTGTCTCGCTGATAGAAAAGTGGTATCATATCGTTTACCAAGACATTATACAACGCGTCGGCATCATTATGGTCTTCATCAGCTGAAGCTTCAAGCGAAGTTGGCTGTCCTCCGATTGCCCAACCATTTTCACCGTTATAGGCTTCTGCCCACCATCCGTCAAGAATACTTGCGTTTAGTCCGCCATTGATTGTTACTTTTTGCCCGCTTGTTCCACTTGCTTCCAACGGGCGACGGGGGTTATTCAACCAAACATCGCATCCCGCGACAAGATGACGTGCAATATTCATATCGTAATTTTCGATAAAGATTACTTTGCCCCAAAATTGCGGGGTTTGTGTGATAGCTATTATTTGTTGTAAATATTTTTTCCCACCATCATCTTTGGGGTGAGCTTTTCCAGCAAAAATAATTTGAACCGGGCGATCAGGGTTATTAAAAATTTTCTCTGCTTTGACAGGATCTGAAAACAACAACGCCGCCCGTTTGTACGACGCGAATCTGCGTGCAAAACCTAAGGTCAACGCGTCGGGGTTCAGCAATGTGTTGAACGCTTCTTCACCAAAAACGCCACCATGAATTCGTTGGTTGCGCGCTTTGTTTCTCATAAATTCAACAAGATGACGACGCAGTCTATACCGTAACGACCATAAATCTTCATCACTTACAACTGCGGGATCAGCTAAGTGATTCCAGTATCCTTGATCAGTTAGTCGTTCCTGCCATTGTTGCGAATCGTGGTTCTGCCAAAAATTCCATGAAAGATCAACCGACCAACTGGGCATGTGAACGCCATTTGTAATATATCCAATCGGAACATCTTTGCGTTCAACGCCCGGATACATTGCATTCCACATTAACTGACTTACATCACCATGAATTTTACTTACGCCATTTGCACCGCGTGAAAGCTTCAATGCCAGAACAGTCATGGTGAACGAATCAGGTGTTTCGGAATTTATACTTTGCCCGTAATTCCAGAGATCGGTAAGGGAAAGTTTTAGTTTCTCAGCCATCCGATGCAGTGAAACATCAAACAAGTCGCGAGAAAAACGATCATGACCTGCCGGGACAGGGGTATGAGTTGTGAAAACGCATTTTTGTCTAACGGAGGATTCTGCTTTTGATAGTTCAACACCCTTGTGAATTTGTTCACGCATCAATTCAAGAGTAAGAAATGCCGCGTGTCCCTCATTCATGTGAAATACTTTAGGTTCTAATTTTAATGCGCGAAGTAACCGAACGCCGCCGATACCCAACATCATTTCTTGTCTGATACGCGTCATAGTGTCGCCGCCATACGCCATAGCAGTCAAACCTCGTACGTCGGGAGAATTTTCCTCGACGTCAGTATCAAGTAAATACAACTTACACCGTCCGACGTTCACTTGCCATGCTTGAGCATACACACTGGAGGATGCAATATCAATGAACACTTTTACCCGTTTCCCTTTTGAATCTTTTACCGGTTCTACCGGGACTAATTCAGGGTCAACAAAGGGATAATCTTCGTGTTGTCTGCCATCATCACCGACAGTCTGCTTAAAATAGCCTTGACGGTAATATAACCCAACGCCTACAAATGGTAATCCAAGATCGCTTGCAGATTTTGTATGATCACCCGCTAAGACACCCAAACCACCTGAATACAATGGTAAACATTCGTGCAAACCAAATTCAGCACAAAAATATGCTACTAAGCCAAGGTCACGTTTCTTTTCATCAAGGAATGGCAACGGACACCGTTTCATGTACTCATCAAACTCATCAAGTACTTTTAAAACTTTTGCTTGAAATTCTTCATCGCCGAGACGCGCGTGGAGTTCCTGTTCCGAAATTTGTGCAAGGACATAGACCGGATTATGGTGAGAAATTTTCCACGTGAGAGGCGAAAATGATTTGAAGATATCTTGCGCCGATGGATGCCATACCCACCAAAGATTGTGGGCAAGGACGTTTAGTCGTTCTACTAACGAAGGAATAATATTTTTTGTATGTTTAGCCAACGATGATTCCTTAACTTTTTCAGTGTTTTAGATGTTAATTTAAAGTACAAGCTAAAATGTACATTTTTTTCTTTATTGAAACAAAAAAACGATTAGTTTGCATTTTACTTTTCTAATTCGTAACATATTATAGTACGATAATGCCTTACTTGGTTCATTAAGAAGCAGGTAAACTTGTATTCAGGTATATCAGTACCTCACTAAAAAAATATTTAGATGCCAATTCAAATCAAACAAGTAACTACTTCAAATGAATTAAATAAGTTTATTTCATTTCAATATTCATTATATGAAGGCAATGTCTATTGGGTCCCACCGCTCCGTTCTGATGAATTCACATCTCTGAGAAAAGATAAAAATCCCGCCTTTGATTTTTGTGAAGCAGAATATTGGTTAGCTTATGACAACCATAAAATAGTAGGCAGGATTGCCGGAATCATCAATCATAAATACAATGAGAAATGGAAAGCTAAAACGGCTCGTTTCGGATGGTTTGATTTCATTGATGATAAAGAAGTGAGTTCCGCACTTTTACAAGTAGCAGAACAATGGGCTAAGAGTAAGGGAATGGAGAGCATTCACGGACCATTGGGATTTACCGATATGGATGGCGAAGGTACTCTTATAGAAGGTTTTAATGAACTCAGCACATTAGGGGCTATTTACAACTATCCATATTATCCAAGTCAAATCGAGGATTGTGGATATTCGAAGGATAGTGATTGGATCGAATATTCAGTCACCATGCACTCTGAAATTCCGGAAAAAATATCGCGTATTGCTGACGTTGCCT
>OBEQ013028344.1_pt1 | contig 11935 bp, 7 predicted proteins | sample 1670901 | NCBI WGS metagenome assembly OBEQ01 (sample SAMEA104232315, study PRJEB22302) | groundwater metagenome | biome: forest; feature: aquifer; material: groundwater | place: USA | collected 2011-08-07 | depth 5.4 m | reverse complement strand
TGTGGCCAGCTTCGTCAACGCGACCAGCGCCACGACCGACGTCGTGCTCAAGGCCGTGCCCGGCACCTATCTGCTGCGCCTGACCGCGACGAACAAGAAGTGCATCGATCACTTCGACATCAGCGTCACGCTGTCGCCCGAAGGCACGCCGGGCGGCGACCCCGACCACTACAAACTTTCATTCACGCCGTGCGTGCTGCCGGGCACGTCGGTGAAGGTGCATTGGGAGGTGATCGCTCCCGCCACGCCGAAAGGCGGCGATGTCGTCGAGGTCTGCCCGGCGAGCACCCCGACCAACTCGTCGACCAGCTGCCGCAGCTGGATCGTGACCAGCGCGAGTGGAGATGTAACGTACGGCGACCCGCAGAATCTGCGCGAGAACCCGATGCTCGCGGCCGGCAACTACAACGTTCGGTATAACAGCGGCGGCGTGATCAAGACGAGCGCCGCGCTGAAGGTGGACGCATCGTGTTCGACCGCACCGACGAGCTTCATCATCGCCGGCACCATCTATCTCGAGCAAAACGGCCAGCGCACGCCGCTCGGCGGCATTCGGGTGGACTTGACCGCCACGGGCAAAGCGCCGACCACGTCCAAGGTCGACGACCCAGGCAAAGGCGGCTACAGCTTCACGGGCCTGCCCGCCGGGAACTACACGGTTACACCGGTCGATGCGAAATACACCTTCGCCGCCGTCATCGAGCAACCGATGGCGATCAATGCCACAACCGTCCCAACCGGCACGAAGATCGGCGTGAACTTCATCGCGACGTTGAAGCCACCCGTTGACACGATCCCGGACGCGTTCACGCTGAAGGCGGACCCCGCATGCGCGAAGCCCTCGTCGCCGCCGGCCACGATCACGGTGACCTGGACCGTGCCGAAGAGCCACCCGGTCGACAGCATCGACTCGATTTACCTCTACGATCAGAAGACAAATAAGTCCGTCGCTGGGCCGAAGCAGATATTCGGGCACGACCCCGTGAACAGACAGGGCACGGTGACGTTCGAAGCGCCGCAGGACTTCGGCACATACGACGCGCGGTACTTCATCCCAGGTGACCAGACACCAGTGCTCAAAGCCACCAGCAATCCGATCGAGGTGAAAGCGGATTGTAGTGCGAATCCCAATCCCGGCACCGGCGGGCCGTTCATCATCGCGGGCCACATTAAGTACGAGAATTCGGGCGCGAAGGTTGGGGTCATCTCGGTGCGACTCAACCAGCTCGATGCCAACGGCAAAGAGACCGCGCTCGAGACGACCATGTCGGATGAAGAGGGCAACTACCAGTTCAAGAAGCTCGTGCCCAACGGCACGTACACGGTCAAGCCGCTCAGCGCGAAGTACACTTATAAGGAAGTCGGCGCGCCGCGGCCGGTCGTCGTCAAAGATCAGAACGTACTCAACGTCGATTTCCTCGTGAACGACGCGGGCGCGCCGACGACGCGCTACGCGATCTGGATTGATGAGGCGTGTCTGCCGCCAAATTCAACAATCCACGTCCACTGGCAGATCTCTCCCGACAGCTCAGCGAATACCGCCAGCGCCGTGGAGATGTTCGCGCACCAACCCGCCGGCACGCCGATTTCTGCCGCGCCGACGATCCAGAGTTACGACACGAACGGCAATGCCACGGGCATCGCCACGTTCCAGACCGACGCGCCGGGCGTCTACGACTTCCGCCTGGTCGGCGGCAATCCGTCGGCGGTGCGTTTTGGCCGAGGCTCCATCACGATCTCGACCAACTGCTCCGGCACGCCGCCGCCCGGCGGTGGTGAGCAGCCGCCCACGCCGTCGCTGAAGACCGGAGTCACGATCGACGCTCAGCAGATCCACCAGACGATGGAAGGCTTCGGTGCCTCGCCGCACGAGTCGCTCGTCTTCGGCGGCCGCGACACGCTCGGCGCCCTGCGCACCCAGGCGATCGACGCCGCCTACGGACAGGTCAAGCTCGCCGTCGGCCCCGTGCCGCTCGGGCCGTTCGAGAAGGATAACGACAACGACGATCCGTTCGTCGCCGGCCAGTTCGATTGGACCTACGCGATCGCGCAAAAGGCGAAGCTCATCGACCTGATCAATCCGCCGGAGCAACTGAGCAACTATTACCTCGGCCACTACATTCAGCTCTCTGGCGACCTCGCATGGTTGCAGCCGATGCGCAGCTTCAGCTACGACCGCTACCTGGCGGAATCGGCGGAGCATGTGGTCGAAGGCCAGCGCAAGTGGCGCGAGCTTGGTGGCGGCGAACCGCGGTTGATGCAGCTGCTGCATGAGCCCAGCCGCCGCGGCATTCAGTCGCAGCAAGAAATGGTCGACCTCGTCAACCGCGCCGGCGACCGCCTGCGCCAGGACAACTTCTTGAAGCTGATGTTCATCGTGCCGGGCGAAGCCACGCCCGACGATTCGCTCACCAGCGCGAAGGCGATCCTGAACAACTCCGAGTCTCGCGTCTACGTCGGCGCGATCGCCTACCACAGCGGCGACGGCGACTCGCCGTACGCGACGATCGCGAAGATCCTCGCGACGTCCGGGCAGGGCAAGCCCGACGCGCAAGCGATCAAAGTCCGCGGCGACTTGCGCGACCTGGGCAAGCAATACGGGATCGCGACCTGGATGACCGAGCCGGCTCCGGGTGGTGCTGACCCGCTGTCGTACGACGCGTTCCGCGCCCGCGCGATCCACATCCACGACGAGCTCATCTACGCCGACGCGGCTGCGTACCTCGGCCGGCAGAACATTTGGGACGGCGAGCAGCAGGCGCAGATCAAGAAAGCCGGCATCGCAAAGATCCTTCCCGCGGCAACGGTGCCTAAAGTGAAGTGGGACGTGAGCACTGAGGGCCACATCGTCCTGGCGGACACGACGGCGAACAAGGTCGACATCTCGGGCATGGGCCGCGCGATCGGCCACTACGCGCGGTTCGTGCACCCCGGTGCTTTGCGTCTCGACGCGCAGAGCGACCAGCCGCTCGTGCAGATCACGGCGTTCCACGACACCACGAAGTCCACGCGCAACTTGGTGCTGGTCATCATCAACAACCACACGGGCAACGCCGATGTCTCGGTCGCGATCAAGGGCTTGACCATCACCGGCGATGTCACGGGCGAGCAATCGACCAACGCCACTTCGGGCGCGACATATTGGAAGCCGATTGCGGCGATCAAGCCGACGAACTCGACGACGCTGTCGATCACCGTGCCGCCGCTCAGCGTCACGACACTCGCGGTCAATTCGAGCGAGCTCGCGGCGAAGCCGGGCGCGTTTACCGTGACGGCCTCGCCGACGAACGTCATGCCGCCTGGGTCGGTGCAGGTGACGTGGTCCGCGCCGGATGCGCGCCCGAATACGGACATCGTGGCCATGGCCCACGCTTTCGCGAAGCCCACGGAAGGCTATCTCGAGACCAAGCCGGCCGGCGGGCGCGGTGGCAGCGTGGTGTTCCAGATGCAAACTCCGGGCTTTTATCGCTTCTACTATCTGACGGCGAGCCGCGAGATGAAGGCCGCGAGCGATATTGTGATAGTCGCGCCGTGGCCTGCACCGGTGCCAGGTCCGGACCCCTCGCCAATCAGCGATCGATGCACGGTTTCAGTCTCTCCAACGTCGATGGCAATCGGCGACCCGCTACGCGTCACGTGGCGCTGCAGCGCCAAAGGCAATCCGAGCGACTGGCTCGGCATCTTTCGCCACGCTGCTCCCGACGTGAGTCGGCCAGAACCGCATCGCTCGATCTACACGTATGGCACAGAGACCGGAGTCGTCGTCTTCGGCGCGCCCGATACGGCCGGCCAATACGAAGCGCGCTTGTTCGACGACCCATCGACGCTCTTTGCCCCGAAACCCTCCACCCTCGTGGCACGGAGCCAGCTCATGACGGTCACGGACCGTAATGGTGTTCCATCGCCGAGCGAGAGCCATCGGATCAGCGGCCACGTCGTCGACGCAGCCACGGGCAAGGGTATCCTGACTGAAGTCTCGATATTTTTCCCCGCCGATCTGCCGCCGGGAAGCGGGGCTCCTATTCAGCAGATGCTGCTGATGACCGATGGCAGCGGCCAGTATCAAACGACCCTGACCGGTAACGGCGTCTACGCGATTGGAGTCAGCCGACTTCCGAACGCGACCATCACGCCGGCTGGTATCATCGTCGCCTTGAATCCATCGATCGGCGACGTGACCGGCCTAGACTTTACCGTATCATCGAGTTCAGACCTTCCGCCGCCGGAGCCGACCGATCCGGGCACCCCGCCGCCGACGCCGCCGCAACCGCCAACGCCCCCGGTGCCGCCTGTGCCGACCCCGCCGCCGGGCCAGCCGGGTTGCGGATGGTTCAGCGCCGGCGATGACCAGGAAGTGGCGCTGCCGCCGGGCACGACGTTGATGATGCCGAACATCCCGCCGGACCGCCAGTATATCAATCGCGACGTCTGGTGGACGCCGGAGAATTTGTTCGACGACAACCGGATCGGCTACGCCACCGCGACCTTCCCGTCGACCGGCACCTACGTGCTGACGTTGACCATCAATGAGGACGGCTTGGTTTGCAGCGATACGGTCACCGTTAAGGTGGTGGCTGGATCACCAGTGGAGCCGCCGGCGCCGACTCCGCCGCCTTCACCGACCCCTCCGCCTCCGACACCCGGCAAACTCTCGGTCAGCATCGATGCCAATCCATCGACGATCGCGCTCTCGGACCTCACGACGCTCGCGTCCACCATCGACGGAGGATCCGGCTCCTATCGGTACAACTGGTTCAAGGTGACGGGGAAGGGTGGCGTGACATTCGGCACGAAGACGCAGCCGCAGACGACCGCGAAGTTTGACACCGCCGACACGTATATCGTGCGCCTCGCGATCAAGGACCTCAAGTCGGGCGCCATGGCATCCGGCGATGTCGAGGTCGTGGTGCAACCCGACGGAACGCCGCCACCCATCACACCACCACCGCCGACACCACCACCCGTGACCCCGCCGCCGGTGACGCCGCCCCCGACCGTGCCGCCGTCGCTGCGCGCGAGTGTAACGAGTTCCGCGACGGCTATCACGCTGCCGCAGAACACGGTCATCATCTCAGGGATGGTGACCGGCGCGACGGGCCCGGTGGTTCTCAAGTGGTCGCTGAAGACGCCGCCACCAACGGTCCCGGGTGCCGTCGTCGACTTCAGTCCGTCCGACAGCCCCGCTCAAAGCGGAGCGCCGGTTACCGCGACGTTCCACGACCCGGGCCAGTACACGCTCGAGTTCAAGGCGAGCCAATTCGATCGCAACACGCGCATGGAGTATTGGGCGGTGAACGATGTCATCATTCTCGTGCGGCCGAGCGGCTCGCCGAATCCGCCTCCGCCCGGTCCCACGCCGACGCCGGGGCAGACGACGGTCACGGTGTCACCGACCTCCGCACGGCCGCGGGACATCATCACCATCCGGATCAGCGGGTTGCCGGCCGGCCGTAAGACCTGGGCGGGAATTTTCGCCGAGGGCGGTCCGGATAATACCTGCAAGATCTGGAAGGATCTGCCGCCCGACGACGGGACGCAATCAGGGTACTCATTCCAAGCGTACGCGCCCACACCGCCATTCGGCAGCGACTCGTGGGGATGGCGCGTGAAAGTGTGCACGCGCAACGACGATCTCCATCCGAACCTGTGCGGCACGGAGGTGGCGAAGAGCGATCTGTTCATGGTCGACAAGAACGCGCCGCCGTCGCCCACGCCGAGCCCGGTCCCGCTCCCGGGCGGATCACCCGGCGACACGCCCGTCAGCGTCGCGGCAACAGCGAGCGTCGGTCCGTCGCCAACGCATGTGAACCTCTCGGGCTCGCTCAGCGGGCCAGGGGCGAGCTTCGCCTCAGTGATGTGGAACGTCGTGTATGCGCCCAATGGCGCGGTCATCACCTGGTCCATCAACCAGGACCAACTGCAGGCCGATGCGGACGTCTCGATCCCGGGCCGCTATATTTTCCAGCTGAGCTCGACGATCCGCGGTGTCGCCGCCGGCTACGGCACCGTCGAAGTGCTCGTCACGAACGTCGGGCAAGAGCAGTACGCACTGACGCTGGCCACCAAGACCATCCCGGTCGGAGGGACGATCATCGCGGACGTGACGATTCCGTCGCAGTACATTTCCCAGCCTCACCGACTCGGTGTCTTTGGGCGGAGCGAGCAAGACATCGCGAAATGCAAGAAATGGACGATGGTCCCGACGAATTCCCAGCTTCCGGGGCAGACGCGCTTCCGCGTGCGCATCACGTGCCCCGCCTGCAGCCAAACGCCCGGGCCGCAAACCCTGCGGTTGTACCAGGACACGCAATTCACCGGAGCGCAAGCCGACTACGACGTGCAGTAGCCTCACTTCACTGGTTGGCAAGCGGCTTGCAGGCCACCCGTGAATCCGCCACAATGCCTCGATGCCGGACCATTCCTTCAAACACTTCGTCCTCGATCAGTTGCGTGAGCTCGACGGCGTGCGGTGCCGCGCGATGTTCGGCGGCCAAGGGATGTATTGCGGCACGGTGTTCTTCGGCATCCTCTTCGCGGGCCGCTGCTATTTGAAGACCGATGAGCGCAGCCGCGCGGCGTTCGTCGCGGCGGGCATGCAGGCGTTTCACCCGACCTCGTCGCAAACACTGACCACCTATTTCGAAGTGCCGACAGATGTGCTCGAGGATCCGGAGGAGTTCGTGCACTGGGCTCGGCGGGCGGGGGACTGCGGACGAGCGGGGCGCCGGACGCGCACACGCCGGCGGGGCGGTCGTTAATTCAGGAGGTCGCGATGGTGGGTCATGGACCGGGCATCTTGTTGATCGCGTCGATCGGTGGGTATTGGGTGCTTGAACGGTCGGCGAAGCAGAAGGGTTATGTCCACCGCATGGGGCAAATCCTCGGGACGGCGATCATCCTCATCAGCCTCATCGGGATCGCGTGCGGCGTGTTGTGCATGGGGTCGGGGAGCGGCGGGATGTGCCATCTGCGCGCCGGCAAGGGCATGTGCCCGTTCACGTCGAAGTCGATATCTCCCGCGTCGCCGACGTCACCGAGCGAATAGATCGTTCGAGCCGCAAACAATTGAGCGGGCTGCGAAAGATGCCGCAGCCCGCTCATGTTGTTCAATTCCGAAAACTACTTCTCGACGGCGATCGTGCCGCACGCGATACGGCCGCCCGCGTTGCCGGTCGGCTGGCCGAAGTCATCGGCTTTCTCGTGCAAGATGATCGCGCGGTCGGCGACATTGTACTTCCCGCCGGTCAAGCTGAGCCCCGGCACCGTCGCCTCGAGACGCCCCGTGCCGTCGGCCTTGACGTCGATGTTGCCGAGGTCGCCCGGGTGCGCCTTGCCCATGCCGTCCCGCGTCACCAGGCCGTGCGGCGTGGCGTTGGGGTTGTAGTGGCCGCCGGCCGCATTCCCGCCGTCGGCGCACGAGCCCTTGTCGTGAATGTGCAGGCCGTGCTGCCCCGGCGGCGCGTGGTTCACTTCAACGACGATCTTTAGGCCATCGTTCGCCGGCGTCAGCGTCGCGGTGCCCGCGATCGGCGAGCCCTCGGCCGTGCCCTTGAGAGCCGCTTTGCCTGTCTCAGCGAACGCGGGACCGCTGATGGTCAATCCAATGAGTGCCGCAATCCACGCCATCCTCATCGCATCCTCCTGGTTAGTGCCGCACGAGTGACCCAGCTCCATTATGGGTCCGGTTGCACCAGACCGCAACCTGACCGCATCCGACCGTCGCCATCCAGTTGCGCCCGACGGAGGCGCAGCATATACTGAGGCTCGATGAATCCCGAGTCCTCCCGCATGGCGACCGCGCACCTTCGACCGAATCAAGTCCGCGCGTCGCAGCCAATCGAGTTGCGGCGCATCCGCTAATGCCGTCGGACCCGACGCCCGAGCACGGCACTCGCCTCCCGACCCGCCTGCGCCGCTATTTCTTCGGCGGCCTGGTCGCCCTCTTTCCCGTCATCGTCACGCTCTATCTGCTGCTGCTGACGTTCAAGTTCGTCGACGGGATCCTGGGCCAGTTCATCAACGCCTACCTGCTGCGTCGCTACAATTTCGAAATCCCCGGCCTCGGCCTGATGATGACCGTCATCATCATCTTCACCGCGGGCATCCTGTCCAGCCACTTCCTCGGGCAGTGGCTCTTCCGGCGCCTCGAGGGATGGTTCGCAAGCCTCCCGCTCATCCGGCGCATTTACCCGTCGGTGAAGCAGCTGAGCGACTTCCTCTTCACCAAGGAACACCGCGAGAGCGCGTTCCGGCGCGTGGTGCTCGTGCCGTACCCGCGGCAAGGCATCTATTCCGTTGCGTTCGTGACGAACGAGCAAGTCACGATGGTGACGGGCCGGGAGTGTACGCTGCTGACGTTGCTGCTGCCGAACCCGCCCTCGCCGTTTACCGGCCCCATCATTTACGCGCCGAAGGAAGACGTGATTCCGGTCAGCATGACCGTGGAAGATACGATCAAGTTCATCGTCTCGGGAGGTGTCGTCGCTCCGCCGCTTGTTCGGCAGGGTTGACGCCAACCGCAAGGGGAGCGCGCATGAGGATGTCGTGGAGTCGATGGATGGGGTGGGGGCGCGCGCTGCTGATCTGCGCGGCGGTGGCCGGATGCGGCCGCGAAGAGCCGGTGATCCGGCTGGGCTTCGTGGGCCCGTTGACCGGCGACCAAGCGCCGCAGGGCATCGGCATGCTCAATGGTGCCAAGCTCGCCGTGGAGCAGGCGCAGGCCAAGGGCGACATCTTGCCCGGCTATCGGCTCGAGCTCGTCCAGATGGACGACCAGCGCAGCCCCACGACGGCCGTCGCGGCCGCGAAGAAGCTCGTCGCGGACCGCAACGGCGTGGCCGTGATCGGCCACTTGAATTCGTCGTGCAGCATGCCGGCGTCGGCGGTGTACCATCAGGCGCGCATGTTGCAGATCAGCCCCGTCTCGTCGAACCCGAAGATCTCGCGGCAAGGTTTCGACACGTTCTTTCGGACGTGCGCGACCGACGATCTGCAAGGCCCCGCGGCGGCGCTGTTCGCGGTGCGCGAGCTGGGTGCCAAGCGCATCTTCATCATCGACGACCGCACGACGTACGGGCTGGGGTTGTCGAACGAGTTCGAAAAGAAGCTGAAAGAACTCGGCGCGAACGTGCTCGGCCACGAGGGCATCAACCAAGGCGAGAAAGATTTCACGTCGCTGCTGACGAAAATCAAATCGTACTCGCCCGAACTCGTCTACTTCGCGGGGATGTTTCCGGAAGGTGCGTTGCTCATCAAGCAGCGCAGCGACGTGGGATTGGCCGGATTTTTCATGGGCAGCGACGGGCAGTTCGACCCGGTGCTCATCGAGCTCGCCGGTGCTGCGGCCGCGCAGGGCATCTATCTGACCACGATCGGCTCCGACATCCACCAAATGCTGACCGCGAAGGAGTTCGTGCGATCGTACGAGGCGAAGTACGGGCCGATCGGCGCGTACTCGTCGTATGCATATGAGGCGACGAACATCGCGATCTGGGCGATCCGGCACGCGGCGAAGAAGGACCGGCAAGCGGTCCTGGCCGCGATGAAAGACTTGCACGATTTTCCGGGGATTTTCGGGCCGCAGAATTTCGACGAGAAAGGCGACTCGTTGGTGCGCGACATCGGGCTGTACACCGTCAAGGACGGCAAGTTTGTGTTCGTGAAGACGGCGAAGTGGGAATAGTCTTGCCTCGGCGTCTCATCGATCGGCGATTGCCATGACCGCGGGCCAACTCTTCCTCCAGCAGCTCACCAACGGGATCACGATCGGCGCGATCTACGCGTTGATCGCGCTCGGCTATACGATGGTCTACGGCGTCATCCATCTGATCAACTTTGCGCACGGCGAAGTGTTCATGGTCGGCGCGTATTTGGCGCTGACGGTCTGCTGGGTCTTGGGCGTCGGGCCGGCCACGGGAGGCGCGGGACTGCTGGTCGCCCTCGTGGTCGGTGGAGTCATCGCGATGGTCGGCTGTGGCGCGCTGGGCTTCGGCATCGAGCGGCTGGCGTATCGGCCATTGCGGCAGGCGCCGCGCCTGTGCGCGCTGATCACGGCGATCGGCATGTCGTTCTTCCTGCAGAACGCCGTCATGCTCATCTACGGCGCCACCGACCGCCGCTTTCCGTCGCTGATCCCGTCGGCGCGCTGGCACGTTGCGGGCACGACGATCACCGGCATCCAGCTGGTGATCTGGATCGCGAGCGGGGTGCTGATGCTTGGCCTGCAAGCGCTCGTGATGTCGACGAAGCTCGGCCGCGCGATGCGCGCGACCGCGCAAGACCCGAAGGCGTGCTGGCTGCTCGGCATCCCCGTCGACACCGTGATCGCGGTGACGTTCGTGATCGGCTCGTCGCTGGCGGCGGTGGGCGGGCTGCTCTTCGGGATCTACTACAACACGATCAATTTCCACGACGGCTACTTGACCGGTATCAAGGCGTTCACCGCGGCGGTGCTCGGCGGCATCGGGAATATTCCGGGTGCCATGGTCGGCGGGCTGGTGCTGGGCATCCTCGAAGGCCTCGGTGCCGGATACTTGTCCGCGCAATGGAAGAACGTCTTCGCGTTCGTCATCCTCGTTGGGTTGCTGCTGTTCAAGCCCACCGGCTTGCTCGGGGAGCGCGTCGCGGAGCGCGCCTGACGCGTCACGCACTCGGGCGAAGCGGGGAAGCGATGGCGAGCAAGCAGCGCAAGGCCTCGACGAAGCCCCGCGCGCCGCGCGTGTCGGTGATCGGCCTGCTCGGCGTGGCGGCGGCGCTGGTGTTGCCGGCGGTCGCGAACGCCTATTACGTTGACGTCGTCACGAGTGCCGGCCTCTACGCGCTCCTCGCCCTCGGCCTCAACGTCGTCGTCGGCTTCACCGGCGTGCTGCACCTCGGCTTCGCCGCGTTTTTTGCGATCGGCGCGTACACGTACGCACTCCTCAACATCCACCTCGGCTGGCCATTTTGGCTCGGCCTCATTCCGGCCGCGACCGTCGCGGGTCTCTGCGGTGTTGTCCTCGGCGCGCCGGCGATCCGCGTGCGCGGCGACTACCTCGCGATCGTCACCCTCGGCTTCGGCGAAATCGTCCGCATCGCGTTCACCAACCTCGAACACTGGACCGGCGGGCCCAACGGGCTGCTGGGCATCGCGCACCCGGTGCTCTGGCTCCCCGGCCGCGGCGCGTACGACTTCGGCGTCGATTCCACGCCCTACTACTATTTGGTGCTGCTCACGATGTGGCTGACGACGGTCGTCTGCTTGCGCATGAGCCGCTCGCGCGTCGGCCGCGCGTGGGCCGCGGTGCGCGAGGACGAGCTGGCGGCGGCGTGCTCGGGCATCGACGTGGTGCGATTGAAGCTGCTCGCGCAAGGCTGCGGTGCCGCGATCGCGGGCATCGCGGGGGCGATGTTCGCCGCGAAGCAGGGCACGATCACGCCGGATAGCTTCGACTTCGTGTTGTCGGTGATGGTGCTGGCGATGGTCGTGCTCGGCGGGCTTGGCAGCGTCAGTGGAGCCGTCGTCGGTGCGTTGGTGCTCGGGACGTTGCCGGAGCTGCTGCGCGGCTTCGAGCAGTTTCGCATGCTGCTGCTCGGCCTCGTGATGATCGTGATCATGCGCGTCCGGCCGCAGGGCCTCATGGGCAGCGTGCAAATCCGCCGCGAGCTGATCGCCAGGCATGGGACGTAGGCCCGCGATGTCGCTCTCGATGGTCACGCGCAACTAATGGCCGCCGCCGGCTCTGGGCTGCTCGAGGTCCGCGACGTGACGAAGCGCTTCGGCGGGCTCGTGGCGCTGTCGAACGTCAGCCTGTCGGTCGGGCAAGGGCAGATCGTCGGCGTCATCGGCCCGAACGGCGCCGGCAAGACGACGCTCATCAACATCATCTGCGGCATCGTCAATCCGACCTCCGGCAGCGTGACGGCCGACGGCCATGACATCCGGCGGGCCTACCCC
>OBEQ010744972.1_pt1 | contig 11935 bp, 9 predicted proteins | sample 1670901 | NCBI WGS metagenome assembly OBEQ01 (sample SAMEA104232315, study PRJEB22302) | groundwater metagenome | biome: forest; feature: aquifer; material: groundwater | place: USA | collected 2011-08-07 | depth 5.4 m | reverse complement strand
TTTGGCAACGCAAAATTTACAAGGACTACCCTAGGGGGAAGAGTCACGGGGGTATTACCGTCGGCGTCTGATAAAGTAGTCGTCAAACCATTTTCAACAATTTTCTACAAGGACTACCCTAGGGGGGAATAAGGGACTGTCAAATTACTCCTAGGGGAGTCCTAGGGGGAATAAGTAGTTTTACTAGGACTCCCCTAGGGGGAAATAGCCGCTATTTCCGTTTTCTCCTAGGACTACCCTAGGTGGAATACCGCACCAACCCTAGGACTACCCTAGTGGGGATATCTCCTAGGGGAGTCCTAGGTGGGATTTACCATATGGGTGTTTTTCCACTAGGACTACCCTAGGGGGGATGCAAAATGGGCAACAAAAAACACCCACGAATGGGTGTTTTTTGAGATTTTGCAGTATTCGACCTCTGTAAAATCAAATTATACGAGCTTTGCTTTAGAAGGCTGTACCTCCACCAGTCTGGGTCGGCAGTGGCGATGCAACGGCTGCCATAGCATTTCCGTTGATGTCCGTAACTGTCGTACCTGTTGTACCGGTACCTAGTGCCGGGGTAGTGACTGCCCGAGCAGTACCGGTATTAAGCGTAACGGTTAATTGCGTACCAGCGGTGTTCAACGCTAGGTTGGTGGTAAAGCTTGCAGCCGCGGCGATAGAAGCACCAGAGTCAAATGTGGTAATACCGGTGATGGTTATAATACCATCGGCTTGAACTCCGGTTAAGCCTCCTGTTGCGGTAGCAAGTACCCCCGTTACAGCAACAGCATCAGGCAACAAAGTAGCGTTGATTGAAACCGGGTCAATCATTTCACCAAATGTGATGGTTATGATGTCGCCAGCGTCAATCGAGTCATCAGTTGTACCCGAGCTCGCGATAGCAATCGATGAGATTGTCGGAGCGGTCTGATCGCGTGAACCGGAAGCGCCAACTGTTGTCAATGAGCCACCTTGTAGAACTGTGGTTGGCTGATTAACCCATGTTTGCGAGGTTGTACCATCGGTCCATACTACGCTGTTTGTAGAAACAGATGATGTTCCAAGGGAAGCAACGCTGAAGTCAGCCGAACCGGCACCCGAGTATCCGAGGTCTCCGCGGAAGGTGTAGCTTCGTGAAGAATTCTCATCAACTTGGTTTGTGCTGCCGGTTGTAACCAGCGTACAGCGCCATTTAGTGGTTGAAAGACCGACACAAGTCGTAGCATAGGTTGAGTTGTTGTCGTACTCAGCAGGGTAAGCTTTCAGGTTTGCCACTGAAGCAACAGACTTATTGTTGGTGATGTCAATCGAAGTAATGGTTACCGTGTTGGTTGCCGGGTCAGCCGCGTTGTTTGCTGCCGAAGCGGTAAGACCGAATACATACTTGCCCGTACCACCGGTGGATGCGCCGGAAGGGGCATCAGCTTTGATGGCGAGACCAAGTTTCGTGTTCAAGATAGTCTGAGCGTTGCCGATGATACCGGCGTTTGTGGTCATGGTAGCGGTAGACAAGCGGTAAATTTTCTTGGTATCTACCGCGTAAGCTACAGCCGTGGTGCCGAATGCTCCGCGCTGAACCGTGAGGTTTGCGCCGGCATCAGCCAAGACGACCATAAGCTCTTCGGTAGCTGCATCAAAGTCAGTGCCAGCATCTTCATCAATGAAGATAACATCGCCCGGCAAAAATACTTTTCCGTCTGCCGTAACAATCGTGGTAGCGGCAGCTGTAGTGTCTGCGGCGGTGTCTGTCTCTCCTGAGTCAAGATACGTTGCCGAGGAGTTTGCTTTGACGATTATGCCTGCGTCATTGACGAGGTTCGGTGTTGCGCTTGAGGCGGACAAGAGTGATGTCCCTTCAGCCTGAAGGTCTCCCAAGAACAATTTAGGATTCTTTCCGGTAACAGCCGTCTGTCCGCTGCCTACATAGGTAGGAGTAACTTTCAAGAAGACTGAACCATTCTTTACGACAGAAATTCTGCCGGTGCCTGAAAGATTCCATGTGCTGTAACCCGGGTAGGTTGAAACCGTGTATGAAACCGGCTGGTCAGCTCCAACGGTAACATATGTTCCGTTTGAGGTTGCCGACCATGAAAGGTTCATAGAAGCGACGCCGAGCGAGTTTAAGTTTGTGTCTGCGTATACGGTGAGTTTCTTGACGAACTGGTCTTCGTTCGTACCGGTAAGCTTAATTTTAAGCGCGCCGTCTGTCGCTGTTGAACCGGCGACTACTTGTGCGGCTACCGGGGTGTTGGCGTCAAGCGTTACCGTGAGAGTACCGCCGTTTACCGCGGTAATCGTCTGCCCTGCGAGAACGGTATCGCTGTTCGTATTGACAGCCGTACCTGAAACCGATGTACCTGAGACCTTAAGCGAAGGAATAACCGTGTCTGGAGTAGTAGTGGTAACTACTGCGCCGGTCGCGATATTTCCGTATACCTTGAAGGTCATGGAAGTGTTGATCGGGAGGGACTCGGAGATTGACCAAGTATTTGCCCCAGCCGTAGCTGAAACTGTCGCTTTGGTTGATGACTGTTTTGCGCCATACATTACGTAGACGTTAGAGAGGTCAACGGCGGCAAATTCATCAGCGAAAGCGAGGTCAACCTGAATGGTGTTCAGATTCACCGCTTCGTTCGTGCCTGCGGTCAATGTCCATGAACCAAGGAGCGTGGTGGTGGTGGGAACAACTACCGACTGGTTGCCGTAACCCTGGTCTTTTGCCAAAGCTATGGTTCCCGCACCGATAGTAAGCGTGTTTCCATCAGTGTTTGCATTTGGAACATCAAGAGAAGCATCACCGGATACCAAGCCTTGAGCGTTGTTGACGCCGAGGGACAAGGTGGCCTTGATGGTGTCTCCGGAAACAAATGCTCCCGTACCGTCGTTGTCAAATATATCAGAACGAACTTCAATGACGGATGTTACGCCCGGCAAGAAGGTGTAATTTGTATTAAATGACGTACCGGTGTTTAGCGGGTCAATGGTGGTGGTTGAACCAACCTGTACGCCATCAACCAAGATACGACCGTTGCGAAGCTTTGCCGTCTGGTTTGAAGTAAAGTCAACCAAAAGTGTGTCAACTTTGACTTTTTCACCATAGGTGGTAGCGGTGTAACGAGCCAAAACTACATCTGTTCCGGCAAGTACGATGGTACTTGAAGGAGAGTTAGTAGCCTTTTGGACAGTGATGTAGCCCGTGGATACCGTCTGCTGGAAACCGGTCAAGCTACCGATAGCCGTTCCGGTCAAGAAACCGACGTTGTACTGGCTGTCAATCAAACCGATGTCTGTCTTGTTTCTGATTGAGAAGGTGAACGAGAGGGATGAACCGCCCATAACATCCGCTACAACCTTAAAGACATGAGAACCGGTCTTGAGGGTGAGGGGTGAAGCGGGAACGAATGTCGCATATCCGTTTGAATCCGGATTTGCGACGGTTCCGACTACGGCGCCATCAACCAATAAGCGAAGATTCTTGAGGTCGGCTTTTGCAATTCCTCCAACTTCGCGAATGGTAAAGCGAGAAAGAATTACATCGCGCGTTGTGATTGAAGCGGTGCTCTCCCAAACCGTAATGTCTGCTGCGGGAGTTAAGCTGGTGTTTGCCGCCGGGGTAATCGTACCGAATGTTACGCCCGCCAAAGTTGCGGATGCAACGGTCATCAAGTTTCCTGAAATCGGCGTAGCGAGCGTTACGGCTGTTTGACTCAAAGCGGTGTATCCCACCAATGCGACTCCGATGGATTCACCGGATACGCCTGCCATGTCAGATTTGATGGAAATGGTCTTTGCGCCTTCTACCTTAAAGAGTCCGTTCGGGTCGTTGAAGGTAATCATGCTGCCGCTTGAAACTGATGCCGCGTCCGTCAAACGAGTAGCTCCGTCGTAGAGGTAAACGTTTAAGAGCGAAGCGTCAGCGGAAATACCAATGCGCTTCAAGGTAACGCCGGTAACCGTACCTGTTCCGCTGAAGGTGAAGTGCGCAAGGTCAGCGCCGGCTTCTGCCGTAGTTACGGCGCGAGATGCCGGGTTGTCAGTTGCGAGAACCGCCGTTACCGGACCGGTTGCCGCTACTACGGGTGTCGTAACTCCCGGTACTGTAACAACCGGGGTTGTGACAACAGGGGCGCTCGTGTTGAGGCTTCCTCGTGTCAATGAACCGACAAATCCGAGTGCCGGAGAAATTGAATTAAGTGTCTGGAATTTAATAACGGCAGCTTTCGTTGCCGGTCCGAAGTGGGTTGACTCCAATCCCGGAGAACCCGCTCCCGTTGCCGCGACTTGCGTTGCGACCTTCATGTTAAGAACTTTTTGAAGGTTCATAACATCCGTTCCCGTGTCTCCCATTTTGAGATTCTTCGCGAACGTATATGTTGCTGCTACCGGTGTTACTGCTTGCACCGTTCCGAGCTGCGTTTGCAAGCCCTGAATCTGCGCGAGCAAAGCCGTGATTTGCGCCTGAAGTTCTGCGGTAGTTGCCGCGCCCGCCGTGCCGAATGACATGGTGAAGGCGGTTACAAAACCGACAAAACCTGCGACTACTTTCGCGGTTCGTGATTTTTTTATATTACCCATAACTATTGTTTATAATTGCTTAATTATTATCGCGTTCTAATTTTAGAGTCATTGCGCTACGAGCGCAATCGGGTTGCTGAAACCAAGGTTTCAGACTTCCTTTCCCTAAAACTTTGTTCGCCGCGCGGGGGGATTAATTGGTTTCGACGACCAATTCCCTCCGCGCTGTCGTTCCAATTTTTAATCTGCTTTTATTTTGCGTTTTGCCCCCGACCAAGGCGAAACGAATTCCTCCGCTATTCCCGTACGCCCGCATACTATTTGGGCTTACGTGTTTAGTGTTTTGATTAAAACACCAAACACGTAAGCCCAAAGTTTACTGCGGACACACGGCTTTAGAATTTTTTGCCATCTGATATTTTGTTTTCAACGAACCGGTAGTTTCAGAATACGAAAAAAAAACGGCATTCAATCTTTCTATCAATTATATTCAATAATATAATTGACTGCAACTTTATGCAAAATATAAATGTGGATAACTATTTTTCACTGTCGATACTTGATAGTGCCTGCGGATTCGAAAACCGCAGGTTTAGGACTTTCCCTTGCGCCGTGGGCGCACGAGGTTTTCCACACATTTATATAGTTCTCAGTATCGCATTTTCAGTGGGGGAAGTCAAGAAATTTCGCGAAGTTTCAGCTTTCAAACTCCACACTGCAACAACGAAAGATTTGGCGGTGAGACCTCCAAAAGGGAGCGACCTAAAAAACAAGGAGCGAAGCGACTATGTTTTTGGAAGTACCCTTGTGGTGGACTCACCGCCAAATCCGAACGGCATAATTCGGCAAGAAAAATACTTGGCGGTTTCACCGCCAAGGGGCGGAAAAACCGCCAAGTATTTTTCTTGCCGACGGGCGATAAATTAATACAAATCTAAAAATTCATACGGCGAATGAGTAGCGGCTCCACCGGCGCTCGCCGGTTTTTTTAAGGACACCTTCTTCCACAAGGGCGGTGAGTTCGCGCTGGACGGTCTTTTCTCCGCAATCGGGTATGTGTCCCGAAATATACCCAATGATGTCTTTTATGGAAGACTCGCCTTTGTCTTTTATAACGCGAAGGATTGTCTCGCGCCGCGGGCTTTTTTCAGAAATTTTGACGGGCTTTTTTATTGCAGAAATGTCCGATAGCATATCTTGCCTCATACCTTGTCTTATAGGATTATCGCCTGTCTTTGAGGAGAGCGGCGATTCGGGGCTTGAAAAAAAGTCTCTTGAAAAGACGTAACTTTCTTGCGGGGCGTTCATCTTTTGCCGGTTGGCGGCGACAATAAGGGACAGATATTCTTCTTTCAAAACAGAAAAATTCATGGGCGATACAAACCCCGCCGCGGCGGCGATTTCAAGCAAAGAAATAATTTTCCCGATTTCGGCGCTCATGCTTTTCATGTGCCTCTCTCTTTCGGACATGTTCTTATCTTCGGCTAAAGTTATGTCTGATAGTATTTTCAATCCGCACTCGCGAGCCTGCCACTTAATCGGCTCAATGTCCGATAAGAAGCCGGTTACCAAATACACCGCGATAGAGAGCTTTTCTGTTTTCTTTTTGAGCAATTTGTGCGAAACCTCTCGGTCAAGACGCTCAAGGTTATTCGCATTCTTTAGGACATTTAACGGACTGTCTGATTGCTCTGATTGCATTTGGTGTCCTTGATTGTCCGTAATGTTTCTTGTCTGTGGGTTCATGTCTTTTTTCTTTTTGGCGCGTCTTAAATAGGTTGTCTTATTGTGTCCAATATATCATATCGGACAGATTTTTCAAGGGGTGCGGACAAGCTGGAAGCGTTGTTATAAAATTCACCCCTCCTCAGTCCTCCCTTACAGGGACTGTACACCTTTTGGATATTTTATTTCGTACCTCATAAAATCTCTCAAAAGGTCTTGCGGAACGGGTCCCTACCCATTCCTCACCCTCTAAAGAGGGGAGGAGGCACGACGAAATTTTTATGCTATAATTCTAACTATCATGGGAAAGAAAAAATTTGAAAAAGAGACCGGGAAAGAGCGGGGGGGAGAGAGAAATTCCCTGCCGCTCTTTAAGGAAGAAACGCGGGCATCGGCGCTCGGGATAGTTTTTTTTGTTCTGGCTATTTTTTTCCTGTTCGCGCCGTTTGCGAAAGCGGGCGTTGCGGGGACGGTTATCTATGACGCGCTTAAAAAACTTCTCGGGTTCGGCTTCTTCCTCCTGCCTCTTCTCTTCGTTCTTCTCGGGGTTTCTTTTATGCGGGCGATGAAGCGCGATCTTGCCGTCCGAAGCCTCATCGGCTCGCTTCTTTTTACGCTTTCCGGACTCGGACTTTTGGCGCTTCTTCCCGGGGGAGAGTCGGGCGGATTTTTGGGTCATTTGATATCGCTTCTTTTCCTCCCTCTTTTTGGTATCTACATTTCAATCATTTCTCTTTTTGCGTTTCTTGTTATTTCCGTCCTCTTTCTTTTTGACACTCCGGCGCGGCGGGAACATTTTTCTTTTTTGTCGTTCCTCCGAGTGCTTCTTCCGAAAAAGAAACCGGTCGCCGAGCAAGCGAACAGTGAAATAATTGAAACGCCAAAAATTGCGCCGCAAGAAGAAAAACCATTACCAAAGAATACCGATGATGAGGGCGAAGAAAAAGAAAAAAAGAGTTTCTTCGGTTCATCAAAAAAGAAGAGCGAGGAAGAAATTTTTGATGAAAAAATCTCGCACGCGAAAGAGGCGCTCTTCTTAAAAGACTTCGTGCCTCCGCCTCTTTCCCTGCTTGAAAAAGACCGCGGGAAGCCGGGGGTCGGCGACGTGAAAGGCAATTTGAACATCATCAAGCGCACGCTCCAGCAATTCGGCATCAATGTGGAAATGGACGAAGTTTCTATCGGTCCGTCCGTTACCCGCTACGCGCTCAAACCAGCGGAAGGGGTAAAGCTCTCGCGCATCGTCGGTCTTCAGAACGAACTCGCGCTTGCCCTTGCCGCGCACCCCGTGCGTATTGAGGCACCCATCCCGGGAACGTCGCTCGTGGGGATTGAAGTGCCCAACAGCGCGAAGACGACTGTCGGGCTCGCGTCTTCTTTGTCCGCGCCGGAGTTCTCTGAATCTATTCTCCCCCTCCTCGTTTCTCTCGGAAAAAGCATTTCTGGAAAATCGCACTTCGGCAATGTCGGGAAAATGCCGCACCTCCTCGTTGCCGGCACCCCCGGCTCGGGCAAGTCCGTCATGGTGCACACGATGATCACTTCCCTCCTCTACCGCAACCCGCCGGAGAATTTGCGCTTCATTATGATAGACCCGAAGCGCGTGGAGCTCACCCTCTATAACGGCATTCCCCATCTTCTCACGCCGGTAATTACCGATGCGAAAAAAACCATCCAAGCGCTCCGGTGGGCGGCGCGGGAGATGGACAGACGATACGATGTGCTTGAAGCGGAAAAAGTCCGGGACATTCAGTCGTATCACAAAAATGTTTTCGGAGAATATATGAAAAAGAATCCCGAAGAGGCGCACGAAGAGCTTGCAAGCCAACCTGAACGAATGCCCTACATTGTCATTATTATAGACGAGCTCGCAGACATCATGCAGGCGTACCCGAGGGAGCTTGAAGCGGCAATCGTCCGCCTCGCGCAAATGAGCCGCGCGGTTGGCATCCACCTTATCCTTTCCACACAGCGTCCGTCCGTAAATGTCATCACCGGGCTCATCAAGGCGAACATCCCAACTCGCATCGCGCTTCAGGTTTCATCTCAAATTGATTCCCGCACCATTCTTGATACGGGCGGGGCGGAAAAACTCCTCGGCGCGGGCGACATGCTCTATTTGTCAGGAGAAATGTCAAAACCTTTGCGCATGCAGTCCGCTTTCATTTCCGAGGGCGAGGTGAAAAAAGTGGTCAAATATCTCGTCGATGAATACAGCGGAGCGGCGCCTCAGGAAATAAACCTCACCGACCTTCCAGACAAAAACGCTCTTTTCGGAGCAAGCCTTGAAGAAGACGGTGCCGCGGGGGCGGACGATGATTTGTATGAGGAGGCGCGCGAAGAGGTCATACGAAGCGGCAAGGCATCAACTTCCTACCTTCAAAGAAAGCTCGGCGTCGGTTATGCAAGGGCGGCTCGCATCATTGATATGCTTGAAGAAAAAGGGGTTATCGGCGCGGGCGATGGCGCGAAGCGGCGGGAAGTGCTCATTAAGGGTGATGGTGGTGATGCAACAGACGGTGGCATACAAGATACTTATTCGTAAAATTTATGAGATTTATGAATAAAGATTTATGAAGACGGACGATAAATTCTTAAATCGTAAATCGTAAATCTTTATTCTTCGTCGTCATGCAAACCACCCCCAAAAAAATATTCCCTCTCGCACTTTCGCTTCTCTTTGCCACAGTCGTCCTCGGGTACGGCTATTATCGGGCGCGCGATTTTTTGAACGGGCCCGTAGTGGAAATAACAACGCCGAAAAACGGGCAACTGTTCGCGGCGGCTCTTGTTGACGTAGCGGGCGTTTCAAAAAATATCTCTTTTTTGAACCTGAACGGGAGAAAAATTTTTACCGATAAAAACGGCAACTGGCGTGAAAAACTGCTGGCAAGCCCCGGATACAACAGAATAGAAGTCACAGCGAAAGACCGCTTCGGGCGGGATACTGCGAAGACGATTGAAGTGGTTTTGAAAGAGCCGGAAATATCAGTAGCGCAAAATTGACACCACACCACCCTTCCCCTATCATTATGAGATATACTCAAAAACATAAGTACAATTTTTGAGTATATAATCACGGCACTCGAAGAAAAAGAAAATAAATTTTCTTTTTACTTCTCGCTTGCGATTATAAAAACCTAACATACAAATATCATGGCGAAAAAACCAGCGGAGAAAAGAGAGACAAATTCCAGTATTGATGCGACCATCAAAGCGATACAAACGAAATTCGGCGAGGGGGCTATCATGAAGCTCGGCGATAAACCAAAGACGGGCATCAATGCCATTCCGACCGGCTCTATCGGACTTGACCACGCGCTCGGTGTCGGCGGTTTCCCGCGAGGACGCATCATTGAAATCTTCGGACCGGAGTCATCGGGAAAAACCACACTCTCTCTCCACGCGATTGCCGAAGCGCAAAAAAGAGGCGGGGTGTGCGCTTTCATTGACGCGGAACACGCCCTTGACCCCGAGTACGCCAAAAAAATCGGGGTGAATATCGAGGAACTTCTTATTTCACAACCTGACACCGGCGAACAAGCGCTTGAAATTACCGACGCGCTCGTGCGTTCCGGAAAAATTGACATCATTGTAGTTGACTCTGTCGCCGCATTGACCCCGAAAGACGAAATTGAGGGCGAGATGGGCGCGTACCACGTGGGAAAACAAGCGCGGCTCATGTCACAAGCGCTCCGAAAACTCACTGCCATCGTTGATAAAAGCGGGACTATCGTTATTTTCATAAACCAAATCCGCATGCAAATCGGCGTGATGTTCGGCAATCCGGAAACCACCCCCGGCGGCAAGGCGCTCAAATTCTACACGTCCGTCCGCCTCGACATCCGCCGCATCGCGCAAATCAAAAAAGGCGACGAAGTCATGGGCAATCGTACCCGCGTGAAAGTGGTCAAAAATAAAGTCGCCGCGCCGTTCCGCCAGACCGAATTCGACATCATGTTCAACGAAGGCATCTCTACCGAAGGGGAAATCATCGCTCTGGGCGAAAAATACGCCATTCTCCAAAAATCCGGCGCGTCATACGCGTTCGGCGATGTGAAACTCGGGAGAGGATACGATGCCACTCGCCTCTTCCTGAAAGATAAAGTCAACAAAGCCGTCACGAAAGAAATTCTCGCGGAAATTCACAAGAAGTTTGACGAGAAGGTGGTTGAAGAAAAAGAATCGGAAGAAAGCGAAGAAGACGCACCGGAATAATTTACCAAAAACTTCCGTAAATTTGCGGAAGTTTTTGTATTTCATTACTCGGTAAGCTGGATTGGAGATATTTTCTCTCCTGCGACTTTTGCTCCTTCGTTGATACAAAATGACATTACATTTGAGGGAAAAACCTCTGTATTTCCGTTTTTTTGCGCCAGTTTTTCGTTTAGTTCGGCAACGCCGGTAATTCCTTCTTTGTACCAGCGGTATAAAAGGATGTGCGAAACTGATGGGGGATATTCTGTTTTTTTGTCTATTTTTTCACTTGCATGCACCCCGCTTGATTCAATTTTTCCTTCCATAAGGATATGTATTTATTTATAATATGCCAACTGCAAGCGCGGGCGCAGTACGATATCCCGCAGAAGCCACGCGGAAAGCGCAAGGGTTAAAATCAAAAGGAGTTTGACGATAATGTTAGTGTGGAAAAATGCTCCGCCAAAAAACTGAATATTCGCCATTGGATCAAAAGGCGACGGCGCATTGTGCAAAACACTTCGCACGAAAATTAAGTTAGCGGATTGCTTCATCACCCCCAAAAGAATGAGGAGCTTCATTGAGAACGGCGAAAAAATCTGTCGGAGCGCCCAAATGGCGTAAACTCTTCTCATTATTCTTTTTTTGAATATTTTTGACACGTTATTAAAAAATTTCTAATTACCAACTTCTAATTTCCAATAAAAATCCAAATTTCAAATGTTTAATGACCAAACGAAAGCAGCTTTTAAGATATTTGAATTTTAACATTGGACATTTTATTAGAAATTGGAAATTAGATATTGGGAATTATTTTACGCTATTCTGCATCATATAAATCCTCCTCAACTCCTCTTTCGCCCGAAAAATCCGTGTCTTCACCGCGCCTACCGTCTCCCCTTCCATTTCCGCAATTTCCTGCTGGCGGTAACCCATAAGAAAGTGAAGCTGGAGCACGCGGTGCAGGTGCTTGGGCAAATGCGCGAGAAGCGATGCTACCATGTCGCGAATTTCGTTTTGCTCTCGTACCGGAGCCAAGTCGGGGAGATTGTGGAAAATTTCGGTGTCCAAATATACGTTGCTTCCAGTTACCCTCTTTCGTTTCTGGTGACGAGTGAAACAAGTGTTGAGAAGAATTTTATATCCCCACGAACTGAATGTCGCGCCTGCTTGCGGTTCGAATTTTGCGGCATTCAAATATATCTTGGTGAACGTCTCCTGCACGACATCCTCTGCATCTTCGCTGCTCCGAAGCACCCGCATTGCTTTCCGCAAAAATGGCGCTTGGTACCGTTCCACGAGCGCTTCGAACACAGACGGGTGATCGCCCGAAAGACGCAAAAGATCTTCATCGCGCATTTCTTTGTATTCTTCTTGCATGCAAATGTCTTCTTGTCTCTTCGGCTATGATAACGGCGAAAGCAAAAAGAAGGTTACATAGTAAGTCTATCAAGTTTATAAAGTCTGTAAAGTCTGATGCGGCAAAACTTCGCATATGCGAAGTTTTGCCGCA
>OBEQ012783975.1_pt1 | contig 11936 bp, 9 predicted proteins | sample 1670901 | NCBI WGS metagenome assembly OBEQ01 (sample SAMEA104232315, study PRJEB22302) | groundwater metagenome | biome: forest; feature: aquifer; material: groundwater | place: USA | collected 2011-08-07 | depth 5.4 m | reverse complement strand
TCGGTTCGGCCACCCCTACGCCGTCGAAACGTACCTGTCCCGAATACCTGAATTTTTAAAAGTCCTGCTTGACAGAACTTCTTGGGACGACCGCTTTGTACGGAGCGGGACGGCGTCATGGATGGCATGCGCCATAATTTTTGCAGCCGCCTGGCGCTATCCGTTCAAGAAGCAACTTGTCTTTTTTGGAGCTTTTATTTTGATTCTGCTGGATCTTGGGATCTACACGGACCTGGGGAGTGGGTTCAAAGGCAACGCGGTCAAGCCCATCGAGCGTGATGCGGTCATCGCGAAGGTTGTCGAAGAAAAGGGGCTTTTCAGGGTATTTGAATTTCGGCCCGACGCGCTGGCTCCGGCGACGCCGTGGATACCCAACGCGAATCTTTTGTTCGGCTATTCGAGCGCAGGGATTTATTCACCGCTGGCGCTCGCCGCTTACCGAGAGGCGCTTAAACCCCTTGGTGGAGTGGACAACGCGACCGGTGTGATTTCGACAACGGTCAAACGATGGGCAGAGAATAAGCCCCTACTCGATCTCCTGAATGTTCGTTTCATCTTGGCGGGTGAAGGAGACCCTTTGCGGGAGGCGCCGGGGTTCGAGCGGATACCGGTCCATGCCGAAAACCAGACGCTTTATGAAAATACGTCCTACCGCAGCCGCGCGCTGGTAGGGGACCCCGATCAAATGGATCAGGCGCGGGAGGCCAAAGTGATCGAATACAGTCCCCGGAGGGTCATGATAAGCGCCAGCGCCAAGGACGGCGATACTCTTATTTTAAGCGATGTCTGGTATCCGGGCTGGAAGGCTTTTGTGGACGGCCGTTCGAAGCCGATCCAAAGGATCAGGGGGGTCTTCCGAGGCGTGAAATTGACTTCCGGGGAACACGTGATTCGTTTTGTCTATCAACCGCTTTCTTTTTATGCGGGGATGGCGATCAGTGGGTTGTCTTTATTGGGGGCCTTGGCATGTTTAGTTTCGAAAAGATAAAAAGATTCGTTTCCGTCGTGTGGGTCCTGTTCGTGACGGCGGCCTACTTTAAATATTTCATCCTGGCGAAGCTGTCGTCCCTCGGGTGGAGACTTTGATGAAGGCGGTCCTGCTTTGGTTTCTCATCATGGGCGGCTTGATTGGACTCACGGGTCGGCTCTTCGGCCTTTTGAGGATCTCTTTTAAAAGCGCTTTGGAAACGCTGGTCTTGTCCGTGGGGGTCGGGCTCGGCGCCGCGGCTTACGCTGTTTTTTTCATTGGTTCGGCCGGAACTCTCAGACCCACGATCTTTTTAGCCGGAGCTCTTTTTATCTTTGGCCTGGGACTTAAGTCTTTTTGGGCTCTAACAAACCGCGTGATCGAAGGCTTTGTGGAAACGATCCGGCGGGCCGGATTCGGGACAAGCGCTCTGGTCATGCTGATCGCGGCGGTCTGGGGTTTGAGCCTCGTGGGCGCTTTGGCGCCGGCCATCGGCCAGGATGAGCTTTGCTACCACCTCATGCAGCCCAAAAATTATGTTCGCGCTCAAGCTGTCTACGAGGTGCCGTATTCGATCAATTCCCTCTGGCCGTATCTCATGCACATGCTTTTTACGCTGGGACTGCTTTTGGATGGAGATGCTCTGGCAAAACTCTTCCATTTTACGACTTATGTGGGAACGGCGCTGGCGGTGTACGTTTTTTTGAAGAAGGAAACTGACGCCAAGACCGCTCTCTGTGGAATGGCGGTGTACGCGCTCACACCGGTTGCCTTTATCCAGGCATCTTTTGCTTACGTTGATAACGCCCTTGCTTTTTATATTTTTCTGACCGGTTACTCCCTGTATTATTTTGTGAAAGAAAAAAAGCTGCGTTGGGCGGTACTGGCAGGGGTCTTCGCGGGGTTCGCCGCCTCGGTCAAACTGATCGGGCTTTTCATTCTTCCGATCGCGTTCGTTTACGCGGTGTCGGCGAGCCTGAAAGATCGTGATGCCAAGCTTTTCTTCCGCGGAGCAGCGCTCTTTATTGTAGCTTTCATCCTTTGCGGGAGTCTCTGGTACATCCGCGCGTGGTTTCTCCGCGGAAATCCGGTCTATCCGTTCTATCCCGCGCTCTTTGGCGGGCGAGGGTGGACGGATCCAACCTATCTGACGCATGGTGGCCCGCGCGGTTTTTGGGAGTTTTTGTTTTTTCCGTGGAATCTCACCATGCGCCCCGGACTCTTTGGCGGCGAGCATCTGGGTATGATCTATCTTGCAGTTCTGCCTCTTTTAGTTCTGGTGAGGCCCTGGCCATCATGGCTTGGCTCGGCGCTTTTCTTTGGATCGTTCTATACGTTGATCTGGTTCAAAGTGGACCCCAATACGAGATTCTTGCTGCCGGCGCTCAGTTTTTTTGCCTGCGGGATCGCTTTTTGGGTCTCCCGCCAGATGAGAAGCACCGATAAGCCATGGAGAGTTCTTACCGGAGTCATTTTCGGGGTGATGCTGCTTGCGCAGAGCTCTTTCGCGGCGTATCATTTTAAAGACGCTTTTTTTCTTTTATTCCACCGGGACCGCTCATCTTATTTGCGTCAGAAGGAACGGAGTTACTTCGCCGCGCAAGCCGTGAACCGTTTTTTGGCGGCTTCGGATAGGATCATTTCCACGGGCGAGATCCGCGGGTATTATTTTGACAATCCTTTTGTGCTGGAGGGTGATTTTCGCCACATGACCCATTATCCTGAGGAAGTGCGCTCGGGCGCGGAGCTGGTTGATTATTTGACCGCCAAGGGTTTCACGCACGCTCTCGACACCGACATCACGCCGTCGGCTGATTTGTCCGATCCCGAGTTTAGCTTGAGCCGTTTTTTGAAAGAGGGAAGGCGTAAAGACGGTTATTTTCAAGAAGTTCTCCGGGTGCGCAGCGGAAACGTCCGTTACGTGCTGTATAAAATCATCTCAAAAAAAGAAATATGAGCAAGTTTGCCGCGAACCCAACGGATCAAGAGACTAAAAAGGCTTGGGAGAAGAACTGGGAAGGTGTCTCCATGAAGGATGTCCTAAGCATCTTTGGCTATGAACGTGTCAAGGATCAAATGCGGATCTTTACGCGTGTGCTTCCAAGGTCCGGAAAGATCCTTGAGGGCGGGTGTGGCCTCGGCCCTTACCTCATCCGTTTGCGTCAGCTGGGTTACGACGTCGAAGGGGTTGACTATAACGACGGGCCGATCCGCAAGCTTTTGGAGTATGACCCCACTTTGCCTGTCCGGGTCGGGGATGTTACCGCGCTGCCGTTTCCCGACGATCACTTTCAGGCCTATCTGTCGCTTGGGGTCATCGAACATTTTACGCAAGGGCCCGGGAAGGCGATCCGAGAGGCCCACCGCGTGTTGAAGCCCGGAGGAGTTTTTCTGGTGGCCGTACCGACATGCCATATTTTTATGCGCATCGCCGCGCCGGTGCGTTTTCTGAAAAGCCGGGCATGGCTTCGAAAACTCTTCGGGAAGGCCGATGACGAACACTACTGGGAGCAGTACTTCAAGAGACGGGATCTAGTCCGCATCTTGGGGGAGAATGGATTCGAGGTCAACGAGATCCATCCTTTGGATCACGCGCATGTGCTGTTATCGACCTTCGGATTCCTTCGCGACCGCAAGACCTACGATGAGGCAAGTCCATGGGGTCTTAAGATCGGCGCTTGGTGCGCCAAATACCTGCCTTGGTCAACGGCCGCGCAGATGACACTGGTTTGTCACAAAAGATGAAAGTCGCCGTCCTGATCCTGAACTACAACGGCGCTGAACTTTTGAAGAGGTATCTGCCGTCTTTTCAAAGGGCCGTCGCGGCGTCTCGACACCGGTGTGAGCTGGCCGTCGTGGATAACGCGAGCTCCGATGAGAGTCTGGCGGCGCTTCGGAAAGAATTTCCGGGGGTCACCGTGCACGCGTTGAAGGATAATCGTGTGCTTTGTGCTTACAATGAGGTGGTCAAAGGGGTTGATGCCGAGATCGTGTTGTTGATGAATAACGACATTGAAGCGGAAGAAAATTTTATAGACCCCTTAGTGGCGCCTTTCGAGTCGGCCTGCGATGTTTTCTTTGTTACCCCAAAAGTGCTGGGGCCGGGCGGTGATTATGAGGGCAATAAAACCCGAGGTTTCATCCGTTGGGGCGTGTTCGGGTCCACCGCGATCTACCCGGGTTATGAAAAAGAGACGGAAAGGCCCGGAGCGACGTTTCAGGGAGGTTTCGGCGCTTTTGACCGCAAGAAATTTTTGGAACTCGGCGGCTATGACGACCTTTATTTGCCGGGAAGACTCGAGGACGCCGATTTGTGCTTTCGAGCCCAGAAGCGAGGCTGGAAATGTCTTTACGAACCTCGAAGTATAGTGCGCCACGAAGGGGGTGTGAGCTTTCATAAGGTTTATGGAGCTCGCAGGACGCTCGTCATCAACTGGAGAAACACCTTTTTATTCATGTGGAAAAACTTGAATGATCGGCGTATTATTTTTAGCTGTTTATTCTGGCTGCCGCCGCGGCTTTTAGGGTCGCTTCTTTTGGGAAAGACAGAAATCATCAGCGGGTATCTTGAAGCGCTTCCTCTGAGGCGCGAGGCTCGAAAGCGGAAAGAGGCTTCGCGGGCAACGGAGGCTCTCAACGTCGTGTCCGAACACGAAATCTTTTCGAGAATCTAACATGAGTCTTTCGGCCGTTATCATCACTTTGAACGAAACCAAAAACATCGAGGCGTGTCTTCAGTCGGTCCGCTTTTGTGACGAGCTTGTCGTCGTAGATTCCGGAAGCGTTGACGGAACCGCTGATCTGGCTCGCAGTCTCGGGGCTCGTGTGTGGCAGAGGCCCTTTGACGATTTTTCCAGCCAGAAAAATTTTGCGATTCAAAAAGCCTCAGGAGATTGGGTACTACTTTTGGACGCGGATGAACGCGTGACCGAGGCTTTGAAGGAAGAAATTATCCTCGCGGTTGTAAAGCCGGAGGCCGCAGGTTACTCGGTGAGAAGACACAACTACATTTTTGGCCGTCTCATGAAGCATGGGGGCAATGCTGGTGATATGCAGCTGAGGCTTGTCAAAAAAGACCAAGCGGTTTTTCACGGCGTCGTCCACGAGAGGGTGCTGCCGCTGGGCAAAACCGGGCGTTTCAAAAATCCGCTCCTTCATTTCACGACGGCGACAGCCTCGGATTACATGAAAAAACTCAATGCTTACACGGATCTTGAAGTACTAGCGCTTTCCACGCGCCGGACTGAGGATTTGACGACGAACATGGCGCGAAAGCCTCTGTTGCGACTAGCTCAGCTCCTTGTTTTGAAGCGGGCTGTTTTTGACGGGATAGAGGGGTGTCTCTTCGCATTTTTAAGTGCCTACTACGATTTTGTAAGTCTCGCCAAAAATTGGGAGCGGTCGCATCGAGAGAGGGGCGCCCCCGGCGCCTGACCCGATGCGAAAAAAAAAGCGTCCTGTCGCCGTGGTGCTCGGCACTCGGCCCGAGATCATCAAGCTTGCCCCCGTCATCCGCGGTTATGAGTCCAGGTGCATTCCTTATTTCGTGATTCATACGGGCCAGCATTATTCGTACGAAATGGACCGGATTTTTTTTCGTGACCTTGAACTGCCGGATCCGCGGTATCAGCTTCATATTCGCTCTGAAGGCAATCTACACGCAGATCATACCGGTCGTATGATGGAGGCCGTGGAAAAGATTCTCGTGAAAGAAAATCCCCGCGCGGTGCTTGTACAGGGGGACACCAACACGGTGTTGGCCGCGTCACTCGCGGCGTCGAAAATACCCGGGATCAAGATCGGCCATGTCGAAGCCGGTTTAAGGAGCTACGACCGTCGCATGCCGGAAGAGATCAATCGAGTGCTGTCCGATCACGTCGCGCATTTCCTTTTTGCGCCGACCGTCGATGCCCGCTCTATTCTTTTGAGTGAAGGGCTCTCAAAAAAGAATATCTTTGTGACGGGCAACACGATCGTGGACGCCGTGCGTCAAAACCTCGCTTTCGCCAGAAGAAAAGAAAAAGGCCCTCTCGAAAGAGGGCTCAAACGACGAAAGTTTTTTTTGATGACACTGCATCGCCAGGAAAATGTGGATAACAAAAAAACACTGAGTTCGATTACCGAAGGCTTGAAGCGGGTGATTCGGGAATTTCGTCTGCCGATTCTTTTTTCGATACACCCGAGGACTCGAGAAAGGCTACGCCGATTTGGTCTCGAACTTCCGCGGGAGATCCGGGCCATGGCACCCGTCGGTTTTCTTGATTTTTTGAGACTGGAAGAATCGGCCGCCATGATCCTCACGGATTCGGGCGGACTTCAAGAAGAGGCCTGCATTCTGGGTGTGCCGTGCGTGACGCTTCGCACCTCTACCGAGCGGCCGGAAACGGTGCGCGTTGGCGCCAACCGCATCGCGGGGCATGATCCCGTAGAAATCTTACAGGCCGCTAAACAGATGTTTAAAAAACCGCGCGATTGGCAAAACCCTTTTGGAGACGGCCGGGCTTCCGAAAGGATCCTCCGTATCGTGGAGAAGAGCGCGTCATGAAAGTTGCGTTCTTCACTTATCCCTCCGCGTTTCAGAATATCGGCGGCGGGGAAATACAACTTTTGAAAACCAAGGAATATCTTGAGAAGGAAGGTGTGGAGGTCCACCTTTTTGATTTCTGGCGAGATCGTGTGGAGTGCTTTGATCTGCTTCATATCTTCGGCTCGGTGAAGGATTGTCTGGGTTTGGCTCAAACGGCCAAGTCGCGTGGTATCCCCGTGGCGGTGAGCCCTGTTTTTTGGTCTGATTTTCCACGCGCTTTTTTTATGGAGGGATCCTTGACGGAAAGGGGTCTCTTGGCGATGAGACATCTGGTCAAGATCATCTGCCCAATTTTTCCTTCTTCCCGAAGAAAACTCCTGGCGATGGCAGACCTCATTTTGCCCAATTCCGAAATGGAAAAATGGCAGATCACGCGTCTTTTTGCCGTCTCGCCGGAAAAAATTAAAATGGTGCCCAATGCCGTCGAAGTGTCGGGGACCGCGCCCAACCTTGAACTTTTTAGATCGCGCTATGGACCCGAACCTTTTATTTTGAGCGTGGGACGAATCGAACCGAGAAAAAATCAGCTGAATTTGATCCGTGCGGCAAAAAAAATACCGCGGATGCGCCTGGTGCTTATCGGCAGCCCCGTTTCCGGTTACGAAGCTTATGACTGGAAATGCCGAAGAGAGGGGGAAGGGTTCACAACGTTTATCCCGAGACTCAACCACAGCGATCCTCTGCTTGTCTCAGCTCTGGCAGCTTGTGAAGTTTTTGTCGCTCCGGGATGGTTTGAGACTCCCGGTCTTGCGGCGCTTGAAGCGGCTTTGGTGGGTTGCCGCCTGGCGGTGACCTCCGGGGGTAGTACACGCGAATATTTTGGGGAGGAAGTTGAGTACCTTGATCCGGCCAGTGTCTCAGGTATTCACACGGCGATCGAGAAAGCGCTCAAGGAACCGGGATCCACTTCGCTGCGCTTAAAGGTGCTTGAAAATTTTACCTGGAAGCACGCCGCGCATAAAACACTCGAGGCCTATCGATGGGCGCTTGCCTCGCGATGATGGCTCCGGCGCTGTTTATTTTGGCTATGGTTTTCAGGCTGGCCATGTGGCTGAGCCCCAAGTCTCTGTGGGGGGACGAGTGGTTTAGTTACGGCTTAGCGCTCGAGCCTCTAAAGGAGGTGATGCGGGGCTCTATCTACGATGTGCACCCGCCGCTTTATTTTTTGATGCTTCATGGATTGGTTCAGAGTTTCGGCCAATCGGAACAAGTGTTCAGGTTTATCTCTCTCATTTCCGGTACGGCCATTGCCGCAATGATCTACTGGATCGCAAGGGATGTATTTGGCGAGCGCTCGGCTCTGAGCGCTCTTTTTTTAACGGCTATTTCACCGTATTGGCTTCAAAGCTCAAACGAGATCCGCAGTTACGCGCTTCTGGGCCTGGCGGCATCGATGACGGTTTTTTTCTTTATTCGTGCTTTGAGAGAACCCGAGAGATTCATTTGGAGAGCGGGCTATGTCGTTTCCGCGACGCTCGCGATTTACGTGGAGCACTACGCTTGGTTTGTCGTGTGCGCGACTGCGACGGCGCTTTTGGGCGAGAAGGCCTGCGGCCGTCCTAGAAAAGAGCTTTGGCGGGCTCTCCGGCTGACCTTAGTCGCCGGGATCCCTTCACTGGTTCTGATCGCTTACCAGTCCGTTTTTCGTGAGCACATGTTTGAAGGGTACCGTCTGAGAGAGTACTGGTCATTCGCGGTGTTGGCAAAAAAAGCGGCAGGGATCCTGTGGCATTTCACCAACGGTTATTATTTTTCGATGCTTACCGTCGAGAAGATAGATTTTCATTTACGTCACACGCCATTTTTCTGGATTTCAGCGGCCTCGACTTTCACCGCGGGCGTTTTAACGGCGCGGGCTCTCCGAGATTTATTTTTTAAAAATAGGAGTTATTTTACGATCGCAGTGATGCTTCTTGGTTTTCCGACGCTGATACTTTTATTTTTTTATCCCATCCGGCTAGACGCCCGGTACTTAAGTTTCTCAAGCCCTTTCTTTTTTGTGCTGCTCGGCGGAGGCCTGACTTCTCTGAGAGGAAAAGCGATCAAAGTTTTGGCATGGATTCTTTTGTCCGGAACGGCAATTTTTGGATCGCTAAACACTATTTCTCTGAAGACCGATCCCGCTCACAAAGAGGATTACCGGGGTCTTATCACGTATGTTTTTTCAAAAACGGACAACGGAGATGTGGTTTGTGGTCTGAGCGGGCAGGTGCGATATTATAGAAAGAGGCTGGGGTTTCGGGATCGAGCCGTCGTGGTCTCGGAGCTGGGGGATCTGGATCCGGTCGTGACCCGATCCGCCAAGCGCATCTGGGTGTTGGATCAGCTGAATATGCACGATGCCGTGTGGCAGAGAAATTACGAGCATATCAAGGCTCTTTTGACGCTGCTGGGATTCACTCCGGCCCAAGCCCCGTATCGGTATGGGGGCGACGAAGGACTTGTCGTACTCTATCTTTTTGAGAGGAAATAAACTTTTGAAAAAAGCGGGAGTCGCCAAGCTATCGGTCATTATTCCGGTATTCAACGAAAGAAATACCGTACTCAAAATTTTGGACCTTATTCGCGCGGTGCCGTTTCCAAAGGAAATGGTGATTGTGGACGACGGCTCGACCGATGGGACGCGCGAGATTCTTCAAAGTCGTGTCATGGGGCAAAAGGACTGTGTCGTCATTTTTCATGACAGCAATCGAGGCAAGGGAGCGGCCATCCGTACCGGGATTAAGAATGTCTCCGGGGATGCCGTCATCATCCAGGACGCGGATTTGGAGTATGATCCTTCGGACTATCTGGAACTTTTAAAGCCGCTTGCCGCCGGAAAGGCCAAGGTTATTTACGGCTCGCGCTTTCTCCATAAAAAGAAAGTCACTTCCGAGTGGCACCGATTCGTCAATTATTTTCTGACCTCGCTTACGAATTTTTTTTACGGCTCACGTCTCACGGATATGGAGACGTGCTACAAGCTTTTTTCGAGAGACATTCTTCAAAGAATCGAGATCGAGTCAAGCGGTTTTGAGATCGAGGTGGAGCTCACGGCAAAAATTTTGAGGTCCGGAGAGAAAATACTCGAGGTGCCCATCACGTACAAAGGGCGCTCCTTTCATGAAGGAAAAAAGATCGGCTGGAGAGACGGGCTTAAGGCCGTTTTTGCGCTCCTACGCTACCGGGCGGGTCGCCCGTGAAATATGTTTTCAGAAAAAAAAGATACCTGTTTTTGGCAACTCTGCTGGATTCCGTCGGCTATTTTCTTTTTTGGTTTTTTAGACGCCAGCGAATATTTTTAAACCACTCATTCAAGAACATCTTGATCGTCCGGATGGACCATCTGGGCGATGTGCTTTTGTCCACGGGCGTGCCCAAGACCTTGAAGGAGAATTATCCTCAAAGCCGGCTGACTTTTCTCACCTCCAGCTGGGCCGCGCCTCTTTTGGAGCATAACCCGTTTATTGATGAAGTGATTGTCTTTGACGCTCCATGGTTTTTGAAAAAAAGGTACCCTGGTAAGCAGGGCGGTTACGGATTTTTTAGACTCGTTCGTCTGATCAAGAAAAAAAAATTCGACCTTGGTTTAAGTTTGAGGGGGGACTTAAGGGAGAACCTTCTCTTATGCCTTGCCGGAGTCCGCGACAGGATTGGCTATGGGATTACCGGCGGCGGTTTTTTGTTGACCAAAGAAGTGCATTACCGCGAGCGAATTCATGAAAGGGACCGCGTGATCAATCTTTTAAGGCCCTTGGGACTCAAAACGGATGTTCTTAAGAATCGGATCTATTTTTCAGAGGATGAAATGAAGTCGCTTGAGAATTGGATGGCGCGGTGGAACCTTGCGGGCGAAAAAAAGCTCATCGGAGTTCAGGTAGGGGCCGGAACTATTTCCAAGGACTGGCCCTCGGAATCTTATGCCCGTTTCTTGCAAAGCGCCGGGGAGCGGATGGGGGGAAAATTTAAAATCGTCCTTGTGGGAACGCGGTGTGACGAGGGCCTTTTAGCGGCGAGGCAGCTGCCGACTTGCGTGGATTTGATCGGTAAAACCTCGCTTCGTCAGTTGTGCGCGCTGATGACGAAATTTAGTTTTTTTGTCGGGCCGGATTCGGGCCCCACGCATATCGCCTCGACTCTCGGGGTCCCGACCCTATTTTTATTCAGTGGGACCAACCGTTTTGAGGAATGGAGGCCTTTGGCTGAGACCGCCTCGGTGTTGCGTCAACCGGTTGAATGTTCTCCCTGCGGCCTTCAAGCCTGCGATGTAAAGGGCCATCCTTGCATGACAGGCATCGACCCTAAGGAAGTTCTAAAAATATTGGAAGAGCGGCTGAAAATTTAAGAGAGGAAATCCTAAAAATGCCCGCGCGACATCGTATTGTTTTTGATGCCAGAATGTGGAGGCACGCCGGGATAGGCCGGTATATTTCGGACCTTTCTGATTCGCTGATCTCGAATGTTTCTGAATTTGATTTTATATTTCTTTCGGATTCAGGTTTTCTGAAAAATATTCCGAAGAAATCTCAGGCAAATTCAAAATTTTTTTTCAGGAGAGCTTCTTCAGGCATTTACGGTCTTTTGGAGCAGGCCGAAGTCCTTGTCAAATCTCTGGACGGAGACCTTCTCCATGTCCCGCATTTTAATATTCCGGTTTTCTTTCCTAAAAAATTGGTTGTAACGGTTCATGATTTGATTTACTTGAATGAACCCGGGTCGTTCCCGTCACGATTTGGCCGCGCTTACACCGCCGCGATGTTTCAAATGATCGAGAAAAAAGCTTGTGCCGTCATCGCGGTGTCCGGTCATACCAAACAGGATCTTTTGGAAAGATTTTGCGGAGTTCCTCCGGAGAAGATTTTTGTTATCCCTGAGGCGGCCTCAGGCCGGTTTAAAAAGGTCAGCGATCCCGATCTTTTGAATAAAATCCGCAAAAAATATTCTTTGAGGGAACCTTACGTTTTATTTGTCGGAAGCCTCAAACCTCACAAAAATCTTTCATGTTTGATTGAGGCGATGCGGTCTGTCAGGCGCCAGCAGAAAGTGCCTCATGAGCTGGTGGTTGTCGGGCGCAGGGATGCCAAATATCCTGACATCAGCCAACTCATCCGTCTGAACACGTTTGTCCGGTATTTGGGAGAGATTCCGGATTCCGACCTAGCCGCTTTATACAGCCTGACGGACTTATTTGTTCTCCCGTCCTTGTATGAAGGTTTTGGGTTGACAGTGCTTGAGGCTATGGCTTTTGGGGCGCCGGTACTTACTTCAAATCGCGCCAGCCTTCCGGAAGTGGTGGGGGACGCGGGGAAGACTTTTGACCCGCTTCGTGTTGACGCTCTGTCCGGGCTTCTATATACTATTTTAAAAAATAAGGACTTACGGGAAGAGATGTCTAAAAAAGGT
>OBEQ011525105.1_pt1 | contig 11936 bp, 11 predicted proteins | sample 1670901 | NCBI WGS metagenome assembly OBEQ01 (sample SAMEA104232315, study PRJEB22302) | groundwater metagenome | biome: forest; feature: aquifer; material: groundwater | place: USA | collected 2011-08-07 | depth 5.4 m | reverse complement strand
TCTTCGCTTTGCCAACGTCGCGGCAAAGTAAACGCAACTCAAAATGTTGTTGCAACGCTTTGACAACAGGTACTCCGAGCCTGCCAGTTGCACCAGTAATTGTAACGATGAACTTAGACATAGAAAAAATATAAGAAAAAGGAAGTATAAGTTACTTCTTAGGCGCATGCCTACGCAGAATATCGTGCGCGATGCCCACCCAGTTTTGAAAATGCGGCAAAGTGGCAACCGAACCTTTAAACTCAACATTGTCACGAGACCCTTGCATTGTAAACACGTGAGTTCTACGAGTAGCCCCATCTGGAAGAACCAATCTCGCAAGTCCACTCCCTTCAAAAGTCGCTCTAGACCCTTTTGAAAGCCAAGAAGGAATTGCAGAAGTGTGATTTGCACCGCTTAACCGCCCATCTATCTTTCCAACTTCCCTAGCTGCGGCTACGTGCCACGGTTCTGACTTAACTGAACGTCGTTTAATTGCCATTTTTGAAATACCACCTACCAACATTTAGTTCGGAGCATATTTAAAACCAAACTAAATAGTCATACTATTCTATGGAACTACATTTTCTCGGCGGTGCAGGCGAAGTAGGCAGAAGCTGCATTGCCCTCACAACCGGAGAAACAACCGTTTATTTGGACAGCGGCATAAACGCACAGGAATTACAGCCTAATCTTTCACTGCCGCTGTTCGACAAAGCCAAGCGGCCAAATGCCGTGATTCTTTCGCATGGCCACTTGGATCACTGTGGTTCAATCCCGGCGCTTTTCAAACACGGCGCACCAACAGTTTACTGCACTACTCCGACGCTTTCAATTGCGAATATTTTGTACAACGACACGTTGAAAATTGCACGCCAGGAAAACCTCCCGTCGCCGTTTTCCCAGCAGGACTTGAAAAAAGCGCTTAATTATTTTTCAGCAATGGGGTACAAGCAGGAGTTTGCCTTGTCAAAAGATTTTCACTTCTCTTTTCTCGACGCTGGCCACATAATCGGAGCAGCACAAATAGTCATCAAAGCGGAGAAAAAGAAAATAATCTACAGCGGCGACTTGAAGCTAAACGAGACGCGCATGCACAGCGGGGCAGATATAGAAAAAAATCCAGACGTTTTGGCAATGGAATCAACTTACGGTGACAAGGCGCAAGCCGACCGCAAAAAAGTCGAAGAAACGTTTTTCAACGACGTGGAAGATGTTGTTGACGCTGGCGGAATTGCACTTGTTCCATGTTTTGCAGTTGGCCGCACTCAAGAAGTGTTAACGTTACTTGGAGAGAAGAACTTTCGCGGCGACATTTATATAGACGGCATGGGCACACGCGTTAACGAAGTTTACTATCAGTACTCTGGCTATTTGCGTAACGGAAAGGGGTTCAAAGCTGCGTTACAACGCGCTAAAATCGTTTCCTCGCGCGAAGAACGCAAAGACGCCCTTACAGGCGGAAATGTCATTCTTACAACTGCAGGTATGCTTGAAGGCGGGCCAGTGATGTCGTACTTACAGGCAATGGAACGCGGAGATTTGCCAAACAAACTTTTCCTAACTGGATTCCAAGCGCCCGGCACAAACGGCCGAAGGTTATTGAACAACGAGCCGCTCGTGATTCATGGAAATTATAAGCAACTGTACCGCGTTTCAACACCATTTAAACTATATGAATTCTCAGCTCACGCTGACCAAAGCGAATTGCTTCAATATGCAAAGGAAGTTAACCCTGAAAAAATATACTGCGTCCACGGTGACGACACAACTGCATTTGCTGAGCTATTAAAAGAAGAAGGGTTCGATGCAAGCGCGCCGGTAAATGGAGAGAAGGTGAAAGTGTAAAAAGCGGTTACAGCAGAATTACTCCTTTGAGCCCTTTGAAGTCCGAATCGCCAGTTATTAATTGTGCGCCTATATTTTGAGCAGTTACATAAGTGAGTATGTCAATTGCACCTATTCCGCTCCTTCCCTTTTTAATGAATTCACGCATATTCGCCGCGTCAATTGCAGTTCTAGCTTCAATTGGAAGTAACGTTAAGTTCATTGCAATGATTCTAGCTGCTTCTTCTGCTTTTTCAACTCCATTTTCCTCTTTCAAATGATAGTACACTTCATACAAGTTCAAAGTAGTTGTAAAGCATTGATTACCATGCATTAACTGGCTAACCTTGGAAAAATTAGGCCCCTTCCCTAAAATCTCTATTAAAGCCCACGAGTCTAAAAGCAGTTTATTCATCTTTGTCTTCCTCACGTTGTTTCTTAAACTTTTCAAAATCTACTTTAAACTTTCCAGCCGCCTCTTGGAGAGTCGGCACAGGCACTAAGACTAAGTTATGCCCCTTTAATTCAGCAACAAACCTATTACCCGTAATAGCCGCCCTAACCTTCTTTGGCAATAAAACCCGACCAAACCGATCCATTACAACAACCGTATCCATAAAATCAGCAAAACCTCCGGTTTTGTCTGAGTCACAAGGCATAGCCTTGTGCTCATCCACCAAATTTATAGAAATTGGCAAGTTTAAAAAACTTGGCATAAAATAGCTTTTCACCATTTTATAAAAAGACCAGTGGAGAATAAGAAGCTTGCCGTGAAAAAAGTGGACAAATAGAGAAAAACACTATGGAAAAAAACCCAAACGGTTACTTTGCACAAACGCTGGAACAGTAAAGCCGAACTAACAAGTCGTTTCGTGCAATAATCGTGCAGACCATACCATTGCACGAACGTTGCACGATTTAATTTAACGGGACAAGTAAAGCGTGTTTCGGCCTTTGCCCTGTTTTGAAAGTAAACCGTACCTTATGAGCTGGTTTAAGTCAGCTATTGCGGTTCTTTTGCTTGTCTTTAGCGCTTTTACATATTCCATCGTAGTGAAGGGATTGTTTTTGAACTTAGCTAGCGCTTTTGCTTGCCTCGGGTGAAGCTCGAATTTTTGCTTGTAAATTGACACTGTAAAGAACCCTTGTTTTTCTTCAAACACAGGATCCTGTAAACCAGCTGCCCTGCATAGGCTAACAATTTTGGTCGTACCAGTTCCCCATTGCTCTATGTAGCCGCTTAGATACGCTACGCGTGCGATCAACTTATTGCGGGGTAGTGAAACGTGGTTTGGTTCCTTTAACTCCGCTAGTTTAAGCTCTTCTGGAAGCAAGCCTGGGTTCCTGATTTCAATGTGGTTCTCATCTATTAGCAAATAGCAACTGGCATTGCTGAAGTAGTCACGGTGAACAGCGGCGTTGATAACTGCTTCCCTTATTGCTTCGAGTGGGTATTCAAACACGTCTTCTCTTTTGGCACCTTTAACTACGTAGGAGCGCTGGATGTTGGCAGTGACAAATTTCAGTGTGTCTTCTATAATTTTGAAAAGAGACCCTTCGATGAGCTGGTGGTTGATTATTGCCCCGTTTTTAAGCACTGCGCACCTGAAGGCAAATTGTGGGAAGAACCGTTGTGGATCGTTTGCAAAACATATGACTGCACCGTTTAAAACTTTACCAGCTTTTAGCAAGTTAAGGTTTTGCAGAACAGTTTGCACAGTATCTGAAGAGAGTGACTGGTTTCTTCGCACCTTTGCCTCTTTGACGAACGTTAACACTTCGGCTTCATTTATATCTTTTAGAACTGCTTCTGATGGCAAGTTGTCAAAAGTGGTTTTTTCAACGTGTTTCTTGAGGATGAGGTTTTCAAGCTCTTGCAAGTCCAGTTTAACATTAGTGGTTCCAATTCGCTTGTAGCCAGTTCCCTTGTACAAGTAGGGCTTTGAGCTTCCTTCTTGGACAGCTATTACAATTATACTTTTGTCGCTTATTTCAACTTTTTCTATTTCCGGATAAATCCTAGGTTGGGTTGCTTGTGAAATCGCAGTTGCTAGTTCGTCAAGAGTGTGTTTCCCAATTGACATCCCCTTAAGGTTGCCGTTGTTATCCACACCAATAAATATCCTGCCACCTGCCGAGTTTGAAAAAGCCACTACTGCTGCAACTATAGTCGATAAGTCTGAAAGGCTTTCCTTAAACTCAACATTGTGCCGCTCTTCCTTTGGGATTTCCATAAGTAAATAAAAGCGAAGTACGGATATTTAAAGATTGTGCATGCATCGTGCAGGCCATACCATTGCACGAAGGTTGCACGATTACTACTAACACGGATGGACAAGGTTGATGCGCTAAAACCGGACTAGCGTTTCATTCCAATTAATCTACGCACAGCTTTTTTCGCAGTCATTTCAACTGCGTTTAAATCTTTTCTAAAAGCCCTTTCGCCTTCGGACGTTTTGTCATGGAAGTATGGATCTCTCAAAGATAACCTACGCGCTATTCCTCCAAGTACTTGCCTTGGGCCACGCGTCCATTCTTTTCTGTCCGCAAATCCTTTCAGCGTCCAAGTTTTTCCCAATAAATGCGGCATAATTTGCGGCGACTCATCTGCACTGTATTCAACCGCCATTGCCAAGTGACTTGGGCTCATTGCAAGCAGCAAATCAGCTTTTTTAATGTCAGCTTGTACGTCGTCATCTCCAATGTGCCTTCGACTGTGGCTGCTTAAATCGTAGCCCATTTCCTTCGCATGGGCAGATGTTCTCGAAGAAGCTGCACCATGGTGAGAAGATGGAGAAACACTTGTACCAAATGAAAACACTTCGACGTTGCGGTAGCCTAAGTTGTTAAAAGTAGTCTGCAAAACCCTATGCGCCAACGGGCTACGGTCGCCATTGCCCGAACAAAAAACACCTATCTTGACTGCGTCTCCACGCTTAATTTTCTCCTGAACCGCGCTTAAATGCTTCAACTTTGGAAAAACTGGCATATTTTCAATCACCTTCTATTTTCCTGACTATTCCTTTATTCGCATCTACCTCTATTAAATCCCCTGTTTTGAAGGTTTTCATTGCAACTTTGCAGCCGACTATGCATGGAATTTTAAATTCACGCGCAATTACTGCCGCGTGGCTTGTCAGCCCACCTTCGTCAGTTACAATCGCAGCTGCTTTCTTTGCCATAGTAACCATAGTAGGTTGGGTCATTGAAGTGACTAGAATTTCCCCTTCCTGAAAATCTTTCATGTCTAAAACCAATTGATCTAAACCATTAACGTACAACATCCGCACTTTTCCAGTGGCAAAACCCGAATTTGCAGTAATGCCCTGAACCAAATTTCCTTTGTTTTCGTCTTCTTTAGGCAGCAAAGCCTCTACAATTTCAAAAGCTTTGGCTCCAGAGTAAAAATCCATTTTTTTATCCTTAACTAAGAACAAAAAGTGTTTTTTTCTAGCTTCAATCTCCGCGACTGGCAAAACCCTAGAATACAACAAGCCGTTTTCAATGTCGCTAAGGCGGCAAGTCTTGATTAAGTCTGAAACTGACACGCCGATTCTTTTGGCGATTTCTTCAAAAAAGTAGAGTAGCTTAAACTCACCTACCCAGTACGATTTAAGCTCAAGTCTATCGTGTGACATTTTTTGAAAAACAAGCGACAGACGTTCAATTTCTTTCCTGTTTTCAAAACTAACCAGCAACTCCTCTTGTTTTTTGGCCAAAACGTTCTGTTCACTAGTAAAGCGCTTCTTTTTTTCTGCATAGCTTTCCTCTTTGAAGTCAACCATCCTGTTTTTTAAAAACTCAATTGCGTTTTTGTTACTGTGGCAATTCCAAAATAGCCACGAGTTTCTAAGCGCATATTCTAAAAGTTGTTTGTCTGAAACTGGTTTGCTTGCGAATTTTGTAAATTCAAGCTCTTCCCGTTTGATTAAGTCAAACTCCGGGCTAGTGACTAAGGTTGAAAATATTTCGTCTAGCTCTTTTTTCGGACGCTCGATTAAAATAAGCCCCTTAAGTTTCTGCTCTACAAAAACCAAAGGCTCGAACTGGGAAGCCATAAACAAGCTATGCACTCTGCAAAAGAGAACCATGTAATCGCTTAGTAGTTTAAAAACTTCTTCATTAGATACCGCAGCTAAGTTGGTTTGAGAGAGTTTTGAATAAAAATTGTCCAGTAAACCCCTAGTTTTTTGCGATTTTAAAAGAAAGGAGTCAACGTATTTGTCAGTTAGAAACACCTTGCCGCGCTCAGCGATTAGTTCATTGTCTTCAGGAGTAACATAAAAAGTATAGTAACAATTCTGGCTATATCCCATTGAATTGCGCCGGCAATTGAATACAAACTCAGAGTCATCCGTGGAGATTTTAGCATACGCTTCACAAGTAAGCATAGTGTCACTTTCTGCAAAAAGAAATTCAAAGTTCAGGTTTTTGTCCATTTTTTATCAATAGTCGAATTTTGGCTTCAAGTGGTTCTCATGTGCCCAGCCAGTTTAGGTCACCTACGGTGAATTATATAAGCTGCAGCGAATTAAAACTCTTTGGAACTAAAAATGAAAATCTGTTTTGTTAATGCGTTGTTTTACCCGTTTAGGGGCGGGACTGAGAACCACATGTTTGAACTAGCTGAAGCGCTTGTCAAAAAAGGCGTTGAAGTACATGTTGTAACTGCACGGTTAAAAGGAACAGCTGAAACTGAAAAAATGGGCGGAATTATTGTCCACCGCGTTCCAGCTAAGTTGGTTAAAATATTTGGCTTCTACCCGCCGCCACTAGTGTTGTGCCCGAAGTTTTTGCAATACCTTAGCGAAATTGACGAAAAAGAGCACTTTGACTTGTTTCACCTCCATGGCAGGTGGTTCCCAGACTTTACGCTTGTGAGAAAGCACTGCGACGAAACCAACAAACCACTAGTGCTAACCGTGCACAACGCGAGGCCGAACGGGATAAGCCCAACTTACACGTTGTTCGGAAGCGCCTACGAAACAGCGATTGGAAAAAACGTGCTAAAAGCAGCGGATCAGCTTATCGCGGTTAGCAAGTGGACTAAGGGCGACGTTTTGAAGTACAATCTTGACAAGCGGAGGTTCACAGTTATTTACAACGGGATAAACGCAGCTAAGTTTTCAACCGCGCGAAGCGCAGCGGTGAAGAAAAAACTCGGCATGGCTCGCAGTGACCCGCTTTTAGTATGGGTCGGTAGGGTAATTGAACAAAAGGGACTGAAGTACCTAATTGCGGCGATGCCTGCGGTGTTGAAATGCTTCCCAACTGCAAAACTTCTACTCATCGGCACTGGAACTGAATTGAAAAAATTAAAGAAGCAAGCCGCCAAGCTTAGCATTAGCAACAGCGTCGTATTTTACGGCCAGGAGAACAACCGCAAGAAGCTCAACAACCTACTTCGTGGAAGCGACTGTTACGTAATGCCGTCGGTTTGGGAAACGTTTGGAATAGCCGCATTAGAAGCAATGGCTTCTGGTTTACCGGTTGTTTCAACAAACGCTGGTGGTTTACCTGAACTGATCCAAAACAACCGCAACGGCACAATAGTTCCAATGCGGAATTCTAAGAAACTAGCGCAAGCACTAACCACCATCTTGGCAAACCCAACTCAATTGAAAAAAATGGGGGTAAACAGCAGAAAAGACGCTGAAAAGAAGTTCAACTGGAACAAAATAGCCCACCAAACTATAGTGGTTTATCGAAAAGCAATTGCAAGCGGCCATGAAAAGGAGAAGACTCCGCTTGAAGAAGTAATTGCCATGCAAGGGCAAGTTGCGGCTAAGTTAAAGCAAATGCGAAGAAAGCCACTGGCACAGCACTTAAAAAAATTAAGGCGCTTACAAGCGACGAAGACGCCGAAACTCTGGATTAAGCGGTTAAACAAACTACTCAAAATTAAACTTAGTGAATTCAGCGAGTTCAACGAGTAATGCGGTACTTCTTCCGCCGTACGCCGAACAAATAGAAGAGCGTCGTTTTGCCCCAACCCATCACTACCCACAGTAAGCCGAGGTTAGCAATGCGCCGGTTCGACGTAAGCACAGTAACGTTATTGAGAAAAACAGCTTTGCCGATTCGCGACGCGCGGTTGGACAAATCGTGGTCTTCACTTGCAACACGCTGCTCGTCAAACCCCTTTAGTTTTTCAAACGCTTTTTTATTGTAGCCAACCGCGTTGCCTGAAAAAGCCGCGCCATGCAACACCGACGAACGCAAAATCAAGTTAAAAAACTTAAACACTATCTTTTCCAAAAAATTCACAGGATGAGGCATAATTTTACACCCAACAACAACCGCCCCTTTTTCCATCGCAGAAACAAACCCGCCCACCAATTCCTTTGGCACAATCGTATCAGCGTCGACAAAAATCAAATACTTGCCCTTCGCGCGGTAAGCTCCGGTGTTGCGAACAGCTGCAATTACGCGGATTTTTTCGCTGTAAACCGCATCGGCAAGTTTCTTTGCCATTTGCAGGGTGTTGTCCTCGCTGTTGTTGTCAACAATAATTACCTCGGCAGGAGTTTTTGAAAAAGCAATGCTCTTGCGAATAGCTGCAATTGTGGCAGGCAGCTGTTCTTCTTCGTTGAAAGCTGGGACAATGATGCTTACAAGTGGTTTTGTCATCTAAATTTTTTCACGCGTTTACATCTCGAATTATTTCCTATTTTCTTTCTTTCTTTTTTGCCTTGTTCTTACTGTACTTCATGTGTTAAGCGGTATTTCTTGTTTTTTATGCCGAGCAAGAAATTAAACGTTGTTTTACCCCAGTCGAACAACAAGCCAAAAAAGCCTAACTCACGTAAGCGGCGCGACGAAGTATAAGCTATAATGCGCGGGGAGAAAACCACTTGGCCGACGTTTGAAATGCGGACGCATAGGTCTTGGTCTTCACTTGCAGCCATTTCTTCGTCGAACCCGCCAACTTTCCAAAACGCTTTTCGGCGATAAGCAACGCAACTCCCAGCAATTGAAGGCCTACCTACCCGTACGGACAAGTAAACGATGAAGTTAAGGAAGTAGAAGAAAAGCGACTCAAAGAAATTAACGCCGCGGGGCATGATGACGCAACCTGCACCAACTACTTTGTGGTCGCGCGAGCATATAGCGCGAATTTTTTCAAAGAACTCCATATGCGGAATAGTGTCAGCGTCGACGAACAAAATTATTTCTCCCTTTGCCGCTTTTGCGCCAACGTTTCGCGCACCGCCAATCGTGCCTTTTTTTGCAACGATTACTTTGTTTGCGTATTTTTTGGCGATTTCAATTGTACCGTCAGTTGAGCCACCGTCTATAACTATGAGCTCGGCAAGTGGGTCAGTGCACCGGATATAGCGCAGCGTGCGTGCAATGTTCAACGACTCGTTGAGCGTTGGGACAACAACGGAAAGGAAGCAAGTTTTATGAGACATATAGGTACATAGCGGTTAGTGCAAACTCGTATAAAAAACGCTCAATTGCAAATTGGATTTATTCGCTTATATTTAAAAGCATTGAAAAGCACAAGAAATAGAGTTTTATGTTGAAAAAAAACGTTTTGGTATTTGTTTCGACCCTATTATTACTTGTAACCGCTGCAAGCGCAGTTTCCACAACATGCGGCTTAGTAAACGTAGACTACAACAACGCCATTACGCTAAACACTCACGACCGCGGTTCATTTACAGTTACGCTGTTCAACCAAGCCACTACAACACAGCGGATAAGCGCAAGTAGCCAATGCGACCCGTCACAACTTTCATGTTCACTAACAGGAATAAGCAGCGACACGTTACTTTCCCCAGGAGAGCAGAAGGTATTTAGCCTCAATGTAGAGTCAACAGCCGCTTCTGGAAGCTTTGTAATTCCACTTGAATTCCGCGCTGGCCCAAGCGAACCAACTTGCACAGCTCAACTTTCACTAACTGCAAACGTACTTGGTCAACAAACCAGTACAGTTCAACCGCTAACTTCTTGGATTACCCCTACGGAGAGCCAAAACGTCCGCCCAAGCGACGCAGTGCAGTACACAATTGGATTGAAGAACAACTTAGACAAAAAAATATTCGCTTCAGTTTCTTCCAAGAGCACTAATCCATTTGAATCATCAACAACCCTCTCAGCATCCAATGTTGCGCTGGAAGCTGGCGAAACTAAATACGTTTACATAACCGTCCGCTTGCCACCTGGAACGCCTGGCGGAACTTACAACTGGATTTACCACGTCGACGCCGGAAACTGCTGCAACTACAATACAGATTTACCAGTAAGCGTCGTTATAGACGGCGCCCCATTAACAGTGCAGCTACGCGGTTCACCGGTTCAAACTCAATGCACAGTTGTAAGTGCAGGGAGCACAGTTTCAATCCCAATGTCGCTTGTTAACAACGCAGATGTAAGTGGCCCATTTGACTTGTCAATCCAAGGCAGCACAACTGTAAAAAACATAGCAAGCGTAACCGAACCTCGCTTGACAATTTTAAACGGCGAAGAAAAAACGTTCCAAGTCCAAATTTCTCCTTCAAGCCACACGCCAATTGACACTTACAACTACAAGCTCCGCGGGGCTTACAATGGTTTCATTTTCCTAGACAAGAGCTTCTGCTTCTCAGTGCAAGGAGTACAAAGCGCTTCAATATCAGCGCCGTCAAACATAGTAATTGAACGCACGCGCTTAACCAACACGCAAATAAACTTAACTAACATCGGCACAACAACAGACAGCTACGCGTTGTCAATTACGCCAACTGAAGACGTAACTGCATTAATACAACCTTCAAGCTTCACCCTTTCGCCAGGGCAAACGCAAGTGGTTTCAGTTGCAATTTCATCTGACTTATCAACACAACTAGGCCAACGTGACCTTCCACTGCGGCTAGACGCAACTAGCTACAGCCGCAACATTGGTCTAAACGCAACTGTGTACGCAACTGGAAGAAGCGGCGAATCACTATTAAGAGTAACCGCCCCACGCGAGTTGACGTTTGTAAAAGGAATCACGAAGGTTTTTGACGTAACAGTTGAAAACGTTGGACAAAACGTCCTCCGCGACGTTGCACTAACACTCAATGGCGCACAGCCAGAATGGTACCAAGTGGAAAACCGCACTTTACTTCCAGGCGGAAGCGAAACATTCACAGTAACCCTAACTGTTCCAACTGCTTACTCCGTAGGCCAACTTGAAACTAACTTAACTGCAACCAGCGGCGGCGAATTCATAAGCGAACCAATCACGTTCACAGCAACAAACATAATATTCGACTTCACAATAGCAGAAATAACTGAGAACCGCCAGGCAAACGGCGAAACTACAAGCGTAGACTTAATTGCAATAGTTACGAACAACGGCGCGTCTCCAGCAACACAAGTCACGCCACTCATAACAGACGTTAACTACATCTACACCCAATACCCGCAAAGCTTAACACTTGCACCTGGGCAAAGCGCACAAGTTAGAATTCACCTCGAACCAGCACGCCGCAACACAATAAACCAAACCATTTCACTTCAATTCGCAGCAGCAGAAGGAGTAAGCGGAACACACAGCGTCTCAATCCCACAACTCACAATCGCAAACAACAACAGCGGCAACCTAACAATGAAACTCGCAGCAATCCTAATACTACTAATCGCAATAGTTGCGGTAATGGCAAAGACGCAGAATAAAATCTGATTCGTTTAAATTTCTTTAAAGTTGTTCCAAAACTCTTTTTTTCCTTTGCCGATTATTTTAACTTTATCGCCTTTAACGAGAATAGCTTGTTGGTCGTTTATTGCTACAATTGGACGCATTATATGCTTTGCAACGTCTTCGATTGTTTTGCGGTAGCCCTCTTGAAAATGTGCCATAATTAAAAAAGGAACAAGCTTTAACCCAGTAAAATCCGTAACGCCCCACTGATTTCTGTTTGGCTTTTTCCATAGAGCTGCGTCCATACTAGGACAAACTAAATAACTTCCCGCACTTGACCCAGCGTATACCGTTCCTTTTTTCACGTGGCTTAAAACAATTTCATCAAATCCGCTTTCTCTCACATATTTCAATAAATAAAACGCACTTCCACCAGTAACAAAAATAACATCTGCATCAATCAAAATACTCTCTAATTCATTCTTAGTTTTGCCCTTTAGATCTAAATCTAAAATCT
>OBEQ010595828.1_pt1 | contig 11936 bp, 5 predicted proteins | sample 1670901 | NCBI WGS metagenome assembly OBEQ01 (sample SAMEA104232315, study PRJEB22302) | groundwater metagenome | biome: forest; feature: aquifer; material: groundwater | place: USA | collected 2011-08-07 | depth 5.4 m | reverse complement strand
TTCAAAACTCAAACGCTTTTCACCCGCGACCTTGAGCACACAGCCTTCGGGAGCGAGATTCCCTTTTAAAATCACGAGCCCGCCCGTTGCTTTCAGTGGCTCGGAAAGAGGCCGCAGAACCTGCTGGCCGCTTTTTTCGAGAGCGCCCTGCGCTTCTTCTCCGATTGTTTTTCCAGTCACGGTCGGACAATCGGCATGCAGGCACTTCGCCTCTTTCATGCGTTTGGCCACGAGCCGGAACCCTCCGGCATGGTAAAGATCGCTGGCGACATAGCGTCCGCCGGGTTTGAGATCGCCCAGCAGCGGTGTTTTCGCACTCAAACGGTCAAAATCTTCTATTGAAAGCTTCACGCCCATTTCAACGGCCACGGCCAATAAGTGCAGCACAGCATTCGTGGAACCGCCCGTCATGGCAACGGCGCAAAACGCATTCTCAATCGATTTTTTGGTGATGAGGGTCGAAGGTTTGAGATCTTTTTTTAGAAGTTCGATGACAAGCTCACCCGCACGGATACAGGCGGCGTCTTTTTCGGCGCACATCGCCGGAATTTCATTCATCCAGATCGGCGAGATCCCCATGAGTGCGAAAGCCGTGGACATCGTATTGGCCGTAAATTGTCCGCCGCAGGCGCCCGCGTCCGGACAAGCGGCATCTTCTAAAGCACACAATTCCTTGTCGGTCATTTTGCCGGCGTTATGTTTTCCCACCGCTTCAAAGACATCCTGAATCGTCACATCACGGCCAAGATATTGGCCCGGCGCAATCGATCCGCCGTAAATCATAAGGGAAGGAATGTTAATGCGGCACAATGCCATCACCGTGCCGGGAATGGTTTTGTCGCAGCCTGAAATCGCGACGATCGCATCAAAATAATGTCCCCGCGCTACAAGCTCGATCGAATCGGCCACCACTTCGCGGCTGACCAAAGAAGTTTTCATACCTTCAGTGCCCATGGTGATGCCGTCAGAAATCGCCACGGTATTAAATTCAATGGGCGTACCGCCGGCCAGGCGGACCCCTTCTTTGACTTTTTCGGAAAGCCGCCGCAAATGCGAATTGCACGGCATCGTTTCGATCCAGGTATTGGCAATCCCGACTAAAGGCTTCTTCAAATCCTCGTCCGAGTGCCCCATCGCTTTCATCATGGCGCGCGCGGGCGCCCGCGAGGGGCCTTCGAGCATAATGGCAGAACGTTTGTTGAGTTTCGTCATAAGGCGGGAATTATAACAAATGGGCGGATGAAAGTCCAAGGCACGTCACGTTTCAAGGAATTCTAATCCTTATAATTGACAGATTATAAGGATTATGTTATTTTCTATCTATGCAGATCCCAAGAGCGTACCAAGATTTGGAAAAGCACCTCAAAGAAAACAAAGTTCTCATTTTGTTCGGCCCGAGGCAAGTTGGCAAAACGACACTCCTTCAAAATTATCTCAAGAATTGCCCCTACAAATACAAACTTGAATCCGGCGATAATCTGCGCGTTCAAAACATTCTTGGTTCGCAGGATTTCAAGCAGATTAAGGAATACTGCCAGGGCTATGAGCTTATTGCGGTTGACGAGGCCCAGCGCATCCCTGGAATTGGAATGGGGCTTAAAATTCTTGTCGATCAAGTACCCGGTATTCGGGTGATCACGACAGGCTCTTCCTCATTTGAGGTGGCCGGACAAATCGGAGAACCGCTGACGGGGCGCAAGGTAACCCTAACGCTTTATCCGATTTCACAGCTGGAGCTTGCGGCATTTCAAAACCCCGGTGAAATGAAAGAAAATCTTGAAGAGGCGTTAATTTTTGGGGGGTACCCGGATGTTGTGACGGCCGGGGACCGAAAAAAAAAGGCCCGCATCCTTGAAGAACTTGTGCAGTCCTACCTTCTGAAGGATATTTTAGAACTGGAAAGAGTGAAAAGTTCCAAGAAGGTGCTCGATCTTTTGAGGCTCCTGGCGTTCCAGGCCGGACAGCAGACCTCTTTAAGTGAGCTGGGGCAGCAGATTGGCATTGATTATAAAACAGTCGGACGTTACCTTGATCTTTTTGAAAAATCTTTTGTGATTGCGAGTGTTCGTGGTTTTAGCCATAACCTTCGCAAAGAAATCTCAAAGAAATGCAAATACTACTTTTATGATACCGGGATCCGCAATGCGATCATCGCGAATTTTAACGGTTTGGAATTGCGCAATGATACCGGCGCGCTGTGGGAAAACTTTCTTTTCATGGAGCGGCTCAAAAAGCGCACCTATCATGAGATTTTTGCAAACTATTATTTTTGGAGAACTTGGGAAGGCCAGGAGATCGATTTGGTCGAAGAGCGGGAAGGACGGCTTTTCGGTTATGAATTTAAGCGGGGCAAGAAACGCCCCGCAAAGGGTTCCAGAGAATGGCAGGCCGCATACCCTGAAGCTTCTATGGAAGTGATTGACCGGGAAAATTATTTATCATTCATTACTTGAGGTTCATGCTTCAAGGCAGGTCACGTTTCAACGTGACCTGTCAGGTTCTTAAGCGGCCTGTGCAAAAGCAACGCTGTCATTGTAGAGAGTCTGCCAGGAAGCCATTCCCGCGAGTGAAGGGTTAGCGATAAAAATCTGATTTTGAAAGGAATCCATGTAGTCGGGCAGCTGTTGCTTCAACTCTCCGGCGTCAACCCCCTGTTTCAAATCCCCGCGCTGAATATCTCTTAAACCAATTCCCAAAGTTCCGCCCTTTTGATCGCGGTAGGCAAGAAAGAACTGCTTGTCTAAGCTGATCCCGCGATTTCTCAATATTTTCCTCAACGAAGTCATTTCAACGCGATGGCGTGTGCTTGAGAGATGGACCACCTCGCCATTAAAATTTTCTAGGGACTTTGCCGCAATCTCCAAGCCGGAAGATTCCACTTTGAGACCGGGCAATCTTAATCCCCGGAAGAACTTTCCGAGAGGCTGCGTCACGTCCACATTATAGAGCAAGGTTTGAACATTCTTATTCGAGTTTCCGGCTATAAAAGCAACCTCTTTAATTTGTTCATCAGAAAAATTCTGCGCCAAATCCTTGAAATCAATAAGAATACGTTTGTTCTCGACACTTTGTAAATCCTGCTCGGGCGTTTGGATTGATGCAGATTTTTTCGGTGCAGCAGCGAGCCACATTTCGGAACGGGAGGCTGCGTCTGGCCCCTCTTTGCCAATCGAAGTTTTTTCTTTTTGCCCACCCTGACGGGAAACAAGGACCATTTCATCGTCTACTGGGGCGCCTGCTATTTCTGATTTTACTCCTTCTCCTGCCGCGGGCGGTTCGGGTGTTTTTGGTTTTGATCCGTCATTGGGCGGGCGCTTCACAGTAATAAGCGCATAATCGTAATGCCCAAACACGTAAGGATCCCCGGGCGTTGGCATGGTGGCCACAGGCAGTTCGGCAAACTTGGGATGAACCGGTACTGCAAAAGAACCATGGCGCCATTGCCGGAGGGAACGCCAAAGCGGCCCCATGGTATCCCACTTAAGATCATAAGTTACGTGCACGGTAGCTACATTTTTTTCACCAAGGACCTTTTCGGTTTTGAGAAGTTGATGCCATAAATCAGGCGTATTGCGCGACGGCTTTTGAAACGCCTCCAGATGCCCTTGCATCATCCCAAGGTGATCCGTCGGAAATGCCAGGACAATTTTGGAAGCACCGGTTTCCTCGGCATATTCTTTCAGTTGAATGAGATATTCACGCATCGCACTTGCCAACTGCTCCTGTTTGGCGGTTTCGGTTCGAAAGTTAATTCCGAAATCGGGGAAATAAATAAAAGGCAATTTCCCTTTGATTTTAGTTTCTTTGCGCCAGAACCGCAGTTCCCGTTTCAACTGTTGAGTCAAAGGCTTGGCCCCCGCCGCAGCGCCTTCGTAATAACGGAGAAAAGGCCCGGCATTTCCCGTCAGAAGATAGGCATTCACCGATTGCGCGATGTCTTTCCAGGTTGCTTTTTTGTAGTGAATGAGACTCGACCATTTGTCGAAATGAACAGGGTCTTCTATCCCCATTAAAAACCAGGCTGCCGCCCAGGGGAAATATTTCCTCAATGTCCGCGCGATCCTTTTCCAAAAAATTTTCGCTGATTTGAGAATACGTTTCCAGCCCGCGATCGGTCCTTGCCGCTCCAACGTCACGATCGGCATAGCTGCCAGTGTCTTTTCAGGAAAATCTATTTTTCGCAAATGCTTGTAAAAATCTTCAAAATCTGAAACCGCTGTTTGGAAGAACAAAATGTCATAATTTGAAAATAGCTTTTTGAAAAGTTCATCAGGCGTTAAACGGCTTGCCGCCAACTGTTCTGTAATTGCCTGCGTCTGGGCATTTTCCAGCACACCACCCCGTTCTAATTCATCAAACATCTCTTGAAATACACCCAGGTTTGATGCGGCGCGAATGTGCCGTAAGGCCAGCTTCCAATCTTTCAGGCTAAAATCCTGAACATGATCAACGGAGCCGTCTTTAACATAGCGGAGAATGACCTGCGTTAGGTCTAAGGCCGCAGGCCGCCCATTTTTCAGGATCGTCAACTGCCGCTTGGGCATCCATGGAGCGAGCATTTGATAAAGGGTTTCATGATCAAGAAGCATGGCGAAATTAAATGCCGACCCTATTTGCTCTAATAAAACCCGTTTCAGGTTCTGCTCACGCTCTTCTTTTAAAAGCTGGTCATTGCTGACGCGTTCATCATGCTCAACGAGGCTCCACTCGGTGCTGAGACCAAAAAAAGAACTCAGGTCAATCGCATCCTCTTCTGCGAGTTTCTGTTCTAAACGTTGACGGACAAGCTGGGGATCAGAAAAATCAAATAGCGGATTATGCAGAAAAAAATCTTCAGCCTCCTGTTTTGCAGATTCCTCCCGCTTAGTTTGATTTTCTGCAAGCGCTGCCCGAATCACAATTCTGGCTAAGTTCTGAAACAACTCAGGATCGGCCCAATCTGATACAAAAAAATCAAACGGCATGTGAACGCGTCCCTGCTCGTCGCGAAAGGCCATGATTTCCCCGCCCAGTTTCTTTTTTATTTTTTTGGAGTATGCTCCGTAGCCCAGGGAAAGTTTACGGGACCATGTTTTATAAAAATGCCCCACCGGATAAAGCACCAATCCCGGCGGGTTTGGGAATACAGCCATCGTTTGACGAATATTCCTCTCAAGAACGGCACGATGGGTATCTAAGTAAGCGGAAGTTTCTTCATTCAAACCCCACTCGATGACGCTGAATTTATTGTGCAAAGACCATAATTTTCCGGAAATCCACTGTGGCAGCCATTTAAGATCAATCCATCCAAGAAATCGGCGAATAACCCCATAAACCCATTTCTTAACTCGGTAACTTCGATCCTGCCGGGCAAGATTGGTATTTCCCTCGATCGCTTTGACTGAACCCTCTTTTGTAACCTCAAGAATCGGATTCGTTTCACGAAAAAAGCTCCGCGGCATTTTGATTCGCTTAACCGACATCGATCGCTCAAAAATTTGGTTATTAAAAATCACGGCATTCACAACACGCGGGACCTTTCGCGGGTCATGTGTCCGCACTTCAGAACGGAGCTCTGTGCCTGTCCCCGGATCGGCGCCTGACACCTTTTCTGTCCCCAGATCGGTGCCTGGCACCTTTTCTATGGCACCTTTTCTACCTTTTCTATGTCTTTCCCCGGATCGGTGCTTGGCACATTTTCAAATGAATTAGGCTCCGCATTTTTTTCAATCACAATCACTCCCTCATTAGAAACTCTCCCATCTGACCGTTCATCGGAACCCCACATATTTTGAGGATATAATTGAAAAATCCGAACCCTAGCATGACTTGCGGCTGCAAATCGAAGAGCGGCTTCAATGTCGTCCGTGATATCGGTGATCAAAATAATTCCTCCGCCGGGTTTCAAATCCTTGTAAGCGGCGGCAAAAGTTCGCGCTGCGAGATCTTGGTAACTTGCCTCCCTAGGCTTAAACCAAGGGTGATTTGTTAGACCATAATATCTCAAGTGAGAATCTACATCCCGCTGGCTAGCTGGCTGAAGGATGTACCACAGACTGCGTTTAAAAAAAACGGCGTCAAACCTTTGAACATTTTGCGGGTCTTCTAAAAACATAATCCCATCACCAAACAAATGCTTCCCCGCTTTGACTGTCGCATCGTCTCCAAGAAAAAGGCCGCCTAGATTCATCGGATCGACGGTCAGAAAACCATGAGGCGGTGGGATGTGACCCGATTTAGAACCAATCTCAACACTCAGGGAGTTTTTTGGATCTATCTTGAGTTTATCAAAAATAATCCGCATAATTTCGATTAAAAATTCGCCCTCAAGATTAACCCGTTGCTTTAAGTGAGCGCTAATTTCTTTGATTTCATGTCTCAGATCCTCCACAGCAATCGGTATTTGATATTTATGTTCGCCAATCCATTGGGTCAATGTCAAAAAATCGGGCGTTTGTACCGTAAGAAACGAGGGGAGATAAATATAAGCAATGCTTTGTAAGATCGCATCATAGATGACGGCTTTTTCCTTTTCGCTTGGGTTCGTCTGAAGAGTAACTCGGATTTGTCCTTCTGCCTGAACCCTCACTGATTGAACCCCAGGTATTTGTTTTATGAATTCATCTAAAAAGGGAGAAAACCGCTGAGCACCTGGATATTTCTGATTTCGATTTTTGTTTAATTCGAGCTCTAAAGTATTCTTGTCACTCCACCGGAGGGAAACAATATCATTGAGGAGTTCTTGCCAAAACAAGATATGATCCTCCAGCTGAGTTTGACTAAGTAAGGCTTGAATCCTGGGCAATATTTTTATTTTCAACCACGATCGCAAATCATCAATAGCTACGGCACCCTCTCCTGAATTCCCAGGTTTATCAGTCCGCACTTCAGAGCGGGGCACTACATGAAGCATGGTTAATTGTTTTTCCATCGCCCTTCCCATACTCATAAAATCCGGGAATTCCCCTTGAGCAACTCTTTCCATGACTCTAAGTTCCGACATCGCTGAAGCTGGCTTGCTATCCCACAGATCAAATTCAGCGATCGGCCTTGACCCTATCCTCACATTCACTGGCACTTCAAAATCGTAATGCCCCACCGACATTAGCTGTTTGTAATAGGCCCGGTGCCTTTCGTCGATTTGCTGGATTTTTGGAGTCACGATTCGATAAGAGAGCTGTTTCTTCATTAAAATTTGTTTGATTGCTTCCCGATGAAAACCGCCAAAGACCAAAACGGCTGTCTGTTCTTTTGGATTGGCGAGAAAATCTGCAAGTCTCGCCTCAATGACTTGATTTCTTTGATGCGCCAGGTCGTAGAATTTGACCGCTTCCCGGATGTTGCGCTCCCAGCGCTTTGAGAGAAGCACAGGTTTATGGGCAGCGTGGGCGATAAACCTGGCGAATTCATCCGTATTCATGTGATGAAGCACGGCCTGCAGCGCTTCAAATTCGGACGCTGAGAGTTCCATCGCATTGAGCCGTTTGAGGATTTGAAGATTCTTGTAATATTCAAATACTTTGTGGTCCTTCTCTTCTTTGATCTGCGAATCCGCATAGTCATTTTCTAATTGATTGATTTCTTGAAAAAGAGTTTTGGATTCAATCGTTTTGACTTTTTCGAGAAGATCAGGAACACTGGATTTTTCGGAGGAGAGAAGGAGCGAGATCGCAGGATAGGTTTTCGGATTCCCGACAAAAACATTCGGGAATGACACCAACTTTTTGTCATCCTCGAATGTTTTAATCGAGGATCTTCGGGGCAATGAGTTTAATCGTTTTAAATAGTCAAATAAGCTCAATTCGTTCTTGTCCAACCGCTCTCTTAACCTCATCCACTCCTTTAGATCTTTTGTGAAGCACTGATCGGCCAGCTTACGGATTTCGGTTTCGAGAGACACCAAGTCCCGCGCAGTTTCTTCTTTGTGCTGGGCTGATTGACGGTATTGATTCACATTGGCGAGATGAAGTTTTTTACTGTCCGCTCCAATGAGCTTGAAATCTTTCTGCCGGTTGATGTGAGCGTATTCCGCGCCCCCGACCCGCAGTTTGTCCATTAAAAAGTAGGCCACCTTTTCGCGGATCTTTGGGTCTTTGATCAATCCGAAATATTTATCTGTGGGAACAGGGCCTTCGTAGCCTTCTTCATAAACTGTTTTGATTCCGTGCTTGTCTACCAAAGAGTGGATGGTCTTGGCGATGTTCTCCTGGGCTTCGAGGGAATCGTGGGCGTCCTTGATGTAAATAATCGTTTTACCGGATGAACCTTCAAACGATTCTTCGATTTTTCCGAACTCTGACGGGATTGAGATTGCCGCGCCCCCTTCGGGGGCTCGCAATGACGACGTTTCCTTTAACGTCGCTTTGCGGTGCTGACGCATGGGCGTCAGTGCTCGCAATGACGAAGAAGCGTCCGCCAAAGTGCGCGGCGGATCCGTCCGCATTGCGGACGAAGGAGGGTTCTGTCCGGCGTATCCGGCGCCGCTGGAAGACAATAAGGAAATGACCAGGAAAATAGTGGTCGTTTTGCGGAATAACACGTAATACTTTTTCGGGGTTTTGGTTTTCATATACCTAGTAAGAGCACCTAACAAATCTGTCATCCTCCGGCTTGACCGGAGGATCTGCGGTTGAGATTCCCGCCTTCGCGGGAATGACATAAAGGTTTTGTTAGGTGCTCAAAATTTCGAATAACTCCTTACCTGCAAATGAATTAAGGAATGATACCCGATGCTTTTGCATTAAACAAATTGACTCGGTTCAGGTGAAATTCTTTTGATTTCCTGCACGCCGCTGATAAAGAATATTAGTGGGAGTTATCCGCATAATTTCCGAATTTTTCAATAGGGGACAGGTTCAAAAGCGAACCTGTCCCCTATTGCACGATGATCTGCCGAAGAGAAGCTGGGGAAGTATTCCGGAAAAACAATCAGCGCCTCTTGCCGAGGAAGGAGATCCATTTTGGGGGCGGTCAGTTCCAAAAATTAGCTCCGGACGAGACGGCGCGTTTTGGAGGAATACTTTCCCAGCTTCTTGAAAGGACGGGAATGGATGAAGGTTGAGCTAGACTAAAGGAAGGGAACAGAGAAATATTCCGGAAAAACAATCAGCGCGCAGCGCGTTTTGGAGGAATATTTCTCTGTTCCCTTCACATATCCGAAGACCTACTGAAGATTTACCCTTTACTTCGCCCCAAGTTTCTTTAGACTAATGGTTTATGCAAACCCCGCTTCAATACGATGCCGTTATTTTTGATATTGATAATGTCCTGGTGGACACACGCACCTCCTACCTGGACGCCATCCGGTGGACGGTGGAAATATTTCTGACGCATGGAAGAGTCCCCGCCGTCTTGCCGCCGCCGAAATCGTGCGAGCCGTTCCTGCTTTCCAAACGGGACGTCGAGAATTTCAAACTGCTCGGCGGATTCAACGATGATTGGGATTGCTGTTACGGCCTTTTAAATTATCTGATGCCGCTGGTGCCCGGATCGCGCACCGCCATTGAATTAAGAAAAAAAATCGACATCGAGAAATTTGCCGCCTCCGCGGCGCACCGGCCCCTGGGAGTTTCAGGCCTTGTCAAATATCGGGAACGCTCCCCGCTGATAACGATTGAAAAAATCAGCCGCATTTTCCAGGAGGTTTATCTTGGCCAGGATCTGGTGGCGCTTTCGGAGAAACGCAATGCCCTCCACTGGAAGAAACGCGGGCTGATCCACAAAGAAAGACTTATTTTCAAAAAACCCCTGCTTGAAAAACTGAAAGCAAAAGGACTGAAGTTTGGCATCACGACAGGCCGGCCGCGGTTTGAAGCGCTTTATGTCCTGAAAAAATTTCATATTGAACCGCTTTTTGACGCTGTCACGACCATGGATGACGTCAAAAAAGCGGAGCGGCAGATGGGCTGCGCTTTGCGCAAGCCCCATCCCTTCTCGCTTCTTGAGACCGCAAAAAAAATCGGCCTCAAAAAAAGGTTCCTTTATCTCGGCGATATGCCGGATGACATTTTTTCAGCCTTGCGGGCAAAACCCGATATTCAGGTGACGGCCGTTGGTTTTATCTGCAAAGCCCACCACCGTGATACGGCAAAAACAGCTCTTGAGAAAGCCGGCGCGGAGTCGATTTTCGAAAAACCCGTGGATGTTTTGAGGTTGGTTGGGAAAAGTCGTGGGTCGTGAGTATTGAGTAGACATTTTGTACAAAAGCAAGTTTTTAATCGTTGATTTTTAATTCCGTTTGACCACTCATTGACGACTCAAGACTCACAACTCAATACTCAAGACTAGCTAGCAACTAGGCTAGTACAGCGCGGCGCAAAAGGTAAGTGCCCGCAGTCATGAGTAAAATGTTCGGCAGCCACAGCGCCAGCGACGGCGGCATCAGGCCGTGCATTGCAACCGCCTTTGCGGCGGCGAAGAGAACATAGTACAGACTGACGCCCGCCATCGAAATCGCAAAACTGACAATAATTTCCCCCCGCCGCACCAGCACCGCCACAGGTACCCCCAGCAGGACAAAGATAAAACTGCCGAAAGCAAAAGCAATCCGGTTGTGGAATGCCGCAACGAGCCCCAGAATCTCCTCTTTAGCAATGGGCGGGTCATTCCGGGACAGCATGACAATAATCTCCGCCAGGGTCAGGTCTCTTTGTTTCTTGCGCATATTGCTGATGTCATGCGAATCGACGGGCGGGAATTCATAAGTTTGAAACTGCATCGTATGAACGCCTTCGCTTTCCGCATCGGAAATGCTGCCGTCAAAAAGCCGCACTTTCATTTCCGTCCCATCCTTGCTCGTTTGAATTTCGCCGCGCTCGGCAAGAATGGTCCGCACCGGCTTGCTCGAACTTTCCGTTTCATACGCAATAATGTCGCGCAGCTCATCGCCCTTGAGCGATTTGGCCATGAAAATAATCTGATCGTTCAAAGTGACGAAGCGGCCGGGTTCAATCAGCGCTTTGGGGTGCTTGATCAAGAGTTTTTTCGTCGCGCGCCGTAATTCAAAATCCGCCTGGCCGAAAACCTGATCATTAAAAACCAGCATGGCAAAACTGACCGCCAGGCCGACGGCGAGCGCAGGAACAATCACATGGAACAAGTGGATTCCCGAAGCTTTCATGGCGCGCAGTTCGTTATACTGGGAAAGGTGGCCAAAAACCAGCATGACGGCCATCAAAAGGCTGGTCGGGACGGTGTAGCCCATCATCTCAGGCAGGGCCAGTATCATCAGATAAAGCGTGTCCCAAAGGGGCACATGGCGGGCGATAATAAAGTCGGCGGCGCGGACCAAATAACCCGCCATAAAAATAAAATTAAGGACAAAAGCACAAATTAAAAAAGGAGGAATCAGCTCCCTGGCGATATAACGCTGTAAAATTTTCATAGAATTCCTTAACCTGTATTGCGAAGCCCGTGCGCGACTCCGTTAATCGAAAGCGCCACCGCGCGCTGAAGCGCATCCCGGTGCGCCGGTTTCGCGGTTTTCCTGAGTTTCTCAAGCAGGATGAGCTGGGCGTAACTGAGCGGATCGATATAAGGATTCCTCAGACGGATCGAGTGCTGCAACGTGACCTGCTCTTCGAGAATTTCGTCCTGCTGAGTAATCAACAGCAGTGCCCGGACCGTATCTTCGAATTCTTGTTTGATCACGCGGAAATATTTATCCCGGACTTCCAGATTTTTGACCAGGTTAGCATAACAGCCGGCAATGTGCATATCCGCTTTTTGCGTACTCATCTGCATAAAATCAATCAAGGCTTTGAAGAAAGGCCATTCTTGATACATTTCACGAAACACTGAAAGACCGGGACTCCTCTTTTCGCGCACCACCTGATTAAAAGCCGAACCGAAACCAAACCATCCCGGCACAGTCTGACGGGACTGCATCCAGCTGAACACCCAGGGTATCGCCCGCAGGCTTTTAAAATCGCCGGAATCCCGGCGGCATGACGGACGTG
>OBEQ010163222.1_pt1 | contig 11936 bp, 9 predicted proteins | sample 1670901 | NCBI WGS metagenome assembly OBEQ01 (sample SAMEA104232315, study PRJEB22302) | groundwater metagenome | biome: forest; feature: aquifer; material: groundwater | place: USA | collected 2011-08-07 | depth 5.4 m | reverse complement strand
GGCCCCCGCGGTCACCATCGACAGTAACTGATCAATAAACGCGGGGCTGTAGTCGGCCAGCACCCCGCGATGGCGCAGGGCGTTGGCGTGCAGAATGGCCAGTTCCTGCCGCCGCTTGGCCAAACTCAAAAACAGCGCCAGGAAAAAGACGCTCAGCTGCAGCCAATGCGAGGGCACGATGTCCAGCACCACGGCTCCTCCCCAGACCCGGAACACAAAACCCACCGACAACGTGATCGCATCAAGAATCACGACGCGCTTGAGGGCGAACACATAGGCCAGATTGCACACAAGATACGCGCCGATGGCCCCGCCAAGTGCTGCATGAATTTGCACGCTGATGAAGAGGGCGACGCTCATCAGGCACGCAGCCAGCGCCGCCGCGATCCGGACAGGCAGTTTGCCGGCGGCAATGGGCCGCGTCCGCTTGAGCGGATGGAAGCGATCCAGCCGCCGATCGACGATATCGTTCAGCACGTACACAGCACCCGAGGCCGCGCAAAAACATGCAATCGCCGCAGACACCATGACGATGGCCTGGAGATCGAGGAGGCGACCGGCAAAGATGAGCGGTGCGGCGACGACGCTATTCTTGATCCATTGCCGCGGGCGCAAGCTTTCCCACATGTGCTTGATCACCGTTGCATCCCTCCTCATTGAAATTGGCGGAAGGTCACGATGCCAGATCGATGAAGACCATATTTCAGCAGCACCCAAAGAATATCTACCCCGTACCAAAACCCCGCCCAGAGGGTAATGACGGAAGCCTCCTCGAAATATCGGGTGCGAATAGGCACCTCTTCAATTTTCAAGTGGTGGAGCTGGAGCTGGAGAATCACCTCGGTATCAAAGACAAAGTTGTCGGAATTGTCCAAAAACCGGATGGATCGAAGAGCGCGCGCGCTGTAGGCCCGGAACCCGGAATGGTACTCCGAGAGATACGTACCCAGCAGCACGTTGGCAAAAGCCGTGAAGATGATGTTGCAATTATGTTTCCACAACGGCATGCCGCCTTCCAGCGCCCCTCCCTTGAGCATGCGCGATCCAAACACCGCCTCGGCTTCCCCGCGCCGGATCGGCTCAATCAACGCAGGAATGGCTTTCGGATCATATTGATAATCGGGATGCACCATCACCACCACATCGGCACCCCTCTCCAGCGCTTTCGTGTAGCAGGTTTTTTGATTGGCCCCATAACCGAGGTTGCGGGGATGCCGGAAGACGGTCAGCCCGAGTTGCCGCGCAACTTCCACGGTGCGGTCGCAGCTGGCATCATCCACCAGCAGGATTTCGTCGACGAGATCTTTCGGAATATCCTCGACCGTTTTGCGGAGCGTTTGTTCCGCATTGTACGCCGGCAGCACAACAATGACGTGCAGGCGACGGGTGGGCCGTCGGTGTTGCGGCGCCTCCAGCTCAGGGAGGTTCGCCAGCGTCCGCTTGCGTCTGGCAAACACTTCAATCTGGTCATAGGCGGTGACCCACATCACACGCCGCGACAGCCAGGGGTGGGAGGCAAGACGAGCGAGGAGGCGACCGAGGAACCGATGATGAGGCGCCACACGCTTCGCCCAGTACCCGAGGGTAAACGCACGGCGATGGGGACGGGCCTTGATCACCTCAAAGCCGGCGGCGTCTAGCATCATCCTCAACGAAGAAGCGGTGAAGTAGAAGAGATGGTACTCATTAATTCCCCACCAACGGGCCTTGAAGAGCCGGCTGATCCAGCTGCCGATATTCGGTGTATTGATGCACAGGATGCCCTGCGGCTTCAGGATTCTCCGAATCTCGATGAGCGTCTCTCGTGGATCAGTGAGGTGCTCGATGGCATCTTTCAGGATCACCGCGTCAAAGCGATAACTGGAAAACGCCGCATCTTTCAAAATTCCCCGGAACACCTTGAGTTGAAAGGTCCGTTGGGCCAGATCCGCGGCCCACGTTGAGAGCTCAACGCCCTCCACATCCCAGCCCTGTTTCCTCGCCTCATCAAGCAAAAATCCTGTGGCACAACCGACATCGAGCACGAGACCGGTTTTTTGATACAGCGACGTCAGCATGCGGAGCGTCACGCGTGCCGCGAGTCGCCGCCCCAGTTCTTCCTCCACGTAGTCCTGATCAACCGATTGCCGATAGCTCGTGAGCAGTTCCCGCGTGGAACGCCGCGGGCTCGCATAAATCAAACCGCATCGGAGACACTGGACAATGCGTTCCGGCATCCCCGTCTCGGCTTCCGTGATGGTATAGGCGCGTTCAGCGCGATGACCCGGTTGCGCCTGATACAGGATACGGTAGTGATCCGCACCGCAGAGATTGCACTTCACCGACTGCAACATCAGAAACGCTCCATGATATCGACCGTGGCGAAACTCTTGATGACATGATAATGGGCGGTCAGATAGGCCGCCGCTTCTGGCAACACCTCGGTCTTCTTCCCGAGAAACTGCGCCATGCTGGAGAGCCGCTTGCCGACGATTGCGAATCGAGGGGGATGGGTCTCAAGCGCGGCGAGAAACTCCTGTCGCCACGCGGGTGTGGTGATCGCGAATCCAGCGATATCGAACCGGGAGATGCCTGGGCGATCAGCAAGGAAGTTGAAAATGCCGTGCTCGGGAAACGTCACGATCGCCTCCTCCGGCGCGGTATGCTCCTGGAGAAACTGGGTGACGCCGTCCAGTTCCTGCGCCTGAAAGGCCGGCACGCGAATCCCTCCTCCACGCGTACACCGCAACGGCTGCCAATCTGCCTGAGCCACCCAGATTGGACCCAAGTAGAATGGAGTGAGCGCAGCTTTATGCTGTTGATACCAGACCCACCCACTGAGCGAACGGAAGTATCGTTTCTCTGAACCAACCACATACATCGCAACAACCAGCAGGAAGACGCCGCTTATGACGAGGGTCAGCGGTGTGCGGCGGGCTGGTCCGTGGCGGGAACTCAACACCCATCCCGCCACATATGCGGCGGCTTGCTCTAGCGCCCACCCCCCCATGATGATGAGTGGAGGCAGCGCCATTTGGAACTGCGCGGAGTCGATGGCGCGAAACGCCATCACATATAACAACATCCCGCACACGGTGAAGCACCACACGATCGTCGCGTCCTTGGTCCTCTGACGTTTGAGCCGCTCGACCACGATCAATCCGAAGAACAACCCGCAGAGAAGAAGCGGCACATAGAGCTTGAACAGCTCACTCGCCAAAAACGGCAGCACGCCTGGCCCCTGAGGTCCCCGCACAACCAGAGAAGCGCCGCGGCGCCAAACCGTGCCGTGCCCTATGGGCATGATCCAAAAGGCGGTGACAAGATACGGCCAGAACGCCCCGTGCATGGCCACATAAACTCCCCAGGGAAATAACATGAGCGCCAGACCCACCCCGAACCATCGGAAGTCACGCAGCCGCTCTCTTGCCAACGGGCTTTGCCCCAGGATCATCCACGCCACAAGCGCCCCCGTGACAATCAGATTCACGATTCCCACGTCGGTACTGTACAGCAACCCAAACGCCGTCACAAGACCAGCCGTGACGAGTGCACGCGTGGAACCGGTTTGCACATAGCGAGTCAAACACCCTAACAATAACAGTTCACATCCCGTGCGCAACCCGCCCCATCGAGTTGACCAAAACGGATGATAGGCCTCAAGAAGGACCACGAACGGGATGAACCATCTGAAGAATCGCCGGCGGCAGAGCAGACACCCCACGCCGTAGGCGATGAGCACATTCAGGATCGCGGCCACGTGGAAATACGTGCGCAAAACCGCCAGCGTCTTCCCGCACAGCAGCATCACACACGCCGGCAGATAGAGGAAGAATGGTCCAAAGAGGGTATAACTATCCCGATAGGGGATCCCACCGTGGAAGATCCCGTTGATGGGGCCCAGGTACTGTCCGGCCTCGAGGTAGTCCACAAACCCATGCGGCCAATTCGGCTCCACGGCAAACCAGATGATGAGAGCAGGGACAACGACCCAATCGACGAACGCGCCCACCCATTTCATGATGAGACGTCACCCGACACCTTTTGCGCGATCACGAATGTCTCACCGGTGCGGGTGAAGAAATTCCGCGTTCTCCACCGACGCGGCACAAGGGCAATAACGCCCCGGACGCATGGCGTCAATCCCGACACGTGGTAGCGCGTCATGATATGATCCACGTAGAGCAGGTTGAGGGCTTTCAGGCTCGGTCGCATGAGCCGGCACCGAAACCCGGTCTTCTCAAACAGGATCAAGAGACTCCGGTTGGAAAAGTAGCAGAGATGCTCCGCTTTGAAATTCGGCCAGCGTCCCTTCAGCAATTTGGCCGAGAGACTGTCTGTGCAGGGCGTATTGATGATGACCAGGCCCTCGGGCTCCAAGCATGCCCGCACCCGAGTCATGGCCTGCAGAGGATCCGGAAGGTGTTCGAGCACATCCGACATCAGCACCGCGTGGTAGGTGCGAGCCGTCAGGTCGGTCACCGCAAGATCACCCGCCATAATATGCGAGCCGAAGACGGCCTGCGCGCGCTCCACGGCGTATGGGTTCACTTCCATCCCGTACACATCCCATCCAAACTTCTGGGCCACCTCCAACGCGGTCCCGAACGCACACCCGACATCGAGCAACCGGCCAGGCCTGGAGTAGCCGGCAGCCGCTTGGAACATCCGCTGAAACGTTTGCCGCTTCATCTGCGCCACATGGTCGGGGAGCTCTTCTGACGAACTCCACCCTTCATAGTAGTGCTGATCGTAGAGCGCGTGGCGCTCCTTAAGCGAGGGTTGCTGTTGAAGCAGCTGCAGCCCACAATTCCGACACTCAAGAATGCCAAGGCCTATTCCAGGTGTCGTGAACTTCTGCTCGACGCTCCCTTGACAGATACGACACACGGTCGCCGGAGACGGCATCATGCTATGCCGCTTGGCCCGTCTGCTTGAGAAGCCCCACCATCTTCTCGCACACCTCCTCGGCCGACCAGCGGTTGATGCACACGTTGTCCTCGCAGTCACTTTTCTTGCCTTCGAGCAGGTTCGCGCAGGGACTGCAATGAAGGCCAGCATACATCGTCTCGCCCTTGGGGTTTAAGGGCCCATAGAGGCGCGGGGTATCTGGCCCGAACAACGTCAGCGTGGGAGTCTGAAACACCGCCGCGAGATGCGCCACCCCACTATCCACACTCACGATTCCCTGCGCGTGCTTCAAGATCACCATCATGGTTGTGAGATTTGTCCGGCCGCTGAGGTTGTGCAGATAGGCGCGGGGATGGTCCAGCTTCACGTCCCAGTCCGGATCTACCTTCGAGCCGATGAACACAATCTGACAACCCAGGCGCGTCTGCAGACGCTCAGCAAGAGCGAGCCACTGGGTCGTCGGATAGGCGTTCAAATGCCGAAGGGTGTTGCCGTGTGGGTTGCAGACCACATAGCGGTCTGAGATCTCCTGCTGGCGCAGCCACGCCATCCCGTTGGCTTCTTCTGCCGAGCTGAAATCCCGCAGTTCCAGCACCAGTTTCTCTCGTTGAATGCCAACAGCCGCTCCAAGGGCCAGAAAATTTTCGGCCGCATGGCGATAGGGATTCCAGTAGACGCGGTGCGTCAACAACCGGCCGCGCATGGCAAGGGAAAGCGTGTGAAATCCCACGCGCACCGATGCTCCTGATCCGACGCTCATTAACGCGGAGTAGCGAGAGAAAAATTCTGCGTCGAGGAAAATATCCGGGCGGGCGCGCCGGAGACGCCACAGCGTGCTGAGCGTATCCACGATGAACACGTGGGGAGCGGTACGAATGCAGAGCGTCTCGTCCACATATGGGATAAATCGCAAGAGTTCTTGGTTGGCTGAGAAGCTGACCAACACGATGTGAGCCAAGGGGAATCGCCGACGAATCTGGCGCAGGAGCGGCACGCAGAGGAGGATGCTGCCCATGCCGAAATACTTGGTCACGACGATCGTCGGCTGTGGCCTGAGACGGCCCGTCGGAACGACGGGCGTTGATGGGTTCGGTCCAAACCCGTGGAGGTGCGGAAGAGGGGACGCACGCCGAAGCGACGCACACGGCGCCACGAGCAGAATGAGCACCCCGCCGACCCAGCGGTCAATCTGGCGCATCCACTCAACGCGCATCACAACCTCTGCTCAATCGTCACGCGACCCAGCTTCATCCACCCCGTGTTCTCCACGAGGCTGGCGATGTTCGTCGCAACCGGAACGATCTGCGCTGAGGCGCTGTTCGGTTTCACCGTGGCATGATCAAAAACCACCACCTTCACCCACCCGTCGCTGCTGGTGGTCTCTTTGGGCACCAACATCCACAGATGTTCCCGGAACACTTGACCCTGCTTCCACGACGCCGTCGGCGCGATGCGATAGCAGAGCGGATGCTGGTACTGATGCAACACCTTGCCCTCCCCATCGACGAGCATAAGCGCGAGCCAGTAATCGCTCGTCGTTTCCCGTGTGCACTCCCAGACGAAATCAATGGGAATCGTTTCGCCTGACTTCACATGGTCGCGCCCGATCTGGTAACCCCACATGGTGACCGCATCGGCAATAAGGAAACGGGCCTCCCCAAGCGGAGCCACGGCCGGCAAGGTCTCATACAGCGACCGGTCGGACCGAACCCCCTTCTGGAACAAGGCGAGATTGTCCGCCGCATCCACCAACCCCCATTGGTTCGTGGAGAAAAAATGCTGGAGATTCTGGTAGCCGGCCTGCTGGTAGAAGCTGGTAAAGGTCAGCGAATCGTTCAAATCGATCGCCGCGTACTCGACATCGTCCGGCAGATGATAGGGCTTCGCGGACAGCGTGTACGTATTGATGTAGATATGATGGAATGAGTACAGACCCTTGCGCTGAGAGAGCTGTGGCAGAAACTCGAAGGTCGCCACCACCGAAGCCTGGGAGGGGATACGACGAATAAACGCGTCTTTCATATAGTCGAGGCCTTGCTTCGTGTAGCGCGTGGCAAACCGTGCCGGCAGTTGCGGGAGCAATCCATACCACACGTTGGCGATAGCAGTCGTCAGGAGGAGCCCCCCCACGCACCAGGCTCGAAGCGGCGCTATCCTGCGCCACGCCAGCAGCCGCTGGAGCCCATTCATCGCGGCGAAAAATATGCAAGGAATCAGCAGCGCGGCGTAATGGTACACAATCAGATGATCGGTATAGCGCAAGGACAGCAGCTGCTGCAGAAAAAACGGGAGGCCCAGCAGGAGACTACTCGGCGCAAGCAGCGGAAGACACGCCACAGGAAAGAACACCTGAAAGAGCAAGCGGCCGTTCATGGGTGACCACAAGACTTGAAACAACTGCGTGAAGTCCTGATAGCGATAGAGGGCGCCGAAATCAATCGTCCCCTGATTGAAATAGCGAAGCGCGAGGAACCCGCAAAGACCCCAGATCGCCCCGCTGAGCAGAGGCGTCAACCACCATTTTCGTTCCCGAGGCGTGCACCATCGGACGTAGAGGCCAACACACAGCACCCCGGCGGAGACATTTTCCCGGCAGAGCTGCGCGAGCACCATCCATCCGACGAACCACCCAAAACGCGATTGGTCAAACGCATACAGCATATTCAATAAACACACGATGGCCAGCGCCACGGAATGAAACTCGTAATAGTTCACATAGTGCAGGGCGGGATACAACAGATAGGCCAGACTCACGATCACTGCTGCGGGCCGACCAAACCGCTTGCTGGCCAGCAGGAAAACCGGAACCGCCCCCAGACCAAGGCAGACTGTTTGGAGTATGAGCAACGTGAGGGCAGATGGCGCAAGGGCAAAAAACGGCGCCAGCGGGAAAAAAATGAGGTTCAAGTGATTGCCTAAGAATGGCATGCCGAGGATGGAGCTGTCAATGGACCCATGCCAAATGGCCCAAAGCGATTGCGCGTCGACGGAGAGATCAAAATCGGTGAAATCGAAACTGTGATATCGCAGGATGGCAACACACGAAAAGAAAACGATGTAAAGAGCTGCGAGGAGCCACACGAACACAGGAGCATAGCGGTCCGCCCACACAGCCGTCCTGGAACTCATGGGAGTGCGACGAGAATGAGGCAACCGGAGGGTTGTATGGATAGGATCACGCGACACGCTAGTCGGATCCGCTCTGCTCTGCCGTCAGCCGCGTCGCTTCCACGAGATCGCCTTTACGAAGGACGGCGGTGGGGAGTGCACGCTGTCGGATATGCGCCACGACCATGCCGTGTTCATCAATCTCACCCAATTGGATTTTGGCGACCGGACGTCCGCTCACCGACAACGAGAACCAATCCCCTTCCCGCGCCTGTTCCAAATCGCGGGCCGAGAAAACGACTAATCCCAACTGCGGATCCACCTCCAGCACTTTCACGGCGGCGATAACTGGCGCAGGAACCGCGGCCGCCTTCGATTTCCGAGACGGGACTCTGGGAAGCGGCGATTGCGAAGCGATCGGCTCGGGAGCCGCCGCTTGCCCAGATCGGCGCAGTTCCACTTCCTGCTGGTTGACGGTTCGCTTCAGGGCCTGGATCAATTGATCCCGGTCGCGCAAGACGCGCGTGAGGTGGTCCACCTTCGCGCCGGCCTGTTGCTCGGCCAGCTTCGCATCGCTGAGCTGCTGGTTCACACGCGCCAACTCTTTCAGATGCGCCTGTTCCGTTTTCGGCGTTTCCCGGGTGAGCCGCCGCTGGTCGTCCTTGAGGAGGCGATTCAGATCGCGCAAGCTCTTCGCGTCCGCCTCCAGGGCTTGCACTTGTTGTTTCACGCGCACCAACTCGCCGTTGACTTTGAGCGTGGCCTCCCGCTGTTGATCGAGCTGCTGGGCCACCTGATTGGCCCGGTGCTCGGCGTCCGCGAGACTGCGTTTGAGATTGTCGTATTGGCGCTGCTGCGCCTCCACCCGGTCGCGCTGCTGCACCAGGGCGTCCTGGTCTTGCGTCAATCGGGCGCGCGTGTCATCGAGTTGCCGTCGCTGTTCCGCCAACGCGGAGACCTCCAGGTGGCCGGCGTCCAGATCATGCTGCAGTTGTTGCAGTGTGGCCCCGCGGTCTTGGAGCTGCCGCGTGAGATACGTCGAGCGGCTTTCCAACACCTCGACTTGCTGCGCGCGAGCCGCGAGCTCCTGCTGCAAGGTTTGCTGATTGTGCTGCAGATTAACGAGTTGCTGCTGCACTTGAAGTTTTGCGGATTGGACCTGCTGAATGGCCTTGCCTAATTCAGGCGCATCGGAGACCGCAGCCGCGTCCGATCCTCCCATTCGATCCTCCAAAGCGGACGCGGAGGTACTTGAGGGTGGCGGATCATGTTGCGCGCCGGCTGCCCGCTCTTCTCCGAAGGTTTGCGCCAAGGCCAGATGAGGCCATTGAATCGTCAGCGGCATCACGAGCACCGATGCCCACACACCCAAGGCCAACCCTCGCCGGCTCATGAAGCCCGCAAGCCGTTTAGGAATCATGCTCGTGCCGCTGATCCTGTTCCGTCACGATCTCTTTGACGTAGACGAACGGGGGCTCCGATAAATCCAGTTGTTTGGGAGTGAGCAGCGGCACATTGTTGGCATCGTGAGTCACCTGCACCACCGGCCGAAGCGGCGCCTCCGCATGCACCCGCTCGACGATGCCAAGTTCATTGGTGCTCAAGCGAATCGTGCTGCCGCGCGGATACAGCGACAGCGATTCCACCAGAACCTTCACCACGCGCCGGTCAAACTCATCAACCACCCCATCAATCAACATCTTGATGGCTTGGGCCGGACTGAAGCGCTTGCGATACGTCCGGGCATGGGTGAGCGCATCATAGGTATCGCACACCGCCAGGATTTTCGAAAATTCCATCACCAGGCTGTCTTGCAACCCGGGCGGATAACCGCGGCCTTTTTCCCGCTGATAGTGGGTGCCGATGATCGACTCCAAGGCCTGCTTGGAGAGCCCTTGCGCATCTTTGAGTTGTTTCACCGCATTGGCCGGGTGCGCGGAGACCACCCGCCACTCCTCCTCGCTCAGGGACTTCGCGCGCTGCACCAATTCTTCCACTTGGCCCGCCATGCCCAAATCATGCAACAATCCGGCCAGCACCAGCTGCTGGACCAACGAATCGGCATACCCCAGCTGATGCCCAAAATGATGCGCCAGCAACGCGACGTTGACCGAATGGCTGTACAAATAATTTTCCGGCGTATGCCGCTCGATCAAAGACAGCGCGGTTTCGCTCTGCTCCACGCCGGGCTTGGGCAGGCGCGCCAGCACCTGGATTGCCTCTTCCAGCGTGACGGCTTGACCGGCGCGAGCAGATGCAAACAACTGCTTCACGCACTCCAGCAGCTGATCATACAAATTGCCCAGTTCCGGCTGCGGTGTACCCACCGGCAGCGGTTCGGGAGACCCCATAGGTTTAGCGATCGTCACCGGCGGCGGCTGGACCGGCGCTTTGGGTTGCGGCTCGGGCGGCTCTTTGCCTCCGCCCATGAATTCCGATAATCGGACCATGCGACCCCGTGAGTTGCGCTATGACGTTTTCTGTGGTGGTGGCGGTGGCGGCGCGGACTCCAATAATAATTTCCGCTCGTGCTCCGTCACCGGTTTGAGCTGCTGGCGTTTCTTGTAGCGTTCCATCGCGCCCAGGATATCAGCGGCAGTCCGGAACGGCTTATAGATGTAATCCACCGCGCCGATATGAAGCGCGAGAATCAGATCATCTTCCACCGCGTAGGCCGTCATCATGATGACCGGCAGATTGGGTTGTATCCGCACGAGCGTCTTGAGCGTATCCAACCCGTCCATGATCGGCATAATCATATCGCAAAACGCCATGTAAAACGGCGTCTCTTTGGCCGCCTTCACCGCTTCCAGCCCGTTCGCGGCCGTGACCACCTGAAATTCCGGCGCCGGAAGCGACACCTCAAAAAATTTCCGCGTGAGGGGGTCATCATCCACCACGAGAATCCGCATGCCGTTCTCCTTATCTTTAGGGTTGTCCCAGTTCTGACGACTCGGAAATCGTCTCCGATGGCTGTAGCATCCGTGGATCCAAGAGCTCCACCGGTGGAACCACGGTTGAACCAGCAACGGTCCCCGGCATCACCAGCGGCCACCGCTTCTCCATCAACTGATTGAACGCGCCGGCCAACTCTCCAAATTCATCATGCGAGGTAATCGCCAGCGGCAGGCTCCGGCTTCCGCTGGCAAACGCTTCAACAGCCCGCCGCAATTCCCGCAACGGACGCAAGACGCGCCACCACAACACCGCAAGACCTCCTACCAACAGCAGGAGAAAACCGCCGACCCAGCGCAGGCCGTGTTGCGGCAATTGCGATGACCATTGGCGGGCCGTCGCCGTGGCCGTCTCCCAATGACGGGCGGACGCCTCCTCCAACAACCCCCGCGCAGTCTGCAACTGGTCCAGATCCCGCTGGATCGCCGCCTGCGCCAGCAGGGCTTGTTCCCCCCACATCACCCCGGGCGCTAACGCCAACACACTCCCCAATGATCGCTGGCAGACCTGCCACTGGGCGTGCAGCTGCTGCAGCACTCCTTGCTCGGCGTTGGACAGCGCAGACCGCAACGATTCAAGATGCTGGACGCTCGCGTCGATTCGTTCAAGCTGCTTCGTGAGATCTTGCTGAAAACTCAGGTCGCCCTGATTGATCAATTGGGCGTAGGCCAGCGTTTTCGCTAGCGCTGGTTCCAGCGCACGCGCATCCTCATGCGCCTGGCCCACCTCGACGACCTGCCGCATGCGCTGCGCGCCTTGATGAGAAGCCCTCAGAAACCACCACAGCACGCCCGTGGCGCCACACGCCAACATCAGCATGACCGCCATCACAATCAGGGTGACACTTAGGCCCCGCGGAGGGCGCGGCTGATGCGCGAGTTCGGGTCGGCGAGGCGCCATCACACCCCCACGCTCGCCGTCGCGTCTTGCATCATCTCTTCGTCAATGTGCGTGACCTGCTTGCCCATCCCAGAGAGCAACGC